>WBZM01000912.1_pt1 | contig 34118 bp, 30 predicted proteins | sample 5204271 | NCBI WGS metagenome assembly WBZM01 (sample SAMN12344346, study PRJNA552823) | activated sludge metagenome | biome: Activated sludge suspended growth; feature: Nitrification reactor; material: Wastewater; isolation source: activated sludge from nitrification reactor of wastewater... | reverse complement strand
ATTTTCACCCCAAAAACACCCCAAAACGTGGGAGGAGCGAGAAAAAATGAAATTTTTTCTCTCTCCTCCCACACCCTCCTAAGTAGTTACGTTTTCCTTTTTATTTGGCAACAACCATACACAAAAAGGGCTTGGCTGCAGTTGCAACCAAGCCCTTTCGTATTTTATAAAACATCCTATTATGCGCTCTCCAAAGCCGCCGCACCACCCACGATTTCGAGGATTTCGCCGGTGATAGCCTCTTGGCGGGCCTTGTTGTAGGTCAATTTCAAGTCTTTCAACAACTCGTTGGCATTTTCCGTTGCCTTGTCCATCGCCGTCATACGGGCACCATGCTCAGAGGCATGGGTGTCAAGCAGGTATTTTTGGAAGGTGGTCTGGAGGATGCTCGGCACGAGCACTTTCAGCAATCCTTCCATGTCTGGCTCGAACACGTAGTCCGCTTTGGGGCCGCCTTCCGTGGTCTCCATTTTGGGCACGGGCAGCCACTGCTCCGTTTCAGGGAACTGGGTGGCGGCGTTGCGGAAGCGGCCGTAAGAGACAGAGATATGGTCATATCCACCCGCTTCAAACTCATCCATCAGGCGCTGCGAAACCTGCGCCACGTGCTCGAAGCTAAGGTCATGGAACAGTTCGATGTAGTCACGGATGAAATTGACTTTCGGGTAGCGCTTGCGCAAGACATCAAAGCCCTTTTTGCCTATTGGGATGATGGTCAATTGACCTTCCCGAAGCTGTTCAGCATACTTGTCTTCGATGGTTGCAATGGCCGACTTGATGACGTTGGTGTTGAACGCACCACATAGCCCCCTGTTGGAAGTTACCACCACGATGCAGGCTTTTTTGATATGCCTTTCAACGCCAAAAGAAGTGCTGGCTTGCCCGCCGAGGTTCGACAGGATGTTGCGGAGCATTTCGTTTTGTTTCTCGGCAAAAGGGCGCATTTGTTGGATGGCCTGTTGCGCCCTGCGCAATTTTGCAGCCGACACCATTTTCATGGCTTTCGTAATCTGCTGCGTATTCTGGACGGAAGTAATGCGCTCCCGTACTGCTTTTAGGTTTGCCATTTTGGTTTTCGTTATTGGGTATTGGGTATTTGGTGATTGACTGTCCAATCTCTAATACCCAATACCTAATATCCAATTACTTCTTATACTGCTGTACCAGTTCGCCCGCCAATTTCTCCACTACGGCCAGCGACTCGTTGCTGAGGCCGCCTTTGCGGAAATCTTCGAGTACACCTGGATGAAGTTGCTCCAATTTGAGGAGGAAAATCTCTTCAAATTCTTTCATTTTGGCAACAGGCACATCCTTCACCAAGCCCTTGGTACCGAGGTAAATCATGGCCACCTGCTTCTCAACCGTTACCGGAGAGTACTGTGGTTGTTTCAGGATTTCCACGTTGCGCTTGCCCTTTTCGAGTACGGCTACGGTAGAGGCGTCGAGGTCGGAGCCGAACTTGGCGAAAGCCTCCAACTCACGGTACTGCGCTTGGTCAATCTTCAGCGTACCAGATACCTTCTTCATGGACTTGATTTGGGCCGAACCGCCTACCCGGCTGACGGAGATACCCACGTTGATGGCTGGGCGGATACCTGAGTTGAACAGGTTGGTTTCCAAGAATATCTGACCATCGGTGATGGAGATAACGTTCGTTGGAATATAGGCCGACACGTCACCCGCTTGGGTCTCGATGATGGGCAGTGCCGTCAGCGAACCACCACCTTTCACGATGCCAGCGTTCTTGAGGCTCGGCGGCAGGTCGTTCATGTTCTGCGCAATGGCGTCGTTGTTGATGACTTTTGCGGCACGTTCCAACAAACGGCTGTGCAGGTAGAAAATGTCACCCGGATAAGCCTCACGTCCCGGTGGGCGGCGGAGTAGGAGCGACACCTCACGGTAGGCAACGGCCTGCTTGGAAAGGTCATCGTAGATGATGAGCGCCGGGCGGCCCGTGTCACGGAAGTACTCGCCAATGCAGGCACCTGCGTAGGGAGCATAGAAAATCAGCGGTGCAGGGTCGGAAGCCGAAGCGGACACGATGACCGTATAGGCCATTGCGCCAGCGTCTTCGAGCGTCTTCGCAACGTTGGCCACCGTGGAGGATTTTTGGCCTGCGGCAACATAGATGCAGAAAACAGGCTCGCCCCTGTCGTAGAATTCCTTCTGGTTGATAATGGTGTCAATGGCAATGGCCGTCTTACCAGTCTGACGGTCACCGATGATCAACTCACGTTGGCCACGGCCAATCGGAATCATTGAGTCAATGGCCTTAATACCGGTTTGCAGCGGCTCGTTTACTGGCTGGCGGTAGATAACGCCGGGGGCCTTGCGCTCCAGCGGCATTTCGTACTTCTTGCCACCGATAGGGCCTTTGCCGTCAATCGGTTGGCCAAGGGGGTTCACCACCCGGCCTACGAACTCTTCGCCTACTTCCAAAGAAGCGATGCGGCCTGTGCGGCGCACAGTGGAGCCTTCCCGGATATTGTCGCCAGAGCCCATGAGCACGACGCCCACGTTGTCCTCTTCGAGGTTGAGCACCACGGCCTGAACGCCCGTTTCGAACTCAACCAATTCACCTGCTTGAGCTTTGTCTAAGCCGTACACACGGGCGATACCGTCACCGACCTGGAGCACTGTACCCACTTCTTCGAGTTCCGTGGCGGACTTGAAGCCGCTTAGTTGCTGCTTGAGTATCGCCGATATTTCGTCAGGTTTTACGTCAATCATTTTTATAATTGTTTGATTGCTAAATTGTTATAATTGTTAGGATGCTCGGAGTAACAATCAAGCAATCCAACAATTCAACAATATTTTAAGCCATTATTTGCGAAATATAGAGGTTTCCTTTGAAGTTCTTTTTCATTTGCTCCAACTTGTGAGCCACGCTGGCATCGTAGAGTTTGTCGCCAAATTCGATGACAAAGCCGCCAATGATGTCGGGGTCAACCTCGGTGGTTAGCTCCACATTCTGGTCGGTACTACTGCTGGCCACGAGTTTGGCGTGGATGGCCTTCACGGCCTCATCGCTTAGCTTGGCCGCCGTGGTCAGTTTCACAGTTGAAATATGCTTGATGACACGGTACTGCACGTCGAACTCATTGGCGATTTCAAGAAGAGCAGCCTCCCTGCCCTTCTTGAGTAGGATGCGGAGGAAAGCCATCGTGAGTTCATCGTATTTGCCAGCAAAAAGCTGGTTGAACACCCGCTCTTTGGTATCCGCCTTCACGACAGGGCTTTTCAGCAGCAACGCAAAGTCCCTGTTTTTGGCCACTTGGCGGAACGATTGCACGTCTTCCAACACTCTCTCAAGCTTGCCCCTTTCTTGGGCAAGGTCTATCAGTGACTTGGCGTACCTTGATGCTATTCTTTGAGCACTCATTTTGTCGGCGATTAGTGATTGGTGATTGGTGATTGGGAAGTCCCATGCTAATCACCAATCACCAATTACCAGTTACTAATTGAGTTTGATTTCTTTCACCAAACCATTCACGAAAGCCTCCTGCTCGGCATTGCCCCGGAGTTCCTTGCGGATGACTTTTTCGGCGATTTCGAGGGAGATGGCGCCCACTTGGTTTTTCAGGTCGGTGATGGCAGCCATTTTCTGGTTCTCGATTTGTTCCTTGGCGGAGGCCACAATTTTCTGGGCTTCCTCCTTGGCCTTGGCCTTAGCCTCTTCCACGATTTTGTTACCAGCGTCCTTGGCTTCCTTCAAAATATGGGCACGCTCCTCACGGGCCTGAACCAGCAAGGCTTCGTTCTCAGATTTGAGGTTGGCCATTTCTTGGCGCACCCGCTTTGCCTCATCCAATGAGCCTTGGATGTCTGATTCTCGCTTCTTCAAGGCTTGGGCGATGGGGCGGAAAGCGAACTTCCCAATCATAAACCAGAAAATCAGGAAGATGACGGTCGTCCAAAAAATGAGGCCGAAATCCGGCTTGATAGGTGTAAAATCTATAAGGAAAATCATGACGATTTGTTATTTCAGTTGAGTTTGAGTACGAGCTGTCAATCTAATGACCAATGACTCCAAATGACCATTGACAATCAAAATCGGCAGCCCCAGCGACCAACCGTCGCCGCAGGCTGCCTTTTTCTGTAGGCCGTTGTAATTAGGCAACAAGGAATGCTACCACGATTGCGATGAGCGCAGCACCTTCCACGAGGGCTGCAGTCAGAATCATGTTTGCACGGATGTCACCTACTGCCTCCGGCTGACGTGCAATGGCTTCCATTGCTTTGCCACCGATTTGGCCGATGCCGATACCAGCACCGATTACTGCGAGACCCATTCCGATAGCGGCGATTGAACCACCCATAGTTCGAAATATTTAAAAGGTTAAGAAATTGCTTAATTGTTTTATTGTTGAAATTGTTGGGGTTGCTCTATTGTCGTGAGGGAAAATAACAATAGAACAATTTAACAATCCGACAATTAATGATGTGCCTCCTCCGTGGCCGCTCCGATATACGATGCAGTCAGGATGGTGAACACAAACGCTTGGATGAAGGCCACCAGCAACTCGATGCTCATCATAAATAAGGTGAGAATCGTAGAACCGACGGCTGTGCCGTAACCAGCGCCCACGCTTTCACCGCTCTTGCTGAACACGAAGATGAGGCCCACGAAAATCACCATAACCATGTGGCCAGCGGTGATGTTCGCAAAAAGACGGAGCATCAAGGTCATCGGCTTGATGAACACGCCCAAGATTTCAACAGGGGTCAAAATGGTCTTTACCCAAGCTGGCACACCTGGCATCCAAAGGATGTGCTCCCAGTAATGCTTGTTGCCGCTGAGGTTCACGACGAGGAAGGTGATGAGCGCCAAAACCATCGTCACGCCAAGGTTACCCGTCACGTTTGAGCCGCCGAAGAAGGGGATTTGGCCAAAGAGGTTCAAACCCAAGATGAAGAAGAACAGCGACATGAGGAACGGCAGGTATTGCTCCCATTTGTGGCCAAGGAACGGCTTGGCGACTTCGTCCTGTATGAAAAGGAAAATCGGTTCGATGAAGCCCTGCAAGCCTTTGGGTGCTTGGCCGTCCCGGTTTTTGTATGCTTTCGCAACGGAAAGGAACGCCCAAGAGAGCAGGGTAAGGATAATCAGCATGGAAACGACGTTCTTCGTCAAAGAGAAATCGTAGAACGACGTGATGCCACCACCGAAGAGGCCACCATCAGCAGTGCTGCGGGCATCGGCGGGGTAAAGTTTGGATTGGTAGCAAATGAACGGCACATCTTTTTCTTTGCCGTTCTCCTGCTTAACTTTCTGCCAGTAGGGGTGGTGGCCGACCTCCACTTCACCGTCTGGGAAGCTGGGGTCGTTGATACGGTGTACCATACCGTCCACCAACACATATTTATCTACGGCTTCATGACCGTTGCCGTGAGCGTCTGCATGAAATTTTGCGGAGGAAAAACAAGACCAGCCATGCTCAGGCGCATAAAGGATGCAGCGGAGCGGCAGGTGCCAAGGGCCGATATTGTAAATGTTCTGGTCGGCGATGTGGTGGAAGGCCGTGCCACCGGGGTTGAACTCGTGCGCTTCTTGCGGGCCGCAGCCAGCATCGTGGCCGCCTTCTTGCACATGTACATCTTCGCCATGTTCTACGCCTCCATCAATCGTGCCGGGTTGCCCCGGTTCAACGTGAATTGGGTGGTCACCGCTGGGTTGCTCACCACTTTGTGGCTGGTTGTGGTCCTGGGAAAAAGCAAAAAGGGAGAAGCCAAGGAAAAGAATAAAACTAAGTATATAGCGACGCATCGGAATCATATTTTGTGGCCTTTCGACCCTCTTTTTTGAAAAGCGGTGCAAAGGTAGATATTCCGGCCTGTTTTCAAATAAAAGAATTTGATTTTTTTATTGATAAAAAAGGTGTTTCAGCCCCAATAAAAGGCATGACCATGGGCTTTAAGGCGTTGGACAGGTCGCCCCAATGGCCTTGGAGGGTGGTTTGGTTGCGGTTCCGCTCCATTATCCTCGTAAAATCGGCCCTTTTGATGGGCCTTGCGCCCAAGCTCTGAAGGTGGGAAGTCTCCTGTTGGCAATCAACCAGCCAGAAGCCAAGGGCCTCTATCATTTTCACCATATAAATAAAGCCGAACTTCGAAGCATTGCTCAAACGGGTGAACATGCTCTCGCCAAAAAAGCATTTACCCAAAGCCACTCCGTACAGCCCGCCTACCATGTCGTCGCCCTGCCACACCTCCACGGAATGGGCATAGCCCAACTCATGCAGGCGGCAGTAAGCCGCCACCATGTCCTCAGTAATCCAGGTGCCGCCATAGGTGCCCCTTGGTTTCTGGCAGTTGCGCATTACCCCCGCAAAGTCCTTGTCCACGCTGATGTCATATTTCCCCTGGTTAAAATAGGGCTTCATGCTCTTCGAAACCTTCAACTCCGAGGGGAAAAGTACCATTCGAGGGTCGGGTGACCACCAGGTGATCGGGTCGCCCTCGTTGAACCAAGGAAAAATCCCCAATGAATACGCCGTCAACAGCCGCTCCGCCGAGAGGTCGCCCCCCACGGCAAGGATTCCTTCCCCCGACGCATGTTCGACAGGCGGGAATTGGCAATTATCGTCGTTCAGCCAGTAGATTGGCATGCTTGGGCAATGAAAATGGTGCTATGAAAAACGGGCAAAGAACGCTGTATTCTTTGCCCGTTGGGTTCCTTAAACCTTGGAATGCCTATGACTGGCACGCTTTGCAGCCTCCCCATTGGTCATATCATTCACTATCAATCCTCTATAACCGCCGAAAGCCCACGCTCCACCAGCGCATCCTTCTTCGGGCGGAGTTCCTTGAGCGGGGCCGTTTTCACAGTCGCCTTGCCCTTGGTGTGGATGATGACGGACAGTTGCTCTGCCTGCTCGTTGCTATGGCGAAGTACTTCTTCAAAGCATTTGATGACCCACTCGAAAGTGTTCACTTCATCGTTGTAAACAATGAGTTGCGACAGCTCACCCGTCCCGGTGTCGTCGGTCACTTCCTCATCAATCAGTACATCTATATCTTCCTCGAAAAATGGGTTATAAGGCATGGTTGCAAATGAAAAATGGGTATTGGAAATTGGGTATTGGAAGTTAATCATCGTAAATACCAAGTACCTAATTCCCAATTTCTTTCAATGTCGCTTTTACGGCGTCAAAGTTCGGCAAATCCCCCGCACTTTCCAAAACTTCTGCGTAGCGAATTATGCCATCTTTGTCAACGACGAAGGCCGAGCGCTTGCTCACGCCTTTCATGCCCAAAATCCAATCGTGGTAGATGCTATCGTAAGCCGTTGACATCTCCTTGTTGAAGTCCGACAACAGCGGGAAGTTAAGTTTTTGGTCCTCCTTGAATTTGCCAAGCGTGAAGATAGAATCCACGGACACGGCCACCACGTCGGCGCCGACGTTCTGGTAAAAGGCGATGTCGTCGCGGGTGCTGCAAAGCTCCTTGGTGCAAACGCCCGTGAAGGACTGTGGGAAAAACAGGATGACAAGGTTCTTGCCAGCGTAGTCGCCCAGCGAAACTTCTGCTTTTTCTGTGTTGTAGAGTTTGAAATCGGGCGCTTTGTCCCCTGCTTTAAGTGGCATATTGTTCTTGTTTTAATGGTGAAAGCTCGCATGGCCGGTGCAGCCTGCAATTGGCCGCAAAGGTCATTGAAGCAACAGACACCACCAACAAACGTTTGCTTTTTTTGTTCTTTTGCGCCGCAGCAAAATTGTCATCCGTCATTTGCCTTTGGCGTCATTGGTCATTGGTTGGCCAAAATGACCAATGACCAATGACCAATGACGCTTAAAGCCAATGTCTCAATCCCGTGCCTATCTCGAACTCCACATCGCCGTGTTCCTTTGGGGCTTCACGGCCATCCTTGGCGACCTGATACAATTGTCGGCCTTGGCATTGGTATGGTGGCGGGTGCTCCTCACCAGTATCAGCGTGCTGTTGTTGCTCTCCGGGAGAGCAAGCCGCAATGGCCTGTCGTTCCGGAGCATGACCCGCCGAAGCATCGGCCAATACGCCATCGTGGGGGTGCTGACCGCCCTTCACTGGCTCGCCTTCTACGGGGCTATCAAACTCTCCAACGCCAGCATTACGCTCGTCTGCATGGCCACCTGCGCCTTTTTCACCTCGCTCATCGAGCCGTTGTTGCTCCGCAAAAAATGGAGCCTGACAGAGGTGCTCGTCGGCTTCCTCATCGTGCCGGGCATGGCGCTCATCGTGCAGAACGTGGACGTGAAGATGCACTTGGGCATTGCGGTGGGCCTGCTTTCCAGCTTGTTGGCCGCCGTGTTCAGCACCCTGAACAAAAAATGGATTGACAACGCCGAACCGCTGCCCATCACCTTTATAGAAATGTCGAGCGCATGGCTGTTCCTGAGCGCCGTGCTGCCGTTATTCTTCCATGCCGAACCCGATGCCGCCTTATTGCCATCGGCAAAAGACCTTGGCCTGCTACTCCTGCTCTCATTGCTCTGCACAACGCTCACCTGGGTACTTGCCCTGCGGGCCATGAAGCACCTCACCGCCTTTGCCTCCAACCTCACCGTGAACCTCGAACCCGTTTACGGCATCTTCCTCGCCTGGCTCATCTTGGGGGAGCAAAAGGAACTTTCGCTGGGCTTTTACGGCGGCGTCGCACTCATTTTGGTCGTTGTTTTCAGCTATCCTTTTTTCCATAAAATGGCTTCCAAAAAGCAAAAGCAGGAAGTCGGTTGATGCTGTATTTCCCATCTTTTCATCCTTGAAATAAATCAGTAGAAGCGGTGACAAAAATCTCATGTCATCAGTTTTCGGGATGGATACCTTTACCCACCGAACAAAAATCAGCCAAAGCATCAACCATCTGCCATGGAAAACAAAGTCCAGTTGCTCACCAAGAAAATCTATGAAGAGGGGGTCGTAAAGGCCAACGAAGAGGCGGCCAAGATTCTGGCCAATGCCAACGAAAGGGCAACCGCATTGGTCAGGGAAGCCGAACAGAAGGCCCACCATATCAACGAACAAGCAAAAAGGGAGTCGGAGGAGCTACGACAAAACGTCCATTCCGAAATCCAGCTTGCAGCCAAGCAGACCATCAGTTCCATCAAGCAGGAAATAGCCAACGCCATCACGTTCAAGGCAAGCAGCACACCGCTCGCCAAGGCAACGGGCGATGATGATTTCATAAAAGAAATCATCGAAATAGCCGTGCGCAACTGGAGCCAGAACGGCCAGAGTCAAGCCAGCCTTGCACTGATACTGCCCGAAAGCGCCCAGTCGCGAATGGACGACTACCTGACCAACTCCATTAAATCGCTAATGGACAATGGACTGCAAATCCAATTCAGCAAGCGGATTGGCAATGGCTTCCGAATAGGCCCCGCCGACGGCAGCTATGTGGTTTCCTTCGCTGAGAATGACTTCGACACCTTGTTCAAGGAGTACCTGCGGCCCAAAACAGTTGAACTTCTTTTTGGCAACAAATGAAGATGAAAAGGGAATACCACTACCTCGTTGCCGGCTTGCCCGACATCGTGATTGACCAAGGAAAGGTCAATCTCAAGGTCGCCGATTTCAAGGAGGAATTACGGGAACACCTGCACCCCGACGATTTTAGGCTGATGGAAATGCTCTTTCTCCGCTTTGACAATATCAACCTGATCAACCTACTGGAAAAGTACAATGAGCCTTGGGATAAAATGGGCAATTTCACCGAAGAACAAATGACCCAAGGCTTGACCGACAATGCAGGGCTGCCAAGTTACCTAATTGCCTTCGCAAACGCTTTCCGGGAAGCGGCGCCCATCGTCAGTAGCATGAGTTGGGAAAACCAATTGGCGAAGCTCTATTATGAATATGTGCTGTCGAAAACGGAGGGCTTCTTGCACGAGTGGTTCACCTTTGACCGAGACCTGAAGAACCTCCTTACGGCCATGAGTTCCCGTAGGCATGGGCTTGCGTTCAGTGGCCAGCTCGTGGGGCGCAACGACGTGACCGAGGCCATCAATAAAAGCCATGCCCGTGATTTTGGCCTCGCCAATGAATACCCCTACGTTGAGCGGCTGCTGAAAATCGAGGAGCAGCCCAACATACTTGACCAAGAACGGGACATTGCCTACCTCAAATGGGACTATCTCGAAGACCTCAACACCTTTAATTATTTCACCATCGACAAGATTTTGGGCTTCCTGCTCAAGCTCATCAGCTACGAGCGTTGGGCCATGCTCGACCCAGCGGAGGGCAGGGCCATTTTCAAGCAAAAAATCGAGTCCATGGAACATAGCCTTGAATTCCCGAAGGAGTTCAGTGTCGGGACTGGTTGAATTGGGGAATTGGGGAATTGGTTGAATTGGTTGAACAGGTTGAATTAGGCTGGCCCCTCCCACTTCAACCACTTCAACCAATTCAACTAATTCAACCACTTTAACCACTTCAACCACTTCAACCACAAATCACAGCGCATGAGTACCGAGCAAGCATCTCAAACCACTGGCAAGGTCACTGGCATCATCGCCAACCTCGTCATCGTGCAGGTGGAAGGGCCATTTGCCCAAAACGAGATTTGCTACATCGTCCACAACGGCGTACGGCTGATGGCCGAGGTCATCAAGGCATCGGGCGGGCTGGCCTACGTGCAGGTGTTCGAGAGCACGAGGGGACTGCGGCCCGGTTCGCAGGTCGAGTTCAGCGGCCACATGCTCGAAGTGACGCTCGGCCCCGGACTGCTCTCCCACAACTACGACGGCCTGCTCAACGACCTCGACACCATGACGGGCGTCTTCCTGAAACGGGGCGAGTACACCGACACGCTCGACGTCAAGCGGAAATGGGACTTCAAGCCCTTGGCCAAGCCCGGCGATGCCGTCATTGCTGGCGACTGGCTCGGCGAGGTGGACGAAAACGGCATTGCGCACCGCATCATGGTGCCCTTCAAATTTGAAGGGCAGTTCACTGTGAAGTCCGTTGCAGCAGCAGGCGAATACGCCGCCGATGAGGCCATCGCCACCATTTTGGATAAAAACGGCGAAGCAATCACTGTGACGATGACGCAGCGCTGGCCCGTGAAAAAAGCCGTCAAAGCCTACCGCAACAAGCCCCGCCCTTTTAAGCTGTTGGAAACGGGCGTCCGCATCATTGACACGCTGAACCCCATCGTGGAAGGCGGCACAGGCTTCATCCCCGGCCCATTTGGCAGCGGCAAAACGGTGATGCAGCAGGCCATTTCAAAACAGGCCGAGGCCGACATTGTCATCATGGCCGCCTGCGGCGAACGGGCGAACGAGGTGGTCGAGCTTTTCAAGGAATTCCCCGAACTCGACGACCCCTGGACGGGCCGCAAGCTCATGGAACGCACGACTATCATCGCCAACACGTCGAACATGCCCGTGGCAGCGAGGGAAGCCTCCGTTTACTCGGCCATGACCATCGCCGAATACTACCGCTCTATGGGCCACAAGGTGCTCATGCTCGCCGACTCGACCAGCCGCTGGGCGCAGGCCCTTAGGGAAATGTCGAACCGGATGGAGGAACTCCCCGGCCCCGATGCCTTCCCGATGGACTTGCCCGCCATTGTCTCCAATTTCTACGCCCGTGCGGGCTATGTATATTTGAACAATGGGCAAACGGGTTCCATCACCTTCATCGGCACGGTGTCGCCCGCAGGTGGCAACCTTAAGGAACCCGTGACCGAGGCGACCAAAAAGGCGACCCGCTGTTTCTACGCCCTCTCGCAGCAACGGGCCGACAGCAAGCGCTACCCTGCCATTGACCCCATCGACAGCTACTCGAAATACCTCGAATACCCAGAGTTGCAAAAGACCTTGGCCGAGGCCATTTCGCCCGAATGGACGGGGCAGGTGAACCGCCTCAAGAACATCATGATTCGGGGCAAGGAGGCCGCCGAGCAAATCAACATCCTCGGCGACGACAGCGTGTCGGTGGACTACCACCTCACTTTCTGGAAGTCGGAAATCGTGGACGCTGTGCTGCTCCAGCAGGATGCTTTCGACGCCATTGATGCCCGCACCCCACTCCAGCGCCAACGCTACATGGTGGACTTGTTGCTCGAAATCATTGACACCCCGCTGCATTTCGATGGGTTTGAAGCGGTGCAGCCGTTTTATAAAACAATCATTGACAAGCTGCGCCAAATGAACTACTCGAAGTTCGAGTCGGAGGAGTTCCTCGCTTACCGAAATGAGTTGAAGGAAATGCTTTCGGAGCGGGCGGCAGTGGGATAAGGCGATGATTTCATTTGATTTAAGCTATAAGATTTTAGACGTAAGATTTTAGATTTATTTAGGATTTGTGATTAAATAATATTGATTTAAGAATACCAAAGTCTTTGCAAAACAAGGCTCGGTCTCCCAAATCTAAAATCTTAAATCGTCTATCTTATATCTTAATTCAAAAAATTAAAACCCCATAAAAAAGAACAACCGCACATCATGGAAACAAAGGCCCTTCAGCGCATTTATACCAAGATTGGTCAAATCACCAAGGCCACCTGTACCTTGAAGGCGACGGACGTGGGCTATGAGGAGTTGGCCACCGTGGATGGCCGCCCGGCGCAGGTGGTGAAAATCGTCGGCGACAACGTGACCCTGCAAGTGTTCTCCGGCACGGAGGGCATCCGTACCAATGCAGAGGTCGTGTTTGCGGGCAAACCGCCAACCCTCAAGGTGGGCGACGAACTGGCCGGGCGATTCTTCAACGCCTACGGCGACCCGATTGACGGCGGCCCAAAAATCGAAGGCGAAGAGCGGGACATCGGCGGCCCCTCGGTGAACCCCGTGCGGCGCAAGCAGCCCTCGGAACTCATTGCAACGGGCATTGCGGGCATTGACCTGAACAACTCATTGGTGACAGGGCAAAAAATCCCCTTCTTCGCCGACCCCGACCAGCCGTTCAACCAGGTAATGGCAATGGTGGCACTGCGGGCGGAGGCCGATAAAATCATCCTCGGCGGCATGGGCCTCACCAACGACGACTACCTGTTTTTCAAGGATATTTTTGAAAACGCCGGGGCATTGCACCGCATTATCAGCTTCGTGAACACGACGGAAGACCCGCCCGTGGAGCGCCTGCTGGTGCCCGACATGGCGCTGACCGCCGCCGAGTATTTCGCCGTTGACAAAAAGGAAAAAGTGCTCGTGCTGCTGACCGACATGACGCTCTACGCCGACGCCCTGAGCATCGTGTCGAACAGGATGGACCAGATACCGTCGAAGGACAGTATGCCCGGCTCGCTGTACAGCGACTTGGCGAGGCTCTATGAAAAGGCCGTGCAGTTCGCCGACGGCGGCTCCATCACCATTATCGCCGTGACGACGCTTTCCGGTGGCGACATCACCCACGCCATCCCCGACAACACGGGCTATATCACCGAAGGGCAGCTCTTCCTGCGCCGTGACACGGAAATCGGGAAGGTCATCATTGACCCGTTCCGCAGCTTGTCACGCCTCAAGCAGTTGGTCATCGGCAAAAAGACCCGGGAAGACCACCCACAGGTGATGAACGCCGCCATCCGCCTCTACGCCGATGCCGCCAACGCCCGCACCAAGCTGGAAAACGGCTTCGACCTGACGGAGTACGACAAGCGCACACTCGATTTTGCAAAAGCTTATTCCGATAAACTCCTTGCCATTGACGTGAACATCGGCACCACGGAAATGCTCGACACGGCCTGGGGCCTGTTCGCCAAGCATTTTTCGCCAACCGAAGTGGCAGTGAAGAAGGAGTTTGTGGATAAATATTGGAAGTAGTTAGTCATTATTGTCATTGGTCATTGTGGCCAACCGCCAATGACCAATGACCTCAATGACCTCAATGACCAATGACTTAAAATGGCAATCCGATTTCAATACAACAAAACCTCGCTTCAGGAGCTGAACAAGCAACTGAAGACCCGCCAGCGGGCGCTGCCAGTGTTGAAGAACAAGGAGGCGGCACTGCGCACGGAGGTGAAGAAGGCCCGGCAGGACATCCGGCAATTGGAAGCCGAACAGCACGGCTTTATTGCGGAATATGAAACGATGGCGAGGCTTTGGGCGGAGTTCGACCCATCGTTGGTGAGCGTTTGCGGGGTGAAAATGGGGGCGAAGAAGATAGCGGGGGTGAGCACGCCTTTGCTGAACGAAGTGGATTTTGAGGTGAGAGAATTCAGTTTTTTCAACCAGCCGCACTGGTTCATGGATGGCATTGAAGTATTGAAAAAACTGGCCCACATCGGCATCGAAAAGCAGGTGGCCATCCGCCGGATGCAGTTATTGGAAAAAGCGCGCAAAAAGGCCACACAAAAGGTAAATCTCTATGAAAAGAACCAGATTCCAGCTTACGAATCGGCCATTTTGAAGATAAAACGCTTCATGGAAGACGAAGAAAACCTATCCAAATCGGCGCAAAAAATCCTGAAAAACCGGCAACAACAAACCGAAGCGGCAACATGGTAGTACCGATGAAAAAATATGCCTTTCTCGTCCATCATTCGGACTATGATGCCTTCCTGACGGGGGTTCGGGAGGTGGGTGTGTTGCACGTACAGCCCCGCAGTGCTGACCCATCGCACGAGGCTGGGCGCATGAAGCTGATGCACAAAGAGGTGAGCGACATCATGGCACAGCTAAAGCGCCGCAAGGTGAAGACCGAAGATGCAGCACAAGGATTTGATATAGACGGCCTTGCCGTGGTGAGGTCGGTACTCGACTTGAACGCAGAACTGGAAAATACCCGTCGTGAGTTGGCCACCCTGAACAAGGAAATCGGGCAGATGGAGCCTTGGGGCGATTTTTCGCCAGCCACGGTGGCCCAATTGGAGCAAGAAGCGGGCCTCGACCTGCATTTCTTCGTTTGCCCCCAAAAGAAATTCAAGCCAGAATGGCAGGAGAAACATACCCTTGAAATCATCAATAACGACCCGCCGGACTGCTATTTCATCGTGTTTGCCCGCAAGGGCGAACCTGTGGAAATAACTGCGGAAAAACTGCCCGACCCGTCCTTCTCGCTGCCGGAGCTTTTAGAAAAAAGAACGGCATTGGCAACAGCCATTGAGACGGCCAATGCCCAACTCGACCGCCATGCTGCGCAACATTTGCCAGCTTTGGAAAAGTCGCTGCGGGAGATTGAAGAAGCCAAGGAACTGGCCGAGGTACAAGGCCACACCGCCCTCGAAGCCGATGAAAAATTGATGCTGCTGGAGGGCTTCGTGCCGGAAACGAAGGAAGCGGCTTTGACGGCTTTTTGCGGGAAAATGGACATTGTTTATAACGCAGAAAAGCCAAGCGCTGAAGACAATCCGCCCGTTTTGCTCAAAAACAACCGCTTTACCACGCTGTTCGAGCCAATCGGAAAACTGTTCGCCCTGCCATCTTATGCCGAGCTTGACCTGACACCGCTTTTTGCGCCATTTTTCATGCTGTTCTTCGGGCTTTGCCTCGGCGATGCTGGATATGGGATTGTGGTTTTGTTGGGCGCAACGCTGTACAAAAAAAGGGCAAAACCGTCTATTCGCCCCATCCTTACGCTGGCGCAATGGCTGGGTCTTTCAACCATTATTTTCGGCATCGTAACGGCCACTTTCTTTGGCGTAAACATGCTGGAAGACAAATACGCCTGGCTCGGTTCCATCCGCAATTTCATGCTGTCGGGCGACCAAGTTTTCCAGCTTGCGTTGATATTGGGTGCGGTGCAAATCCTATTCGGCCTCGGCGTCCAAGCCGTCAACAATGCCAAGCAGTCAGGAGCAAAATACGCCCTGAAGCCCATCGGCTGGATTGTCCTGCTCCTCAGCTTGACCGACATCGCCGTGTTGAAAATGGCAGCGCCCTATTCGACGTGGATGGCTTGGGCTGGCGTGGGCATCCTACTGTTGTTCAACGACCCCGATGCCAGCCTGCTTGGCCGCTTGGGAAAAGGCGTTTGGGAACTTTACGGCATCACGGGTTTCTTTGGCGACCTGCTGAGCTATATCCGGCTGTTTGCCCTGGGTATTTCGAGCGCCATCCTCGGCTTCGTCATCAACGACGTTTCGCTGCGGGTGCTGCACGGCATTCCTTATGTTGGCCCTGTGCTTTTTATCGTGCTGTTGGTGGTCGGCCACGGGGCCAATTTGATGCTCGCCTGCCTCGGCTCGTTCGTACACCCCTTGCGCTTGACCTTCGTGGAGTTTTACAAAAACGCAGGTTTTGCTGGAGGCGGCAAGGCGTACAAGCCTTTTGAAAAACGAACCTGAAATCCAGTAGGTCTAAGGCGACGCCTCAAAAGGGCCGCACGTACCCTGGGTTAACCTTAATTTTTGCTGGCCCTTTTGAAGTGTCACCTTAGACCGGTCAGAACCCCAAAACCTAAAAACATTCAGAATAAAACCTTTCAACATGACAACCGCATTAATTCTAGCCTACATCGGCCTCGGCCTCATGGTCGGCCTTTCGGGTGTTGGCAGTGCCATCGGCGTTTCGATTGGCGGCAACGCCACCATCGGCGCATTGAAGAAAAACGACGCCGCCTTCGGCAACTACATGCTGCTGAGCGCCTTGCCGGGCACCCAGGGCTTGTATGGTTTTGCCGGATTTTTCATCATCAACAGCAGCGGCGTGGTGCAGGAAGGGATAACCGTCTTGCAGGGCATGGCCATCTTGGCGGCGGGCTTCATCCTTGGTTTGGTGGGCCTGATTTCGGCCATCCAGCAGGGGCGGGTCTGCGCCAATGGCATCGCTGGCATCGGCGCTGGTTACGATGTTTTTGGCAAGACGATGGTGTTGGCCGTGTTCCCGGAATTGTACGCCATTGTTGCTTTCGCAACGACGTTCCTCATCAGTTCGGGGCTTAAGTAACGTTAAAAAATGGTGTACTGCCTTTTGGGATGCCCCGTCGCCGGAAGGCGGGACTCCTCGAAGGTGCGCCAAGTTGTTTTTTTGCAGGGCAAAAAAAACAACTTGGCGCACCTAAAAAACCCTTCTCGGCGGCTGGCGGCGGAGCCACCAGCCGCCGAGAAGGGTTTTTTAGGTCGGACGAAAATTTTGCTACGCAAAATTTTCGTCCGACCTACCAAAAGGATTTGACATCACCCTGCCCACCCTTCCCTATCGAGGCTCCGGTACTGTATCGCCTCAGCGATATGCTCGATTTTAATATCGGCGCTCCCCACCAAATCGGCGCTGGTGCGAGCCACTTTCAGGATGCGGTCGTAGGCACGGGCCGATAGCTTTTGCACTTCCATTGCCTTTTTCAGCAATGCGGTTCCAGCTTGGTTCAGTTGGCAGACCTCCCGCACGAGGCGACTCGGCATTTGTGCGTTGCAAAACACACCTTTATATTCCTTGAAACGCTCCGCTTGAATCTGGCGGGCCTTCACCACGCCGTCGGCAATTTCCTTGCTGGTGCGGGCGGGGGCGTCGTACTTGGCCAGTTCCTCGTAAGACACGGGCGTCACCTCCACATGCAGGTCAATGCGGTCAAGCAGCGGGCCGCTGATTTTGCTCAGGTAGCGCTTCACCACCGCCGGGCCGCAGACGCAGTCCTTCGTCGGATGGTTGTAGTAGCCGCAGGGGCAGGGGTTCATACTGGCCACCAGCATGAAATTGGCGGGGTAGTCAATGCTGACCTTCGCCCTCGAAATCGTCACCCGGCGCTCCTCCATTGGCTGGCGCATCACTTCCAGCACCGAGCGTTTGAACTCCGGCAATTCGTCCAGGAACAGCACCCCGTTGTGCGCCAAGGAAATCTCGCCGGGCATCGGGATGGAGCCGCCGCCCACCAAGGCCACATCGCTGATGGTATGGTGCGGCGAACGGAACGGACGATTGGAAATCAGGGAAGACTCTGGTGGCAGCACCCCGGCCACGGAATGTATTTTGGTGGTTTCCAGCGCCTCAATCAAGGTGAGTTGGGGCAGAATGGTCGGCATCCTACGGGCAAGCATGGTTTTTCCAGCGCCCGGCGGGCCGATGAGGATGGCATTATGCCCACCCGCAGCGGCGATTTCGAGTGCCCGTTTTACGTTGTCCTGCCCTTTTACATCGGAAAAATCCACGCTAAAAATCTCTTGGTTCTGTGCGAATTCTTCACGGGTATCCACCACAGTAGGTTCCAGCGGCTTACGGCCATTGAGGAAATCCACGGCTTCCAATAAATTGTTCACGCCATAGACTTCGAGGTTGTTCACGATGGCGGCCTCCCTTGCATTTTGCTTCGGCAAGATGATGCCCTTGAACTTCTCCGCCCTTGCTTGTATGGCGATGGGCAATGCCCCTTTGATGGGGCGCAGGCTTCCATCGAGCGACAGCTCGCCCATCATGATGTATTTATCCAGTTCCGAGTTGTTGATTTGCTCTTGGGCGGCTAAAATGCCTACGGCAATGGGCAGGTCGTAGGAGGAGCCTTCCTTTCGGATGTCGGCGGGAGCGAGGTTGACCACCATTTTCATGCGCAGCATTTGGTACTTGCTGCTCTTCATGGCCGACTCTATGCGCTGAAAACCCTCCTTGACCACGTTGTCGGGGAGGCCGACAAGGAAGTACCAAGGACCTTGAGTAGGGGGCTGACCGCCTGCATTTACCTCTACGGTGATGGTTTGGGCATCAACGCCGTGTACGGCGCTGGCATAGGTTTTTACGAGCATTGGGTTTTCTCATGGTTGTGGTGGTGGGCAGTTTGAAAGGTATTTGAGAGCGCCCCCCGAATCATTCCGGCCAGTTCCACCGATTGTCTTTGTTTTGTTTGAATCTGAGGCTTCAAATATCCTTCAAAATCTGGAAAACCAAAGTGCTGGCGGTGAATTTTATTGTTGCGGAGCAAACAAGCAAAAAAAAGCAGTGACGGCAGCTCTGATGCCGTCACTGCTTTTTTGAGTTTGTCACCGGTTTTGCTCCGCAAAGTATCTATTTAGCGTGCAACTGCTCCCAGAAAGGGCGATACGAAAATTTAGCTTTGCAAAAAACCGATGTGCCTACCCTGTAATGAGTCTCGCCCTTCGGCGATGTTTAAAAGATTCCCTTTAGTCCCTGCTGGACAAAATGGACAATAGCCTCAGCAGTTCGATATAGAGCCAAACCAGCGTCACGAGCAGGCCCATGCCCAGGTACCACTCCATATAAGCAGGTGCGCCGTAGCGCTCGCCTTTTTCGAAATTGTCGAAATCGAGCAACAGGTTGAAGGCCGCCACGCCGATGATGACCACGCTGATGCCGATGCCAATGGTGCCGCCTTGGTGAAGGTATGGAACGCTCATGCCGAAAAAATGCAGGATGATGTTCACTAAATAGACAAAAGCGATGCCCGCCGTTGCCATCACCACGCCCATGCGCAGCTTGTCCGTCACTTTGATGATGCCCGTTTTATAAATGAAAAGCATGGCGAACAAAATGCCGAGGGTGAGGGAAATCGCATTGAAAACGATGCCGCCATAAAGCCCACCATAATAGGCTGACACTGAACCGACGAACAACCCTTCGAGCAGGGCATAGATTGGTGCCACCGTTGCAGAAGTATGCGGCTTGAAGCTGGCAATCAGCACGGCGATGAGGCCACCGATTGCACCCACAATCATGAACAACGGATTGGCATAGACATAACTCGCCACTGCCGTGAGCAGCATCAGCCCAAACAGGATGAAGGTCTTGTTCACAGCGCCACTGACGGTCATCCGTTCTGCCGAAGAGACAAAACTCGAATCGAGCGGGCTATTGGAATTGTTTTGAAAGGCCTCCTCCCGCATGAAAGGATTGCCTGAAGACGAGAACAAACTTCTTCTTGCCATGTGATATGAATTTTTGGTTTAAAATTTTGGCATAAAAAAACGGGAAATCCCGGACAAATCAAACAGGTGGTTGGCCATTTAGTTGAACGAAGGCCACCAAGCTATTCGATATGCTGTGTTTCCCCGGTTCATGCTATTGCTTCAGCGTCATGGTATATTCTGCCACTGCCTTGATTTTCTCTGGCGTCAGCAGGTCCTTGAACGGTGTCATGGCCTTGCGGCCATTGGTAATGACGTTGATGCGTTCTTCCACGGGCAGCACGGAGGTTTTCAGGTTGAAGGCACCACTGGCGCCCATGTCGCCATAGATGCCGTGGCAGGTGACACAATAGGTCTTATAGATTTTTTCGCCATCTACTTTTGGCGCTTCGGTGGTAGGTTCGCTGGCTTTTTTCTCGCCCTCGGATTGGCTACAAGCAAAGGCGAAAACTGCCAATAGGCTGAAAATGAGTAATTTCTTCATGTTTGTAAGAGATGATTAAACAGGTTAGCCATCAATGGCTGGCGGCACATTTGCACAGTCAACCGAATATGGCCTTTACCATAAAAGGTGGGGCGAAAATAGTTGCTTGACAGCTAATTGCACACCTAAAAATTCATTCTGCCATAAACTATAAAGATTCCCTTTGGTTTTATCCAAAGCGCGTTACATTTGCGGCCAAACCCGTAGGATAGCCACTTTTTTTGAACAGACTATGGCAAAAAAATATGGAGTGACGTGGTGGGGGCAACAGTGGCTACATTCTCTTACCCTAATTGATTATAGCAACCGCCTACCACGAGGAAAGGTACTTGCCATCACTGGCAAGGTTCGTTCGATAGAATTTAAGGGCAATCAAATCAACGCGAAGGTACAGGGCGACAAGCCGGTACCCTTTAGGGTTGGTATCAGTGTGCCACTCTTCACCGCTGACGAGAAAAAGCGATTATTGGAAGCCATTTTCCAACAGCCATCCCTATTGGATAAAATAAGCAGAAGGGAACTTCCGCAAGAATTGTTGAAAATGGCGGAAGTCCAACGTATAAGGATTTTCCCTGAATCGTGGAGGGATTTCTCGCTCTACTGCTCCTGCCCCGAATCCGGCGGGCCTTGTGAGCATGTGGCAGCCGTTATCTATGAAATAACAGAGGAGATTGACAAAAACCAGTTCATGGTCTTCGAGATGCACGAGATGCACCTGATGAAGGAACTGAACGATTTTTACAACCAGCTTTCCGAGAAAAAATCGGAGCAGGTACCGGCCATTGCCAACCTGCTGCAGCCTCTGCCCCCGCCCGCCACGGAAGCAGAGGAGGAAGAAGACGAGTCCAAACCACCAAAGCCCATTGCGGTAGCACCGGATATAGATTTCACGCTGCTGCCGGAGGTGGGTGGCCATCTGATGCGCCTGTTCAAGCCACAGCCCGTTTTCAATGAAATTGACCTGATGGAAGCGGTGATCGAGTGCTACGAGAGTGCAGCGGAAGCGGCAGAACGCTTCTTGAAGGGCGACTTCCCCCCTGCCGATATTACGGGCAGCATCGTGCCGGGCGACAGGTTGCAGATGGTCTTAGACCCACAGCTTTTCCCGAAAAAACTGCACGTTTGGGACGAAAAGAACAAGCCTGCCAAGGCACATGCAGACGAACTGCTGCACCTGCTGCTCGAATACGACCTCGAAGCTCCGGGCGACACGCACCCTACCGTGGCGGCCATGCTGGATGTCATGTCCTTTTCGCTGAACCTCGCCGAAAAGGGAGCTATTCTTCCACAACTTTTGGTCTGCGGCCAAGGTGTTTACCGCATCCGTTGGGTGCCGTTGATGGCCGTGGAAGAGGTGCGGCTCGCCTTCGACAAATTGGCCGACTCGCTGCCGCCCAACCTGCTCATCTTGGAAAAGAACGGCGTTCCGTTCATCTTTTCGCCAGCCGAAACGCTGAACACACTTTGCTCGCTGTTCATTGGTGACTGCGTGAGGGAGAGTGTGGACCCCGATGAGCATACGGTGATAAAACTGCTGCAAGGCCACCCGATAGACGCAGTGCAAGCCATTGAAAACGAGGAGGATGCCCAGTTGCTCCAGAAATGGCTACAACCATTTTACCCGCCGAGGAAGGACTTCGCCCCTGTGCTAAGGGTGGAAGACCTCGATGGCGAATACTCCATTGAACTGCTGGTAGAGCAACGCTCGGCCCCGCTCGTGCCGCCCGTGACCTTTAGCCAATTCTTGCAGCAGAAGCGCTTCGAGCATGTGAAGGACGATGTGGTGAAGGACATCGCCCCACTGGCCGACATCTTTCCGCCCATGGCGAAAATATTGTCCACCGAAGGAAAGTACATTCCCAACTACAACCCCACCCGCTTTCTTGAGTTCATGGTGCAGACACAGCCTGTGGTGGCTGTTTTCGGTATAAAAACGGTATTGCCGCAAGGCATGGAAACAGCCGTGACGCCCAAGGCCGCATTGCTTGCCAAGCGGTTGAACCGCAAAAAAACGACTGGCCATGTGCCCATTGACGAGGTCATCGGCTTCGAGTGGCAGGTGCAGATGGGCAATGAAATGATGACCGTCAAAGAGTTCGAGAAATTGGTGCGCAACGAAGACGGCTTGGTCAAATGGCACGACAAATACATTCTGCTGGATGAGGAGGAGCTTGTGCAGCTTTTCGATAAGTTCGAGGAGCAGCCCAAGCCCGTCGGCAACGAACTATTGCAGGCGCTGCTGGCAGAGGAGTACATGGACATGTCCGTCACCATCTCGATGGATGCCGCCACACCGCTGCGGGAATACACACAGCCTTCCAAGACCAACCTGCCCCGTGGCCTGACCGTTGACCCCTACCTGCACCAACTCATCGCCTACGATTTCTTGCTGAAAAATGCCCGGCTCGGCTTCGGCAGCATATTGGCCGATGACCTGGGGTTGGGGAAAACACTGCCCATCATTGCCGCCATTGCAAAATTCAAGGAAGATGGGCTGCTGAAAACCAACAAGGCGCTCGTGGTCGTACCACAGGCTTTCCATGCCAACTGGCTGACGCAGATTGAAAAATTCGCCAGCAAAATAAAGGTCGAACTATACCGGGGCGACGCCCCCGCTGCAGAGTCCGATTTGGTGTTGGCCTCTTACAACGACCTCCGCAACGACGTGGACCTGCTGCGGGACATGCACTGGCACTGCATCGTATTGGACGAGGCGCAGCGCATCAAGAACCCCCATTCAGGCATCACGAAGATGGCCAAATCATTGAATGTGCCCCTGCGCATTGCCGTTTGCAGCACGGAGATAGAAAGCAGCCTCGCCTCGCTCTGGAGCCTTATGGACTTCGTGAACCTCGGCTACTTAGGTACTTGGAGGGAGTTTACCGACCGTTTCGTACACCCCATCCGGCGGGAGCATGAGCAGCGCAGGGCCGTTCACCTCCGTAAAATAGTTGCCCCCTTCGTGCTGCGCCGCCGCAAGTCCGACCGCCTCGAACTGGCCGATATGCCCAAGAAGATTGAGCACCGCCAGTACGTCGCCATGATTCCCGAACAGGCCGCTTTGTACGAAAACATTGCGAAGCAAGGACTGAATGCCATCAAGGCCGAGAAGGAGCCGCAACGCCGACAGAACATCGTGGTGAAATTGGTCACGGCCCTCAAACAGGTCTGCAACCACCCTTACCAATACCTGAAAAAAGGGTCAACCTCCCCGGAATACTCCGGTAAAGTGGAACTGCTTTTCGCCCTGCTCGACAATATCTACGAGAGCAAGGAAAAAGTGGTGATTCTGACGCAATACCAAGAAACCGCAGAACTGCTCGTTCGCTACCTGAAGGACGAGTTCCGCAAAGAGCCGATGCTGCTGCTTGGCAGCACCAACCGCCTCGTGCGGGAGCAAATGGTGGATGCCTTCCAGGCCAAACCCGAAGCGGACACCATCATCGTCTCCCTGCGCATGGGCGGCCCCGACCTCAACTTCACCACGGCCAGCCACCTCATCCATTTCGATACTTGGTGGAACCCCATGCTCGAAGCCCATGCAAGCCGCTCCTTGCTCTCACCCGACATCATGACCTGGCGGTTCATCTCCAAGTACAGCCTGGAGGAGCGCATTGATGAAATGTTCCACTGGAAAAAGGAACTGGCAGAACTGACCGCCACCGACGGCGAGACCTGGCTGGGTGGGTTGAGCGATGGGGAGTTGGAAGAGGTGGTTTTGTAGCGGCAGCCACTCCCTTTTTACTTTCAGCTTGACTATTCCCCTCATTTCCACCAATTTTGCGCCTACATCAACGTATTTCCACCATGCAAAAGCATTTGTTCTGTCTCGTGTTCATGGCAATGGTCGGCGCTGTTTGTCCCAGCGAGGCATTTGGACAAAGCGAGCCTGTCGCTACGCCCACCCCTGCCCCAAGCCGCAACTATTACATGGACAACGCCCGTCCTGCCAACCAAATCAAGGCGGCCTACCCGTATGACATCCCGCTGCGCAATGCACAGGGCGACACCCTCAACTCGGCCTCCGTCTTTGCCAACAATGGCAAACCGACCGTCGTCATGTTCTGGCTGACTACCTGTGGCCCTTGCCGGATGGAGTTGAAGGCCATCAACGAGAAGTTCGAGGGCTGGAAGCAGCAGGCCGATTTCAACCTCTACGCTGTCAGCACGGACTGGGAGAAGAACTATCCCGCCTTTGTGAGCCGGGTGCAGGAGGCAAAATGGCCCTTCCCAGCCTACCACGACCTGAACCGGGAGTTCCACCTCATCATGCCGGGTGCTCTGAACGGGTTGCCGCAAGTCTTCGTGCTGGACAAGGCAGGCAACATCGCCTACCATACCCGCAAGTACATGCCAGGCGACGAGGACAAGCTGTTCGAGGAAATCAAGAAGCTGGCTGGGATTTAACAAAATCGGCCTATCCGCCCGCAACCATCAATAAAAACGGCGGCGGCATCTTCGATGCCGCCGCCGTTTTTATTGATGGTTTTCGGCGGTTTTGCCTCGCAAAACCACCGAAAACCATGTTTGAGGTCAACCTAATGCACAAAAACTGGGTGCCTCCTCCCCAAAACTATCAAGCAGCAAGGGCAGAAGAGGGCTGCTTGCCAAGCTCTTTCAGCGCCTTGAAGTGCGACACGATGGCTTGGCGGGTGGTCGGGTATTCGTTGTAGGGCAGCCCAAACTCCAGCGCTGTCTCCTTCACGATTTTTGAAATCTTCGGGTAATGTACGTGGCTGATATTGGGAAAGATATGGTGCTCAATCTGAAAGTTGAGGCCACCGACGAGGTATGACACGAGCCAGTTGCGGCGGGCGAAGTTGGCCGTGGTGGTCAACTGGTGGATGGCCCAAGTGTTTTCCATATTGCCCGATTCGTCGGGTGTCGGGTTCTCCGTGCTTTCGACCACGTGCGCCAATTGGAAAACCACGCTCAGAATCACGCCCGCCGTGTAGTGCATCACGAAGAAACCGATGAATATCTTCCACCAAGCGATGTCGAGCACGAGTATTGGCAGCACAATCCAAATCATCAAATAGATGACCTTGGTGATGATGAGTATGGTCCATTCCTTCGTGGGGTTCACTTTTTTCTCAAAAGAAAGCCCTTTGCTAATGTACCGTTTCATTTGCGCATAGTCCTTGCTGACGGCCCAGCTGATGGTCATCAAACCATAGAGGAACACGCTGTAAAAATGTTGGAAACGGTGGAAACGCTTCCATTTGTCGTGCTTGTGAAGGCGTATGAGGCCCTTGGCATCAATGTCCTCGTCCATCCCAACAATATTGGTATAGGTGTGGTGTAGCACGTTGTGCTGCACCTTCCAATTATAGACGTTGCCGGCAAGGATGTAGATGGAACTGCCCATCAGGTTGTTCACCCAACGGTTGCGGGAGTAGGTGCCGTGGTTGCCATCGTGCATCACGCACATGCCCACGAAGGACATGCCCATGCCGAGCACGATGGTGAACAACAGCATCGCCCACTGGTTGAAGTTGTTGGAAATGATGAGGAAGTAGGGCGTCAGGAAAATACTGAAAACGACGATTGACTTTACGTACAATTTCCAGTTGCCGAACTTGCTGATGTCGTTCTGTTGAAAATAGGCGTTAACACGGGTGTTTAGCGTTTTGAAGAAATCCGTGTTGTCTGTTTTAGGAAATCTGATTGATGAATAATCCATGACAAGATTTAAATAAATGATGGCTGAAGCCAGAAATCGAATTGTTCAGGTTTTTGATGGTTATCAATAAAGCAAGCCATTTCCTTGGCAGTTGCTTTTTTCGATTGGTGGGTCTTTCACAAGGCTAATCAGCATAGAAGCTGGGCAAAAATAAAAAAGAAAAATTCAAGCTGCCCCAATCTGACAAATATCAGCCCAGTTTATCGGCGAAATGGCATTTTGCGGGGGCGGTGTGCCTTTGGAAAGTCTATGAATTGCTTCCTTTGCCTTGAAAAAAACATTGCCATGCAAAAGCATTTCAACATCACCATACACGGCAAGGTGCAAGGCGTCTGGTACCGGGCCAGCGCCCAGAATGCCGCCCAACGGCTCGGCCTCACGGGCTTCGTGCGCAACCTGCCCGACGGCGGCGTCTATGCGGAGGCCGAAGGGCCGGAGGCTATTTTGCAGGAGTTCGTCAAATGGTGCCGTCGGGGCCCCCAACTGGCCCAAGTGGAGGAAGTGGCCCTGGAGGAGGGAACATTGGTGGGCTTCGAGGGTTTTGAAATCAGGCGGTAGCATGGTCTGCCAGACCGTCTTACCTTTGCAAAAACAAACCTTGAGAAAATGAAGTACATCCTGCCCATGTTCCTGCTGCTTGCGCTCGGCTTCACAGCCAACGCCCAGTGTAAGATAGCCCTCGACAAAATTGACGAGTTCGACTCGACCCGCCTCATTGCTACCAAACCGTTCAACATCGGCTACCTGGTTGCCACGGGCAATGTGGCCGAGGGCTTTGACGGGAAGGAATCCGTGGAGGAAGGAAAGGCCATTTTCAGCTTCGGCAACGAAAACAATATCCGTTCTTTTTTCCTGACCTTAGCCGTCGTGGAGCGCAAGTTTTATATGTGCGATGCCGAGTACAACGTCCACCTGAAAATGAAGGACGGCCAGATTCTTACCCTGCTCAACGTGCCGGAGGAAGGCGAATTCGACCGCAAAATCATGATGTGGAAATACGTACACACCTGCGTGGTACCACTGGAGTATTTCCATGCGCTCCGCAATGGACTGGTCGAGAAAATCCGCATCGAGTACACCAACTACAAGCAGACCATCGTACTGGAGGACAAGCAGGCCCAAGCCCTACAGGATGCCGTGAAATGTGTGGAGGAAAGGCTGAAAACGACTTCCACGCCGAAGCCTTAGGGATTGGAAATTGGGAAATTGGAAATTAGGAAATATTTCGCATCCGCTCACTCCGGCTTCTTCGCCAGCCTACCCCACCCCCACCGCATGATGAGCAGCAAGCCCGCAAAGACCAACAGCCCCTGCCAGAGCGGCATGTAGGAAATGACGATGAGATGCGTCTTGTCCAGCACCCAGAAGAAGGCGAATGCCGCCGCAATCATCATAAACAGCCCTGTGATTTTGTCGAAGCCCGGTATCTCGTCCAAGCTCACATTGCGACGGATGAGCAACAGTGTGCCCAACATGGACAGGATGGGCAGCACCTGTGTGTACATGTCGGTTTGGAAGATGCTGCGTCGTTCAAATATGAACACATACAGGCTAAGGAAGATGGCAAAAATGCCCGGTATGCAAACGAGGTAAATCAGTGCAGAATACAGGTATTTCCAAGGCTCCATACCGCCCTCCCCCTTGCCGAAGATGCCCGCTAACAGCGCCGTGAGCGGTATGAGCAGAAAGTAGGACAGAATCCAAAACGGATTGGCGACGATGAACTGAAAGAATTCCTGTAAGGTCATGGCGAATGGTTTAAGTGGCAAAGAAAGGCAAAACCTGTGGCTAATGCAATCCAATTTCTGACTGCAAGAGATTCATGCTATGCCTTGATTTGGTTTTACCCTTTCACCGATTCGCTCCGTAGCGTCGGGTTTAAAACCCGACGCTACGGAGCGAATCGGTGATGCCCCTTTAATCAACCGTGCATTTGCAGTCAGCCAATATTATAGGCCATAGGCCACCACACTCGCCCCGTTCCCTACGACCACCACGGGCTTGCCGTCGCCGAGCAGGTCAACGATGGTGAATGGCGTAGTGCCCGCCAGCGGGAACTGCGGCAGCAACTCGCCCTTCCCATTCAGCAGGCTTATCTGGCTTTTTGCTTCGCAAACAGTGCCGATGAGGGATTTGTCCCTGCCAGCCCATTGCACCGCAAAAACAGCGTCCTGCGGCTGCTCAAAATCGTGCTTGAACGCTTTTTTGAAACTGCTTTTTTCATAAAAATTGGCTACCAAAACGTTGCCGCCCAAGGCGATGTAGTCCTTCCGCTCGTCGCCAGTCACATCTGCAAAGGCAAACTTGGCATCTTGTCTTTTACCAGTATCCAAGCCCAAATTGAAGCCAGCGCCTTCGAGGTTCGTCACCGTCACCCGCCCATTTTCATCGCAAACCACGATGCGGTAGCTGTCGCCTTCTGCCTGAAAATCAGGGGCTTGCAAGAATTTTGAGGCAAGGTCTTTTCTCGGAAAACGATACTCACCGTTCTTTTGGAAGACGTTCAACACGCCCGCCGTGTCGAGCAGCAGGAGGAAGTCCTTGCCCTTTGCCTGGAAATGGGTGAGTGGATGTCGCACCACGCCAATGCCTGTTTTTGGTCGCCAGCCTTCCACAGGGCTTCCCCGCTCATCGAAGCCGTAGGCGACGCCGTTTTCGCAAGCGATGAAGAACTCGTACTCGTTGCTCTTGAAAAAATCAATGACCGTGACGCCGTTGCTGGCCGGGGTTTGGAGGCGCAGCGGGAAGCCCGCCACATCCTCGCCTTCGTGGTCTATGACGTAGATGCCACTGGCCGTGCTGAACGCAAACTGAACTTCCTTATTGGCATTGAGGTCGAGTCGCCAGATTTCGGACATTATCGGCTCATCGAACTCCCGTCGCCATAGTATCCGGCCCGCCTTCGAGAGCAGGTAAGCTGTACGGCTGGCATCCTGCACGAAAATCTCCACTTCGCCCGTTTGCGGGTTGGTGAAAACAGCGGGAGGAATGGCAACCGCATTGCCGAGCGGCGTCTTCCAGAGGATGTTCGCTGGGGCAGCCTCTTCTTTTTTGACCTGGCTGGTCGGGGTAGTGATTTTCAAATTGCAAACCATGCCCTGCCGGGTGAAGGTGGCCGTAAAATTGTTGAAATCCAACGGGTTGCGGCCAAGCTTGGCCAGGGTCTCTTCGCCAATGAGCGGTGAAACTAATGGCCAGGACTGCTCGCTGTGGAAATAGAGCAGCCCATGTGGCGCAGCGTCAAGCCCCTCGACCGATTGCTGGAAATCGGTGTCCTTCGTGCAGGTTTGCCCAGCAAGGTACATGCCCAACCAGCGTTCCAGCCCGTTCTTAGAGTTTGAAAAAAGCACATAATCGCCCATCACCGTGCCATAAGGGGCGCTTAGGTTGCCACCAATTTGCAGCATTTTGTCCAGCGGCAAGCCATTGAACTGCCTGACCTTGAACATTTGGTAATCATAGTATTCGGGGCTTTCGAGGCGTTTGGCGAGGGCTTCCAGCTTGGCCTCGGCGGCCTTTGGGTCCTTGGTTTTCAACATCAAAAATTGCTCGGCAGCCCCAGCTTCCAGGGGTTCGCCGTAGGCGATGGCCACCTCGTCGGACACCCACGGAGCGAGGTAGGTGCGCCAAAGCCCGGTCTCAGCGGCAGCCGTGATGCGGTCGCAGGTGAGCCAAGCAAAGGCTGCGAGGTTGTCGGGCAAGTGGTTCAGTGCCGAACTGAAAGCATGGGGCTTGTCATTGGCGTCCATCAGCGGGTGGCCCTTTGCCAAGCTGAAACTGCCTTTCCATTGCTGTTGGTCTTGTGCCGTCGGCAAATCGAGGCGCAGCCAACGGGCAACGCTGCCCAGCCCATCGAGGGAATGGACGCTGGCAGGGTCGAGCAGCGGGCTGAACTGCGGGCCGAGTTCGGAGAAATTGACCAGCATTGCGATGCTGTTTCCCCCAGTCGGGACGTCCTTTGCCACGCCCGAAAAACCGCTGTCACGGCAGAGCGAATCGGCTGGGCGACCCAATTGACTGAGGGCATTCTCCACCATATAGGCATGGCGGGCGAAGAGCAGCAGGTTGCGGTAGCGGGCAAGGGCGAACTCCTCACCGCCCATTTTCACGGTAAAAACATCATGGCCTTTGAACAGCGATTGGCGCATGCGCCAATCCCGGTTTTTGCCGAGGATGGCATCAAGGTCGTTGTCCCGCATCTCGTCGAGTACGAACAGGACATCAACGCCCCGACTGCGGGTGGGCTGTAGCAGGGCGAGCGTTTCGGCTTGTTTTTTTTGCTTGAAAATGGGCGCAAAATGCTTTTCGTAAGCCTCCCAATCGGCTACCAAGGCCGTGGGTATGGCTTGCTTGGCCATGCTGCTTCCTTCCCCATCTGATTTAAGTTTTTCCAGCTTTTCAGGGGTGAACAGCACCACTATCGCCGTGTGCTGGGGCACGGCCTCGTGCGGGTGCACGGGGAGGAAGGGCAGGCGCACGAATTGCGACAGCACCCAAATGGCCGCTCCACCGAGCAAAAGGAGAAGGATGATTTTTTTGATTCTTTTCATGCAATTCTTGGGGCCGATGAACGGTGACTCAAGGCAGGATTGCTAAACCTTTAGCGGTTTAGCAATCCTTACACAGCCACTGTCCAGCAGTCAAATCAAACCCGAATGAATATTTTCTTTTTGTACAACACCCACGCAATCAACGTATTGACAACGACGTGCAGCAGGGCGTTGAGGAAAACAGACATGTTGTGGCCCGTCCAGCCGAATAACGTTTCCCGTATCGAATCGTACAAGCTGCTGCCCTCGCCTACTGGGATGCTCCCCAATACAATGGAAAGAACCTCATGGCTGATGTAGATGGCCAGCGGGTTCACTCCGAGCCAGGCGAACGGAGCCGTCCAGCCGTTTTTTCCTTTGAAATCCACCACCCACCAGACGGTGCTGAGGGTCAACAACGCCAAGCCGCTATGGTACAGCACGTAGCTGCTCGTCCAGAGTTTTTTGTTGATGGGGAACACTTCGCCCCAGAGTAGGCCGCCCACCATGAGCAGGAAGCCCACGGCGAAAAGCCCAGCCCAGCGGGGCAGGTCGTCCTGTTTTTTGCGGAGCCAAAGCCCCGTGAGCACGCCGCCGATGCAGGTGCCGAGCGAACTCATGGTGCCGAGGATGCTTTCGGGGTCGTATGCGGGGTAGCCAGCGTCGGGTTGGCTGGTCCATCTGTAAAGGTGGTTGGGGAAAATCAACCGGTCGAGCCAAGCGCCGAGGTCCTTGCCTTCTTCGAGGCTGGGGTAGCCTTGGCCGGGCACGGGGATGAGCGTCTCCAGCCCCCAGTAGGCCACGAGGCAACCGACAGCTATCCAAACCAACTGCTTAGGGCTGAATTTCATGAACAACAGCGCCGTGATGCCATAGACGATGCCGATGCGGGTGAGCACGCCGGGGATGCGCCAAGAGCTGAGGTCGAATTGCGGAGCACCATTCAAAAACACGCCGATACCGACTATCCACGCCGTGCGGGTGAGGATTTTGCGATAGACGTTTTCGCCCGCCTCCTTGCGCTTGTTGAGCGAAAACGTGATGGCGATGCCCACGATGAACAGGAAGAACGGGAACACGAGGTCGGTGGGGGTGCAGCCGTTCCAAGCGGCATGGACGAGCGGCGAGCCTTCAGGCAGGCCACCTGCGTTGTTGACGAGCACCATCAGGGCCATCGTCAGGCCCCGGAAAACGTCGAGGGATAAAAGGCGATTGTTGTTGCTGGTATCCATGTTGTTTTTCGTTTTGATAAAATCTTCTAATCAACCAAGGTTGATTTTAGTGTCCGTAATAGTCCAAGGAGTTTATCATCATGTAAATCTGATAAAAGATAATCACGATGATTTATGTCGCCATTCCAAAACACAACTTTGTATTTGCCCTGTCCTACTGCTTCAATCTTTATGCACTTTTGGTCTAACCGTAACCCATGATTAACGGAACGTGAAATCACCAAAGTGTACATAGATTTACCAATACGAAAAAACTTGTCATTTCCTTTTTCCTTCAATTCGGCAATGAAGTTACGTATAGGTTTAAAACACTCGAAACCTTGATAATTGTTAATCGCATAATCATAACTAGCCAAGGTCTCAACCCAAGACTTTTCGAATAAACTTATTATCTCCTTAGTTCTATCGTCCATGTCAAGATGGTTAATAATTATGATAACTTCTTCATGAAATTCACCTCCGTCTTCGACTGCCAACTGCCCACTGTCGAACTGCCAACTATCACCGCTTCCCCGCCACATAATACATCTCCATCTCGCCCTTGTTCTTCACCGGTATTTTGCCCCGTGACTGGCAATTGAAATCATATTTCACCAATCCGTAGGTCGTTTCGGAGATGTTCACACGGCCCGGCTCGCACTGCTGCTCCATGCGGGCGGCGATGTTGACGGTGTCGCCCCAGATGTCGTAGGCAAACTTCTTGAAGCCCACAACCCCGGCCACTACCGGCCCCGTGTGCAAGCCGATTCGGGCTTCAAAATAAGGCAATCCTTTTCGCATTTTCTCCGCTTTGTGGTCGTCCAGAAATTCCTGCATGTCGAGGGCGGCCTGCACGATGCCCTTGGGCACGGTCTTGTGCCCCACCAGGCCGCTGGCGCAGAGGTAGGCATCGCCGATGGTCTTGATTTTTTCGATGCCGGGTTGCTGCGAGATGATGTGGTCGAAGGCCCGGAAGCACTCGTTCAGTTCGTTGACCAACTGGGCCGGGGTGAGCGTTTCGGCGATGGTCGTAAAATTCTTGAAATCGGTGAAAAGGATGGTCGCCTCCGGGAAATGGCGGGCCGTGGCAGCACCTTTTTCCTTGAGCTCCTTGGCCACTTCCACGGGCATGATATTGTGCAACAACTCATCGGAACGCTGCCGTTCGTCCTCGATGACCTTGTTCTGCTTCGCCAATTGGTTGGTGGACTTCTTCTTGGCCTGGTAGCGGAGGAAGAAGGCAATGGCCAACAGGATGGTAAAAAACGCCGCAATGCCGAGCAGGTAGATGATGTACTTGCCCCGCTCCTGCGCCAGTTCTGCGTTTTCGAGGGCGAGGTCTTTTTGCTGCAAGGCCAGCGAATCCATTGCTTGGCGGGTTTCGAGCGAGTCCACCCGGCGCTTGCGGTACTCGGCCAGATAAAGCGCCCTTGCCCGCTCCGCCGAAACAGCCTGTATTCTCTCCTCCTTTTTCGAAATCTCTTCTTCCACTAATTGCTTTTGGGATTCGAGTTCCCGCTGGCGTTCGGTGAGCAGGGTCTTGTCCTCCCGCAAGATGTCCCGCTCGGTCGTCACCACTTCTTTGTCCTTTTTCACTGCGCCGATTTCGCCTTCGAGCTGCTTTTTCTCCCGCTCCAGTAGCCGCATCTCGCCTTCCAACTGGCTTTTCTCCCGCTCCAATTGGTTCTTCAGCACCTCATACTGCGCCTGCATTTCGCTGATGCCCTTGCCGCCCTTTTTGCTGAAATAGTCGAAGGCCTCCTGCACCACTTGCAGGGCCTTGCGTTCGTTGCGGTCTTTTTGCAGCAGTCGGCTGCGCTGGTCAACTGTGCGGATGATGAGGTCGGCGTCGTTGGCCTGCATGGCGAACTTGGTGGCCGTGCCGAGCCAGATGTCCTCGTTGCGGTCATCGTTGGTACGGGCATAGGCACGGGCCACGAGGTAGGAAGCCTCGGCGGCCATGCCGTTGTTCTTCAGTTCCACGGCCTTCTGGTGGGCGGCCTTGGCGTATTCGATGGACTTCTTGGCGTCTTTTTTCAGGTATTCAGTGCCGAGTTGGTAGTTGAGGGTCATCTTCTCCTTGGGCGTGGAGGCAGCCTTCAATTGCTGCTCCAACTGCTCGATGCTCTGACCAACCACGATATTGGTCAACAAAACAAAAATCAAAAACAGGACGGTTCTCGTCATCAGTGAGTGAAGGTTGGGTGAAAACAGGGGGTTTGATGGGGCGTCAAAGATGCAGCGTTTTTGGCTTTTGATGGTGGGTTTGTTCGAGATGGTTATTTGATGAGTGGGGAAATGGTTCGGCGGCTGCGAAAATTGCACTACTCAATTTGCCAACGATTCTTCGGGAGGCATTCCAGAATTCTGCCATGTCCAAAGAACTTTTTTTGGACAGTCGCACGTTTGGCAAAATCTTTGTATAACACTTGCTTTCCATGCATTTATTTTGCTATATTTGGCCATCTTTTAACCTTTAAAATTTTTCAAGTATGGAAAA
>WBZM01000911.1_pt1 | contig 34153 bp, 26 predicted proteins | sample 5204271 | NCBI WGS metagenome assembly WBZM01 (sample SAMN12344346, study PRJNA552823) | activated sludge metagenome | biome: Activated sludge suspended growth; feature: Nitrification reactor; material: Wastewater; isolation source: activated sludge from nitrification reactor of wastewater... | reverse complement strand
TTTTAAATAGTCTTTTATATTTTCTTTTGTATAAGAAGGGGAAAATACATGTGTTTCTTTGCCAAAATTTTCGTGTCCTAACCGTGCTTCGTTTACAGAGCTCGCCTCAGAACCTGAAAAATACTTCTTTGCAAGTGGAAATACAGAAAACATCGAAAAACTCTTGAGTGCCATAAGTATTTTTACACCTGTCTCATCTTGTATAGATTTAATAATCTTAAAATTACTTTCTAAACGAGCCTCTGACACTACATAGCTAGGGGTCTCAACTTTTTTAAAGCTTTCTAATTTCCATCCATCTTCTGTAACCCAAGGTTCTATAAATTTGTCCTTATTAAAATCTGACATTTTATTATTATATACTAATAAACTTCCTGCTGATAGCACTTTTCGCAATACACTATTTCTGGGCGATCAGGAGCATAACTTGTTTCAAATTCAACTTCACATTTGCTTTTATGATAATGATTTACTTTTTCACACATACACTGTCTTTTCCACAATTTCATAGGATTATCTTTTAATAATCGTCTTCTATGACGACATTGAAAACATCTTCTTGGTATAGGTATTTCTAATTTTTTATAAAAAACTGATTCGTTCTGAACAATCTTATAATTTCTATCACAATCCATACAAATCAAAACTTCATTCAAAATGTCATCTGATACATCTTTTATTGAATCTGGAATACTTTTTGGTTTTAAAGTTTCTTTTCCTTTAGTTATTTGTATATTTTCATTCCAATGATACTTGTTCTTTAAAACTTCTTCTTTTGTTAGTGGGCATTGTTGCATTGCAATAGTCTCATTGTAACCAAAGTACGAAAGTTCTGTAGGGTAATATTCTCCATACTTGTACAAAATACCCCTTCCATCAATATAAGGAATTCGGCTCATCTGTTCGATGATTTTTGAAATTAATACTTCATATTCTTCTTTTGTATATTGTTTATTTAAAATACAATAACTACTACTACGAAGTGCGGAGCAACCAAAAATATATTTTGAAGAATGGCAATGTTCAGAATAATGTATATCTTGACATTTAACAGAAAAAAGCCCGAAACGATTTAACTGAGAGTGGTCAACTACAACTCCTTCATAACATTCAGAAAGCTCTCCGGACATAGAAATATCTAGGGAATCTGTAGGCCTAGAACCAAAATCGGCATATTTACAATTTTCTGGTTCATTTAAATTAAAGGAATACTTTGAGTTTTTACCATTTCTTATATTTTCCCCTGTACAGTTAAGACTTTGAACTATATTTGAATACTTCCTAGGAAAAGACATCAGAAATGCGTCAAATTCTAACTTTGCTTTTTCTACCCCACTCCATGTATCAAGATTATATTCTTTTAATATTTTCTCATATTCATCTTTTGAATATTCTTTATTTTTAAAAAAATACTTCTTATGCCTTAAACCAGTACACATAAAACAATCTGAACAATCTCTACAATCATATAAAAAAGAAGAGTTTGAGCATGAAACTGATAACTGAGAATACTTTAAATAATAAGACTTTTCACAAGTTATACAATCATACATCCATTCAGTTTTATAAAAAATCGACATACAATCCATAATGTCTCTAGCTCCTGCATCAATAAAGAAACTATAGTAAACATTTTCTATTTGCCAAGCCGAAAAAACCATATAACAGTTTTTTGCAAACCAACAATCATAAGTGTACTCACAATTTGTACTAGCAATTTCATTATCGTTAACAATTGCCATATGAGGAACTTTTTGTATTAAATCTCTATATTGAGTGAAAAATGGTTTATTAAAATCATAGTCCATTGCGTAATTCTTTGGGTCCCATTTATCACTCCACCAACATTTATTACAATAAATAATAAGTTTAGATTCTTTGGAATAAATTGTAATAACAGACTTACCACACAAATCACATTTACTGTTATATAAGGACATATTGTTTCTCCAAGAAGCTCTCCTATGCATTCTGCATTCCGGACAAAAAGTCGGTGGAGGTACTTTTATCTTTTCGTAAAATGAAAAATCATCAGGCTCTATAGTAAAGTCTGTTTTACAATTTTGACAATTCTTAACTTCAGATTGATACATTTTAGTAAACCTTCTTTAACTCTTTAGGTAAGTCTTTTAGTTTTTTTATTACAGTAGAAAGGCCTAGCTTTGCCATTTCTTCTATATATATCTTTGAATCAAAACTTTTATCTTCTGTGTTTTTTACTCCTACCCCGCCCCATCTGCCTTCGAGCACTAGCTTGGCAGTAGTCACTGTCGGTATAGCAGTAGTATAGCCTATAGCGTTTCCATTTGTTTCTTTGAAAGACTTCTCGTGGTCACAAACATTGTAAATGTATACATATTTATTTTTACCATCTTTTTTACCAGAAATTATATTTCCTATGTTTGTCTTGCCTTTATAGCTTTTATTGAAATCTTCACCTTTTGGTAAAATAGCTTTGAGTAATTTTACAGGTACAACTTTTTGTCCGTTGTAGTCTATCTCGTCAATTCTCGTCATCCCTATTTCATACAATACTCTCAAGTAAGTAAGATATGCTGGAGAAAATGTCATCCAAAAACGAATTTGCTTTAGTCCTGGGATATGTTTTGGAATAGTTTCTAGCTCCTCGTGATACATAAGGTACGGGGTAAACTTCCCTGCCTCAGGGAAATTAAACTCAAAGTATGATGCATCTTCATCTATAAGTCTGCCTTTCTTTACCCATTTGCCGTTTTTCCAATATTCGATAGGAAGTATGAGTTCTCTTAAATTTATCTCTGGGTCAAAATTTGGAGCGAATTTTATTTTTTTATCTTTACTTCCGCCATTACAATCCAAAATATCAATAGTATCAATCTTGTCAAAGAGATAATCTCTCGCATAAGCAGAGTAGATATTTGAAACTCCTGGGTCAAAACCAGAGCCCAATATTGCTAGCAGGCCTTTCTTTTTAAAATCTTCATTCTTCGCTAATTGTTTTTCATAAGAGAAACCATACTTGGTAGGGTCTTCGTAACAAGCAGTATCTATATAATTTACTCCAAATTCTAAACAAGCATCCATCACAGTGAGGTTGTCATAAGGAGCCCCCCAGTTTACAACCAATGCAGGATTTACCTCTTTTAATAAATTTAAAAGAAATTCTTTATTTCCTACATCCCCTGTGTGAATATTTAAAGAAACTTTACCTTTTGTCTTTTTAAGGATAGATTCATTTACCTTCTGACACTTTGAAAGTGTCCTAGATACAACATGTATTTCTGAAAAAACTTTCGGATTTTGCGCCATCTTATGGAGTCCAACAGAACCTACATTTCCACAACCAATTACAAGTATTTTTGACATAGTTTTAAATAAAATTAAATTTCTATAATTTATAGATTATACCAAATAGGGGCTAAAGTAAAAGGCTTAAAAAATTATTGATTTTTGTGTAAAAAAGTCTATATTTAGTATGTAATGCAAAAGAAAATAATTGTAAACAAATTTGGTGGAGGTATTTTAAAAAAAGAGCTTATTCCCTTTATTGAGATAAGAATAAAAGAACAGCTAAAGGCAGGATTCTTCCCTGTTATTGTAGTCTCTGCACTTCCTGGAGTTACAGACAGTCTACTAAAAAGTGCTGAAGGAAAAAACACACAGATGAAAGATAAAATAATCTCTGCTGGTGAAAAAGAATCTGCGCAAATTCTTGCAAAATATTTGTGTGATTTAGATATACAAGCACAAGTATTGGAAGCGGAAGAAATAATAACCACAGATGACAACTTTGGTAATGCAAACATTATTTACAAAATTTCAGAAAAAAATGTACAGAAAAAATTTGGGCCACTTGAAAAAATACCTATCATACCTGGTTTCATTGGAAAAACTAAAAATGGTGATACTACTACTTTGGGCCGTGGAGGTACAGACACTACTGCATGCTTTATTGGTGCAGCACTAAGAGCAGATAAAGTCATACTCTGGAAAGATGTAGATGGTGTAATGTCTGCAAACCCAAAAATAGTAAAAAATGCAAAGACTGTTCCGTTTATCAGTTATCAGGAAGCAGAAGAGGCTGGAAAAATCATCCATGATAAAGCTATACAATATGTAAAAATGTATAATACCCCTATAGAAATAGCATCTCTTGTAGATCCTAAACAAAAGACAGTTGTAGGAAAGGCTAAGAAATTAAAACACGGTACAAAAATAGTAAGCTATAAAAAAGATTTAGTTCTCTTCACTATAGGAGACGAAAGTAAAAAAGAAAATAGTTTACTATCTATAAGTAGTAATGCTTTTTTTAAACATAGAGTAGATATAATTCTAATTAGTAACACTCAATACAGTATTCAAATCGTAGCAGACAATGCAAATGGTAAAGCAGATGAAGTATATGAGGAGATAAATAAAAAAGTAAAAGATGTAGAGATGCACCCAGTGTCTATGGTGTACTTAGTCGGCAATTTTGATGTTTACGATGTAAATACTTTCAACGAAATACTTATAAAAATGAAAGCTGACTTAGAGATAAGTGCATTTTTATATAAAAACTGTACTCGCTTAGAGGCAGTAATCAAAGAACAAAATATAGATAAAATTATAAATGTATTGCATAAGAAATTTATCCCATAGGACGGGATAAGTAAAAATAAAATGAAAAAATTTAAAGTTGGAATATTGGGAGCTACAGGTATGGTAGGGCAAAATTATATAAGACTACTAGAGAATCATCCTTGGTTTGATGTAGTGTATGTAGCTGCTTCAGCAAATTCTGCTGGTACAAGCTATGAAGACTCTGTAAAGGGCCGTTGGCAAATGGCCACAGCAATACCGAAAAATGTGGCAAAGCTTAAAGTAGAAGATGTTTCAAATATAGAAAAAGCATCTAAGGTTTGTGATTTTGTGTTTTCTGCTTTTGAAATGCCAGATAAAAAACTCATAAAAGAAACAGAGGAAGCTTATGCAAAAGTAGGAATTCCTGTGGTATCAAATGCTTCTGCAAACCGAGGAACTCCAGATGTACCAATGCTTATACCTGAAATAAATGCAGATCATGTAGAAGTAATAAAAGTTCAACAAAAAAATCACAACTGGAAAAAAGGATTTATTGTGGTAAAACCAAATTGTTCACTCCAAAGCTACCTCACACCAATATTTGCCTTACACCAAGCTGGATATAAAGTAAAAAAAATAATAATAACTACTATGCAAGCAGTCTCTGGTGCTGGCTACCCAGGAGTACCGTCCCTAGATATGATAGACAATGTCGTTCCTTATATAAGTGGCGAAGAAGAAAAGACAGAACAAGAACCACTAAAAATATTAGGGAGTATAGAAAATGGAAAAATTGAAAATTACAAAGACTTATCAGTATCAGCTACTTGTACAAGAGTACCTGTGACAGACGGGCACACTGCAAGTGTAAATATTTTATTTAAAGACAAAAAACCAACTAAAGAAGAAATTTTGAAAATTTGGAATAATTTCAAAAGTATTCCCCAAAAACTAAAACTACCATCTGCTCCAGAAAAACCTATAATTTATAAAGAAGAAGAAAACAGACCCCAACCCAAAAAAGATAGGGATAATGATAAGGGTATGGCTGTGACAGTCGGAAGATTAAGAGATTGTAATATCTTTGACTATAAGTTTGTTGCGCTATCTCACAACACTGTGCGAGGAGCTGCTGGCGGAGGAATACTTAATGCTGAGTTGTTAGTAAAAAAAGGGTATATAAATTAAAAGCTATTATTGAACTAAATTACCATTTCCATCAAAATCCATTTGATTAATCTTTTCGCTTAATCCTTTTATTTTTCTTAGTTTCTCTTCCTCAACCACTTCTTGTTCTTTTCTTATTCTTTCTTTTTCTAAAGAATCTTTTTTTTCTCGATTTGCAATCCGTGTCTCTCTTTCTTTTTTGTAATCTCTTTGTTTTTCCATTTTTTTAGTTATTGAATTCTTTCTTAATTTTATTTACAAAATCTAGTTTTTCCCAAGTGAAGAGTTCTACTTTCATTTCTTTTTTCTTTCCTTCTGAATTTAGAAAAACTTTTTTTACAATTTCACTTTTTCTACCCATATGTCCATAAGCTGATGTCTCGCTATATATAGGATTTCTGAGTTTTAATCTCTTCTCTATACCATAAGGTGTCAAATCAAAAATATTTTCTATCTTTTTTGCTATTTCTATATCATTTAAATTTAAAAGTGATGTACCGAAAGTATTTACATAAAGACTCATTGGTTTACTTATACCAATAGCATAAGATACTTGCACAAGTATCTCTCGAGAGACTCCAGCTGCAACTATATTTTTAGCGATATGGCGAAGAGCGTAAGCTGCACTTCTGTCTACTTTTGAAGGATCTTTCCCAGAAAAACACCCTCCCCCATGGGCTCCTTTGCCTCCGTAGGTATCTACAATTATTTTTCTTCCAGTTAGCCCGGTGTCGCCATGTGGACCACCTATCACAAATTTACCAGTAGGATTTATATGATATATTATTTTCTCGTCAAAAAGTTTCGGGAATTTTTTATAATTATCTCTTACTTTTGGAATTATATATTTTAAAATATCTTCTTTTATCTTTTCTTGCATTTTAACTTCTGAATCAAATTCATCATGCTGAGTAGACACTACGATAGTATGAACACGCAATGGCTTACCATCATTAGAATACTCCAATGTCACTTGGCTCTTTGCATCTGGACGCAAATACGGCATAAGTTTAGCTTCTTTTCGAAAATTCTTTAATTCTATAAGAATTTTATTTGCTATATCGATAGGTAGTGGCATATAATTTTCTGTTTCATTTGTCGCATAGCCAAACATCATACCCTGATCCCCTGCGCCTTGCTGTTTTTTATCTTTTTTAGAAACACCCCTACTTATATCAGTGGACTGTTCGTGAATAGCTGAAAGTACTCCGCAAGAATTTGCTTCAAACATATAATCTGATTTTGTATAGCCAATATTTTTTATCACATTTCTAGCTATATTTTGAACATCTAGATAAGCCTTCGAGCGTACTTCACCTGCTATCACTACTTGACCAGTGGTCACCAGAGTCTCGCAAGCTACTTTAGAGTCTTTGTCAAAAGCAAGAAAATTATCAACTAATGCATCTGAAATAGCATCAGCTATTTTATCTGGATGACCTTCTGATACTGACTCTGATGTAAATAAATAAGACATTTATATTCCTTCTTTTTTAAGTTCTTCTATTAATTCTTTGGACTTTCTAGAAAGTTTGTTTGGCATTTTTATATTTAACTTTATGAGTAAATCACCTCTTTTTGTCTTTGTTGGTACTCCTTTACCTTTTACCCTAAGTATTTCGTTGATAGTAACTCCTTCAGGGATAGACACTTCTATTTCTCCATCTAGAGTTTTTATAGGATATTTTACTCCAAGCAAAGCATCGGTGAGTTTTATATTTAAATCCATCACCAAATCATTTCCTTCTCTTCTAAATATAGAGTGAGGTGCTACATTTATTTTTATATACAAATCTCCTGCTGTACCTTTTGAAATAGCTTCGCCTAATCCAGACATTCTTATCATCTCTCCATCTCTTATACCAGACGGCACCGCAATTGTGATTTCTTCCTCTTTTCTAAGTACTCCTTTACCCTTACAAGTATCACATAAATCTTTTGGAACCTCTCCCGCACCTAGACAGGTGTCACATACTTTTGTTGTAGAAATTGTACCTAGTATAGTTCTCTTAGCTTCATGAATTTTACCTTGCCCGTTACAAGTCTTACACTTCTCCATCTTTGTATCTTTTTTCGCACCAGAACCGTGACAAGTATTACATTGAGAAGTCTTTGTTAGTAAGACTTTTCTAGTGACACCAAATACCGATTCTGAAAAAGAAATTTGTATTTCTGTAGATATATCTCGCCCTCTGCGAGCTTGAGCTCTACCTCTGCCCATACCTCCGCCAAAAAAATCACTAAATATATCATTTAAATCAAAATCCATTCCTCCATTTTGGAAACCAGAAAAGTCAAAACCTTCAAAACCAGCGCCTCCAAAACCTCCTTGGTATTGCCCTCCTCCATATCCACCACCACCCATATTTTCAAAACCAGATCCAAACTGATCGTATTTTGACCTTTTTGAATCATCTGAAAGCACCTGATAAGCCTCATTTACCTCTTTAAACTTACTTTCATCTCCTTCTTTTTTGTCGGGGTGATATTTATGAGCCAACTTATAAAAAGCCTTCTTGATTTCCTCTTTTGAAGCCGTTTTATTTACACCTAATATATTGTAATAGTCTTTACTCATAAGGGGTATTATATCACTTTTTTACAAAAGTCAAAGTCTTAGCGGTCACGAAAATATCGTCTAATATACCTCCTGCTGGTAACACTTCTCACAGTAAATTATCTCTGGTCTTTCTGGAGCATAACTTGTTTCAAACTCTATTTCGCAATTTCCTATATGATCATGAGTATCTTTATCGCACATACACTGTCTATGCCATAACTTCATAGGATTTCTTTTTTGAAGTCTATTATAATGGCGACAATTATAACAGTACTCTGGCAATGGAATATTCATTTTTTTATAAAAAGATAATTCTTGTGTTGTCACTCGAAATGCTTGAGTGCATTGCTTTACTTCATCACCCTTACCTTTACATTCAATTATTTCATTTATGAATGAATCATCTATTTTTTCTATTCTTTGAGGAATATTTTCTGTATTTATAGTTGTAATGTAATTTCTTTCTGCGCGCACATACCAATCAAAACCATTTTTTTGTGATTCTAATTCAGTCAACGGGAAATACTCTTGTGCCACTGTCTCATTATAAGCAAATGGTGAAATATCGTAAGGAAAGAATTCGCCATATTTAAATATTCTACCTTTTTTATCTATATATGGTAGATTATTCATTTGTTCAATAATCTGCGGAACCAATCTTTCGTATTCTTCTTTTGTGTATTGTTTGTTTAAAATACAATATTCTTTACTTCTTAAGCCATAACAGCCAAAAAGGTGTTTTGAAGAGTGACAATTTATAGAATACCGAATATCAAAACAGTTGTATACGATATGGCTAAAATACACATTTGCTCCAGGTAACCCAACATCAAGAACCTCATACAAGAGCTCTGCTATACCAATACCAGGGCCTGAATCATAAGAATCCTTTACCTTCATACCCCAGAAACAATTTTTTAAATCTTCGGACTCTTGCATATCAAAAATATTTTTTGATCTAGTTACTCCGACTAAGTTGTCCCCAGTGGAATCTTCTGATTTTACATTATTTACAAACTTAAAGACTTGCTTTAAACAAAACTCTTTAAACTTATCTTCGAGTTTTTTTAACCCTTCTCTAGTATGTAAATTTAAATCTCTTTTCAATTTTTGATATTCAGATTTTTCATATTTTTGGTTGAAAATACAGTTACTTTGATTTCTTAAATTTACACAGCCTATGCAATCAGTGCAATTCTTACAATTTAATAAAAAATAAGAGTCTACACATTCTTGAGAATTCATTGAAAAAAGAGTCTTATAACACTTTGTGCAATTCACCAATTCATAACAAAGCTCATTTTCAAAAGCTATATATAAATCAGCCGATTGTTTGTTATAAACTACTCTATTCCCGTAAATAGTATCTTCATTTCTTTCTGATCCAGAAAGCATATAACAACCCTTATCACCCTCAGAAACATTACAATATGAACAATTTAAATTGTTAGTAACAGATAGAGCGATCAAGGGTATACTCCTATAAAGTCCTTTAAATTGTTCAAAGAAATTGCGAGAAAAATCATACTCTTTACCATAATCCATAGGATCCCATTTATCACTCCACCATGTACGATCATCATACACAGTGACTGATAATTCTGGTCTATATATAGAAATAATTTGTTCACTTTTGTCTGGGGTATTATTTTCTCTCTTATAAAGAGTCCTCTCATTTCTAAACATTAATCTTCTCTGAGCTCTACAATAAAAACAAAATGTCGGCGGAGGGACTTTTATCTTTTCGTAAAACAAAAAATCATCTGGTTCAATGACAAACTCATTTTTACAATTTTGGCATATTTTTGTTTCTGAAATCATTTTAGTTAATATTTATTTTATAACACTCTTCGCAAGCTATATTTTTATACCCCCATTCATAAGGATAATAAGCCATTATATCTTTTTTGCAGAAAAAACATTTATATAGAAAACTTTTAATCACAGAGGCTTTTCTAGCTTTCTTTATCACCCGTAAATCAAAATGCAGCCTAGGCAGAGCAAAACCTTTTCTCTTATGAAAATCATATTCTGCTTTAGAAATATTAAATCTGTAATGGCTTTCTGGACATATTAAAGCTTTATCGGAAATACTTATATTGGTTTCAAAAATACTATCTGGTAAACCCATAGAATTATCTCCCTCACTAGAGGATAAATCTTCACTTGACCAATACCCATTCAACCTGTCTATTTCACTTTTTTGTAATTCTGGAAAATATATAATAGCAGTAGAAAAGTTATAAGGACAAAGACCCATAAAATATGGTAGAAAATCCCCATACTCTCCTTTACTTTTCATATTTTCAATAATTTTACTCTTTAGATTTTCATATTCTTCTTTTGTATATTGTTTATTTAAAATGCAGTGCTTTTTATTTCGTAAACCAATACAACCAAAACAATACTCTACTTCATAACATAAATCTAAATACTCAGAGTATCGCGCATCGGACCAAGAAGAATGTTTTATGTCATAACCCCCCGTTACGCAACTATTGTCTCCAGAGACCTCTGTGTGCCATGTACCCAATTGGTCAATACAATCTTTGGAAAGTAACCCCCGAAGGGAGTTTCGACAATTTTGTGAATTTTCCCAACTAAAAACATTTACACAGTTTTCACAATCCTTTAGATAGTTACCCTTTGAGTTTAAAACATTTATATTATGGTTCTCTTTGTGTATAGCATTACTTTTTAAAATTTCTACAAATTTTTCTTTTAAGGAAAGTAAATAACCGTATGAATCAAATTTAATTTTTTTTAATTCACTAAAGTATTCTTCCTTTGAGTATTGTTTATTTAAAATACAATAACTTTTATTGCGTAAATTAAAACACATAAAACAATTTTGACAATTACGACAATCAAACAAGAAATAAGAGTCTACACAATCCCTGGACGACTCAGAAAAGTTTAAATTATAAGAATTATGACAAGATAGGCAATCATATGAGTTTTGTAAATTGAAAGATAATACAATATCAAAAGAATCTTTTGTATTTAAAACTCTATAACTATAATTAGTATTCTCACACCTAGATAAAGATCGTGAAAGATAACAATTTTTAGAATCCCAAATATCATCACACCAATCACAATTAATACTACTTTCTCCTGTTTGATGTGGTCTTGGAATCTTTTCTTGAAGCTCTTTTAATTGTTCGAAAAAAGACCTTGAAGGATCGTATTCTTGTCCAGAATCTATAGGATCCCATTTATCGCTCCACCACTCTTCTGATTTATATATTGGATAACGAGGGTTATTAGGAAGAACTGTAATTAAACCATCTCCTGATAAGTCTGACTTACTTTTACGAAATTTACCAAATGGCCAAAAAGCAAAGTAATTTTTACTTCTACATTCAAAACAAACTTTAGGTGCTTGTAAGCCAATTTTTTCGTACAAAATAAAATCTTCTGAAATTATTTCAAACTCATTTTTACAATTTTGACATATTTTTGTTTCTGGTTGCATATGTACTTACTCAAAGACAATCTTTATATCATCGGTTCAGCCTCTTCCACCACCTTTATATCTTCTTTCTTTTTGCCTTCTATCATAGCTTTTTCCTCTACACTTCTTATAATAGTAGCTTCCTCTTCTGCTATAAGTTTGTTTGCATCTTCTTTTCGAATAGAGTATTTATTGCGGGAAGAAGCTATGATTTCTTCTTTGTACGAAGGATGATTTGGTGGGAGCACTCTCAAAGTCTCTGCTGAAAATGGGTCGTAAGATTCTCCATCTATTGTCATTTTTATATAAATTTCCCCTACTGCTAGGTTTATCATATCCTTCACTCCGAAAAGTGGTTCAAATTCTGGTTTTAATCGAACAGCATCTTCTCCTCCTACACGAAATGAAATAATACTTCCTGTGTTTCCGAGCACTGCCTGATAAATCTTTGCATTTATTTGTCCTACATACTGATGAGCCATAGTGAGGTTTAATCCGTATTTTCTAGCCTCTGACAAAATGTTTTCGAAAGTCTGAGTGACGACATTTTGAAACTCATCTACATATATATAAAAATCTTTTCTATCTTTTTCCAAAATATTTGCGCGCTCCATACCAGCTTGTTTTATTTTAGTCAAAAACATTGATCCAAAAAAGCTAGAATTTTCTTCTCCTATTTTACCTTTAGAAAGATTGATAAAAATAATCTTTTGCTCATTCATCAGCTTGCTTATATCTATCTTGTTTTGTTTTTGACCAAAGATATTACGGAGAAGTGGATCAGAAAGAAATTGCCCTAATTTATTTACCAAAGGTATTATAGCGTCAGTATCGAATTTTTCAGACCAGTCTGCGAATTCTATAGCGAAGAATCTTTTTACCATATCATCCTGAATATACTCGACGACTTTCTGTCTATAATTTCTGTCTGTGAGCATACTTATCATTCCACGCATAGTGGCATACGGATAATCAAGCAGAGCAAGACAGGTAAAGCGAAAGACGTGTTCTAGACGAGGAGTCCAATTTGCCCCGAACTGCTTTTGCAAAACTTCAATGAGCCCTTGTGTAAGTTGAAATTTAAAAGCCGGGTCAACATTTGCCAACGGATTAAATGAAGCAGGAAAATTTACATCTGATGGATCTATAATACACACATCCTCAATGCGTTCTTTTGGAATATAATCAAGCATTGCATCTATAACATCTCCGTGAGGATCTATAAGGCAAAGTCCGTGCCCGTATGTAATATCTTGTCTTAACATCAATTCTAGAAGTTTTGTTTTTCCTACTCCAGACTTTCCGATAATATAAAGATGTCTTCTTCTGTCTACCCTCTTTATACCAAAGATAAACTTCTTTTCTTCAAGAGAAGCCACATAATTTGTACGCCCAATAAAGGAAACCTCTTCTGGTTTTACCTTACCAAACACTGGTAATTCTGGTGGTGGTGGACCGTATTTTATTATCTGAACTCTATTTGGTTTACCTGCCATATAGCACAATTTTAACATGTCTAAGAACATTTGAAAATGAGTGTTTTTCAGAAAAATGAGTTATTATACTGATATGCGATTAAACAGATTTATAGGGAACTTTAAAGTTTCTGGCAATAATATAAATATAGACGAAAAAGAAGTTATCCGACAGATCAGAGATATACTCAAAATGAAGAAAGGTGAACTTTTAATACTCTCTGATGGTGCTGGTATAGAAATAAAAGGAGAAATAATAGAGATTGCCAAAAGTTCGGTAAATATAAAGATTTTAAACCAAACTAAATTAAAAGATACGGGGGCCAAAGTGAACCTTTATTTAGCTATTTTAAAGAAAGAAAATTTTGAGCTTGCAGTACAAAAGGCAGTGGAATGTGGTGTATCTAAAATAATACCTATTATAACCGAAAGGACAATAAAGACTGGATTAAATACCGATAGAATAGAGAAAATAATCAAGGAAGCCTCTGAGCAATCAGGGCGAAATTTTATACCAAAACTTTTACCCATAGCAAAATATATAGATGCTTTAAGAGAAGTTACTTCAGAAGAAAAGATAATATTCCACCCAAGCAATGAAAGCTATTCTCCAATGAAAAATATAAAAGATTCTTCTATTTTTATTGGCCCTGAAGGTGGCTTTACTGAAAACGAAATAAACCTGGCAATAGAAAAAGGTTTTAGAGTAAATTCTCTAGGAGAACTTATCTTACGAGGAGAAACTGCAGCTATAGTAGCTACATATCGAGCAGTGCAAAGAATCTAATACACTTCTTGCTGATAACATTTTTCGCAATACAAAGTGTAGCCTTCTTTTGGATCAAATATTGATAGTGTATTTTTGCTGCACTTTGCACAAGTAGTGTCGTAAGATACACTAAGTGGAACCATGTTAAAATAATTTTGAATACGCACTGAAGGATGTATTGAAGGGATAGGTAGTTTCATAACTCGGTAAAACTGTAACTCGCTTGGTGTAATACGAAATGGTCTATTGGTTACTTCGCATAATATTGCAGAGTTAATAATAGTATCTGGTGTCTCTTCAATTGTTGTTGGGACATCATCAGATGAGATAAATTTAGTATTTCCAGAATTAGTATCTGGCTCATAAGCAACATAACCACCAAATTTTTTAATTTCTTCATCTGTAAGTGGAAAAGAAACCTGAGCGTGAGAAAAATTATAAGCTTGAGCAGAGAATTCAAAACCGAGCCCATCACCATAAGTACCCTGCCCCAACATATCCGTCTTTATTTTATCGACTAAAATAAAGTATTCTTCTGGTGTGTATTGCTTGTTTAGTACACAATAAGACTTATTCTGTAAACCAAAACTCATAAAACAATGATCTATATTTTTAGAATTAAAAACGAATTCTGAATTTGTACAAAATTTACACCCAACAGAAAACTTTACATTACTAGAACTTGAACCTACATTCGCTGCACTATATAACATATTCGAACCTCCAGAAAAAGTAACATCCATAGAATCATGGTGTCCTAAACACCCATCTGCATGTCGAATATTCTCAGATCTTTCTGAATCAGTAACATCAAAAAGGTTCTTAGAATTCTCTAGAAGTACCCCAGACACATTTTCTATTGATGTATTCATAGATGCATTAATTGGGGTATTCTTGACTAATTCCCAGAACTTTATTTTATATACCTTTATTTTTTCTCGAGTAAGCGGATACACAGTTTGCATAAACTCTAAATATGCTTCTTTTGAAAGTTGCACATTCCACACTGAATATCTAGAGTTACGGAGACCTACACAGCCAAAACAATCTGTGGAATTACGACAATCAAACAAAAACATACTATCGGTGCAACTTTTTGAAAAATAAACAAAAGAAGATTTATATATAAAGTCTACAAAAGCACTTGAATACACATGATCAGATTTATTTACTGCTCGTGAATCCATTATATCTTTGCTTTTATTTACTAAGTTGCAATACCAAGCATTTTCTGTATTAAAACACCCACCTGCATAATACACATTTTTCGTATCTCTTCCCCCATTTGAGTACTCACTATTGATGCTCGAGAAATCTCTATTCATAAATGATGGTACAGGAAATTGTTTTCTCAAAGCAGTGAGTACTTCCATCAAATCCATTCCTTTTGTGTAATTTATACCGTAACTCAATGGGTCAAAGTCACCTTCTATATAATATTTATAATCATATACCGGAAAAGGACAGTCCGAAGAAAATACAGAAATCATGGATTCGCTATGCCCTGGTACATCACATGGTATTTTAAATAAACGCAACAAACCAAGATGAACAAAACGTCGCATACGTCTACAAGTAGGACAAAAATTTGGTGGTGGTACTTTGAATGACTTTAAAAAAGTTATATCTTCATTTGTTATATTAAACTCGCCTTCGCAGTATTTATGCTCACCTTTCCATCTACACACTCTAGTATGAGGTACTAGATTTTCCAAGATTTCATTGATCAACTTATCAAATTGTGGTGTTTTAGATTCCATATATTAATACACCTCTTGCTGATAACATTTTTCACAGTATAAAATCGGTGCATAATTTTCTGTATAAACAGTCTTTAATTTTATCGTACATTTCGAACAATTGCGTTCTATTATTTGAAGTGGTGGCCTTTTTTGTAGTCTTTTTGTGTGTCGTACATCAAAACACATTTTTGGTAAAGGTAAATTCATCCTTCTATAAAAAGAGAGTTCATTCGCGGTAATACGATAAGCGCCTGTAGAATAATGTTTATCTTTTTCTTTACAACCAATGACTTTATTAATAATAGAATCCTCTACTTCTTCTATTGTTTCTGGCAAATCGACACTTTCTATATCCAACTGATAGTTCTTCTTTTCCCTATCCTTCCATTTAAATCCCATAGCTAACACTTCTTCTTTTGAAATAGGATAAAAATCTATAGCTGCTGTTTCATTGTATGAAAAAGTAAACATTTCCCTTGGAAAATTCTCTCCAAATCTGTACTCAATACCCATTTTGTCTATATAAGGCACTTCGCTCATTTGTTTTATTATTTTAGGAAGCATTTCTTCATATTCTTCTTTTGTGTGTTGTTTATTTAAAATACAATACTGACCCTTTTTGATCCCCACACACCCAAAACAATAACTAGAACTAGGGCAAGAATCACAATAATATAGATCATGAGCACTTGTCCAACACTGTGAACAAAAATAAAGTCTGGAGCAATTTATCCCACAATTACTTGATTCGTATATGAGCTCAGAATTTCTACCCCATTGGAAATAATCCATACAATCTTCTGCACCAAATATAAAGTATGCATATTTACAATCTTTCATATCAGAACCCCAAAAAGAATTCCTAACATTTTCACAATTAGTAAACCAATTACCAGATACTTTATTTGATTTTAGAGACATAGCAAATCTTTGGGGAAACTTTTTTCTAAAAGAATCAAAAAACTTATCAAAGCCAGCTAACCCATTAGAAGTGTTTAACTTCAATTCTTCTAACTTTTTAAAGTAATCTTGTTTTGAATATTTTTCATTTAAAATGCAGTATTCCTGATTTACCAGATTGACACAACCAACACAATTTGAACAATTCTTACAAGAATACAAAAACATAGAGTCTCTACATTCTACTGATTCTTGAGAAAAAGAAGTTTTGTAACATTTGTTGCAATCTATACATTCATAACAAAGTTCACATGAGTCCACAGCAAAACAATCCATACAATTGACCAGATCTTTAGCAATATAAGTATATAGAGTGTCTTCGCATCTTGTAGCTCTGAAAGTCATATATGAATTTTTCATATCACTTGCTCGATGAGTATATTCGCTATTCGTAGAAAAACCTTGTTTTACCAAAGACATTCTTGGTACTCTATTTCTAAGTTCTAAAAATTGCTCAAAAAATGATTTAGAGAAATCGTACTCCACACCATACTTGTATGGATCCCAATCATCTCCATACCACGCTTTTGTCTCATACACAGGGAAAGGAACACTTTCGTCATACATACTAAATATAGGCTCTCCTGTTAAATCACATTTCCTTTTATATAAGACTCTCTCATTTGCTCCCATCATCCTGCGGACCGAGCGACACTCCGGACAAAATGTCGGCGGAGGGACTTTTATCTTTTCGTAAAATGAAAAATCGTCAGATTCTATAGCGAACTCATTTTTACAATTTTGACATATTCTGTTTTCTTCTTTCTGTTTCATGCTTTATATATCATCATACTAGTACAATAGTACTCGTGTCATACTATATTAATACACTTCTTGCTGATAACATTTTTCACAATATACTATTTCTTTTCTGTCTGGAGAATAACTTGTTTCAAATTCATTATTACATCCTTCCCTCATACACTTTCTGTACCAAAAACTTACAAGATTTCTTTGTTTAAACATTTCAAAATAACGAGTATTTGGGCACTTTCTAGGTAAAGGAACTTTTAGTCTTTTGTACATAGATATTTCATCTTTTGTTATTTTAAAAGCTTTCGTGCATTTATGGTTTTGAGCAGCTTCTTTATCTAAATCCCAAGCTTTACACAAAATTATTTCTGAAATTATAGAATCACTTACTTCATCTATATTTTCAGGCAAATCTATCCAACTTTTTGTAGGTATATAGTTTTTTTCACTAACAATATCCCATTTATAATTAAACTTGCCCGCTATCAATCTATTTATCGGAATATACTCTTGAGCTAAAGTTTCATTGTAAGAATGAACACATAATTCCATTGGAAAAAACTCGCCATACTTATAAATCTTTCCCATGGAATCTATATAAGGCACTTCGCCCATTTGTTTTATAATTTTAGGAAGTATTTCTTCATATTCTTCTTTTGAATACTTTTTATTTAAAATACAGTACTCACTTTTACGAACAGATATGCAACCAAAACAGTTACTAACAGAATCAGAATCTATTAAGTAATTTGAATTTATATTATTCTCTCCATTAATACTAAATAAACATCTTGAAGATAAGTCTATATTGTTTGATTCGTAAACTAATTCTCCAGCATGAACACCAAAAACATCCATAGCATCTTTTTGCCCTACACCACCACGAACAGCATACTTTTCATTCTCCCCTTTATCAATATAATATGAATGGTGAACATTTTTTGAGTTTGATATAAACTCTCCTGAAACATTTTGATTATTCTCCCCAGTCATAAATTTATGAACCGCTTTCGCTTTAACCATTTCTTTAAAAAGCTCGATTGCATTTTCTAACTCTGTATTTGAACTGAAAATCTTTTGTTTTGTTTCCAAAAATTCCTCTCTTGAGACTTTTTTATTAAAAATATAGTAACTTTTATTTCTTAAGTTATAACTAAATAGACAATTTTGACAATTACGACAATCATATAAAAAAGCTGAATCTATACAAGAAGAGCACTTTTGACTATATAAAAGCATATTGCTTTTTGTACAATCAATACAATTGAAGCAAATTTCACAATCTCTTACAAATATACAATCCCAACAGTTTTTACTACTCATAACTGTTTGACCATAAGAGCAATCTTCAGAAAACCAAGAACCAAAAACTAGATATGAATTTTTCATATGAGAAGTATAATTACAATATTCACTACCTATATTTTTATTAGAGTACGAAGCTATTCTTGGAACTTTTTCTTGTAATTGTTTAAATTGTTCAAAAAAAGGAATTTTAAAATCATAATTAGCCCCATAGCTCAATGGATCCCATTTATCACTCCACCAACAACTACTACAGAAAACTGGAAATTCTACCTCTGGTTTATACATAGAAATAATTTCTGCTTTACATAAATCACACTTTCTTTTATATAAAGATCTTTCATTTCGCCAGACTAACTTTCTAACCAACCGACATTCTGGACAAAATGTCGGTGGAGGGACTTTTATCTTTTCATAAAAAGAAAAATCATCAGGTTCTATGATAAACTCACTTTTACAATTTTGACATATTCTGTTTTCTTCTTTATGTTCCATATTTTATATATCATCGTACTAGTACAATAGTACTCGTGTCATACTATATTAATACACTTCTTGTTGATAACAACTTTCGCAGTACACTATTTCAGGTCTCTCTGGGGCATAGTTTGTAATTATTTGTTTAGTACACTTTGCACAATTTCTATCCCAAAACTTATAAGGACCTCTCTTTATTATTCTATCTTTATGTCTACAAAAGAAACACTTGCGTGGTATAGGCAAAGTATTTTTTCTATAAAAAAGAAACTCTTGTGCTGTTATCTTGTAATTTCTACTACAATCAATACACCTTAAAACTTCTTTAGTGATATCTTCTGTTACTTCTAATATATTGTCTGGAATATCTTCTGGGTTTATGGTCTCCTTTCCTTCTGTTTTTTGAATATCATCTTCCCACTTGTATCCTTGCGATATGGCTTCTTCTTTAGTAAGTGGTATATTGTCTTGTGCTATCGTTTCATTGTAAGCAAATGGAGCTAGCTCTGGAGGCATAATAAGCCCATATAATTTATTTTCTTTTAAATCATTTATTATAATTTCTTTTAATTCTTCGTACTCTTCCTTTGTGTATTCTTTATTAAAGATACAATACTTACCATTCTTTAATGCATCACAACAAATACAATCAGTGCAGTTACGCAAATCAAAACCATATATTATATTTTGTGAATTTTCTGTCCAATATGAACCTATTATATTACTAGAAAGACCAGTAGCTACACATTCTAAGAGCTGAACAGAATTAGTTCCAAAACCTATAGTTCCTATAGAATCTTTTATATCTTTGGAAGAAAATATATACTTACAGTCTTCTGAATTACTAGCTTCAAAAGCATTTTTTACATTTTTGCAACTAAAAAGATAATCACCTGTTGAGTTGACAGTTTTTAAGTTATTACTTGATCTTTGAGGAAAATTTAAAGCAAAATCTTCAAACTTTTTACGAGCTTCTTTTAGTTTTTTATGACTCCCTAAAACTTCTTTTAACCTCTTTGTATAAGTTTCTTTGTCTAGCTGTTCATTAAACCAACAATTACTTTTATTTTTCAAGTTTACACAGCCAAAACAATTTGTTAGGCCGCTTCCATTTAAAACAAAATAGCAATCCACGCAACCAAAAACATTTTTACCAAAAAAAACTCCAGATGATTGTTGAACACTGATACAGTCATAACAACGTTCAAAGTCAACTCCGAAATATATATCAGAAGAGTCTCTGCCATTTCTTACACCTCTTGAATACAAAAGCTCTTCTGCTGGGCTAGTATTAAATATAAGATAACAATTCTTACAAGCACCAGACATATTTATATAATCACTATTTACTATTTGTCCTCCTGCAGGAGACATTCCTAAACAATTTTTTGGAACTTTAATTAAAAAATCTTTCATTTGATCGATAACAGAACGATTCTTGTCGTAAGGTACAGCATAATCTCTAGCATCCCAAGAATCTCTTGTAAAACAATCATTACAAAAAATAGTATAAGGGGATTTTGGATTATACATAGAAACAACACCTTTGCCACATTTACTACACTTTCTACCTGAATAAAGAGTCATCTCGTTACGCCACAAAGAGCGCATTTTGAAACGGCAGTCTGGACAGACATTTGGATTTGGAACTTTCATTTTTTTATAGAAAGATATATCGTCTGGCTCTAAAACAAAGACACTATCACATCTATTACAAGATTGTTGTATGTTATCTTTATCCATATTATTCTTCAGCAGAACTCAGTATCTTATTTAAAACATCTTCTGGGACTTCTTTAATTTCTTTTTTATTATTCCCAAAAGGAATTTCACTTTTTGGTTCTTCTTTTTTTACTTCTATAAATTCTTCTTTTTGAACATCTTTTACCTCTTGCACTTTTTCTATTGGCGAATTTATAACTTCATCCTTCTTTTCTTCAAATTTTTCTTCAACCTCTTTTTTGAACACTGGTATAGGTATCGGAGTAGGAGGAATTTTTGCTTTTTCTATTTGCATTTGCAGAGGTACAACTGGATCGATCTCTTTTTTTTCTGACTCGACAGGGGTAGGAATTGTAGCTTTTACTGGAGGAGGTACTGAAACATTTGAAAGAAAGTTCTTTAATTTATCCATATCTTCTGTACTTGCTGACCTATCTTTCAAAGTTTTTGTGTCGTTTGGTTTTGCTTTTAAAGCATCTAAAGAAATGGCTTCTGGTAAAGGAGGTTTTACTTCCACCACTTCTTGTTTTAAATCTTCTTTTTTGTCTAAAACTTTATTTTCATTTAAAGTCTTGTTCAAGATCTCTCTCAGTGCAAAATTCTCACCAAAAACTTTTTTAGGCTTTGGTTCTGGTTTATTATTTGTATTGTTGTTTGTATTATTATTATTTAAATTTGCTTCTCTCCTTTGAGGGAAATTATTAGCCGCCTGACTATTAGCATTGCTGTTTGGGCCTTTGTTGTTAAATGCTTTTTTGAAGGCTGGTATTATCCCACTTCTGTTGTTTAGATTTTGTTTATTTTGGTTGAAATTTCTTTGTGGAATATTTTCTTTTTGAACATCTCTTGATTCTACTGATGGAAACTCGATACCAAGATCAGCCAACGGCTTAAAGAAGCGTGATTCATCTTGTTTTATTTGCATATCGGATACTTTTACAGGCTTTAGCTCTCCTGCTTTTATTTTGGCTATACAATCTTTGCAATACACAGGCCTGCCAGGTTCTGGCTTAAATGGTACAAAAGTTTCCTTTTCACAAATAGAACATTTCGCAGAAAACTTCTCAGAATTTGCGCCAGGAGCGCCTGAACCATTGTCCCCTAGAGACATTCCGCTCCAATCATTTATCTCTCTTTCTATATCTTCTTTTGTTCGACAATAGAGCCTTCTAGAAGATTTTATGACTTCTTCTTCTATATCTAGATGCCCTCCTTTCACAAGTGGAGCTAGAGTCTTTGCAGAAAAAGGACGAGAAGTGATGCCGTTTATCATAAGCTTTAGATATATTTTATAGTTTGGCAAATTTACGATGTCTTCTGGTACGAACTCCGGCATAAATTCTTTTTCTAAGAAATCTGCGTCGTCTGCACCTACTCTAAATACTATCATTGTCCCCACGTTACCGAAGATAGAGTCACGCATAGCCGAGCTTTCTTTTGTCACTAGCTGAGCTGTGTACTGGTGAGCCACAGTCAAATTCAAGCGGTACTTTCTAGCTTCTGATAGAATACTTGCAAAAGAGTCTGTAACGAAATTTTGGAATTCGTCCACATATAAATAAAAGTCTTTTCTTTCTTCTTCTGGAATACGCACACGCTCCATAGCAGCAAGCTGAATTTTCGTAATTATCATACCTCCGAGAAGTTTGGAGTTATCTTCACCGATACGCCCTTTTGATACATTTACCAAAAATATTTTTCCTTCATTCATCATATCAAAAATATTTATAGTGCTTTTTGATTGACCTACGATATTTCTGATGACCGAAGTAGAAAGAAACTGCCCTACTTTGTTTTGGATAGGTGCTATAGCTTCATTTCTAAATTTATCTTGCCAAGCCTCATATTCGTGCACCCAAAAAGATTTTATGACTGGGTCCTTAAGATTTGAAATTATTTTCTGACGATAATCCTTGTCCACTAAAAGACGAGGAATACCCAAGAGAGTACTGCCTTCTGTATCAAGTAATGCAAGTATGGCATTGTTCAATATGTATTCCATACGAGCAGACCAAGCGTTTGCCCATATCTTTGTAAAGATTCCCATAAGTCCAGAAGCCACCAAGTGCTTATACTTTGAGTCCACAAGCTCTAAAACATTGAACCCAATATGATATTCTGTGTCCGCTGGATTGAAGTAAACTACATCTTTCACTCTCTCGGGAGGTATTGCCTGAAGCACACCTTCTACGAGCTCACCGTGTGGATCCACGACACACACCCCTTCGCCATTCATAATGTTCTGAATTATCATATTGAACATTAGTACAGATTTACCTGTACCAGACTTTCCGAGAATATAAATATGCTGGCGTCTATCTTTACGCTTAATTCCAAAGAGATTATTTTGGTCTCTATATGTACTATACCCTATGTATGTTAAATCTCTATTTTCTGGTATCCCAGGTATCGGCATTGCTAAATTATAACAAAGTATAGCCAAACTAAAAAGCCCTCTTTTGAGGACTTTTTAGTAAGCTTTTTACCATCGCTCAATTTTCCAGAATAAATTCTATTGTGTCTTTCTGAATGAATATTTTATTAATCAATTAGATTTTTGGCTTTTAAATCATCAAAAACAAGATGATCAACAGGAGATGTTAATTCTTTTTTTGAGTAATCAAACCATTCCATTAATTCTACTTCTGAACTTGGAGTTAATTCCCCAAAATACTTAGCCTGATAGCAAGTCATCCTGACAATAACACCTTCAGGCTTACCATGTGCTTGAGCTTCAAAAGTTCCGTAGTAAATTATAGTAGAAGGATCGATTTCTACATTTAATTCTTCTTTTACTTCTCGGATCAAAGCTTGCTCGTCACTCTCACCTTCATCTCTTTTGCCGCCAGGAATATACCAGATATCCTTACCTAGACTTTTAGTTTCTAAAACTTTTCTATCTTTAAGTTCAATAAAGGCTAATTTGTCTATGTATGTTTTTACCATAACAATATTATATAAATACTTATTAGTATACAAAACCCCCTTGCGGGGGCTTTGTTGTTTACGCTTTATTTTCTCCTTCGTTTGTTTCTGCGTCTTTTACTTCTGCTGGTTGTTCCTCAGCACTAGTTCCTGGATTTGCATTTGCCTCAGCTCCTCCAGCTTTTGCTACGGCTTCACCTATCTTAGACATCTCAGAAGATAGTTCCTCTGTGGCTTTCTTTATAGCTTCGCCATCTGTACCATCTTTTACCCCACGAAGTGCAGTGATTTTTCCATTCACAGCATCTTTTATATCTTGAGGAATTTTAGCGTCATTTTCTTTCAAAGCTTTTTCAGCTGTATACACTATCATCTCTGCAGTATTTTTTACATCCACTAAGTCTCTTTTCTTTTTATCTTCTTCTGCATGAAGCTCTGCATCAGCTTGCATTTTCTTTATGTCTTCATCCTTTAGTCCTGAGCTTGCTTCTATTTTTATAGAGTTCGCCTTTCCAGAAGCTTTGTCTTTTGCAGTTACGCTTAGTATACCGTTTACATCTACATCAAAAGAAACTTCAACTTGTGGAATTCCTCGTGGTGCTGGTGGTACTCCATCTAGGATAAATCTACCTAGAGATTTGTTGTCGCTCGCCATTGGGCGCTCACCTTGTACAATGTGAATTTCCACAGAAGTCTGATTGTCAGCGGCAGTAGAAAATACTTGAGATTTATTTGCAGGAATTGTCGTGTTTCTCTCGATAAGCTTTGTAGCTACACCTCCAAGTGTTTCAATACCTAGAGATAGTGGTATAACATCTAGAAGAAGCACATCCCTCACATCTCCTTGAAGTACTCCAGCCTGCACAGCAGCACCGAGGGCCACAACTTCGTCAGGGTTTATAGAGAGGTTTGGAGTCTTACCAAATACTTTCTTAACTTCTTCTAAAATCTTTGGCATTCTAGTCTGTCCTCCTACCATTATAATCTCATTCATATCTTCCATCTTAAAACCGGATGCAGTCATAGCTCTTTTTGTTATTTCTATTGAGCGAGCTATATATTCATCTGCAATAGACTCAAGCTGTGCACGAGTCATTTTTATCAATAAGTGCTGTGGGCCTTCAGCAGTAGAAGTAATAAAAGGAATATTTATTTCAGTTTCTATAGCGGTAGAAAGCTCAATCTTTGCTTTTTCTGCTGCTTCATCTAGTCTTTGTAATGCTAGCTTGTCATTCCTTACATCTACACCAGAAGTTTTTTTAAATTCATCAGCAATCCAGTTTATAATCTTGTGATCAATATCTCTTCCTCCTAAGTGAGAGTCTCCGTCTGTGGACTTTACTTCTATAACATCATCACCGATTTCAAGCACGGACACATCAAATGTACCTCCTCCAAAGTCATACACCACTACTTTTTCATTCTTCTTTTTATTAAATCCATAAGCAAGCGCTGCAGCAGTAGGCTCATTTATAATTCTCTTCACATCTAGCCCAGCTATAGCTCCTGCGTCTTTTGTAGCTTTTCTTTGAGAATCATTGAAGTAGGCAGGCACAGTGATCACTGCTTCTGTAACCTTTTCTCCGATCTTTGCTTCTACATCTGTCTTTATTTTGGTCAAAATCATCGCAGAGATTTCTTCTGGACGCATCCATTTGTCTCCAATCTTTACTTCCACTCCACCATTTGCACCTTTTTGAATTTTGAAAGATGCATTTTTCAAATCTTTCTGCACTTCTGGATCTTCAAAATTATGACCCATAAAGCGCTTTATACCGTAGATAGTATTTTCTGGATTTGTTACAGCTTGACGCTTTGCCAAAAGCCCTACAAGTCTATCTCCATTTTTTGCAATAGACACAATAGAAGGAGTGGTTCTCGCACCCTCAATATTTTCTATAATTTTTGGCACACCACCTTCTATGATAGCGACCGCTGAATTTGTTGTACCCAAATCTATACCTATTATTTTACTCATTTATTTGTTTTATAAATTTACATCTCCTGACCCGACAGATCAGGGGTTAATAATTAATTTGTTAACTTATTATATACCCGTGTATTTATTTTGACAAGTATTTCGTGACCGCGAAATACTTGTTTTTTGTAATATAAATGATAATATGTACACATGTCAAGAAAACAAGATTATTCCAAAAAAATATTGAAAATATTGGGTAAAAAACCAGCAATTTCTGTAGAAGAACTAAAGAATATTGATGAATGTTCTCCAAATACTAAATATGCAATTACCAGATCTTTGAAAGGTCTTGAAGAAGCTGGCCTTATAGAAAGGATAGATTCTGTAAAAAATTCATATGCTCGTCTTACAAAAGAAGGCAAGAAAAAAGTTCACAGTTTAGAATTAGATAGTGATACGACTCTTGTAAACAATGCTTGGGATGGGCAATGGAGAATAATAATTTTAGATTTACCAGAAAATAGAAAATCAGAAAGAGAAGCTCTGAGGTATTTATTGAAAAAAGCAAACTTTGTTTGTCTAAAAAACACAGTATGGATTTCCCCTTACCCTTACGAATACTTATTTACTAATATAAAAAAAGACTTAGGGTTATCAAACGAGCTTATGATAATAGTGACTGATAAGATAGACGAAGAAACAAAAATATCTTTCCTAGAAAAAATAAAAGAGGTTTAATACACTTCCTGCTGATAACACTTTTCACAATATATAGGATACTTCTTCTGGTCTTCTGGTGTGTAAGATGTTTTTATTTCTTTACTGCATTTTTTACATATACCACTCCACAAGTTTCTTGAGTTTCGCAAACTCATTCTTTTTGCGTGTCTACAGTTAAAACACTTTCGTGGAATTGCTAGTTTATTTTTCTTGTAAAAGTTTATTTCTCTGCTGATTAATTTGTAGTTCTTTTCACAACTCTCACAAGTTAAAATTTCTTTTATTAAATCATCTTTATACTCTTCTGGATTTTTGGGAAGATTTTCCATCTGTATTGTACCTTGACCTTTTGTGCTGGGAATATTGTCTTTCCAAGTAAATCCTTGTTCTAGGGCTGTTTGCTTTGTGAGTGGAATATATTCGTTGACTATTGATTCATTGTAAGCAAAAGGACTCATCCATAACGGGAAGAAACCTCCCCATTCACCTGTTTCTTTCATATGTTCTATAATTCTCCCTTTCAATACTTCGTATTCTTCTTTTGTGTATTGTTTATTTAAAATACAGTAAGATTTCTTTCTTAGCCCAAAACATCCGAGTAAATCGTTTGAATTAAAACAACTATCCGAATATAAAATATCGTTGGAATCATACACTAAATGCGAGCCTATTATTTTACTGCCAGTACAAGCAAGCACTTGATAACATTCAGATATATCTGGAGAAAAAGAAGCATCATAAGAATCTACTGCTTTTCTGACAATAAAGCAGTATTTGGAATCTTCCCCGCTTTTTATATCAAACGAATGGTGAATATTACCTGAATTGTATATGTGATTACCTGATACATCTGTATTATGTGATCCAAAAAAAGAGCGCTGAGGAATTACTTTTCTTAATTTATCTTGCTCTTTCAATATATACTCTATTGTTGATTCCTCTGTGAGAGGGTGTCTAATCAAAAAATCTTTGTATTCTTCTTTTGTTACAGGCTGGTCAAAAATATGATATGACTTATTCATAAGGCCAACACACCCAATACAATTTAAGCAATTACGACAATCAAAAAGCCCTATAGAATCTACACAGGACTCGCACTCTTGCGAGTAATAAAGTTTTGCAGAACCTAGACAATCTACACATTCATAGCAAGATTCTGATTTAAAAATATATAAATTATCTACTGAATCCTTAGAATTCCAAACTATATGACCATAGTCACACTCTTCGTCATCTACACAGCCAAATACTAAATAACAATTACTTGAGCCAAAAGTAAAATTTGAATATTCGCAATTTACACTTTTAGTATTTACTATTGCAGAATGAGGAACAGAATTAAAAAGCTCATATACTTGTTCAAAAAAGGGCCTAGAAAAGTCTACATTTTTCCCATAGTCCATAGGATCCCAATCATCGCCCCACCATTCTTCGCTCTCGTATACAGGAAACTTTACTTCAGGACTGTACATTGAGACTATGTTTTTACCGCTTTTACTTGAAGGCCTTTTATATAGTGTTTTGAAATTTCTAAAAAGCATTCTCAATTGCTGACGACACTGTGGGCACATCAAAGGTGCAGGGACTTTTATTTTTTGATAAAAGGAAAAATCATCTTGAGTTATTTCAAAATCTTTTTTACACTTTTCACAAACTTTATTTTCATTATTCATGTTTCACAAGTATACTATATACAAGAATGACTGTCATTAGTGTTGTACAACATTGACAACTATGGATAAAAAAGCTATATTAAAATAATGATAGACAAGAAACTTGCATTCTTAGGTTTAAAAGAAGATGAGACGAAAGTATTTATTTTCTTGATAGAAAACCACGGGCAAACTGCTGGAAATATAGCAAAGAAGACTGGGCTATCTCGCCCATCATTGTATGGGTTCTTAAAAAATCTACAAGAAAAAGGACTTGTAATAGAGTCTAGAAAAGATGGTGTAAAAGTATTTTCTGTAGTATCACAAGATAAAATAAACTTGGTTTTAGACGAAAAAGTAAAAGAAATAAATAACACCAAACAAGCAATAGAAGAAGTTTTTAGCGAAATACAAAAAGGCAAAAAGCCGACTACTATGCCTCGATTTCAGATATTTGAAGGCAAAGAAGAAATGAAAAATATTCCACGAGACTTACTACTCTACAGAAACATACGAGGTAAATCCTACTGGCCTATAAAAACAATGTTGAAAACTTTAGGTGAAGAATTCTTCGAAGAATTTAATAAAGAAAGAGTCAGGCGAGGTATATATATAGATGCCATCTGGCCAGAAAATGACACAGTAAAAATGAACGACTACCCTTTTATGGGTACGGGTAAAAAGTTTATCCGTGAGATACGCATCGCTCCGAAAGAAATAAACTTCTCTATGGGCTACTGGATATATGAAAACAAAGTATCCTTTGTATCTTCTAAAAAAGACAACTTTGGATTTATTATTGAGAGTCAAGAATTTGCAGATATGATGTCTTCTCAGTTTAATGCTGTTTGGAAACTTTCTAAGAAAGTTAAAATCTCAGAAGAAGAATCTGATAGATTATTCAAAAAAATGAAACTTTAGAACTAGTATACTTCTTGTTGATAACATTTTTCGCAGTACACTATCTCAGGTCGGTCTGGAGCATAAGGAGTTTCAAATTCAACTTCATATTTATTCACTTGCCCTGAGAGGTGATGTTCGTGGTTTTTATTACACATACAAATCCTTTTCCAAAGCTTTCTTGTGGGTCTTAGAAAAAATCTCCTCTTATATCTACAGCCTGGGCAATTCCTTGGTATTGGAATACCCTCTTTTTTATAAAAAATAAGTTCATTACGGCTTATGTTGTAATTTTTATTACAAGAAACGCAAGACAGTATCTCTTTTAAAAATTCATCATTCACTTCTTCTATGGTGTCTGGTATGTCGGAAGCTTTTACTGTCTCTTTACCAAAAGTCCCAGAGGTATTATCTTCCCAATTCCATCTCTTAGAAAGAACCTCTTCTTTTTGCATAGGCATATAAAGGCTAGCCTGTGTTTCATTGTAAAATACTGGTGCTATGTTTATAGGGAAAAATTCTCCGTATTCGCCTGTACTCTTCATATGTTCTATTATTTTTTGCTTTAAATTTAAATATTCTTCTTTGGAATACTTTTTATTTAAAATCATATACTCTCCTTTTTTTACACTTACACAACCAAATAGATTCTGACTATTTTGACAAGTATCACAATACATCAAATTCATATCGTCATAACACAAATGACAAAATTGGCAATTTGAAAGTCTGGTACACCCCTGCAACTCATATCCGAGCTCTAGATTATAACCAGCATGGTAAATATCAATAGAATCTTTTATATCCACTGCCCCATATATATACTTAGCATTTTCACCTTTTTCTATTTCAAATGCACAACTTACATTTTTGCAATCAAAAAGTAGTGAACCTTGAGAATTTATTATTCTTTCATTTATAGCGTACTTATGTATAGATCTATGGGACAACATATCTTCAAACTCTTTTTCTAAAGTAGACCTTGAATCGTAAGAAGATAACTTTAGTGATTTAATTTTTTCTAGATATTCCTCTCTTGTGTATTGAACATTTCTAAAAACATAACTTTTATTGCGAAGGTTTGATGACATAAAACAATCATTGCACCCCCTGCAGTCATAGCAGTACAAACAGGAAGAGCAGTCTTTTAAAAATACACAGTACTGACTTTGGTATGAAGTCCTAGAGTCGACGCACTCATAAAGCCTCTCCCCCTTTTCTGGTATATAACTACAATCCAAACAATCCCTAGAATTTTTTAAAACCCAATTACTATGTAAAATATTTTCACAATCAAATATACAAAAAGACATAAAAGCATTTTTATTATTAGCAGAATGGTTTGTGTATTCAGAATCTGTGCTATTTTTATTTAAAAGTGCCATACGAGGAGCTACTAGCTGAAGCTCCTTAAATTGTTCAAAAAAACTTCTAGAAAAATCAAAATCTCTACCGAATTCTGCTGGGTCCCACTTGTCACTCCACCAACACTCATTGCAATATACTTTATGGGGTTTATTTGGAGAATATATAGTAATAGTGCTTTTTTTACATAAATCACAATTTCTCCTATATAAATTTCTTTCATTTCTCCAAGCATAACGCCTTCTTTGTCTACACTCCACACACCAAGTCGGCGGAGGGACTTGTATCTTTTCGTAAAATAAAAAATCTTCAGGTGCTATAATGAATTCACTTTTACAATTTTGGCATATTCTGTTTTCTTCTTTATTTTCCATATTTTCTATATGATCATACTAGTACACTAATATCTGTGTTATTTAAATTTAATATACTTCCTGCTGATAACATTTTTCGCAGTAAATTGTCTCGGGTCGATCTGGGGAGTAAGTTGCTTCAAACTCATTATTACATCCCTCTTTCATGCACTTCCTTTTATATAATCTCATTGTATTTCTATATTTCAATCTTTCATAATGACGACAGTTTGGACAAAGTCTAGGTAAGGGCAAATTCTTTGATTTATAAAACTGAAGTTCTGCTGATACTATTTTATAAGCACTTGTGCATTGATAGATATTGCCTTCATTTGGACAAGCTATCACTTCATTTAAAATACTTTCACTAACATTAGCTATATCGTCTGGTAAATTCCTAGAATCTATAGTTATGTAATAATCTTTTTTTTCTTTTTCTCTCCAAGGATAACCTTTATATGTTGCATCTTCTTTATTGAGTGGGAAAAAATCATTCGCTTGTGTTTCGTTATAACCAAAAGGACACATATCATACGGGAAAAATTCCCCGTACTTAAAAATCCTACCTTTACCATCAATATAAGGCATTTCATTCATATGCGTTTTAATTCTTTCCACCATTTCAAAATATTCTTTTTCTTCATATTGTTTATTTAAAATACAGTATTGTGCATTTATCAACCCGACACAACCAAAACAATTTGAACAATTTTTTAAAATTAAAGAATATTCACATTCTCTAGAGCCTTGTGTAGTTAAATAGCAGAAAAAGTCCCTATAAGTACTTGAAGTCGCAGCCATTGATTCATAGATAAGCTCACAATTAAAACCAAGACCTGTTAAATCGTAAGAGTCTTTTACCCTGTCTAGTACCCTTACGGAATAAGCTATGTTTTCTGAATCAGCTGTTGTAAATGAATTCTTTATATTTTTAGAATTACGAATATAATCACCTGTGGAATTTGGAGAATTGTAAATTAAAGAATATTTATGTATACCCTTTTTAAAAATACTTTCTTCAAAATATGATTTTATTGATTCAAAGCCTAAATATGTATTTAACTTCAAATCCTCTACTTTTTTAAAATATTCTTCTTTTGAATACCTTTGATTATTGAAAACATATTGCTGATTTCTTAAATTTGAACTTAAACAACAATTACTACAATTAGTACAGTCAAAAATAAAATTAGAATCAATACAGTTATTTGATTGAATAGCGTAATGCGTATTATAGTTTGACTCACAATCAATGTTGTAAAAACAATTATCTAATTTATTCACACTTAGACAATCAACACTTTTTTTAGAGAAATCTATATTTTCAGAATATAGAATATCTTCACACCCTATAACGGAATAGGAAAGATAAGCGTTTTTATTGTCTTTAGAAAAGTTTGTAAATTCAGAGTTTATTAAATTCCCAAGTTTATATGCGTAAAAGCGTGGATTTATATCAAAAATTTCCTTCAATTGAGTAAAAAAGTTTTTAGAAAAGTCATATTCCCTTGCATATTTAAACTGATCCCAACCATCTCCATTCCAACATTCGGAACAATACACTGGTGCTTTCTCGTTAGAATACATACTAATTAAAGACTTTTTACACAAACCACATTCTCGCTTATTCAAGGAGCGAACATTTCTCCAAACAGATCTTCGAATCATCCTACACTCTGGACAAAAAGTCGGCGGAGGGACTTGTATCTTTTCGTAAAATAAAAAATCTTCAGGTGCTATTACGAATTCACTTTTACAATTTTGACAAGATTTAGTTTCTGAATTCATAGTTACTATTAAACTTCTTTGTATTCAAAAACATTTACTCTCGCAGGACGAAGAACACGCTCGCCAAGCTTATAACCCTTTTGAATTACATTAGATATTTTATGGTCTTCTTCTTTATTTTTTGTTTCTATCATTTCTATAGATTCGTGAATATTTGGATCAAAAGTTTCCCCCACTTCTCCTATACTTTTAACCCCGTATTCTTCAAATATTGTATTCATTTGCGAATATATGTATTCCACACCTTTACGCCAATTTTCATCTACCTTACTCCAAAGTTCTTTGTTTGCAAAAGCCATATTAAAACTATCTACTACCACCAAAAACCTAGAGAGTATCCTCTCTCTCATAGATTCTGAGAACATAGACTTTCTATCTTCTTCTTGTTTTTTGTAATTAGCAAAATCTGCCCGCTCTTTTTGCCAGCCGGTAAGATATTCTTCTTTTTCTTTCTTGTATTGTTTCAGATCAACTCGTAACTTTTTTAATGTCTTTTTTAAGTCCTCCTCGCCATCTTCGTTGAATTCAAACTCAACAACATCATCTTCTTCGTTTAGTTCTTCTTGTATATTTTTTGTATTATTTTCTTCACTCATAGAAACCATTCTAACAAAAAATACCCCGTTTTACAACGGGGTATTTTTTTATAAAAACTAACGCTTTGACCATTGTGGAGCCTTGCGAGCTTTTTTGAGTCCAAACTTTCTTCTTTCTTTTGCTCTAGGATCTCTCTTTAAATACCCAAGTGTTTTTAGCTTTGTGCGTAGTTCCGGATCGTCCATAACCAAAGCTCTTGCTAATCCATGTCTTACTGCTTCAGCCTGAGAGTGTATTCCTCCTCCATCTACTTTTGCTTCGACATGCCACTTTATAGTAGTCAATTGAAGTTTTGCTATAGGATCTTGAACTAATCTTCTTTGTTCTTCTGTCTGAAAATATTCTTTAAAATCTTTACCATTTACCACAAAAGAGTTCTTAGAAGAAGGGGTGATTCGCACGCGTGCAGTAGAAGTCTTTCTACGACCGATGCCTTCAAAATATTTTTCTGTTGTCTTTTTTTCCATTCTGTAAAAAAATTATAAATAATAATTTGATGTAAATTTTATTCTTCGACCGTTAAGTTCTTCATCATTTCTCTTCTAAGCTTGTTGTCTGGAAGCATATGATAGACTGCCAATTTTACTAATTCTTTAAAACCTTTTTCAGCCACAGTATAACTAGCTTTGAGGACACGCAAACCTCCCGGATGCCCCGAATACCTATTGTGAGAAATACTTTCTAATTTCTTGCTTGTTATTCTTATCTTAGAAGCATTAGTAACTAAAACTTTAATACCAGAATAAGTGTGTCTTTCAAAAGTAGCTTTTGTTTTACCCATCAAAGACATAGCTATCTCGGTGCAAAGTCTACCTAGAGTCTTGCCAGTAGCGTCTATGGTCTTTTCTTCTCTTTTTATTTTCTTTTCTGTTTTAATTGTTTTAGTTTTCATTTTATTAAAATCTCAAATCTTAAACACTAACTTATAAATTCAATAATTGCCATCTTTGCACTATCTGATTTTCTAACGCCCAACTTCACTATTCTTGTGTCGCCACCACTT
>WBZM01000908.1_pt1 | contig 34207 bp, 31 predicted proteins | sample 5204271 | NCBI WGS metagenome assembly WBZM01 (sample SAMN12344346, study PRJNA552823) | activated sludge metagenome | biome: Activated sludge suspended growth; feature: Nitrification reactor; material: Wastewater; isolation source: activated sludge from nitrification reactor of wastewater... | reverse complement strand
CTCGCCCGTCCATCCTCACAACCCCTGTCCGCGTTCGTCAGCCCCAGCGTGAGCGACGACCCAGGGCACAACAGCGCCCGACAACGTAGCCCCGAGCCCGAACCGACCACTCACGACCCAACAAGAAAGCACCCACCACACCACCCGTGAGGCCCCAACAACTCAAGGCTCGCGGCTGCTGTCGCCGGGCGAGGCTGGACCCTCTGGAAAAGGATCCCAGCCGCGGCTGCGCGCCGCTGCCAGCGGATCGAGGCCCCATCCCTCGCTGTGCGGGAAGTCAGAGCCGAAGATCAGCCGAGGCGCATCGCTCGACGCCACTACCTCCTCAATCGGGTCGCGGGGAAGCGGTATCCATGCAACTTGGGACCGAGCAGTCGAGTAGAGGGAGGTCGAGCGGGAAGGCGCCAGCATCGACAGGACGGGTGTCGCCTCGGATCGCCGGAGGTTGCGAAGCCACGGAACGGCCCAGTCGATGCCCAACTCTTGGACGAGCACCGAACCACATGGGCGACCGTGATCCCTCTGCGAGACCACCCACCCGAGCAAGCAGCGCTGCGCGCGAAGTTGGTTGTCCGCCCACCTCGGTACTGAGCCGCCGGGACGGGTCGCAGCGGGCAACGCGACACCGAGATGCATGACGGCGACCAATCCGAGCTCCAGCGCATCGTTTGAGAGCCGGGCCAGGGGTTCGGTGCCAAGGCTGCTCCACACTCCTTCATCGATCGGGAGCAGATAGGTAAGGCTTCCCGAGTCCGCGAACCGGTTCAGATGATGTGACTCGTCGCCTTCGTCGGACAGGTCAACCAAGGCGGTCGCGTGCAGCCGGCTCCAGTCGTGGGTGACGGCGGCGGCCCACTCGTTGAAAGCGCGTGCCACGGCTGCGGCCAGGGACGGTGCCACCACCGACGTCCCGAGGTGCATCTGGGTGGCGACGGTCGGATTGCAGACCTGGTGGTCGATTCCGTTCCGGTCGAGCCATTCGATTCGTGTCGCCGCATCGAAGGGCTCCGCCGAGAAGAAGCCGGCAGTCGCCTCATCGTTTGCCAGAGCACGGGTATCAGCCAGTGTCGACGAGGTCGCCCAACGCGCAAGTGCGTTCCAGAAGGGCGTATCCGGGGGCTGCCGAGGGTCCACGCCGACGAAGTTGGCCATTCCAACTAGGAGCGCTGTGCCAGGGCACCGTCGAGCCAGCGCCTCGTCGGTGTCTGCGAGCCAGTTCACCGGTTCTTGGAAGTGGCTGTCCGCATCCAGAACTCCGAGATCGCGCCCTGCCAGCTCCATCTGCGGAGGCCTCCTCTACGGGTAGCGTTCTCGTCCTCGCGTTGAAAGCGAAGATCGCTGGACGCGATCCCGGCCGACCCCGAACCTACATCGGCCTGCCACCGAGGCTGCCGAGTCGCTCCTGAAGTGCAGAGAGGACGTCTTGCCCGACACCCCACCCAGTGCGAGGACACCTGACCTCGGCCCGGCAGCCCCACAGCGGACTGCCCCGAGTCATCTCCTGCTCGGGTGCATGCTGTTCGGGCGATGGGGAGGCCTCCAGGCGGCCGAGGTTGACCGACTCGTACAAGAGGCGCTGGAGATCGGCGTCACCGCGTTCGACACAGCTGCGATGTACGGCGGGGGTGAGAGCGAGCAACTCCTTGGCCGTGCGCTGCGCCGGCGGCGGGATGAGGCGTGGATCTCGACCAAGGTTTTCGGGCCGCAGGGGCACGCCCCTGAGGACTGGACCCTTCCAGCACTTCGACGGACGATCGATGCCTCGCTGCGCCGCCTCGGGACGGATCACGTCGAAGTCCTCTCGGTTCACCGGTTGGACGACCACGTGCCCATCGAGCCGGTGCTGTCTGCTCTCGCCGAGGCGCAAGCCGAAGGAAAGGCCCGATGGATCGGCGCGTCAAGCATGTCAGGGGATCTACTGCTTGAGGCCATCGGGGCGGCGAGGCTCCTCGGGACCGGTATCAGCTACGAGCAATGCAAGCTCTCGATCCTGGACAGGACGTCGGAAGCCTCGATTTTGCCCGTGGTGGATCGCTACGCCGTCCAACCGACGTTCTACGGAGTCCTGGAAGAAGGCCTGCTCGCGGGCAGAGGCCCCGAAGGTCGCTACACCCGTGGCGTTCAGGTGCAACCGTGGCCTGACGCAGCACGCAGATCGCTCGAACAGAGGCAAGCAATCGTTCTGCGCCTTGAATCGGTCGCCGGTGAACTGGGCATGACGCTGCGAGACCTGGCTGTGGCCTTCGCATGCCTTCCATACACCGCAGGCGGACGGCTGGTCCGTCCAGACGTGATCGTGGGCGTCAGTCGGTTGGGTCAGATCAACTCCCTCGCCACAGCGGCGCGCTCGACACTGCCGTCTGATGTGATGGACGAGCTGGACGCGATCGTGCCGCCCGGAACCGCGGTGGGGGTGCCTGATCGCTCGCGCATGAGGTCGGCTGCGTTGACCCGTCGGGGACAGCCTCCACAGCCTCTCGTCTCGGGTGACCCGCGACGCGTCTCGATCGGGGATCGCGTCGAGGGCTCAGAGGTCGCTGCATCTCAGACCTCACATCCCTAGTCGCTCGCGCCTCCTCGTCTTTGCGGACCTGGGCAACCACGTCCAAGACCGTCCTGTTACCGTTCGATCGTCCGTTGCAGGGAGGAAGGGGGTGAGAACATGAATGCTGAACCGACCGAGTTGTCGGACCTCGTTGGCGAGGTCTCCTCTCTGGATGACAGCGCGTTGGCCCATGCCGTCCGTCGCGTCCATCACGAGTCGACGGAGAGCCGCGACCCCGTCGCGGCCTTCGGGGCGTTCAACCAGCACAGCTCGTCACCTTGGTGAGCGGTGGGGAGGAGTGGCCGACGACCTCGACGCTCCTCCCCACACTGCCCGCTGAGATGTACGAGCGAGAGGTACGCGGAAGAAGCTGATCTATATGACGAGTTCTGTCGTCGCGCCCCCTCGGCGCAGAGGTCAACCTGAATGGCCGGACGGTTCGTTGGATGCGCGCGCTCTAGCGGAGGCGGGTTGGAGACCTGTGCCGATCCGTCAGTTTCTGTTCAAGGTGTTCACCCGCTGCAACCTCAACTGCGACTACTGCTACGTCTACGAGCTCGCTGATCAGAGCTGGAGGTCAAAGCCCGGAATCATGTCGCCCGAGGTCGTCGCCGCCTCGGCAGCCCGTATTGCGGAGCACGCCAGAGCGCACGATCTCGACGAGGTTCGAATCATTCTCCACGGTGGCGAGCCGCTTCTCGCCGGTCGGGAGTTCCTCGAGCACCTCACGTCGACCATCTCGGCTGCGCTTCCCTCCTCGTGTCGGGTGACGTTCGGCATGCAAACCAACGGCGTGCTTGTCACGGCCGACGTCATCGACCTGTGTGCAAGGCTTCAACTCTCTCTTGGCATCAGCCTCGACGGCGATCAAGACGCCAACGACCGCCATCGCCTCTACCGCAACGGGAAGTCGTCGTACACGCAGGTGGTGGAGGCGATCGACCGCGTTCTCGCTTCGGAGCACCGGGACCTCTTCACCGGCATCCTCTGCACGATCGATCTGGCGAACGATCCCGTCGCCACATACGACCACCTCGTGTCACTGGGCGCGCCTGCGATCGACTTCCTGCTGCCTCACGGGAACTGGACCGAGCCGCCGCCGGGTTGGACCGACGCGGGTGTCACGGCGCATGCCGACTGGCTCATTCCGATCTTCGATCGCTGGTTCGACGCTCCCCGACGGGAGGTGCGAGTCCGATACTTCGAGGAGATCATGAACCTCGTGCTTGGTGGCCGTAGCCAGGTCGAGACGATTGGGATCACTCCGGCGACGCTGGTGGTCATCGAGACGAACGGCGCGATCGAGCAGGTCGACTCCCTCAAGTCTGCGTTCGACGGTGCAGCCGAGACCGGACTGAACGTGTTCGACTCCTCGTTCGATGACGCGTTGGCCACGCCTGGTATGGCTGCGCGGCAGATCGGCGCGGAGGCGCTTTGCCAGCAGTGTCGCGACTGCGCGCTCGCCACGACCTGCGGCGGCGGCTATTACCCGCACAGGTACCGAGCCGGAAGCGGCTTCCTCAACCCGTCCGTCTACTGCGCGGATCTCTACAAGCTCATCTCGCACATCAAGGACCGAGTCGAGACCGCCCTTGCAACAAGGAGCCGGTCATGAGCACGGCGCCGCCGCTGACAGCCGATTTCCTTTACGCACTCGGCGCCGGCTCTATCGACGCCGACGATGTTCTTGCGCTCACGGGCTCTGTCCAACGCCGACGTGTTCGAGTGCTCGAGGTCATCCGGCGCGCAGCAGCGGCAGCGGGCAGCCCTGTCGCGGAACTGATCCATGCGACGTTCCAATCGATCGCTGTTGGCCGGTCCACCAGCACGGCGATCAGCGACCCCTTCCTCGGGATATGGGCCGAGGCGGTGCTACGGGGAGAGCGGTCGATCGACGAGCCGGGAGCAGCGGGCCGCCTGGTCGACCTCGGGCTCGACATCGACGGAGCGGTCCACCTGGACATCACAACGCTTGACGGGCACCTGCACCTGCCCCGCTGCGGCGGCCATCTCGACCTGGCGGGCCATCGTTCGGCCAGCGTCTCAGTGTCGGCTGGGCTCGTCGAGGTTCGCAGCGGTGCCGGTGCGGCGGTGTTGACCCCTGAGGGTGTGACGACCGACGGCGCGATCGTCTGGCATCCCAGCCGAACAGTGCGTTTCGACGCGGGCGACTTGGCGCTCAACATCGAGCTCGGCAGTCGCGACCCCGCCGCCACCGCCGTTGGGCCGTCGCGACCCCTCAACCTGGACGAGGCCGACTTCGCAACGTGGACATCCGAGTTGGGTCGAGCATGGGGCCACCTCGCCAGGCAACACACCTCCGCCGCACTCACCGTCGCGGCTGCGACGTCCGTCGTGATACCTCAAGAGGGACACGACGACACTCGACACGTCTCATCCTCGAACAGCGATGGGTTCGGAGCAATCGGGCTGTCCTTCACTGAAGACCTTCCGACCCTCGCCGTCGGAATGGTCCACGAGACCCGCCACAACCTCCTCAGCGCGGCGCTCGCGGAAGCGGTGCTGCACGATGACGACGACTCCCCGATGTTCTACGCAGGGTGGCGAGACGACCCGAGGCCAGTTGGAGCGCTCATGCAGGGTGCGTGCGCGTTCGCCGCCGTGACGGACTTCTGGCGACGAGAGCACGACCTGAGCGACGACGGCCGCGCACGGCGCCGCAGTGCGCTCGAGGTGACCCGCTGGTGGGCCTTCACCACGGACGCGATCGATCAGCTAGCGACGTCGGATCACGTCACGCCGCTTGGACAGGCCTTTCTGGATGGCCTGCGCGACCTCGTGGGAGTACGACCGAAGGTCGAACCGCTGGTCGCCGCCGCTGGATCCGATCTGATCGCCGAGCATCGAACGGCGTGGCACGCCGCGCGAGCAGCAGCAGAGCCGGGGGACCCCGCTCCGTTCGTCGGGACCACGCTCGCGGACGCATGGAACCAGCGGCTGTTTGCAGTCTCCCCGCGGCGACACATCGATGTCGTCGACCTCGCCTTGGTCGCTGACGATCCGGCCGCTGCAGCGGAAGTCGCAGCGAAGGCGCTGCTCGAGGCTCCGGACGACCCATCTGCGCTGTTCCGGTTCGCCCGAGCGCTTCACCGAAGCGGGCGTTCGAGTACGTCGGACTCCATCCTCCGAAGGCTCCGGTCGAGGAACATCGCGGAGATCGTGAACGTGCTGCGACGCCTCACTGAGGAGGGTGCCGTCGACTCCTCAGCGGTTGCTGAGGCGATCGCCCACATGTTGACCAGCGGCCGCCCGCAGGAGTTGGCCACCACTTCGACGGGAGCGGTCTAGTGGCACCCAAGCTGCCCGTCATCGACGGCGACGCGCATGTCGTGGAGCCCTTCACGCTCTGGGACGAGGAACTTCCCGAGGAGTTTCGCCCGGTGGCCCGCCAACGGATCGTCGACGAGACCGGCAAGGAGGTGCTCTACCACCACGGGACGCCTCTCGACCTCGAGTGGACCATCGGCACGCTCTGCACGCCCGGGTCGGCGTCACCCGAAGGTCGGCTCGACCTCGACCTGGAAGCAGACGTCCATCCTGGCGTCGCCGATCCGCGCGCTCGGCTCGAAGTGATGGACGAACAAGGCATCGCCGTCAGCTTCCTCTTCCCCTCGTGCACACTCGGGCTCGACGACGTCCCGGACCTGGACTTCCGATGGGCATACGCGCGGACGTACAACTCCTGGATCGCTCGCTTCTGCCAGGCGGATCCCGTCAGGCTCCGATGGGGCGCCGTCATCCCGCTGGTCGGACTCGACCGCGCCATGGATGAGCTGGAGAGGTGCCTCGCCCTCGGGGCGTCGACCGTCATGCTCTCTCCGCTGCCGCGCTCAGGTCCGGGCGCCGTTCCGTTCGCCTCCCCGGAACGCGAAGGGCTGTGCCAGAACCTTGGCCACCCCGAACTCGATCCCTTCTGGCAACGGCTCGTCAAGGCCGACATCCCGGCGGTCGTGCACGCCGTCAACCCGGCCTCGAACGCCCTTGGCCTCGGATGGGTGTTCGCCAACCGGGTCCAGTGGCAGATGGGCCAGCCCTGGCAGATGCAGATGGCCATCCTTCACCTCATCGAGAGCGGAGCGCTGGATCGAAACCCCGACCTGCGAGTCGGCTTCTTCGAAGGCGATGTCGGTTGGCTCGCCCACTGGCTCGGGCGCTTGGAGGAGACCTACGACAAGTTCGCCCTGCTGTCGAAGCACCGCGAGCGCCGCCCGATCGAGACCTTCCGTCAGCAGTGCTGGATCTCGGGCGAACCTGCTGACCTTGGCCTACGCCACACCATCGACCTGGTCGGCCAAGACCGGCTGGTGTTCGGGAGCGATTGGCCCCACATGGACGGCGCCTGGCCTGATCCGATCGCAATCGTCCGTGACCGTGACGACATCGACGAGGGGATGAAGCGAGCCCTCCTCGTCGATGGACCAGCGAGCCTGTTCAACGTCGACCTCGACGCCATCGCCAAGCACCTGGGACCTGGCTGGTCGCTGGACGCTCCGACGCGGGACCTGCGAGGGATGCTGCCATCCGACTACGAGCCGTCGCGCGGCACGAGCCCGGTGGTACAGCGATGATCTCGTCGCCGCCGTCCATCGAGCAGCTCCAACTGCTGCTGACGGAGCGATGCAACCTTCGATGCACACACTGCGCAGTCCCGGAAGAGGACTCCCCAGCGACGCATGAGCTGACCACCGCCGAGTGGACCAGCTTCGTCGATGAGGTCCTTCGATCCGGGGTTCGCAGGATCGTTCTCTCAGGCGGTGAGGCACTTCTCCGACGCGACTGCCTGACCATTGCGGAGCACTCCCTGGCAGCGGGTGCGGACGCGGTCGTGATCGTCACCAACGGAACAGTGCTGCCGATCACGACCGTTGAGCGACTCGCGGACCTCCAGCGCAGTTGGCCATCGCTCTTGCTCCATGTGAGCCTCGACGGGAGTAGCGACACCACGCACGACCTGATCCGCGGACCTGGTAGCTACGACCGAACACTGGCTGGTCTCGACCGATTGATCTCGGCCGGCGGCCGGGTGGACGGCATCCACACGGTGGTGAACCAAGCCAACCTCCACGAGCTCGACCAGATCGCCGCTCTTGCACGACGGCTCGGCGCGACTTCCTGGACCGTGTTCCCGGTCGCGGCTCTCGGCCGCGGCGTAGACCTTGATGCCATCCGCCTCGGAGATGAGGCGTGGCGTGGTCTCTTGGCCCACTTCGCGACTTCGCCTCCCGATGGCTTGGACCTGGGCCTCATGGGACCCACAGTCGGGGATGAGTGGACCAACCGGTTCAGCGTGCCTATGCCGCGAGCCGAACACTCGCCGCAGGCATGTGTCGGGCCCGACGGGGCGGTCTTCACATGCCCTCCCCTGCGTCAGCACGGAGCTGGAAGTGCCGTCGCTGCGGCCCGGCAGAGGTCCTGGGTGGAGGTCGATCGTGTCCTCCGCACGACGCTGCAGGCCGCCTGCCCCACCTGCAAGTACCGCTCCCTGTGCACCGGAGTCGATCCAGGCGCCAGCCTGCTCACCATCGCCGAAGGTGTGGGTGAGCCGATGATCGACCACTCATCGACGGCGGTTCCCGTCTCCCTCGGAAGGGCCGGACGATGATCGAGTGGGCACAAGCGCGTCAGCCGTTGGCCAGCTGGGCTGAGGTACTCGAACTTCCGCTACCGCCGGCCGGCGTGGTCGAGCCACTCGACACCTGCACCTGGATACCGGCGAGGGCCAGCCGCTCTTTGCTCATATCCAGTGCAACCGGGGGTTGGGTCGTCTGTGATCCCACCGGCCGCGCGGAGATCGAAAGCCGCTGGGGTGAGACGTGCGATCCCCAGCTGGATCCCTTGGTGGAGACCCTCTGGCGACGCGGAATGGCGACGGTCGGCGGGCTCGGCGCTTTCGACCACATCGACGCGAGCGCGGCTATCGAGGCAAGCCGGCAGCGCTACACGATCGTCTTGCTGATGAGCACCGGCTGCAACCTGGCCTGCAACTACTGCTACCTGGGCCACCGTCAACCAACGCCAGACGTTGCAATGCCGTTGGAGACGGCGTTCGCAGCTGTCGACGCCGCACTGGCGCAGCCCTGGGACGAGGTCATGTTCGACTTCGGTGAGATCGCTGTGTCCGGCAGTCGCTTCGAGACCGTCGCCCGACACGCGCGCGTTCGAGCTGCGGAAGCGGGCAAGCGGATGCAAGTGGCAGTGCAGACCAACGCCACGACGATCGACGAAGCCACCGCGGACGTCCTCGCCGAGTTCAACGCAGTCGTCGGCATCAGCCTCGACGGGCCGCAGGCGCTCCACGACGCTGGTCGCCAGTTCCGTTCAGGCGCAGGCTCCTACACGCGTGTGCTGCGAGCCCTTCGACACCTCCGCGAGCGGTCGGTCCCGGTGCACCTCATCGCCACCATCGGTCGCCACAACGTCGACCAGCCGATCGAGGTGGTTGAGGAGCTTGCTTCACACGACCCGACCAGCTTCCTCCTCAAGCCAGTTCTCGCCGAGGGCGAGGCGGCCAACGCGTGGGACAACGAAGGCGTGAGGCCGGACGAGTACGCAAGGTTCATGGTCACCGTCCTCCGGCATGCGGCTCAGCACGGCCCGCGCTACTTGGACCAGACCGCAACGAAGTTCATGGGCCGGCTCTTGGGCGACCGCAACGGTTGGCGCGACTCATGCACGTCCCGCTCCTGCGGCAGCGGACGTTCGCTGCACGTCATTGACCCATCGGGCCGTACCCACTCCTGCCCGCGCTTCGTCGAGGAGGCAGCAGACGTAGGACCTGTCGCTGTCACCCTCGGCCGTCGACGGCCATCGCCTCCCCTCCCAACAGCGCCGGAGCTGACGGACCTACTCCCACCGGAACTCCGCACACCCCCAGCGGACTGCAACGGCTGCCCCTGGCTGTCGACTTGCGGAGGCGGCTGCACGCTCATCAGCCACGATCCCTCGCAGCCGGCCGTCCCTCAGCCCGACCCGCACTGCGTCGCCTACGACGACCTGCACCGAGAGCTGGTCTCGACACTCCTGCCGATGTACCTCGACGGTGACTTCGCCGAGGCACCGATCTTCAACGGCGCCAAGGCGCTGCGACTCGAGGAGTCCTACCGATGAACGAGGTGGGCACGTGTCGAGTCGGGCTGGGGCTCGGTGTCGGACGGCTCATCGAGGGAGCATCGGACCTCGCACAAGTCGTGGACGCGCTTGACGACCTCGGTTTCGACTCGCTGTGGGCGAGCGAGGTCCTCGGCTCGCATGCCCCTGATCCGGTAGCCGCGCTGGCGTTCGCCGCTGCCCGCACCAAGCACCTCAAGCTCGGCACGAGCGTGATGGTCGCGCCCGGCCGGTCGCCAGCGATGCTTGCGAAGCAGGCGGCCACCCTCGACCTGCTCTCCAACGGTCGGTTCATCCCCATCCTCGGGCTAGGAACGGCAGACGACGACGCTGTCAGCGCTACCGGCGTCGGCCGCCGGGACCGTGGGCCGATGACCGATGAGATCGTTCCCCTCCTTCGCAGGATCTGGGCAGAGGACGAGGTCGATCACACCGGTGCGTTCTTCACGTTGAACCACTATCGACCGCACATCCACCCGACGCGGCGGTCGCTGCCGATCTGGCTCGGAGGCCGAACGGACACGGAGCTGGTCCGCGCTGGCCGCTTGAGCGACGGCTGGCTGGCATCCTTCGCTGCCCCTGACGAGGTCGCCGTCTCGATTCCGGTCGTGAGGGACGCCGCGCAAGCTGCCGGGCGGCGGATCGAGGACGACCACTACGGAGTCCTCCTGCTCTACTCGCTCCAGCCGACGTCTCCGGAGGTCGACGATTTCATCCGGTGGCGACGACCCGGTCGCGACAAGGCAGACCTGCTGCCGGAGAGCCCCGAGCAAGTCGTCGCGCTACTCCGCTCGTTCGCGGCCGCGGGCGCCAGCAAGTTCATTCTCGTACCGGCCTCTCGGCCGACAGACTGGGAACGCCATCTCGCCGATCTTGCCGACGTCGTCGACCAGGTGGTGCACAGCAGCGGGGGAGTGCAGTGACCGTGGCCGCCAATCCAGATCACGCCCCGGCGGTGGACGACGGTCCGGCCGACCCATTGCGAGAAGCCGTCACCTCCCTTGAATGGGTCCGACGCAAGCTCCACGCAGCCGAGAGCCCACATGCCTCGCTCCTCGACGAGATCATCGAGTGCGCGGGAAGCCACCGGTACGGCAGAGACGCCCTCACCGATCCATGGACGGCCCGCTGGATCGCAGTCGCCATCACGCTGATCGACCGCGGAGCGCTCTCGCTTCTTCCCGCCGGTCAGACCGCCGCCCACTTCGGACAAGCGGTCAACCTGTTGGCTGCGTTCCGAGTCGGACGAGCCACGACGGAGATCAGGTTCGACCGGGACGGCGTGGCCTGGCTCCCTGGGACCGGCGCCTGCGTACGCGGGAGCACGGCGATCGCGGGAACCGTGGCCGCGCTCGTCCCGAACAGGCCCAACGGCAGCGATCTGCCGCTTCGCTGGCCGGAGATCACATCAACAGCCTTCATAGATGGAGCCGACGCCCAGTTCTGCGAGGCAAGTTCGCTCGTGCTGGCGCCTCATCCAGATCACCCACAGAAGGACCTAGCTCCAAGCGACACGACGGGGGCGACGGGGGCGACCGAACTAAACAGCGACTCGCGTGCTCTCGTCGCCAGCTGGCCGGGTCGCATGCGAGAGCATCCACGGAGCCCGCTCAAGGACTCCGTACCCCCGAGCGATCTAGCAGCGCTTCTCGCGGCCCAGGGCATCCCCGTAGATGCCATGCCCAACACTCTGGCGAGCGGGAGCATCCGGCTGGACTCATCCTTCGACCACCTCTCGCTGCTCTCGATCCGGTCTCCAAACGATTTCGAAAAGATCGCCCTTGCGGCCACACGCACAATGGACCGCCTCTCCAGGCGAGTACAGGGGCACGTTGCCTACATCGAGCGTCGCTACATGGACGCCGCTGCCATCTACGCGGCCCTCCTCGCCGAATGCCCTGGTGACACAGACCTCTGGAGGGACGTCTGCTGGGCACTCCGACACGCTGGACACGAGGAACTGGTCCTGACCTGGGTCCTCCATCCCTCCGACGTGGTCCAGGTAGCCGAAGTGGTCGACTGGCAGGACGACGGCCTCGATGCTCCCGCCTCCAGCGGTGAGCCGCTCGACGGACTGGTCCGGTATCTCGAATGGGTGAGCGATGCTGTCCGTACTCGGTGAACTCGCACTTCCGGACCTTCGGTCCGTCGACCTGCCAGCTCCGCTCGACGAATACGTCGAGATCCGCAGGGAGCACGGCCAGATCCTGAACCTCCTTGCGGTGGTCGACGGCATGAAGCCGTGCCTGGACGACTGGATCCCGGTCTCAGCCATCGACCGCTACGAGAACCTGTGCTCCGGGCTCGGGCTCACGGTGCGGGCAGGTATCCAGTTCGACGTGATGAGCCACGACGAGGCGGAACGAACGATCGGTAGCGGCACACTGACGACCACCCGTGCGAGAGCGCGCGAACTCGGGGACCCACGGGGATCCGTCCACGTGTTCGTCGGTCGCGACCCGGAGACCGTCAACCGCACGTTCCGCGCTGGTTGGTACCCCCTGGTGGTCGGCGAACGGGCAACGAGCAAGCCGTGGATCGACCACATCTGGTTCGGTGAAGGCCTCGGCTATCCACGTTGTTGCCTCGAGGCGTTCGCCCGCAACAACAACTGGGCCATCAACAACATGCCGTACCAGGCGGCGCGAGCAACCGCGACGCCACTCTGGCTGTGCAACTCCATCATGCGGTTCACGGGTCTGACGTGGGCACCACACCTTCCCTGCTCCTACGACTGCCATGCGACCCAGGTTCAAGCCCGAGCGGTACGAGACCTCGTGACGCGGCATGCTCCGGACCTGGTACCGATCGTCGACTCACTCTGCACCGGCACCTTCCTCCTGCTCTCGGAGTGGGAAGCCTTCGTGCTCCACCGGACGGAGATCAAGGAAGACGCAGTCCGGTACGAAGGGGTCTCGCTCGTCCCGTCCAACAGGCCCAACATGCCGTTGTTCGAGGCCCTCAGCTCCGGCGACCGTGTCGAGGTCCGTGACGACCTCGTGCTCGTCTTCGAGGGAGACGAGGTGCGGTGGGTCGAGGAGTGCCGAAGCGACGGGTTCGCGCCACGGATCCCCGTCATCCTCGACTTCAGCGGCCCAGGGGGCGACAACTAGTGGCACCACGGACGAGCGTCGCCGTGGTGCGGCCTGAGCTGCGCCAGATCACGCGCGACCTGAACCTCCACGTTCCGCCGTCGTACTTCACGACGACGACGAGCCGGATGCCTTACGAGACTGCCCTGGCACCGCTCCTCAAAGAGGACTCTGGCCCTCTCCACCTCTACCTCGGTGTGCCCCTATGCGAGGAACACTGTCGCTTCTGCATGTACTTCTACGGCTACGCCGACGCGGATGGCCGCAAGACAGAGGAGTGCCTCGTCGGCCTTGAGGACCTCCTCAGGGCCATCGCCCCTCACGTCGAGCGCAAGGTCGCGGGCATGTACATCGGCGGCGGCACCCCCACCGTTCTCGGCGCCCCGCAGATCGATCGGCTGCTCGCCGCCGTCAACTCCACGTTCGAGTTCGAGGCATCAAGCCAACAGACCTTCGAGATGTCGCCACGGTCCTTCTCACGCGACAAGGCGCGTGCGATCGCCAAACATGGCATCCGTCGCGTCAGCTTCGGCGTCCAGTCCTTCGACCCGAACCCCGTGCGCGAGGCCGGCCGCGCCTACGTGACAGCAGAGCGAGTGTCCGAGCTGATCGACACGTGCCGGCACGAGGGCATCACAGAGATCAACGCCGACCTGATGGTCGGCCTCGCTGGCGAATCCGACACAAGCCTCTGCGAGAGCGTCGAGATACTGCTCCAGATGAGCTGCCCCACCGTCTCGATCTACAGGTACAGGCCGGCCAGGAAGGCGGAGCTCGTCGACAACGGAGGGCTCGATGAGTACGTCGAAGTTTGCGCACGACGGGTCCAACTAGCCATCGAGGTCGCCGATCAGCACGGGTACGAGATCAGTGGACGGGTCGACGGCGAGCACGTGCGCCTGTCAGCGCCTGGCCCGTGTCCCTGGCCTGAAGCCAACCTCTACGAGACGCGCTACCGACCACACCTGCGGAACTCGCTCGTGGGACTCGGGAGCGGCGCACGCTCGTTCCTCCGCGACGAACAGCTCGTGCACTGCGAACACCGCGCCGCGGACGGGTTCCGGCTCGTCGGCCGAGAGGTCGAGGTCGAGTACTGCGACGGTCCGAGCCGGCTCGCCGCCGCGATCGTCAACGGCCTCTTCCGCGACCTCCGCGTCGACCTGACACCCTTGCGGAACCTCCACGAACCCCAAGACTGGGAGCAGGTGGATGCAGCCTTAGCGGATCTCGTCTCCATGGGCGTCCTGGTCGAGTCCGAGAACTGGCTCACCGTCGACGCCGCGCACCGCGCGGAGTGGGCCTACTGGGACAAGTACCTGTACCCCTCGGACTGGCTGCGGCGTCGGCAACTCTCAGACCGCCTACGCGTCCGATGAAGCAGGCAGCACCAGTAGGCGGCGTCTTAGCGACGCCAGCAAGCGACGTTCCTGTGGCAGCGCTCACGGCGTTCGCGACCCGAAACACGGCCGATCTCGGCGAAGGCTTCGAACCTCCTCCGACGCGTGAGGCCTGGCGTGCCGTCCTCCAAGACTCCAGCCAGCGCTGGTTCGCCATCACCGACGGAACCAGCGTCATCGGGCTGGTCGTCTTCACTCGGTGGACCGCCGCACCGTGGCGTTATGCCGAGATCGGCTTCGGCCTCGATGCCGGTGTCGTGGGCCAAGGTGTAATCCAGCGCACGGTTCCCCACCTCATCTCCACGCTGCTGAGCAACGAGCTCGCCCGGATCGAAGCTCGCGTCGATCCAAGCAACGTTCGGGCAATTCGGGCTCTCAGGTCACTCGGGTTCCGCTTCGAAGGGGTTGCCCGCGGGTGTCTCGATGGTGTCGATGGGCGGAGGAACCAAGAGCAGTGGGCGATCATCGCCGCCGACCTCGCGGATGTTGACAACCCGGCCCACCACACCCCTTCCGTCACGGACGGCACAGATCGAGAAGCAGGACATGTCTGACCCTCACGATCCGGCAACCACCGTCCGGCCCTTCGGCGACACCGTCGTCCAGGAGAACCTCTTCGCCGTCCCCATCTGGTCGGCATCTGCACCCACGGATTCTGCGTGGCTACCTCTACTCGTGAACGACATCGACCACATCCTCGACGGCGGCCTCGGGATGGACTTCGAGGACAGTTCGGGACACCAGACCAAGCCTGAACTCCAGGACCGGACCGAGGACCACTGGCAGTCGTTCTTCCAGTTCGTCAACGGCACGTTCGAAGCGATCACGAGCACGGCTGGCCAACTCCGCTGGCCACGACACGGACTTCGTGCGTGGGGGCTCAGGATCGACGAGCGCAGTGTCCAGAAGGACCTCGAGCGTGGGGCCGCCCGAACCCTCCTCACGCACAACCACTCGCCCGCCCTTCTCACAAGCGTCTTCACCTGCGAGCTGCCGCCATCGCTTCGCGGCGACCAGCTCTCGACCGTCTTCTACAACCCCGCCGCCCACATGGTCTGCCCTTGGCAGCAACGCACCGCGCTGATCGCCCCCCAAGTTGGCACCCTCACTGTCTTCCCCGGTTGGATCGAGCACGCCGCCCCGCTCATCATCCCCCTGCTTCCCGGCGAACGACGAGTGATCATCAGCATCGACTACTTCCCCGAGATGGATGGAACAACGTGAGCGGGGCGGCTGGGCGGCTGCGGAGCCGATGAACTACGCGACGGTCGAGGCGCTGGTCGCTGAGGCCGAGGTCGTTGGCGCCATCGCACACATCGAAGCCACTGCCCACCCCGGTGCCTCCCAATGGCTCGACTTCCTCAGGGCCGCCGCGTTCGCCGTCGACCGGCAGACCACCGTCGCGGGTCGGCAACTGTCCCTCAGACAGCTCGCATTCGACGACGAGGCCGCGGCCATCGCGTCTGCGGCGCGCGAACACGCCAGATTGAACGGCACGCCTCCCCTGTACCTCGTCGACACCTCGCGGCAACGCCGCACCTGCGAAGCAGAGGTGCTGACCGTCCACGAACGAGATGTCCGGTACCTCGCAATCGCCGAATCATCCCTCGTAGTCACGGCCGGCCGCGATGGCTCGATCACGACCGTTCACGCCCCGTCGGGACAAGTGGTCTCAACGGTGGAGCTTGGGCACACGCGCGGCATCGTCCACGTCGGGGCGGCGCGAGTCGCCGTCGCTCGTGCAGACGGTGCCCTGGCGGTTCTCGACTGCCGCTCGGGCCAGGTCGAAGCCGAGGTCGAGTGTCCCACCGGGTCAGGCATCAGCTCAATGGCCCTCGTCGGGGACGCGCAGGTCGCGACCGGACATGTCGATGGCAGCCTCTTCGTCCACGACCTCACCACCGGCCGCTCCCCGACGTCCTCCCACCACCAGGCGCCGGTGCGAGCCATCATCGCGGTCAGGCCCGGTCTCCTTGCCTGTGGCGCCTACGACGGGGTGGTCTCGCTTTGTGGCCTCGATGCACAGCCAGTCGCCCTGCTCAACCGGCACAGCGACCCGATACGAGCGATGGCCAGTGATGGCGACATCCTCTGCTCTGCAGACGACGCCGGCCTCACGCTCACCTGGGACGTCGATGCGCGAGCGGTTCGAACGTCGAATCAAGGCCCACAGAGAGGGGTACACCACCTGCTCCTCCTGCCAGGCGGCACCCTGATCGCGGGGGACTTCGACGGCACGCTGCGAGCGATTGACCCAACCTCCGGCCACGACCTCGTTCGACGACGCTCACACACGGCAAGGATCCGAACACTGACCCAACTTGCCGACGGGCAGGTCCTCACCGCTTCCGACGATCGTTCGATTCGCACCTGGTCGCCGGACGACCTTCGTGAAACGTCTCGACGAACCGGTCACCTGGGGTGGGTGCGGAACGCAGCACCACTGGAGGACGGACGCCTCGTGTCGACCAGCATCGACAAGACGGTCCGAATCTGGCCGAAAAGGGAAGGGGCCTCGGACAGCACCGGCCACACCGGATGGATCCGTGCCTTGGTCGCCTGTGAGGGCCTCGTCGCGTCAGCCGCCGAGGACGGCACCGTACGACTCTGGGACCCAGCCGAAGCCCGATGCATCGATGCATGCGACGCAACCGACGGCCAGACCCGTTGCCTAGCGACCGCAGGCCGGTGGCTCTTCGCCGGGGGCGACGATGGGGCGATCGTTGCTTGGACCGTGGAGGGCGAGCGTCTCGTAGGCCGCCGAGCACTGAGCGGCGCACACGACAGGGTGAGGGGTGTAGCGATCCTGGGTCACGACCTCGCTGTCTCTGCTGGTGCAGATGGCTGGCTACGTATGTGGGAGTTGCCGTCCCTCAGGTGCATCGCCGCCTGGCGCGACGCCGATTCAGGAGGCTGGCGCACCCTGGCGAGAGTCAACGCGACAACGGTCGCGGGAGGCACCGAACGCGGAGACCTCGTCCTCTGGAACGCGGAGACCTCCGAGTCACGTCGCCTCAAGGGACACCGAGGCCGCATCTGGACCACCGCCGTACTTTCCGAAGAGTCCATCCTCACGGTCAGCTTCGATCGAACAGCGCGTTTGTGGCATCTTCCCAGCGAAGAAGAGCAGCTTCGGGTGGGAGAACCCCTTGGAGCCTCCTGGGGCGTGTGCGCGGTCGGGACCTCGCACGTCGCTGCTGCCTCCCCGATCGGCGTCGTTCGCATCGCGGCAGCCCGCGACCTCTCGATCCAGGGACGTGCTGACCTCCGATCAGCTGCGGTATCGCTTGCCGCCGTCGAGGCGAACGACGGCCGATGGCACCTCGCCGTCGGAGGGGATGACCCCTGCCCGCTCTTCCTGATCGTTGACTCCGCCATCGGAGTAGTGAGTTCCAGGGTCGGACCAGGCGACGGGCTCTGCGGGTGACCTAGGCGTTACGCAGACCCCGCCTGGATGGCACCCCAACGCTCTTGAAGGAACATCGGGATGAACGATCCTGATACGCCGACAGACGCCATGAAGGGAAGTGCATGGTCCACCAGCTCGATGAATCGGGGGTACGACATCCCCTCAGCGCCGAGGAAGTCCTTCGCCACGTGGAGCGCTCCGGGGAACGCCCACTCCCCTGAGGAGCTCGCACCGGCAACCAGCTCGTTGAGAAGGCGGTCAACGAATGCGCCGTACTCCGGAGACCCTGACGCGGGAGGGCCCGCGGCGAGAAAGCCGGGGAGGTAGAAGCCTGACACATCGACGTGCTGACCATCGAGGAAGACGGATCGCCCCACAGCAGGGAGGCGCTGAACCTCACCGGCAGGGATGACACTCCCACCCCCGCTTCCTTTGCCCTTGCGTGTGAAGATGCCCATCGTTCCTAGCGACTACTGTTCAGCGGCCGCCACTTGGCGAGCCGGTCGATCGTGTCAAGGGTTCCCATCAGAGGTTCTGGTTCACCATCGGGTAGAAGACCTTGTTGTAGGGGCCGTTGTCCATGAAGCCGCCGACCTTCAGCACGTACTTCTTGAAGGCCTTCAGATCCTTCTGGCGCCCTTCCGAGTTGAGACGAGTGCGCGTCTCCTGGAGTCCGGCGACGACCTCGGGCATGAGTTCCTCCACGAGCCCAGGCGGTGTGAACTTTCCGAGACCCGCGATGTGGCCTTGGATGCCTTGGACGAGCCGGTACGTGGGTTCGAGGTCGGGCGGGACCTTGTAGAAGAGGGCCATGGTGATCCTTCCGTCGTGGGAATCGCGGACATGGCCCAAGAGGCCTGCCGCGGCCATGACGTGAGGCCGCGGGGATGACGGGTCTAGCAAGCCCTGGAAAGCCTCGCATCGCGCAGGCCAGAACTCGCCGCGCCCCGCTGCAAACCATGGCGCGCGGCACGACCGACAACGACGGCGCCGTCCCACGAGAGCCATGTCGACCTGGGAACCTTGGCCCGAGGGGTGCTTGTCTCGCCCGGTTGCGCTCGGGGGCCTGGGCTAGATGTCTCGCCGCCGAGGAAAGTACGGGTCTAGCTGTTCGTGAGCCCAGAACGGCCGAGTACCGAGGTAGCTACCTAGGCTCTGGAGCACCCCCTCTACGGACTCCCACTGCCCGATGCTGTCTTCGGCGCAGCGCGTGAGCGTCGGATCGCCGGACTCCCACTGGCGCATCGAGAACGCCCCATAGGTGCCCGCGCTCGTGTGCTCGATCCAGAACTGATTGTCGAGCGCGTCCGGTCCCATCGTGGCGACCATCAGCGTCTCTCCGGGGGCGAGGGCCACCTCCGCAGCGTGGCCCGGTGCCGGAGGCGCAACATCAACGATCCGGTCGAACGACGTACGCAGGTCTCCGTGAGTGGCGATCCACCTGTCAGCCTCGTACCGGTTCAGGTGGCCACTCGACAAGTGCCTGTCGAACATCATCTGCAGGCTGGTGTCGAGCATCTCCAGGTAGCGGGCGTCGGAGCACGAGGCATCGAACTCGGCGATGACCGAGTAGCCACCGAACTGGGCGAGGTGGTCAACACCTGCCGCAGCACGGATCTCGCCGATTGCCTGAGGAGGATTGGCCCGCAGCGCCTCGGAAGCCTTCGCGAAGAAGTTCTCCCAGGAGAACCGCGGGTCCGAAACTGGGCGGCTGGAGACCTTCGCATCGAAGGCCGCCTGTCCGAACGCTCCCAGCTGGTCAAGGACGCTTGCCGGCACCGAGGTGGACGAGCGCTTCGAAAACAATCCCATGGCGAGATCCTTCCACACCTTGGAGGTCGTGACCGCGGCCGGCCACGCAGTCGACATGCCCGCGGGACGTGTCGACGGAGATCGCGTTGTCGCCGTCGTTGACCTTCGTAGCAGCGTGTTCCACCGGGTCTCTCGTGACTCGCCGTCTCGGGGCTTCTTGCGCCGGAGCAGGTCGAGGTACTCTCTGCCGAGGAGCACGAGCCAAGGTCGGAGGGCGAAAGCATGGGAACGAAGTCAGTCACGTTCGTGACGAACCTGAGCGTGCAGGACTGTCAGGTCGGCTTTCGCTCAGGAATCACCCAGGGACGCGGTGCAAGCGCTCGCATTGGTGGGCTCACAGCCAAGCTCATGGGCGGCGAGTCGCTGTCCTGGTCTGGCCCCGATGACATCAACAGCTTCCTGCGATCGAACCCAGAGCTTGCCGACATGCATGGCGATCCTCCGACGGTGGGGCTAGGCGTCGAGGTTCCGAAGGCGGCAGGCGCGCACACGAACGGCACCGGTGTCATGGCGCTGATCTGGGACCGCGGCGATCACCGCGAGGTGAAGTTGTGGGCGCAGCACTCGATGACCGGTGGATCCCACGCGGTCAAGCTGATCGACGCCGCCCAAGCCGCGATGTCAGGGTAGGAACCGGCGTAGGCGCTCCGGCACACGGACGACCTCACCCGAAGCTGAGTGCTGGGAACGGCTCGCGTTCCCGGGCAGCCAGCGCGCCGATCGCCTCGACCTGACGCGCTGCGGCCGAGTCTGGTGCCGCGGCGGTCATCTGCAGCGCCTCCTCAAGGGCAGGCATGACCTGTGAGCAGATGCGAAGGGCGAGATCAGGATCCGTCGTCGCTGACCATTCGGTGAGCGCGCGGAGTTCGTCTGCGATCGGGACGACTTGCGCCGGCTCCTCTCCAATGCGGGCAAGGCGATGACGAATCCTCGCCATGATCCCTTCGAGCGCCTCCTCCGCTCCGCTGCTCGACAACCCGACAGCGGGCGAATCGGCCCTGAGGCGCTCCTCGAAGCGGTCTTCGATGGACACTGGTCGCACGACCGCGTCCGGCCATGGAGCGGTCCATCTCGGCCGCGTGGCACGCCGACGCCACCCCGTTGCTTCCTCTACTGCCACCACCGTCTCCGTCGTCGCGAAGAAGTCGGACGTGACGACGAGCTCGTCGAACCAACCACCCCGTTCAGCCTCGCGTTGGTGGTTCATCCGGGCGGCCAGCGTCCCATCGGGCGCGACCTGAAGGCCGTGAATCGGGCGAGGCGACGAGCCAACCGTCTCGTCTCGCCAGGTCGACAGATCCAGAGTGAAGATCCGTGCGGGCTCGTTGAAGTCGCTGCGAGCAGCAGCGAGGATGACCGAGGAACCGGCGGTCGGGTACCAGCACGCCGCGCAGATTCCCGAACCGAGGCCTGCGCTGTGACCTGTCTCTAGATCGACCAGGCGCGTCTCGGAGTCAGCTAGGAGCCAACGGCCATCGAGCGAGATCGCCATATCGCCGAAGTAGGCGGTGGCAGAGGGAATCCTCGTCACCAAGCTCTGGACTCCGGAACCCACCTCCTGCTTCCACACGAGACAGGTCTCACGGTGGTTCTCGCGAACCGACTCGAGCCACACGAGACGGCGACCGTCGGGCGAGAACCTGACATCGAGCACCCGGCCGAACACGGCGCGGGGACGAGCGCTGCTGCCCCAAGGATCGCCTGGCTCACTGACGTACAGCATCGGCCAGCGATGATCCTCGATTCGCAGGAAGTGTTCGGGGTCTTCGAGCTTCGCTCCGATCCAGTGCACGGCTACGTAGTCGGCACCCGAGGGCATGCCCCACATGCTCGACTCGATGGTCCTCGCTGCGGCGGCCAACCCAGCGGGAAGGTGAGCATCGAACGCCTCGTCGGTGAACCCGGGCGGTGTGACGAGATGCCCTGCGTCGCTGCGAATGACAGAGAGTGCCGGAAAGCCTCGTTCCCGGGCGATCCGTTCCGAGGCGCGGAGGTGCTCCAACGGTGTGTCGCCAGGGACGCTGTTCGCATCGACGGACTCGACGAACAGGAGCTGCGGTTCGGTCATTGGTTCCCTCCGGCTCAGGCGTCTCACCCGGATCGATCACGGGTCGGTGACCGGGATCGACCTCGTGCTCAGTCGGTCACTTGGAAGGAAGCCGAGCGATCATGGGACGTGAGGCGACGGCCGAGGATCAATCCTCGTCATCGAGGAGCGCGACGACGATTCCTATTGGCCCGTCGGTGCCAGGCAAGTCGAAGTGCGCAGCGGCCACAGTGGTTTCGACCCGTTCGAACCTGCGGACAACGATCGTGTCGCCGGGCAGATACGCGATACCCGCCAGCCGTGAAGGTTCAGACTCTTCCGCCACGCGCACGACCAAGGTGAGGTAGCCCGATCCGAACTCGACCGAAATGGATCCCTCGAGCCCGATGACCGCAGCAACGTCGGGTGCGACGTCGACCGTCGGGGCAGCTTCAGCCCGCGACAGGGTCGCCAAGCTCGGCGCCGGCGGAAGGAGGACTTCAACAGCGCTTGCCAGACGGCCCCCCGTGTCGCGCAACAGGGATCGGAACGACTCGAGGAAGCGCTGTCCCGTGTCGTTCGCGGCATCACCAGCGGCTCTTGCGATGACGCCCAGCTCCGGCATGGTCGCCTCGTCCCAGGCGGCGAACACGGACTCGATGAACTCCCAGGCCTGGCGCTGCGCCGCGGGATCTCCCGGGAAGGCCTCCTCGACTCGTTGGACGAGCATCGCTAGTTGCTGCTCATCCATGGGTGAGGTCGTCCTTCATCGCCGCGTGCTCGACCCGAAGACGCAACAACGCTTCGCGGAGACTTTGCCTGAGGGCAGTCGCCGTCGCCGGACGCCCAAGGATTCGGCACAGCGACGCGATGAGCTCGTAGTCGACCGCCAGCGCGTCCACCGCGGGCAGGGGGTCAACGCGGAGCAGGAACACCAACCTCTGCCGGGCCGTGAGACTCGACAGCATCTCCCGCTGCTCGACCTCCTCCGAGCAGAGAAGCTCAAGGGCCGCCAGGCGATCCTCGACCATCACCGGCGTCGCGTCCTTCGCCGAGGCGATCTCGATGAGGTCCGCTCGGATCCTGAGGCAGCTGTCTATGCGCACGTCGTCGTAGCTGGCAGGACCAAGGTCGGGCGATGCACTCGCATCGCCCGCGGTGACTGGCTCGTGATCCTCGAACGTCGTCTGGACTTCTCGACGGCGCACTCTCGTCTCCTGCTGAGCTTCGCGGATCGCTGCCGAGCGATGTAGCTCGATCGTGCGGATGAAGAGCCCCTTGGGCTCCCGTATCGGAGTCCTACCCTCAAGGTGGTCTCGGATGTACCGAGCCATGCCGTTGCCATTGCGAACGGCCTGGAAGTAGGCCAAAGCGGTGACGGCGGCGGCGTACTGCTCAGCGTCACGGTCCCACCCCGACGAGACCCGACGCATCAGACGCTTGATGAAGTCGACCTCAGCGACGTACCAGTCGTCGCACAGCGCGTTCACCTGCTCCGCAGAAGCGTGACCTACGGTGCCGAAGGCCGGGAGCGCGAAGTGCCGGTATCCATCGTCGTCAACGGATCCAAGCCTTTCGTCCATCCACCCTCTTGTCGTCGCTGGGTCACTGCGCAGAGAGACTAGGGCACCTGGGCCAGCGGCCACGCTTGAGCGGATGAGTGGCGCCCGAGGTGCGAGACCGCGGTGGCACCGGTCGTCGAACTTCCGGCTTACCGTTGTGGCGTGCTCCATCTGCGCGATGCCCTCGAAGAGCGCGGCGTCCAAGTCGCGGTGGTGGGACCGGGCCACCTGCATGTCGTCGTTCCCGTCGAGTGGCGGGACGTGGAAGGTGAGCTGGATGCGCTTGTGAGCGTCGAGGGGGAGCACGTCGTCCTCGACCTTCTGGTGCCGGTCCTGAGCGCAAGCGTCGACTCTGCGCTCGACGATGGATTGCCGCGGGACCTGATCGGCGTTCAGTGCCTGCTCGATGACGAATCGGATGAGGTCCACATCATCGCGACCGCCCTCGTCTCGGGGTCGATCGCCGACCAGGTGGTTCAGACCCTCACGCCAGTCGTGCGCCGTGCACTGGGCGCACTGCTCGAGGCTGGGCTGATCGACGTGTCCGATGCATCCGAGGACGACACGGTCCAGGACATCATGCGCCGCCTTCCGGGTGTCAAGGAGGCCGATCCGCGTGCCGCGATTGGTCTGGCCATCGACGGTGCAGAACGGTGTCGATCACTAGGGAATGCCTCCCTTGGCTCCTTCCTGGAGATCGCTGCGGCCGAGGTTCTCATCGGTCTGGGTGACATCCACGGCGCTGCGGACCTCGCAGAGCCAGCGTGGGCTCAGCTGGAATCGCCCACGGGCTGGCGAGACGTGGTCTCAGTTCTCGCTCAGCTTCGAGCACGGCAGGGTCGCTTGCCCGAAGCGGTCGCCCTCATGGAGGACGCTCTCTCACAACAGGATGAGCCCTTCGACGCCGCCGTCATCCAAGGCGACCTCGGTGTCTTGCTCGCTCAGGCAGGACGGAGGGTTGAGGCAAGTCGACTGCTTGGTGCGGCAGCGGCCGACGCCCGGCTCGACGACCAGCACCGCCGGCACTTCGGGGAGCAACTCAGGGTTCTGAGGTCGGCGGGCGGTGGAGCTGCGATGCCGACACCCAGCGATGACGCGCTCGATGACGCGGACAACAAGCTCAACGAGATCGCGTCGCTGCTTCTCGGGGGTGATCGCCGTTCCCTTGAGAACAACAGATCCCGCATCGGAGAGCTGGTCGGCGATGTGGCGGCAGTCGTCGAGCGGCTCGGCCCGGCGCAACAGGTCCGTCTCGAAATGGCGCACGGGATGCTGGCAATCCTGGACGGACGCTCAACCCTCGCTCGCCAGCACCTGGACAGCGCCGTCCAGATGGCCGAGGCCTCGGGAGACGTAGAACTCGTCCGCTGGGTGCGGAACCAGTCGGCAAGCCTGCTCGACCCGACCACTACCACGCCGACAGACGCCTCCACACCGCTCGAACGTCTCGCGGGACTGCTCAATCGAGCGCTCGCCGAACTCCCGACCGACATGCGGCGAGCGCAGGGAACGGCCCTGCAGGCCATCGAGCTGGTCGACCAGGAACGCCACCGCTACGTGACCATCGCAGACCGCGCTGCGTGGACGCAGTTGGCCGAGCGCGTCTACGAGATCGGGTTGGCAAGTTCCCTGGCCGTGGGCGATCACGCAGAGGTCATCGAGATCCTGGAACGAGCCCGCGCTCAGGGCGCTCCAGCGCCCGAAGCGGAGACCACGCCGGTGCCGTCAGCAGACGTGAACAACGTGACGATGGTCTCGGAAGAGCTGCCCACGCACCTCCTCGACCTCCTCCGCGAGGCGCTGGGCGACCGACCCGTGTCGAAGCCGCTGGTCGCCAGCGTTCGCCCTACCCGCGAGCCCGCCGACGCCGTTCTCCGAGTGGGCCTGGACGTCGTTGCCGATGGGATCGCCGGAGGTCCGACGTGGTGGTGGACATGTCACGTCTTCGGCGAGCGCATCTACTGGGCTGTTCGATCCGCCCTGGGCGAGACGTGGACGGGTGCGAACGTGCTGCCCGGCGGGCCGTCAGCCCTGGACGACCTCACGCGGCCGTTCCGGTCTGTCGTGTCCGAGGATGACCTAGCCCTTCACCCACTTCTCGGGGACCAGAAACGACGCCTCGATGGGCTGCTCGCCGGGCTGGCTCGATCGATCCTTCCGGAGCCTGTCCTACGAGCTGTGCGTGACGCGATCCGATACGGCGAGCCGATTCGGCTCGTGTGGGCCGCACCACGGGAGCTTGCCCACGTGCCTATCGCCCTGCTGCCAGTAGGCGACGGCGTGCTCCTCGATGGAGCCGCGCTCATCATGGCCCCACCTACCTCGCTTGCCGTCGCCGGCACCAGTACCGGCGCACCCGTCGAGGCGCCGGGTGCCCGACCGGTTCTCCTGGTACTCGGGAGCGACGCGGACCTCGGCATGCTCGGTGACTTCGCTCGTTCCGTCGCGCCAGACCCGCTTGACGTCTTGGGTGCAGCACGCCATAAGCGGAGTGGAACTGCGGGATCGTTGGCGACCCCGGGTGCTGTCCTTGAAGCCTTGCGGGCCAACCCCGATGCTGTTGCCGTCTACTTCGGCCATGTGGACGAAGAGGGGCCGTCGTCACAGTCCGCCGCTCTGTCCCTGACCGACGGGGTGGACCGAGCGACCCTCGATGCAGCGCAGATGCTCACCCCTGAACGCCGCGGCGCGCCTCATGTCGTGCTCCTCGCTGGATGTTCGTCGCTCTCCGCGGGCCATCTCGGCAGTGGGGAGTGGTGGGGCTTGGCGACGGCGCTCCTGTGGCAGGGCTCGAAACACGTCGTGGGATCGATGTGGGATCTCTTGCCCACACAAGCGACCCAGGAGCTCGTCGCCGAACTGGCCCACCTGCTGCGCACGAGCGGAGACGTAGCGATGGCTCTACGAAGTGAGCAACTGCGTCACCGCGGACGCTGGCAGCGGACAGGGGAGCCGCGTCCCTATGAGTGGGCTGGGTGGTCAGTCACCTCAGCTGCGTCCAGCATCGGCCAAGATGGCGGTTCCTGCGACCCGTCCTGAGTCGTCCCTTCCGCCCAGCCCAAGCCGCCCCAGGGGGCCTGTATGCCGGATCAACCCTCCGTCCCCACCGTCGTCCAGTGCGCTTCATGGAGAGAGTTCGCCCACGGCCGACTGGTTGATCTACTGCATGGCTCAGCGGGGGACCTAATCTTTCGAGGTCACGCGGATAGTAGGTGGCCCCTTGAATCCAGCCTTGTGCGACTCATCCGGTCCGAGCGAGATACGTTCATCTTCGATGACCTTGAGGATGCTGCAACGTGGTCTGTCGCCGAATTCTCGCGAGGAATGCTCGAAGCCGGGATAAGTCCGGCCTTGGCGGGTGACGAACTCGCAGTGCAGGCGCTGGCCCAGCACTACGGGATGCCTACGAGCCTTCTCGACTGGTCACTGTCGCCCTATACGGCTGCGTTCTTCGCATTCTCCGAAATAGCTCGAGAACAGGTTAGTTCTGAGCAAGTGGCAATCTGGATGTTGGACACTCAGAGTGCGCTTGTCGAGCAGGTCGAGTTCCCGATTGATCAGAGGATGGGAAAGCTAGTGCTCTGTAAGCCCGGCATCTTCGGCAACGACCGGTTGAGGAACCAGTTCGGATGCTTCACACTACTGCGAAGCGAGTTGTCATCGGTCGAGTCCTATATAGGTCGCAACCTGTCCAAGGGGGATTGTTCTCCACTGACGAAGTTCTTGGTACCGGCAGGTGATGCCGACGAAGCGCTTACGGAACTGGCCTACATGGGTCTCAACGACGGCCAACTCTTTCCTGGTGTGGAGCAGCTAGGCATGAGGTCGGCATTGCGCCTGCGAGAGCGAGTGCGACAGCGGCACCGGGCATGATGCCCCTCAGCTCGCCTCAGGCGGCACGTGTCCGAGCGAGCATCACGCAGCGCCCGAGGGACCTCGCAGTCGTTGGACGTCAAGCGCTCGACTCGTTGTTCGCAGAGGATTGGCCTTCGCGGTAGTCCTGGACGTGACGGACCAGTTCTGATGTGAGGGCGGCGTCGAGCTGGTCGAACGACCGAGAGATGCCTGTGGCGACCATAAACACATCGACGAGGTCGAGGTAGTCGACAACGTTGCTCGGAGTGATTCCTGACGCGATGGCGAGAGGGTGGGCCCCGATCGCAGCTCTGATCTGCGCGATCTTGTTGACATCCGCGGCGGCACCGGTGCCGGGTCCCGACGTGCACACCACATCGACGAATCTCGTAGCGGCCCGGCAGGTCTGCTCGAGGGCTGTTGGTGTCCGCTGGTACTTGAACGCCACACCCCCGAAGTAGGAGCCCGTCCAGCCACTGGCGCCGCGCTCCGCCGCGTCGGCTTCGGCAAGTTCCACCTCGTCATCGACGATCCCGGCATTGTCGGACCAGTAGCCGGTGATCGCGTGCGAACCCGACGCAGCGATGTTCGTCAACGCCTGCCCCGCGGTGGAGCCGAGAAAGTTCACGCCAACCACCAGACCGGGATGGCGAGCGACGACGGCGTCGGCGAGTGGAACCAGCGCGTCGTCCTCGCCTTGGTGGCTGATGAGCCAGACTCCGTCCGCCCCGAGGTCCGCTGCGATCGAGGCGTTCTCCAGAGCCTGGCGGGTTGAGGTCACATGAATGACGGGGGTGACCAGCGGGCATCCCCTCGCGATCCTCCATGCCATCCTCAGACCTCGGTTCCCTCGACCCACTCACGGCTGTGGGCTTCGAACGCCTCGGCGGCTTCTGTCGTTGCGCCGATCCGGCCGATGGCTCGGAGGTACTCGTCGAGCAGGCCAGCGCCTCCGGGGCGGGACCGGCCGTCCACTTGCTCCGGCGGTAGTTCGTTGGAGCGAGCTTCATAGACGTCGGCGAGCCGCCGGTAGTACCAGCGCGTGCCATCCGCCTTGCCCTTGAACACCTTGAAGTAGTCGTCACCAACGCGCGCGTGATCCGTAGCGATCGTGCGGGCGTTGTGGACCTTGTCGGCCAACGACACCAGCAGCGCATCACTGCGGGCGGTGGCGAGGTGGTTGATGTAGGCTTCCTTGCGCGCGAGCCACGGTGGCTTCGGCTGAGCGTCAGCATCCGTGCATGCGACGACGATGCCTGCCACCCTTGGCCCAAATCGACCTTCGATGTCGGCCTGGGTGGCAGGCGTGTCTTCGATGGCATCGTGCAGGAGAGCAGCGATCGCCTGGTCCTCGTCGCCGCCGTGCTCGACCACGAGTCCAGCCACGGCCAACAGATGCGAGAGGTACGGGATCTCTTGACCCTTGCGGGACTGGAACCGGTGCAGCTCGGCCGCCCAGGCAAGGGCATCATCGAACTGCTCAGTCAGCTTCATCGCGGCTTCCGAACGCCGAGGCTCCTACTCATCGACTACATCCTCTTCCAGACGTCGGCGGTCGAGTGGCCGTGCGGGCCAGGCTCAAGGAGCATGCCGCGAACTCGCCAAGGGAGATCCTGGATGTAGGGAACGACCTGGTAGTTCCACTCGCCCAGGTCGGCCAGGACCTGTTGAGGAAGAGCGATATCGCCGTTCCAACGGTGAGCGTCGGCAAACCGTGACGCAGCACGCTCGTCTCGCCCCACGTTGGAGATGTACTCGTACGCCTTGAGCGCGAACATCTGATTGACCTGCTCGGCGATGATCGCGACGTTCGTCGATGTGACGGCCTTGCCCCCAAGCCGAAGGATCTCCTCGAAGTAGGCGACATCGAGCTCGGGCGTTAGAAGGGTGAGCTGGCCGCCGTCGAACCGACCGATCGATCGCAAGGACGGATCGGCCTGCTTCCACTGACCGATGAACGGCGTGTTCAGCGACTCGTCACTGCCACCGAGCGGGAACAGCCCGATCTCCGTGCCACTGGCTTGAGACCACAGCGCCCACACGAAGACGTCGTCTTCCCCGTAGGAACAGCTTCGGGCCTCGTTCGGAAGGGGTTGACCGCCGTGCCAGATCACCGCTGCGTCGTAGAGCGCTGGCATGTGTTGGTACCTCGTCGGCGCGTGGGCGTCGAGGACCCCCTCCATCGTCGTCAGGCAGGTGCCGAGGTCTTGGTCGCTGCCGAGTCTCCGGCCTGGGCCGAACTTCGGTCGTGCGGGTGGCCCGGCGCTCTCAGCCTTGTGCTTGCGAAAGAAGGCCATCTGCTCTACTCCCCTTCGAGGTACGTCGCCGAGCGACCGTAGGCGGTGCATCAGCTCCCGCCCAACGGCGCTTACGAGGAGAGGAGGCGGCTCGACGCTGCGATGTGAGTCGAGAGAGAGGGCCGGGTAGGTCTCGCACGCGATCCGATGGACCTGGGGAAGGGGCGGCAGCGCCAGTCACCGGGCACCGACCTGCTCCCCGCCACACTTCCCTCGCCTTGGGTAGTGCCGCATCCTTGGGCCGCATCCTGATTACATGGCTCTCTGCGGGCGTCTCACACCGCCCGCAGCTCCTGCTTCCTGTAGAGCGTGAGGGTTCGAATGGAGATGATGTACCGAGGCTCGCCCGGGAGTGCCCATCGAGCGGCCTCGTGAGCGACGGCAAAGCTTCGTCTTATCGCGTCGTCTCTGCTGAGGAGCTTCGGAGGCGAGCGCTTGCGGCAGCACGTGAGCGTCTCGACCGCGCCAACCAGGCGGCGCTCGAACTGGGGGTGCTCGTGTCGGCTGCCGAGACGACCTACGGAGCCTTGGACGTTGCAGCTCCAGTCGGAAGTCCCAGCGCAAGTGACGATCCCGCAGTACTCGACAGGCTCGCCCACCAGGTCGAGACTGAAGTCGCCGCCACAAGAGGCCGTGCACAGGAGGCCATCTCGAAGGCGCGGTCGAGGCAGCTGGAGGAGTCGGCGAGCGCGCTGCTGGCCTCGATGCGGCCGACCGAGCCACTCGCCGAGCTGACGCGATCGGCGCCAGCCTCGGCCCGTGCGGTCGGGGGTCAGACGGAGGACGCGCTGCGCATCGTGCGGCGGTTGCCCGGTGACGCCTTGCCGGAGTCAGTCCAGCGATGTGAGCAACTGGTGGCGGACGTCGGCTCGGTTGGCTCCGAGGCGAAGGGTGCTGTCCTCCTCACCGCCTTGCGCGCCGAAGTCCAGTCTGCGAGGGATCGGAGTGAAACCGTGTCGATGAACCGCGATGAGCTTGCCCGCCTGTACCGCCAGCTCGACGGGCTTGAGGGCGATGAGGTCAGTGAGGTGCGCGGCTATCTACGCGGCCTCCCGCTGGATGCTCCGCTGCCCGCGGGCATCGTCGCCAGGGTGGAGAACGCTCGGGCGGAAGCGCTGCGCGAGCAGGATCGGCGATTCGCGCTTCAGGTGACCCGAGAGGTGCTCGTCGAGCAGGGTTACGCGCTTGGCGAGGACTTCGTTACGGTGGTGGCTTCCGCCGACGGTGCCGTCCTTCCGCTCGCGGCGTCGCGCCGCCACGGTGTCCGGGTTCGTGAACGTGCTGGCCAGCTCCTCTTCAACGTCGTCCGCTTCGACAAGACGGACGACGGCTCGTCGGACGACGATGCCGCGACCGCGTTCTGCCAGGACTTCGAGACCATCGTGCACCGAGCGGATGAGAACGGCCTGTCGATGACCCGGGTTGTGCACTTCGAGCCTGGATCAGGGCGCATGGAGGTGCGTGACGACGAGAGCCCCTTCACCGAGACCGCCAGGTCCGACAAGCGGGCGCAGCTGCGTGAGCGTCGGAACCCGTAGTGGACAACGCGATCACCTACCCGGCCTGGGCGCGAGAGATCCAGACGCTGCTTCCAGCCTGTTCGCACTTCCTCGTCTCAGGGAACGTGCGCGACTACTACTTCGGGCCGCCGGAGACTGACGGTGCATCGCCGTTGCTCGTGGAGCTGCCGGCGTTGGTCGACCGAGCGCTCGCGGCGCGAGGGATCAGGTTGGTCCTCTCCTACGAAGCGACTGTGGGGACCACTCTCCTGGGCAGCCATGACATCAGCGATGAGGACGTCGAGCGCCTCGTCGGCCAGCCCATCGAGCAGGCCGTCGGCCCCGGTCAGCTCACCCAGCTCCTCGCCCTCATCTCCCGCCTAGCGCAGGCGGAGGAGCCGGTGGGCCTCGTGATCGAGTCGGCGTCTCGGCTCATGCGGACGCCAGGTGAGCTCTCCGAGGCCGAGTTCAGCTTCTTCCGCGGTGTCGACCGTGTGTGCCGGACCGCCGCGCTTCGTCCGACCGACGATGGGCGTCTCGTGCACAGCCCGGTGGTGTGGATCGTGGACTCCGATCGAGACCTCCCTTCCTGGTTCACGCTCCGCAACGAGGCTCTTCGTTCGATCAGCGTGCCGATGCCCCACTCAGGTGAGCGCGAGCAGATGGCCACCAACCTCCTGCCTGGGCTGGCGAAATCGAGCGGATTCGAAGGTCCACTCGATCGGCCGATCCGGGTCCTGACGGAGCAGACCGCTGGAATGGGTCTGTCTGCGATCAAGAACATCGTGCGCATCGCTCGCGACCAAGCACTCGCCCCCGACCGCGTGGACGACGCTGCCCGCTCGTATCGCGTGGGCGTGGTGGAGAACCCGTGGCAGGCGTCCTTCATCGCTTCCCGACTCCGCGCGGAGCTGGCTGACCAGCCCACTGGTGAGAGGCGGGAGCCCGGTCAGCGGGCAAGGCTTGAGGACCGCGTCCTCGGGCAAGCCGACGCAGTTCGGAAGTCGCTCGACATCCTGGCCCGTTCTGCGGCCGGACTGACAGCCGCCCAGGCGGGCCCGACCGCGGCGCGTCCTCGGGGTGTGCTGTTCTTCGCCGGCCCCACCGGGGTTGGCAAGACGGAGTTGGCGAAGGCGATAACCAAGCTGCTGTTCGACGACGAGCGCTTCTACGTGCGCTTCGACATGAGCGAGTTCTCTGCCGAGCACTCGGCCGATCGTCTGATCGGAGCGCCACCCGGCTACGTCGGCCACGATGCCGGGGGAGAACTGACGAACGCGATCCGAGAGCGCCCGTTCAGCGTCGTGCTCTTCGATGAGATCGAGAAGGCGCACGAGCGGATCCTCGACAAGTTCCTCCAGGTGCTCGATGACGGGCGGCTGACCGACGGTCGAGGGGAGACGGTGTACTTCACCGAAGCCGTGATCGTCTTCACATCCAACCTGGGCATCTACCGAGAGGTGCAAGACGTCTCCAGCGGTGTCGCCGTCACCCGCCGCGAGCTGGCCATCAGTCGTGAGACGCATCCGGGCGCGGCGGAACGAGCGGAGGCGATCAAGCAATCCATCAGAGACCACTTCACCCTTCGCCTCGGTCGACCTGAACTTCTCAACCGGATCGGCGACGACAACATCGTCGTGTTCGACTTCATCGACCCTGAGACCGCCAAGCGGATCCTCGACGGGATGCTGGTCAACGTGGGGATGCGCCTTGAGCGGGAGCACGGTTTCGTGCTCAACCTCACCGACGATTCCGTCTCACGTCTGGACGCGGCATGCCTTTCGGATGAGGTACTCGCCATGGGCGGCCGCGGCATCGGGGCGAAGGTCGAGACCGCGCTCATCAATCCCGTCGCTCGCCTGCTCACCACGACACCTCCGCAGGCCGGCGAGCCGGTGCCGCCCATCGAGCTGGCGGAGACGGACGACGTCTGGACTGCGCGATGGACGTGAGGATCGCACGTATTCACTACCCGATCACGGTGCTCGGCCCCGGCCGTCGCGTTGGGGTGTGGTTCCAGGGCTGCACGATCGGTTGCCAGGGGTGCATGTCGAGAGACACCTGGGACCCAGATGCCGGGCACTCGATGGACGTCGATGACGTTTGCGAGATCGTCATGGCGGCGCGTTCGGACGAGGGCCTAGACGGGGTGACCATCAGCGGTGGCGAGCCGTTCCAGCAGTCGGATGCGCTGCACAGCCTCTGCACGGAGCTGCGCCGCCGATGGCCCGACGTCGACATCCTCGCCTACAGCGGCTATCGCCTGAGCCGACTCCGCCGGATGCATCCCGACATCCTCCAGCTCATGGATGCGATCGTCGCCGAGCCGTTCGTCGTTGGTCGGCCCACCGAAGCCAGGTGGCAGGGCTCCTCGAACCAGGAACTCACCACGCTGTCGGGGCAGGGCAGGGTCAACTACGCACCAGCCTCCGACCTGCCGGGAAGTCGCTTGCAGGTCACCGTCGACGAGGAAGGCGTGTGGGTTGCGGGAATCCCCCGTCGTGGTGACCTCGACCGAATGCGCGGCGCACTCCTCGACCGAGGCCTGGAGCTACAGGACGTGTCATGGGCGACGTGATCTGCTCCGAGTGCGGCAACGTCGCGCCACCCAAGGCGACCATCTGCCCCATCTGTGGAAACCGGATCGAGAGGCCCGCGACCCCCAAGGGCGCTGGCCCGCAAACCGGTCCGGCCGGGACTGGAACTGACCCCTTCGCCGTTCAGACGCTCGCCGTCGACCTTGCAGTGACGAGCGACCTCGGCCAGCGGACCGTCCGACTACAGACCGGTGATCGCCTCCAGATCGGCCGGGAGGTCGGCCCCCTCACGGACCTCTGCACTGACAACGTCTCGGGCGACCACGCTGAGATCAACGTCGGCTCGGGATGCATCGAGATCCGCGACACCGGCCGAGACCGCCGAGGGTCCACCAACGGCACCTACGTCGATGGCGAGCGCATCCAGCCCAACGTCGCCGTTCAACTCCAAGACGGCACCGTCATCACTTGCGGCACCGACCCGCCACTGACCATCCGTGTGGTGCTCCCATGATCACGATCGCCGCATGGACCCACCTGGGCCTCGTTCGCGCCAGGAACGAGGACGCGATCGCTCTGCCGGGCACGATCGTCCGCGGCTCCCCACCCAGCCCCGTCGCAGTTCGTTCTGCCATGCCGAAGGACGGCTCAGGCACCTGCATCCTCGCGGTCATCGATGGGATGGGCGGCCACGCCGGGGGTGCCGAGGCGAGCCTGCTCGCTGCCCTTCGACTCAGCGAGACCCGCGATGACATCGAACAAGCACTCGCAGCTGTCAACGCCGAGATGTACGACGAGATGGAGCAGCGCCCGGCCCTCCGCGGGATGGGCGCGACGGTGGCGGGCATCCAGATCAGGGCAGATGCCATCGACGTCTTCAACGTCGGCGACGCTCGGGCCTACACACACACGGACGGCTACACCACGCTCGCGAGCGTCGACGATCGATCGGAGTCCGGAAGCGGTGAGATCACCCAATCCCTCGGCGGCACCTTCGAACGCACCACGCTCACAGTCCATCGGCGGCAGATCGAGATCGAGAGTCCAC
>WBZM01000907.1_pt1 | contig 34264 bp, 29 predicted proteins | sample 5204271 | NCBI WGS metagenome assembly WBZM01 (sample SAMN12344346, study PRJNA552823) | activated sludge metagenome | biome: Activated sludge suspended growth; feature: Nitrification reactor; material: Wastewater; isolation source: activated sludge from nitrification reactor of wastewater... | reverse complement strand
GTCACATTCGGCATGACCGCGATCGCAGTGCTTGGCTTCATCGTCGTTACCCGCCTCTTCCCGGTGCTGCCGCGAGAAGAAGCGAGCGCCAACTGAATTCGGGAACCAGGAGAAAGAAATGTCCAAACGAGTAACCATCGACCCCATTACCCGCATCGAGGGTCACCTGCGCGTCGACGTCGAAGTCGATGGCGGCACGGTCAGGAAGGCCTGGGCCTCGGGTCAGATGTGGCGCGGCGTCGAGAACATCCTGATCGGCCGCGATCCGCGCGATGCCTGGGCGATCACCCAGCGCATCTGTGGCGTATGCACGACGGTGCACGCGATGGCTTCGGTGCGGGCGGTGGAGAATGCGCTGCAGCTCGAAATCCCGGTCAACGCGCAGTACATCCGCAACATGATCATGCTTTCGCACGCCGTGCATGACCATATCGTGCATTTCTACCACCTGTCGGCGCTCGACTGGGTTGACGTCGTGTCGGCGCTCAAGGCCGACCCGGGCAAGGCGTCCAGCCTGGCGCAAAGCCTGTCGACCTGGGAGGGCAACAGCAAGAGCGAGTTCACGAAGGTCCAGGACAAGCTCAAGGGCTTCGTCGGCACCGGGCAACTCGGCATCTTCACCAACGGCTACTGGGGCCACCCGGCGATGAAACTATCGCCCGAGGTCAACCTGCTGGCGGTCGTCCACTATCTGCAGGCTCTGGAAGTGCAGCGCCACGCTTCCAAGATCGTCGCTATCCTCGGCTCGAAGTCGCCGCATATCCAGAACGTCGCGGTTGGCGGCGTGGCCAACCCGCTATCCCTCGATTCGCAGTCGGTACTGACGCTGGAGCGCCTGTTGGCGGTAAAGGAGTGGATCGATTCGCTCGACGACTTCGTCAAGAATGTCTATCTCGTCGACGTGGCCGCGATCGGTGCCTTCTACGCCGACTGGACCAAATACGGCCGTGGCATCACCGAGTACCTGAGCGTGCCGGACATTCCGCTCGACGGCAAGGGAACGGAGTTCGCGCTGCCCGGCGGCTACATCGAGAATGGCAAACTGGAGAGCTACAAGCCGATCAAGACCTTCAACGACAAGTTCTTCATCGATGGCGTCTCCGAGGCGGTCAAGCACTCGTGGTACGACTACAAGGAGGGCAACGACAAGTCGCTGCACCCGTACAAGGGCGAAACCAGGCCCAACTACACCGACTTCCAAGATGACGGCAAGTACAGCTGGCTGAAATCACCGACTTTCTATGGCAAGCCGATGCAAGTGGGGCCGTTGTCCAGGGTGCTCAACCTGCTCGCCGCCGGGCATGAGCCGACCACGAAATACGCGACCGCCGAACTCGAACTGGTCTCGAGTCTGGCCGGCGCCAAGGTCGGGCTCGACGCCATGCATTCCACCATCGGTCGCCATGCCGCACGCGCCATCGGCTGCGCGGTGCAATGCGACGAGCTGAACAGGCAGTGGAGTCTGCTCGTGGCCAACATGGGCAAGGGGGATTTCAAGACCTTCAACGCGCCGGCATTTCCCAAGGGCGAGCAGATGGGCGTCGGATTCCACGAGGCCCCGCGCGGCGTGCTGTCGCACTGGGTGGTGATCGATTCAGGCAAGATCAAAAACTACCAGTGCGTCGTGCCGACCACCTGGAACGCGGCGCCGCGCAACGAGAAGGACCAGCCCGGCGCCTACGAGGCCTGCCTGCTCGGCAATCCCGTGGCCCAACCCGACAAGCCGCTCGAAGTGTTGCGCACCGTCCATTCCTTCGACCCCTGCCTGGCCTGCGCCGTCCATGTCGTCGACCAGCGGAACAATCCGGTGGTCACCGTGACGGCAGTTTGATCTGGAGCAATTCATTCAATCGCGGGAGGCGCGACACTGATCGCGCCTCTTTTCTTGTGACGACAATGCGCATTCTGGTTCTCGGCCTCGGCAACATCCTGCTCTCCGACGAAGGGGTCGGCGTACGCGTGGTCGAAGCGCTGGCTGCGGGTTGGCAGGCGCCGGCCGGAGTCGAACTGGTCGATGGCGGAACGTGCGCCATGGAAATGCTCGAGCAACTCGAAGACCTCGACACCCTGATCGTCGTCGATTGCGTGCGCGGCAACCGGCCGCCGGCAACGCCTGTCGTGCTCAAGGGTGCCGATGTGCCGGTTTTCTTCAAGACCAGGTTGTCGCCGCATCAGGTTGGCCTTTCCGATGTGCTGGCCAGTCTCGAATTCACCGGTCGTGCTCCGAAGGAAACCGTGATCATCGGCATCGAGCCGGCATCGATGGCGCTCGACATGGAACTCAGCCCGGCGGTGGCGGCGCGGCTGCCCGAGTTGCTGGCGCTGACTGTCTCCGAGTTGCGCGACCGTGGCCTGACGATGGCGGAGCGCGCCTGATGTGTCTGTCGATTCCGATGCAGGTGGCGGCGATCGAGGGTGACGGGGATTTCGCCTGGGTCGAACGCGCCGGCCGCCGCGAGCTGGTCAACATGATGCTCATCGGACCGCAGCCGCTCGGCACGTGGGTGCTGGCTTCGCTGGGACTGGCCAAGGAGGTGGTCGAGCCCGGGCAACTGGCGCTGATCGAGGACGCGCTTGCCGCTCTGGCGGCGTCGCTCGCAGGCGATTACGACGCAAGCCGCCATTTCGGCGACCTGCAGCCGAAGTGAGCGAACGCATCCGGCAACCCGCCCTGGCGCCGCCGCCAATACGTCCGGCGCAAGTCAGGGAGAGCGAACCCGGCGCCTTGCTCGAGGCCCACTACCGTCACCTCTGGGAGACGCGCATGCACGACATGCCCTTCGTCAATCCGGCGCTGGACGTCGCGGCGGTCGGCTTCAGGCGTCACGAAGGCGACTGGCTGGGCGTGATGATCACCCCGTGGTTCCTGAACCTCTTCCTGATCTGCGGTGGTGGCGCGCTGTGGGGCGACATCCCCGTCGGCCAGCGGCGTTACCTGAACCTGCCGTGTGGCACCCTGCAGTTCCTGGCCGACGACGACCCGGACCTCGGCCCCTACCAGTACTGCCCGCTGATTGCGCCGGTCAGCGTCCTGCCGGACATGGCGACAGCGCGCCAGGCTGCGCTTGAGGCGCTGGCGACGGTGCTGGCGCCGCCGCCGGAAGCGCCGGCCGATCCTTCGGCGAAGTCGCAGGGAGCGGCCGACGAAAAGGCGAAGCCCGTGTCAAGACGCGGTTTTTTGAGTACGCTTGTCGGACGGCGGTGAACCTGCCGCGCGGGCAAGGAGTTCAGGAGGTTCGCTATGTGTCTGGCAATTCCGGCGCGTGTCGTCGAACTCGGCGCAGACGACCACGCCGTGGTCGACCTGGCTGGCGTGCGCAAGGAAATTTCGCTGGCGTTGGTCGACAACATCGCGGTCGGCGACTACGTCATCGTGCATGTCGGCTACGCGCTGAACAGGCTCGATCCGGAGGAGGCGGCGCGAACGCTGGCGCTGTTCGCCGAAATCGGACAACTCGACGCCGACGCGACCGTTCGCGGATGAAGTTCATCGACGAATTCCGCGACGGCGAGCTTGCACAGGGGCTGGCCCGGGCCATCCGGCGCGAAGCGGCAACGGATCGCCGCTACCATTTCATGGAGTTCTGCGGCGGCCATACGCACGCCATTTCCCGCTACGGCGTCGGCGATCTGTTGCCGGACAATGTCAGGATGATCCACGGCCCCGGCTGCCCGGTCTGCGTGCTGCCGATCGGCCGCGTCGATCAGGCCATCCGGCTGGCGCTCGCGCATGGCGTGACGCTGTGTACCTACGGCGACTGCCTGCGCGTGCCCGCTTCGGACGGTTTGTCGCTGCTCAAGGCCCGGGCGCGCGGCGGCGACATCCGCATGGTCTATTCGAGCGCCGACGCCGTGACGCTGGCGCAGAGCAATCCGGACAGGCAGGTGGTCTTTTTCGCCATCGGCTTCGAAACGACGACGCCGCCGACGGCGGTGGCGATCAAGCAGGCGGCCGCGCTCGGCTTGCGCAACTTTTCCGTGCTCTGCTGTCACGTGCTGACGCCGTCGGCCATCGCCAGCATTCTCGAATCACCGGAAGTGCGCCGGTGGGGCACCGTGCCGCTCGACGGTTTCATCGGCCCGGCGCACGTGTCGACCATCATCGGCAGCCGGCCCTACGAGTTCTTCGCAGAGGAGTACCGCAAGCCGGTGGTCATTGCTGGCTTCGAGCCGCTCGACGTGATGCAGGCGATCCGCATGCTGATCCGCCAGGTCAATGAAGGGCGGGCTGATGTCGAAAACGAGTTCTCGCGCGCCGTCGACCGCGACGGCAACCTCAAGGCGCAGCAACTGGTCGCCGAGGTGTTCGAATTGCGCAGGCAGTTCGAGTGGCGCGGACTGAATGTGCTGCCCTACTCGGCCCTGCGCATTCGCAGCCAGTTCGCAGATCTTGACGCTGAAAAGCGCTTTTCGCTCACCTACAGCCCGGTGCCCGACCACAAGGCCTGCGCTTGCGGGGCGATCCTGCGCGGTGTCAGGCGGCCCCGGGACTGCAAGTTGTTCGCGACGGTATGCACGCCGGAAAACCCGATCGGCTCGTGCATGGTCAGCTCGGAAGGTGCCTGCGCCGCCCACTATACCTACGGACGCTACCAGGATGCCTGAGGGGCGGGAAGCCTACGTCCGGGCGCTGGACATCACGAACGGCCAGGTCGACATGGCGCACGGTGCGGGCGGCCGGGCGATGGCCCAGTTGATCGAGGAACTGTTTGCCAGGCATCTCGGCAACGAATACCTGTCCCAGGGCGACGATGGCGCGCTGCTGCCGGCCCCCGACGGCGGGCGGCTGGTGCTGGCCACCGATTCGCATGTCGTCTCGCCGCTGTTCTTTCCGGGCGGCGACATCGGCTGCCTTGCCGTTCATGGCACGATCAACGACGTGGCCGTGATGGGCGCCAGGCCATTGTGGCTTTCGGCCGGCTTCATCATCGAAGAGGGGTTCAAGCTCGCCGATCTGGCGCTTATCGTGCAGAGCATGGCGGCGGCGGCGAAGGCCGCCGGGGTCCCGGTCGTCGCCGGCGATACCAAGGTGGTCGAGCACGGCAAGGGCGACGGCGTCTTCATCACAACCACCGGCGTCGGGGTCGTCGCGCCAGGCATGGAACTGTCGGGACGTGCAGCCCGGCCGGGCGATTCGATCCTGGTTTCGGGAACGCTGGGCGACCACGGGATGGCGATCATGGCGGCGCGGGAGAGTCTGGGATTCGCTGCGCCCATCGTTTCCGACACGGCGGCGCTGCATGGCCTGATAGGCTCGATGCGCGCCAGCGGCGCCGAGATTCACGTCCTGCGCGACCCGACCCGGGGCGGTCTGGCGACGACCCTGAACGAGATCGCCCGCCAGTCCGGGGTAGGGATGATGCTGCAGGAAAAGGCGTTGCCGGTGAAGCCGGCGGTTGCCGCGGCCTGCGAGCTCCTCGGGCTGGACCCGCTCTATGTGGCCAACGAAGGAAAACTGGTGGCCATCTGCAGCGAACGTGATGCAAACACGCTCTTGGCGGCGATGCGTTCCCACCCCTTGGGGAAACAGGCGGCGATCGTCGGCTCGGTGCATGCCGATCCCCACCATTTCGTCCAGATGACCACGGGCTTCGGTGGCCGGCGCATCGTCGATTGGCTCAGCGGCGACCAGTTGCCGCGGATCTGCTGACGTCGCCGATGCGCATCCTGTTGCTGACGCACAGCTTCAACAGCCTCGCGCAGCGACTGTACTGCGAGCTGGCCGATCTCGGCCACGAACTGAGCGTCGAGTTCGACATTGGCGACGAGGTCAGCGTCGAGGCCGTGGCGCTCTTCGCTCCCGACCTGATCGTGGCGCCTTTCCTCAAGCGCGCGATTCCCGAGTCGATCTGGGCGAAGCATGTTTGTCTGGTCGTCCATCCGGGCGTCGTCGGCGATCGCGGTCCGTCGGCGCTCGACTGGGCGATCCAGCAGGGCCTGCGCGAATGGGGCGTCACCGTCCTGCAGGCTGAAGCCGTTCTGGATGCCGGACCGGTCTGGGCCGCGGCGACGTTTCCGATGCGTGCGGGAAGGAAATCGTCGATCTACCGCAACGAAGTGACCGAGGCGGCCGTGGTCGCCGTGCGTGCCGCAGTCGACCGCTTCCAGGCTGGCAATTTCGCGCCGAAGCGGGTACCGGGGCTTGCACATCCGCCGATGACGCAGGCCGACCGCGCGCTCGACTGGACCCGGGACTCGACGGCGGCCATTCTTGCCCGCGTCAATGCCGGCGACGGCTTCCCCGGGGTCGCCGACGAGCTGTTCGGCGAGCCTGTCCGGCTTTTCGACGCCTGGCCCGAAGCGACGCTCACGGGCGAGCCGGGCAGCCTGCTCGGGCGCCGCGCAACCGCCGTCTGCCGGGCGACGGCCGATGGCGCGATCTGGATCGGGCACCTCAGGCGTCCGGGCGGCATCAAGCTGCCGGCAACGCTGGCCTGCCCCGCGGCGGCGGCGTTGCCCGAACTGCCGCTCGGCGGCTGGTGGAAATCGCCAGGCGCCACCTGGCAGGACATTTCCTACGAGGAAGTCGCGGGCGTCGGCTTCCTCGGTTTCGAGTTCTACAACGGGGCGATGAGCACCGCCCAGTGCCGGCGCCTGACTGCGGCTTTCGAGTGGGCGGCGGCGCGGCCGACCCGGGTCATAGTGCTGCGCGGCGGCAGCGATTTCTGGTCGAACGGCATCCATCTGTGCACCATCGAGGCGGCGGAAAGCCCAGCCGACGAGTCCTGGGCCAACATCAACGCCATCGACGACCTCGCCGAGGCCATCCTGCGCTGCACGACGCAGCTGACCGTGGCCGCGGTCGGCGGCAATGCCGGGGCCGGCGGCTGCTTCCTCGCCCGCGCCGCCGACTTCGTCTGGGTGCGTGACGGCGTGATTCTCAATCCGCACTACAAGAACATGGGCAACCTGTTCGGTTCCGAGTTCTGGACCTATCTGCTGCCGCCGCGCGTCGGTGCGGAAGGCGCGCGTGCCATCATGCGCCATCGCCTGCCGATGACGGCGCGGGAGGCGGTCAGGCTGGGTTTCTACGACGCCTGTCTGCCCGGTCCCGGGTTTGCCGTCGATGTCGCGCGGCGGGCCGTCGAGCTGGCGGCGGCCCGGGATTTTCCGGAACATCTCGCGAAGAAACTGGCGCGGCGCGCGGACGACGAGGCGAGCAGGCCACTGGCGGCGTACCGGGCGGAGGAACTCGCCGAACTGCGCCGCAATTTCTACGGCTTCGATCCCTCATACCATGTTGCGCGCTATCATTTCGTGGCGCGCACGCCGCACTCTTGGACGCCGCGTCACCTTGCCCGCCACCGCGGTCTCGACTGGGAGACGCCGGAATGAACCAATCCAGCCCGTGCCGACTGCCGGCCATTCTCGTCATCGATGACGAAGTGCGTTCGCAGGAGGCGCTGCGGCGCACGCTGGAGGAGGACTTCGCGGTCTTCTCCGCTTCCGGCGCCGTCGAGGGCATGGAAATCATGGAAAACGAGCAGTCGACCGCGGGCATCTGCATCGTCCTCTGCGACCAGCGGATGCCGGGCATGACCGGGGTGGAGTTTCTCAAGCTGGTTCGCGACCGTTGGCCGGACGTGATCCGCATCATCCTCTCCGGATACAGCGAAGCCGAAGACATCATTGCCGGGGTGAACGAGGCGGGCATCTGGCAGTACCTGCTCAAGCCCTGGCAGCCCGAGCAACTGCTGCTGACGCTGCAACGCGCGTCGGAGGTCTGGCGGTTGCAGCAGGACAACCAGCGGCTGTCACTCGAACTGCGCACCGCCGTGCCGGCCTTGCGCCAGCGGGTCGAGAGCAAGCAGGAAAAGGCGCGCAGCCGCTTCGGCCTGGCGGCGCTGGTGCGCGGACCGGGCAGCCTGCTCGACAATGTATGCGCGATGATCGGGCGGGTCGCGCCTTACGACCTGTCGGTGATGATCACCGGCGAGTCGGGAACCGGCAAGGAGATGGTCGCCCGCGCCATCCACTACGAGAGCCAGCGCGCCGACCGGCCATTCATCACCGAGAACTGCGGGGCGCTGCCCGACACCCTGCTTGAGTCCGAACTTTTCGGCTACAAGCGCGGCGCCTTCACCGGCGCCGTCGAGGACCGCGTCGGCCTGTTCCAGCAGGCCGACGGCGGCACCCTGTTCCTCGACGAAATCGGCGAAACCAGCCCGGCGTTCCAGGTCAAGCTGTTGCGCGTCCTGCAGGAAGGCGAATTCCGTCCGCTCGGCAGCAATCGTGCGGTGACGGTCGATGTGCGCGTCATCGCGGCGACCAATCACAACCTTGACGAAGACCTGCGCAGCGGGCGCTTTCGCGAGGATCTCTACTTCCGGCTGGCGACGATTGCCATTCATGTGCCGCCGCTGCGCGCGCGGCCGATGGACTTTCCGCTCCTCGCCGACCGTGTGCTCGAGGCGAGTTGCAGTGCCCTCGGCAAGACCGTGACCGGCTTCGCGACCGACGCGCTGGCGGCGCTCGCCACCTATGACTGGCCGGGCAACGTGCGCGAACTGCAGAACGAGATCCTGCGCATGGTGGCGCTGGCCAACGGCCCGAAGCTGGGGGCGGAGTTGCTCTCGCCGCGCGTTCTGCGCGTCCCCGCGGTCACCCGGGTCGAGCCGGCGGAGGACTGGACCGACGGGCGCGCCGGCAGTCTCAAGGAGCGTCTGGAGCAGATCGAAGCCCGGGTCCTGAAATCGGCCATGCAGCGCCATCGCGGCAACAAGTCGCGGGTTGCCCGCGAACTCGGACTGTCGCGTGTCGGGCTGCGCGCCAAGCTGGCCCGCTTCGGCCTGGAGACAGGCGAATGAAGGTCCTCTGGCTGCAGAGCGGGGGCTGCGGCGGGTGCACCCAGTCGCTGCTGTGCGCCGAGCCGCGACCCTTGTTCGACGAACTGCGCGATGCCGGAATCGAGTTCGTCTGGCACCCGGCGCTGTCACTGGAGAGCGGCGCCGACGCGCTGCAACTGCTTGGCGACTGCGCCGACGGAACGACGCCGTTCGACGTGCTGTGTGTCGAGGGGGCGATGCTGCACGGCCCCAAGGGCACGGGAAAGTTCCACCTGATGGCCGGCAGCGGCCGTCCGCTGACCGAATGGGTCGAGCGTCTCGCGCGGCGCGCGCGCTGGGTGTTCGCCATCGGCTCGTGCACCGCCTTCGGCGGCTTTTCGGCCGCCACCCCCGGCAATCCGCTCGAGGCCTGCGGTCTGCAATTCGACGGCGATGAGCGCGGCGGACTGCTGGGCGAGGCTTTCGTCGCGGCCGCTGGGCTGCCGGTGGTCAACATTGCCGGCTGTCCGGCGCACCCCGGCTGGGTCGTCGATACCCTGCAGAAACTCGCGCTCGACGGCCTGACGGCTGGCGACCTCGACGAATGCGGCCGGCCGCTTCTGTATGCCGAACAACTGGTGCATCACGGCTGCCCGCGCAACGAGTATTACGAATTCAAGGCCAGCGCCCGGCGGCACTCGGATCTCGGCTGCCTGATGGAAAACCTCGGCTGCAAGGGCACCCAGGCGCACGCCGACTGCAACGTTCGCACCTGGAACGGCGGGGGTTCCTGCCTGCGCGGTGGCTTCGCCTGCATCGCCTGCACGGAGCCCGGTTTCGAGGCGCCCGGCCACCCGTTCCAGGAGACGCCGAAGATCGCCGGCATCCCGATCGGGTTGCCGACCGACATGCCGAAGGCCTGGTTCATCGCGCTCTCCGTACTCTCCAAATCGGCGACGCCAAGACGGGTGCGCGACAACGCCGTGGCCGATCACGCGGTGGTGCGCCCGGCCGTGAGGAAGCCGAGCAAGTGAGGCGCATAGTCCTCGGGCCTTTCAATCGCGTCGAAGGCGACCTTGAAATCGCTCTCGACATCGACGCCGGCCAGGTCATGGCGGCCCGCGTCAATTCGCCAATGTTTCGCGGTTTCGAGCAGATACTGGCCGGGCGCGTGGCGCAGGATGCGCTGGTTGTCGTGCCGCGCATCTGCGGCATCTGTTCGGTGGCGCAGTCGGCCGCCGCCGCCGCGGCGCTGGCCGATCTGTGCGCTGTCGAGATGCCGGAGAATGGCCGCCTGGCCCGTCATCTGGTGCAGGCGACGGAAAACCTTGCCGACCACCTCACGCATTTCTACCTCTTCTTCATGCCCGATTTTGCCCGCGCCGACTACGTCGACCGCAACTGGCACGCTGCGGTCGCGGCCCGCTTTGCCGCGGTCACCGGCAGCGCCGCCCCGGCGGTGCTGGTCGCGCGCGCCAATTTTCTGAAGCTGTTCGGGTTTCTCGCCGGCAAGTGGCCGCATACCCTGGCCCTGCAGCCCGGCGGCAGCACCCGGGCGATCGGGAGCGCCGAGGTGATTCGCATCCTGGCGCTGCTGCGCGGTTTCCGCGCCTTCCTCGAAGGCGAACTGCTTGGCGACACGCTGGAGTCCTTCGCGGCGCTGGCAAGCGAGGCGGAACTGCGCGCCTGGGCGGAGGGCCGCGGCGGCGATTTCCCGGGTTTCCTGCGGGCCGCCTACGACCTGTCGCTGGAAGAAGTCGGCGGCGCCGGCGATGGTTTCCTGTCCTATGGCGCCTACGCGATGTTCGCCAGTGGCGTCTGGCGCGTGGATGGCGCGGACGACGCCCTGGAAACCGGAAATATCAGCGAGGATACCAGTCATGCCTGGCTGGTCGACGGTCCGCCGCGACCGCCAGCGGACGGCGAAACCTACGTCGCTGCCGACAAGCCCGGAGCCTATACGTGGTGCAAGGCGCCGCGCTATGACGGCCAAATCCTCGAAACCGGCGCGCTGGCCCGCCAGGTCGTTGCCGGTCACGCCCTGGCGCGCGACCTGGTAGTGCGGCATGGCGCCAGCGTCACCGCCCGCGTCGTCGCCCGCATGATCGAACTGGCCAGCCTCGTCCCGGCCATGGAGCGCTGGGCACGCGCGATCGTTCCCGGCGAGGCGTTCTGCCACGCCGCGGCGCTTCCCGATTCCGGTCACGGAACCGGACTGGTCGAGGCCGCCCGCGGCAGCCTCGGTCATTGGCTCAACGTCGACCGTGGCCGCATCGAGCGCTACCAGATCGTTACGCCGACCACCTGGAATTTCTCTCCGCGCGACGCCGCTGGCCGGCCCGGTCCGCTGGAGCAGGCGCTGGTCGGCCTGCCTGCCGGCGCGGGCGCGCCGCCGACCATCCAGCACGTCGTCCGCTCGTTCGATCCGTGCATGGTGTGCACGGTGCATTGAACCTAGAAACCGCAGTTGACCGCTTGTAACCCCATGAGCACCCCCATGAACACCGACTCTTGTCCCTCCGCCAAGCATCACCTGATCGGTGACAGCGCTACGCACCCGCTGCCACGTCCGGTCGGACGCCTGGCTTTGTCGCTCCGCCTTGCAGGCATCAGCCTGCGGCGTTGTCGCTTCGCGCCAGCCGCCCGCCCAAACGCACCAGCGGGCGCGCCCAACTGCGGTTTCTAGGTTGAAAGGCAGGCATGGAACGTTTCACCATTTCACTCGACAAGGCGCTCGCCCACGAGTTCGACGACCTGATCGCGGCGCGCGGCTACAGCAATCGCTCGGAAGCGGTGCGCGACCTGATCCGCGGCGCCATCGCGAGCGACAGCCAGAATGATCCGCCCTCGGGCCATTGCGTCGCGGCGCTGTCCTACGTGTTCAACCATCACGAGCGCGAGCTTGCCGAGCGGCTGACCGGCATGCAGCACGATCACCATGACCTGACGGTGGCGGCGATGCACAGCCATCTCGATCACGAAAATTGCCTGGAAACAGTGATTCTCAAGGGTCGCGCCGCGCAGGTCCGGCAATTCGCCGGGGCACTGATCGCCGAGCGCGGCGTGCGTCATGGCCAGCTCAATCTGATCGCGCTGCAGGCTGAACACCATCATGCCCACGATGACCAGGGCGAAGAGCATGTCCACTACCGTCCTGCCCGCTGACAACCCCCTCGATCCGGACTCGGCCGCGCTCGGCGAGCAGGCCTGGATCGAGGTCATCCAGAAGATGGACGAGGTCTACAACGACCTGCTTCAGTACGAAGTGGCGCTCGAGGAGAAGAACGCCGCGCTAGAGGAGTCGCAGCAGTTCATCGAGAGCGTGCTCGCCGCGATGTCCGACATCCTCATCGTCTGCGACCGCCACGGCCTCATCGTCGAAGTCAATCCCGCGCTTTGCCACTTTGCCGGCAAGACTGCCGCCGAACTGGAGGGACAGCCGCTCTACGACCTGTTCGCCGACGGCAGCGAGCAGATTAGGGCGCGGGCGGTTTTTGCGCGCTTTGGCAAGGATGGCGTGCACGATCAGGAATTCTTCCTGCGCGCCGGCGACGGGTCGACGGTTCCCGTTTCGATGAACTGCACGCCGCGCATCTCGCAGACCGGCAAGCTGATGGGGATGGTGGTTACCGGCCGCCCGGTGGGCGAACTGCGCAAGGCGTACCAGGCCCTGCGCCAGGCGCACGATGACCTGAAGCGCACCCAGGGCCAGCTGCTGCACGCCGAGAAGATGATCTCGCTCGGCCGCCTGGTGGCGGGCGTGGCCCACGAGTTGAACAACCCGATCAGCTTCGTGCTCGGCAATGTGCTGTCGCTCAAGCGTTATGCGCAGCGTCTCGAGGGCTATCTGCAAGCGGTGCATGCCAGTGCCGCCGGCGACGATGCGGGCTTGCGCGAGCTGCGCCGGGAGTTGCGCATCGAACGCATCCTCGCCGACATGCCGGCACTGATCGACGGCATGATCGAAGGCGCGGAGCGCACCCGCGACATCGTCGACGCGCTGAAGCGCTTCGCCGCGGTCGACAAGATGTTGCCGGAGCAGGTGAATATCAACGAGGTCATCGAGCGCTCGCTGCGCTGGGTAGTGCAGAGCGCCCCGGCGAAGGTCGCGGTCGACGTCGATTTGCCACCCGGTCTGCGGTGCACCGGCTCTTCCGGCCAGTTGCAGCAGGTGGCCATGAATCTGGTGCAGAACGCATGCGATGCGATGGCGTCCCGGGACGGCGGGCGGCTCCGCATTTCGGGAACTTTGGCGGACGGTATGGTGAGACTGAGCTTCGCCGACAACGGCCCGGGAATCTCCGATGCCGACCTGGGCCGCCTGTTCGAGCCCTTCTTCACCACCAAGCCAATCGGGCAGGGGACCGGGCTCGGCCTGTCGATCAGCTACACGATCGTCGAGCGTCATGGCGGCAAGCTGACCGCCGGCAACCAGGCGAGCGGCGGAGCGGAATTCATCCTCACCCTGCCGGTGCACGGGCAGTGATGGCCCGGTAATCGACCGGCAGAGTGGCGGGACGCCCGATCGGCTGTACGGCCCCCTGCTTCAGCTCCCCGAGAACGCTCTCTTCTGCCACCGGCGGGAAGCTGGCGGCCGGGGCGCGGAGGGTTTGTCATGCCGCGTTGGACATGGGTACCGCCGTGAAGATGATCCGGTGCCTCATGCAGACGCCACGAAAAACCTGTCCGTCGCCTGCTGTTGCTGCCGATGCCGAGCGTCCGGCCACGATCGACGGCATGAAGGGCGACAACGCCTGCATCGATCCACCTCCGGCCGCGCACGTCTGCCCGGGATCGACGATCGCTAATTGTGAATTGCCGCGCCGGAGGCTTTCCGGTACCCTAATGCGCTTTGCCTGACAGCAGAAACCTGGAGGAGAGTTAGTGGAAAAGGATCTGCGCGAAGCCGCACTTGAATATCATCGCCTGCCGGCGCCGGGCAAGATCTCGGTCCATCCCACCAAGAGCCTGACCAATCAGCGCGATCTCGCGCTCGCCTACTCGCCGGGTGTCGCCGCCGCCTGCGACGCGATCGCCGAGAATCCGGCAACGGCGGCCGATTACACTTCGCGCGCCAACCTCGTCGGCGTGGTCACCAATGGCACCGCCGTCCTGGGGCTTGGCAACATCGGCCCGCTGGCGGCAAAGCCGGTGATGGAAGGCAAGGGCTGTCTGTTCAAGAAATTCGCCGGCATCGATGTTTTCGACATCGAACTGGCCGAGAACGACCCGGACCGGCTGATCGACATCATCGCCGCGCTGGAGCCGACCCTGGGTGGCATCAATCTCGAAGACATCAAGGCGCCCGAGTGCTTCTACATCGAGGAAAAACTCAAGGAGCGGATGAACATTCCCGTCTTCCATGACGACCAGCACGGTACGGCGATCATATCCGCCGCCGCCATGCTGAATGGCCTGAAGGTCGTCGGCAAGAAGATCGACGAAATCAAGGTAGTCTGTTCAGGCGCCGGTGCCGCCGCCATTTCCTGCCTCAACTTGTGGACCCAACTCGGCGTCAGGCGCGAGAACGTCACCGTCTGCGATTCCAAGGGCGTGATCTACCGCGGCCGTGAAGCCAACATGGAGGCCACCAAGGCCCGCTATGCCCGCGAAACCTCCGCTCGTACCCTCGGTGACGCGATGGTCGGCGCCGACATCTTCCTCGGCCTTTCCGTTGCAGGCGCGGTCAAACCGGAGATGGTCGCCAGCATGGCCGAAAAGGCGATGGTCTTCGCGCTGGCCAATCCGATCCCGGAGATCATGCCGGAACTGGCGCGGGAGGTGCGCCCGGACGTCATTATCGCGACTGGCCGTTCCGACTACGTGAACCAGGTCAACAACGTGCTCTGCTTTCCCTTCATTTTCCGTGGCGCGCTCGATGTCGGCGCCACCCGCATCACCGAGGAAATGAAGATGGCCAGCGTCCGGGCCATTGCCGAACTGGCCGAGGCCGAAGTCACTGACGAGGTCGCCATGGCGTATCCCGGCCATGAGATGTCCTTCGGCCCGGAATATCTCATTCCCAAGCCTTTCGATCCGCGCCTGATCGTCAAGATCGCTCCCGCCGTGGCCCGGGCGGCCATCGCTTCCGGCGTCGCCACGCGCCCGATCACCGACTGGGACGCCTACAATGCGCGGCTCGCCGAGTTCGTCGACCAAACGGGAGTCGGCATGCGCGCCATCTTCCAGGCTGCCCGCCAAGCCCGGGGAAAGCGCATCATCTATGCGGAGGGAGAAGACGAGCGGGTGCTGCGGGCAGCCCAGATCGTCGTCGAGGAGCGGTTCGCCCGACCCATCCTGATTGGCCGGCTTTCCGTCATCGAGCATCGCCTGCAGAAGGCCAAGCTGCGCATCAGGCCGGGTGTCGACTTCGACATCGTCAATCCGGAATCCGACGAGCGCTATCGCGAGTGCTGGACTGCGTATCATCAGCTGATGGTCCGCCACGGGGTGACGCCGGCGCTGGCCAAGGAAGCCTTGCGCCGCAAGCCGACGGTGATCGGCTCGATACTGCTGAAGCTCGGTTACGCCGACGGCCTGCTCTGTGGCATGACGGGCCAGTACAAGCATCACCTGGGCGTGATCAGTCAGGTCATCGGCAGGCGCCCGGGGGTCAAGACTCTGGCAGCGATGAATCACCTGATGCTGCCGGGACACTCGCTGTTCATCTGCGACACGCAGATCAACGAAGACCCGAGCGCCGAGGAAGTTGCCGAAATGACCCTGATTGCCGCCGATCAGGTCAGGCGCTTCGGTATCCACCCCAAGGTCGCACTGCTCTCGCACTCGAATTTCGGTTCCGCTTCATCGGAATCCGCGCGCAAGATGAGGCGTGCAGCGGCGTTGCTGTCGGCCAATCCGTCGCATGGCCTCGAAATCGATGGTGAGATGCACGGCGACTCCGCGCTGTCGGACGCCATTCGTCGTGAAGCCAACCCCGATTCCACGCTCAAGGGCGATGCCAACCTTCTGGTCATGCCGAATCTCGACTCCGCGAACATCGCCTATAACCTGCTGAAAATGACCGGCGGCGAGGGCGTGACCATTGGCCCGATACTGCTGGGTGCGGCCCGTCCGGTGCATGTCATGACCGCGACGTCGACGGTTCGGCGGCTGGTCAACATGACCGCGTTGGCCGTCGTCGAGTCGCTGGAGAACTGATCCACCGCGTGCAGGCCGTGGCGGCGTCAGTCGCCTGCGGCCACGCGTCGGCGGAGATCAGTTGGCCAGCGCCGCCAGAAGCTTGCCGTGGATGCCGCCGAAGCCGCCGTTGCTCATGACCAGAATGTGGTCGCCGGCACGGCTTGCGGCGACAATCGATTTCACCAGGCGGTCGAGATCGTCATCGACGACTGCCCTGGCGCCCAGCGGAGCCAGGGCCTCGCGGGCGTCCCATCCAAGGTTTGCGGCGTAACAGAAGACGGCATCGGATTCGGCCAGACTGTCGGGTAGCTGACGTTTCATGATGCCGAGTTTCATCGTGTTCGAGCGCGGCTCGAGCACGCTAATGATGCGGGCTTGCCCGACCTTGCGCCGCAGCCCGGCCACGGTTGTCGCGATGGCGGTGGGATGGTGGGCAAAATCGTCGTAGACGGTTACATCGCGGACCGTTCCACGAAGTTCCATGCGCCGCCTGACGTTGACGAAGCGCGACAGTGCCTGCAACCCCTCGTCCAGCGGCACCCCGACATGGCGGGCGGCAAGCAGCGCGGCGCAGGCGTTGGCGCGGTTGTGCTCGCCCGAAAGTGGCCAGATAATGCGGCCGATCTCTTCCTGTCGATAGTGCAGAACCAATTCGCCGCTGGCGTCGTCGCCGCTCACCCGGTACCCGGACGGGTCGTTGAAATGCTCGACGGGCGTCCAGCATCCGCGCTTCAGCGCGCGCTCCAGGCTGGCTTCGCCGGCGTTCGAGACGATCAGGCCGTTGCCGGGGAGGGTTCGCACGAGATGATGGAATTGTGTCTCGATAGCAGCAAGATCGTCGAAAATGTCTGCATGGTCGAACTCCAGATTGTTCAGGATGACGGTGCGCGGCCGGTAATGCACGAACTTGGACCGCTTGTCGCAGAACGCTGTGTCGTATTCGTCGGCCTCGATGACGAAGAAAGGCGTGCTGCCAAGGCGTGCCGAAACCCCGAAATTCATGGGCACCCCGCCGATCAGGAAGCCGGGCTGCAGACCGGCATCCTCGAGAATCCAGGCCAGCATCGAGGCGGTGGTGGTCTTGCCGTGGGTGCCGGCGACGCCGAGGACCCAGCGGCCCTGCAATACGTGTTCGGCAAGCCATTGCGGGCCGGAGACATAGGGCAGGCCATCGTCGAGAATGGCCTCGAGCAGCGGGTTGCCGCGTGAAATCGCATTGCCGATGACGAAGATGTCGGGGTGCAGGGCTCTCTGGCCGGCATCGAAGCCTTCGATGAGGTCGACCCCGGCGGCGCGCAACTGGTCGCTCATCGGTGGATAGACATTGGCGTCGCAACCGGTGACCTTGTGCCCGGAAGCCGCCGCCAATTGCGCGATGCCGCCCATGAAGGTGCCGCAGATACCCAGAATATGGATGTACATGTCGCCTGGACCCGTTAGAATGGGGGCGATTCTACCCTGATCGCCCTTGCCATGCCCCGCCATGAACGGTCCCGTTCGAACAACGGCTCCCGTGCCAGCATAGCCAGTGCCGCCGCCCGCCTGATGGCCGTGGACGGCATTGCCGACATTCATCATGCCAAGCGCAAGGCGGCGCGCCAGCTGGGTCTTCACGAGCACACCGCGTATCCGGACAATGCCGAGGTCGAGGCGCAGTTGCGGGCCTACCGCAGTCTCTACCAGGAACAGGCCCATCCGGAACTGCTTCGGGCCATGCGCCGGAGCGCGTTGCGCCTGCTCGAATTGCTTGCCGATTACTCGCCCCGCCTTGCCGGGTCTGTTCTCGACGGCACGGCTGGCGAGCATTCGCGCATCGACATTCTCCTGTTCGCCGACAGCGCCAAGGAAGTCGAGATCTTTCTCCTCAATCACGGCATCGAATTCGAACATGCCGAACCGCGCAACGAGCGCGCCGAAGCGGTTCTCGTCCTGGCGACCGATACCGCCGAGGCCAACCTGATGATTTTCCCGCCGCAAATGGAGCGGGTGGCCATGAAGCAGCGTGACGGACGGCCGCGTGAGCGCATCCGCGCCGATGCCTTGCGCGCCCTGATCGGGGACTAGGCAATTACGGGAATTGACTGGACAAGTTGTAGCGATTTGCGGCAAACTTGCATCCATGACGAAGCGAAAAGGCGACACCGCGCCGGCTGACAGGCCGCGCATCCTGGTGGTGCATGGCCCCAATCTGAACCTGCTGGGTACCCGCGAGCCCGAACACTACGGTCGCGCGACATTGGCCGACATCAATCTGGCGCTGGCGCGCCTGGCCGAAGCGGCCAATGTCGATCTCGAGAGCTTCCAGAGTAACCATGAAGGCGCGTTGATCGAGCGCATTCACGTTGCGCGCGACCAGGGAGTACGCGCCATCATCATCAATCCGGCGGCGTACACGCATACCAGCGTCGCGCTGCGCGACGCGCTGGCGGCGGTGGCGATCCCGTTCATCGAAGTGCATCTTTCGAATGTCCATGCGCGGGAGCCCTTCCGTCAGCATTCGTATTTTTCCGACCTGGCTCTCGGGGTGATCTCCGGCCTCGGTCACGAGGGCTATGTTCTGGCGCTCGAGTATCTGCTCAACCGGGTCAACATCGAATAAGGCGGTAATCGCCGGACCGTGCGTCGGAGCGACGCAACACAGAGGGGAGTCTCAATGGATCTGCGCAAACTGAAGAAACTTATCGACCTTGTCCAGGAATCAGGCATTACCGAACTTGAGGTCACCGAAGGCGAGGAAAGGGTGCGCATCGCCAAGAACTACGGCGCGCCGGCCGTCCCGATGCAGCACTACGTCACTGCCCCAGTGCTGCCGGGCGCCGCAGCGGCGGCCGCCTCGGCGGTGGCGCTTGACGACGAGGATGATGTTCCCGAGGGGCACGTCGTCAAGTCGCCGATGGTCGGCACCTTCTACCGGGCTCCTTCGCCGGGCGCCGAGGCCTTCGTCCAGATCGGCCAGGTGGTCAAGGAAGGCGATACCCTGTGCATCATCGAAGCGATGAAACTCCTCAACGAGATCGAGGCCGATGCATCGGGGGTGATCAAGGCGATCCTGGTCGAAAACGGCGAACCGGTCGAGTTTGGCGCGCCATTGTTCGTAATCGGCTGAACAAGTCATGTTCGGAAAGATCCTGATCGCCAACCGGGGCGAAATTGCCTTGCGCGTTCAGCGCGCGTGTCGCGAACTCGGTATCAAGACCGTCGTCGTCCATTCCGAGGCCGACCGCGAAGCCAAGTATGTCAAACTGGCCGACGAGTCGGTCTGCATCGGCCCGGCGCACTCGGCCCTCAGCTACCTGAACATCCCGGCCATCATCTCGGCGGCCGAAGTGACCGATTCCGAGGCGATCCACCCCGGCTACGGATTCCTTTCGGAAAATGCCGATTTTGCCGAGCGCGTCGAATCGTCCGGCTTCGTCTTCATCGGTCCGCGCGCCGACACCATCCGCCTGATGGGGGACAAGGTGTCAGCCAAGGACGCGATGAAGGCTGCCGGCGTACCATGCGTGCCCGGTTCCGATGGCGCGTTGCCGGAAGATCCCAAGGAGATCGTGCGGCTGGCCCGCCTGGTCGGCTATCCGGTGATCATCAAGGCGGCCGGTGGCGGTGGCGGGCGCGGCATGCGCGTCGTTCATACGGAAGCGGCGCTGGTCAGTGCAGTGCAGATGACCCGCGCGGAGGCGCAGGCGGCATTCGGCAACCCGATGGTGTACATGGAAAAGTATCTGGAGAACCCGCGTCATGTGGAGATCCAGGTTCTCGCCGACCAGTTCCGCAATGCCGTCTATCTCGGCGAGCGTGACTGCTCGATGCAGCGCCGCCACCAGAAGGTGATCGAGGAAGCGCCGGCGCCGCACATCCCGCTGCGCCTGATCAGCCGCATTGGCGACCGCTGCGCCGAAGCCTGCCGCAAGATTGGATACCGTGGCGCGGGCACCTTCGAATTCCTCTACGAAAATGGCGAGTTCTTCTTCATCGAGATGAACACGCGCGTCCAGGTCGAACATCCGGTGACCGAGGCGATCACCGGCATCGATATCGTCCAGGAGCAGATTCGCGTCGCCGCGGGAGAGAAACTGCGTTACCGGCAGAAGGACATCACCTTCCGCGGCCACGCGATCGAATGCCGCATAAACGCCGAAGATCCCTTCACGTTCGTGCCCTTTCCCGGCAAGATCACTTTCTATCACCCGCCCGGCGGTCCCGGAATCCGTGTCGATTCGCACATCTACCAAGGCTATACCGTGCCCCAGCATTATGACTCGATGGTCGGCAAGGTGATCGCCTACGGCGACACGCGGGAGCAGGCGATCCGCCGCATGCGGATTGCCCTGTCGGAAATGGGGATCGAGGGGATCAAGACGAATATCCCGCTCCATCAGGAATTGATGCAGGATGCGCGCTTCGTCGAGGGTGGCACCAGCATTCACTACCTTGAGAAGAAGCTCGCCGAAAAGGGCGAAGTCAAGAAGTAGTCAATGGCCTGGCAGAGCGTCAGTTTCCTGACGGACGCATCACATGCCGAACCGGTGTGCGATGCCCTGCTGGAGGTCGGGGCGCTCTCGGCCAGCATCGAGGATGCCGACGCCGGAACTCCGGACGAGCAGCCACAGTTCGGCGAGCCGGGTTCGCTCGTCTCGTCCGGCTGGAACCGTTCCCGTATCATTGTCCTGCTCGAACCCGATGCCGATGCCGGAGCGCTGCTTGCACGAGCCTGCGTCACGGCCGGTCTGACCGGGGTGCCGGCATGGACCGTCGAAGAAGTCCCCGAACAGAACTGGGTGCAGCTGACCCAGTCGCAGTTCGACCCGATCCGTGTGTCGGAGCGGCTGTGGATCGTTCCTTCGTGGCACTTAGCGCCGGACCCTGCGGCGGTCAACCTGGTTCTCGATCCCGGAATGGCCTTCGGCACCGGCTCGCATCCGACCACCCGCCTCTGCCTCGAGTGGCTCGAACGCAATGTCCACGCCGGCTGCTCGGTTCTCGATTATGGCTGCGGGTCGGGCGTTCTGGCGATTGCGGCGGCCCGCCTCGGGGCTGGCAGCGTGGTTGGTGTCGACATCGACCCGCTGGCGGTCGAGGCAGCGCGGGCCAATGCGCAACGGAATGCGGTGACCGCCACGTTTCACGACTCTGCGCAACCGGTTGCCGGCGCGTATGATCTCGTTGTGGCCAACATCCTGTCGAATCCATTGCGCGTCCTCGCCCCGGCCATCTGCGCCCATGTCCGGAGCGGCGGCCGGCTGGCGCTGTCGGGGATTCTGAGGGAACAGGCGGACGAGATCGCGGAAATCTATGGCCAGTGGTTGCCAATGCAGGTGGCCGATTGTCGCGAGGACTGGGTGTGCCTGGCCGGTACCAAGCGCTGATGCGCACTCGCTGCCCCGCCTGCAACACGGTCTTCCGTGTCACTTCGGACCAGTTGCGCGCCAAGGCCGGGAAGGTGAAATGCGGCTATTGTCAGAGCGTCTTCAACGCTTTTGATGAGTTCTTCGACGATACGCCGAAAATCGCCTTTCCGCCTGTTATGGCACCACCCGAAATCGTCGAGGCGCCGGCGCTGCAGCGGGCCTCGGCGCGGCTTGCCGATGCCCTTGGGCAGGCAGGCATGCCCGTCAGTCAGGCGATGGTGCCGGTGGCGCCGGCTCGACCCGCGGCTGAGCCCGAACCCGAGCCCGAGCCCGAGCCTGAACCCGAGCCTGAACCCGAGCCTGAACCCGAACCCGAACCCGAACCCGAACCCGAACCCGAACCCGAACCCGAACCCGAACCCGAACCCGAACCCGAACCCGAACCCGAACCCGAGCCCGAGCCCGAGCCCGAGCCAGAGCCAGAGCCAGAGCCAGAGCCAGAGCCAGAGCCAGAACCAGAACCAGAACCAGAACCAGAACCAGAACCCGACCAGCCTGCGGAGTCAGTCGCGGAGTCCGTAGCGTTCGAACACGTCGAGCCCGATGCGGACGCTTCCGATCGCGATCTGGAGGCCGCCGCAGAAATTGGCTCCGGTGCGGCGTCGACCGCGACAGAGGCGGACCGGGAAACGCAGGAGGTCCATGCCGAAACCGTCGAGGAATCGACCCAGGCGGCGCGCGCGGCCGGCCTCGTCGCCGCTCGTGCGCTGGCCGAGACGCCTGCCTACAATCGCTGGGCGGCCGGCGCGCTCGACGGCGCCGCAGCGCAACAGCGTGCCGCCTGGCCCTTCATCGTCGCCCTGGTGCTTCTGGTCGCCGCCTTGGCGGCCCAACTGGCCTACCATTACCGCAGCGATCTGGTGGGGCGCGTTCCCGCCGCCGAGGAGATTTTCGACGCACTGGGGATTGATGTGCCGCTGCCGGCGCGGAGCGAGCTGGTCAGCATCGAGTCTTCCGATCTGCAGTCCGACAACGCACGCGGACTGTTCATCCTGCAGGCGACGCTGCGCAATAAGGCAGCCTATGCCCAGGCCTGGCCCGCACTCGAGCTGACCCTGACCGATGCCGGCGATACGGCTGTCGCGCGGCGCGTCCTGTCCGCCGCCGACTACCTGCCGCCGGATAGCGATCTGACTGCCTTCCCCGCCAGCGGGGAAATTCCCGTCCGTCTCTGGATCGACGCCAGGGGGCTGGATGCTGCCGGTTACAAGCTCTACCTCTTCTATCCCTGAGATTTGTCATGACCACACTGATTTGCGGTTCGCTCGCCTTCGACAACATCATGGTCTTCCCGGACCGCTTCAAGAACCACATCCTGCCCGAGCAGATCCACATCCTGAACGTCGCCTTTCTGGTTCCCGAGATGCGCCGCGAATACGGCGGTTGTGCCGGCAACATCGCCTACAACCTGCTGCTGCTCGGCGGCGAGCCGCTGATCATGGCGACGGTCGGCGACGATGCCGGCGCCTACCTCGAACGGCTGGATCGCCTAGCTCTCCCGCGGACGCATGTGCGCCATGTCCCGGGGAGCTTCACCGCCCAGGCGTTCATCACGACCGACCTCGACGACAATCAGATAACGGCCTTCCACCCCGGTGCCATGAGCTTCTCGCACCTGAACAAGGTCGCCCACGCCCGGACGGCGCGCCTCGGGATCGTCGCGCCGGATGGCCGCGAAGGCATGATGCAGCATGCCCGCGACTTCGCGGCGGCGGGTGTGCCGTTCATTTTCGATCCGGGTCAGGGGATGCCGATGTTCAGCGGCGACGAACTCCTCGATTTCATGCGGCTGGCGAATTACGCCTGCTTCAACGATTATGAAGCGAAACTGCTGAGCGACCGCACCGGGCACAGCCTGGAGCATCTCGCCGGGGAAGTCGAGGCGCTGATCGTCACGCGCGGCGGCGAGGGTTCCGAAATCTTCGCGGCTGGCCAGCACTACGAGATCCCCTGTGTCGAGGCCGATCAGATCGTCGATCCGACCGGTTGTGGCGACGCCTATCGTTCCGGTTTGCTCTACGGCATCGCCAACGGTTTCGACTGGCTGAGTACCGGCCGGCTGGCTGCCGTGATGGGGGCCATCAAGATTGCCCATCGCGGCGGCCAGAGCCACCAGCCCAGCCGCGAGGAGATCGGCGAGCGCTACCGGCGCGCATTCGGCACCCCGCCCTGGTAGCCAGGTGCGCGAAATTGGGATCATCTTCTTTGAATTTGGCGGCAACGGGCGTGTTCAGGCGCTGTTCCCCGGACTTGGGCGGCGGCCCGGGCGCGCCCTTCCGGACCATTTCCGCTAAGGCGGGTCGGTCGGGCTGGAGCGCCGGACGGTTTCCGCGGCGGGCGCGGTGACCGAAGCCACGCCCCTGCTCCGCGCCTTGCGGCTGTTTCGTCTCGCGCTGGCGATGATCTGGGCCTTCATTGTCGCGTTTTGCCTTTTTCCGCTCTGCCGAAATGCGGCCCGCCTGCGCCTGAAGGCCGGCGTCGGTCGCGGCATCATCAACGCGCTCGGTCTCAGGTTCGATGCCGATCTGACCCATGCCGTTCCGGGCGCGCTGATCGTCGCCAACCATGTCTCGTGGATCGACATCTTCGTCATCAACGCGCTTCTTCCCGCAGCCTTCGTTTCCAAGGAGGAAGTCCGCCACTGGCCATTGGTCGGCTCGCTGGCGGCGCGCAGCGAAACCGTTTTCCTGCGTCGCGGCAGCCGGGGCCACGCCCGCGTCATCAATCAGCAAGTGGCCGACATCCTGGGCAGAGGCAATTACGTCGCCGTCTTTCCCGAGGGAACGACGACCGACGGCACCCACTTGCTGCATTTCCATGCCGCGCTGATCCAGCCGGCACTTGTCGTCGGGCGGCCGGTCCTGCCGGTGGCGATCTCCTACTGGGAAGCTGACGGCAGCCGCAGTCTCGCCCCGGCCTATGTCGGGGATGTCTCGCTGGCTGAATGCCTGAGGGCGATCATCGGGCGCAAGGGTCTGGTCGCGCGTGTTGTCGCCTGCCCGGCGCTCGGCCTGCACGGCGAGGACCGCCGCCAGGTGGCAGCGCTGGCGCGGGAGGCGATCTGCGCCGGCGCCCGGCTACCTGTTTGACCTGACGACGCGCTGGCGTCAACTCCGGGAAACTCTTCCGGGAATTAGCACTCTTAGGCTGCGAGTGCTAAAATGAAAATATATGCAAAAGGAGATCACCACGCTATGACTCATGCCCTGGCTTTCCCCACCGTCGCGACCGTTGGCAGCATCGACGCCTATATCCAGGCAGCAAATCGCTATCCGATGCTTTCCGAGGCCGAGGAAACGCGGCTGGCAGAGCGCTTTCACAATGACGGCGATGTGGAAGCGGCGCGTCAGCTCGTTCTTTCGCACCTGCGCCTCGTCATCTCGATCGCCCGCGGCTATCTCGGCTACGGCCTGCCGCACGCCGACCTGATCCAGGAAGGCAATATCGGCCTGATGAAGGCCGTCAAGCGCTATGACCCGGCGCGCGGCGTGCGTCTGGTGTCGTTCGCCATGCACTGGATCAAGGCCGAGATTCACGAATACATCCTGAAGAACTGGCGACTGGTCAAGGTCGCGACGACCAAGGCGCAACGCAAGCTATTCTTCAACCTGCGCAGTCTGAAGAACGACTACGAAGGCGTCGATACGCTGTCCGGCACGCAGGCGACCGAAGTCGCGGCGCGGCTCGGCGTCAAGCGGGAAGAAGTGGTCGAGATGGAGACCCGCCTGACCGGTCGCGACCTGGCGCTCGAAGGAAACGCCGATGACGGCGACGAGGCCTTCGCCCCGATCGATTACCTCGCCGATTCGCGCTACGAGCCGACCCGGATGCTCGAGAACAAGGCGCTCGCCCGCCTGCAGAACGAAGGCTTGCACGAGGCGCTGCAGGAACTCGATCCGCGCAGCCGCCGCATTGTCGAGGCGCGCTGGCTGCACGACGGAGAAGCGGCCACCCTGCACGAACTGGCAGCCGAATTCGACGTTTCCGCCGAGCGTATTCGTCAGATCGAGGTCAAGGCGCTGCAGAAGATGCGCGGTGTGCTGGCCGCCTGACTGGCTGGCGCGCTCCAAAACGAAGGGGAGCCGGCGGCTCCCCTTGTCGTTTGGCGGAAGGGGTCAATCCGCCCTGAGGGTCGAAGCCGGATTGTTGAAGCGCAGGGCGAAGGAAAAGACATCCTTCGAGCAGACATCGATGCAGCGCCCGCAGTTGGTGCAATTCGCGGCCACGATCACCGGCCCGACCCCCTTTTCCTCGCCCTTGAGTGCCGGTCGGATGACTTGGGGCTCCGGGCAGACCTCGAAGCAGTCCATGCAGTCGTTGCACGCGGAACGCCGCGGCGCGGCAACGCGGACCGGGCTCCAGCGTCCGAGCAGGCTGTAGAAAGCGCCCACCGGACAGAGTCGACCGCACCAGCCGCGACTCATCACGAAGAGATCGAACAGGAAGACCGCGACAACCGCGGTCCACGCCGCGCCGAGGCCGAAAATCAGGCCGCGATGCAGCATCGACACCGGATTGATCAATTCCCACAGGACGACCCCGGTCGCGGCCGAGCCGATCAGCGTCATCGCGAGGATCCAGTAACGGGTATTGCGCGAAAGATGCACACTGCCTTTGATGCCGAACCGGTCGCGCAACCAGCCGGCGGCGTCGGTCACGAGATTGACCGGACAGACCCAGCTGCAATACGCCCGGCCGCCCACAAGCAAATAGAAAATGACGACGATGGCGAGGCCGATCCACCCGAGCTTCTCCGGGAAATGGCCGGTCATCGCCGCCTGCAGCGCCACGTAGGGATCGGTCAGCGGCAGGAAACCGAGCGTATGGCTGTAGTTCAGGTTGCCCTTGACGATCCAGATGCCGGCGAGCGGGCCGAGCAGGAACAGGGTAAGGATGGCGAACTGCGAGAAGCGGCGCAACAGCAGCCACTTGTTCGCCCGCAGCCGGCCCTTGACCGCGACCGCCTCGGCGCCGATGGGCTTGCCGCTCATGGCTTGCCGCCCGGTCCCGGCGGCGGGCCCTGAATGATGCCCCCTTCGGCGCCGACAAGACCGCGCGCGGGCGCGCTCTGGCCGCTGGCAGGGTCGTAATGTCCGGGCAGCGATGCCCCTTCCGGCAGACGGTCGGGCAGATCGATGATGTTCCGGTCCTCGATCAGCGAATGGCCGGCCTTCTTCTGCTCCTCCCAGCCGACGCGATAGTGCTTGCCGAGCTGACCTTTGGCCAGCCTGGGCGGCAGCACGCGAATCGCCGCCTCTTCCAGGACGCAGGATTTCTCGCACTTGCCGCAGCCGGTGCAATGCTCGGAATGAACCGTCGGCAGGAACATCGCGTGGCGACCGGTACGCTGGTTGGGCACCATCTCCAGCGTGATCGCCTTGTTGATGACCGGGCAGATGCGATAGCAGACATCGCAGCGCAGACCGAGGAAATTGAGACAGGTTTCGTGGTCGATCAACACCGCGATGCCCATCCGCGCCTTGTTGATGTCGGTCAGGCCGTGGTCGAGCGCCCCGGTCGGACAGGCCCTGACGCAGGGAATGTCCTCGCACATTTCGCACGGGATGTTGCGCGCGGTGAAATAGGGCGTTCCCGTCGCCACCGGCGTTTCGGGCTTGGCGAGTTCGAGGATGTCGTAGGGGCAGTCGCGCACGCACATTCCGCAACGGATGCAGGCGCCGAGAAAATCCTCCTCGGCGAGGGCGCCTGGCGGACGCAAGGCCAGCGCCGGCAGCGCCTTGGCCTGCTTGGCATAGAGCCCGAGGCCGAGGCCGAGAATGCCGACACCGCAGGCCATCCTGGCGGTATCGAAGAGAAACTGGCGCCTGCTGGCCGCCTTCTTCGGGAGTCTTCCTTCTGTATTCGTCATGTCCGCTTCAGCTTGTGCGGCGGGGCGGTCGCCCGGCCCGTTCGCGCAGCAAACTGACTGCCGCTGCCCTGGTTTGCCCTGTCCCCTGTCAGCTTACTCCATCAGCGTTGACGAATACTTGGCCTGGATCAAATGCGCTTGATTTCGCCGACTCGCGCCCCGCAAGGCCGCGGGACGTCAGAGCCGCGGCAACACCGCGCGCGCCGCTGCCGCGCATTGCGCGGCAACCTCGTCAACTGGGAGCGCGCGTAGTTCGGCCAGGACGCTGGCGATGCGCGGCAACTCGGCGGGTGAATTGCGGCCACCGCCCAGCCACGCCGGCGGAATGTCCGGCGCATCGGTTTCGAGGACGATCGCCGTCAGCGGCAGTTCGGCAGCCAGTCTGCGGATGCGGGTCGACCCGGGAAAGGTCATGGCGCCGCCGAAACCGAGCTTGAGGCCGAGCCTGATGAATTCGTCCGCCTGCTGGTGGCTGCCGTTGAAGGCATGGGCGATGCCGCAGGGAACCCGGATTCGCCGCAGGTGCTTCAGGATCTGATCGATCGCCCGGCGGACGTGCAGCAGCACCGGCAGGTCGAACTCGCGGGCGAGCTGCAATTGCTCGACGAGATAGAACTCCTGGCGCGCCGGGTCGCTGTCGGTCACGTGGAAATCGAGGCCGATCTCGCCGACGGCGACGGGCCGCTCGCGTTCCAGCCAGTCGCGCAACACGGCCAGGTCGGATTCCTGCGCCTGCATCACGCAGAGCGGATGAATGCCGTAAGCGGCGACACAGCCGGGGTAACGTTCGACGCTGGTTTTGACCCTGTGGAAGTTGTCGACCGCAACCGCCGGCACGACGATGCGCCCGACGCCGGCGGCCAGCGCCGCCGCATGCACCGCGTCACGATCGGAATCGAATTCGGCCGCGTCGAGGTGACAGTGGGTGTCGATCAGCATCCGAGGAAGGGAAAGTCCGGCGCCGGACGCCGACCGCTCACCAGGTCGGCAAGGGCAGCGGCCGAGCCGCAGGCCATGGTCCAGCCGAGGGTACCGTGGCCGGTGTTGAGCCACAGGCCAGGATAGCGGGTGCGGCCGATCAACGGCACATTCGATGGCGTCGACGGGCGCAGGCCGCACCAGAATTGCGCCTCGCCGGCCGCTGCGAGGGCCGGAAAGAGCTGGCGGGCGCGCCGCAGCAGCGCTTCGCAGCGCACCGGGTTGAGGTCGAGGTTGTAGCCGTTGAACTCTGCCGTGCCGGCAATCCGCAGGCGATCGCCGAGCCGCGAAAAGACCAGGCGGTGCTCGTCGTCGGTCAGGCTGACGGTCGGCGCCACCGCCGCCGCCGACAACGGCACGGTCGCCGAATAGCCCTTCGCCGGGATCATCGCCAGGCGCACCCCCAGTGGCCGCAGGAGCAGCGGCGTGTAACTGCCGAGGGCGGCGACGTAGGCGTCGGCGGTCAACCGCTGGCGGCCCGCCGGGCCACTGACCATGACGCCGGCGATGTCGCTACCGCTGGCGATGATGCGGTCGACCGTCGAATCGAAGCGGAATTCGACGCCCAGCCTGGCGGCGCGCTCGGCCAGTGCCCGCGTGAACTTGTGCGCATCGCCCGACTCGTCGGATGGCGTGTAGTGGCCGCCGGCCAGCCGCGGCCGGACCCCGGCCAGCGCCGGCTCGATCTCGACGCAGCGCTCGGCGCTGACCGGCTCGCGATCGAGCCCGAATTCGCGCATGGTGCGGGCCGCATCCATGCCCCTGGCGAACGCCTGCGGGTCGGTGTACAGGTGCAGGATGCCGCGTTCGAGGTGGTCATAGGCAAGCCCGAGCTCGCGCCGCAAGGCCTGCAGGCAGCCGCGACTGTAGAGCGCCAGCGCGACGATGGCCGCGATGTTGCGCCGCGTGCGGCCGGGCCGGCACTCTTTCAGGAAGCGCAGACCCCACGCAAGCTGTGCGAGATCGGCCCGCCAGCGCCACAGCAGCGGCGCATCCTCCTGGCCCAGCCAGCGGATGACCTGCGGCAGCACATGCGGATTGGCCCACGGTTCGGCATGCGAGACGGAAATCTGGCCGCCGTTGGCGAAACTGGTTTCGTTGCCGGCCACCGGCTGGCGGTCGACGACGACGACCTCGTGCCCGGAAGCTGCGAGATACCAGGCGCTGGTCGTGCCGACGACGCCGGCGCCCAGAACGAGAACCCTCAAACTTCGGCCCCGCGTTCGCGTGAAATCCGGGTGACTTCCGGGATGTGGCGCAGGCTGCGCATCACCGATGCCAAGTGGATCCGGTGGGCTACCTGGATGGTGAATTCGAGCACCGTGTGCAGGCCCTCGGGATCGGGATCCATCGCCACACGCTCGATGTTGGAACCCGCTTCGGCGATGGCCGCCGCCACCTGGGCGAGAACGCCGCGCTGGTTCCTGACCTCGACCATGATGCGGATGTCGAACAGCTTGCCCTCTTCCGGTTCCCACTCGACATCGATCCATTGATGCGGCTCGCTCGAACGGGACTTGCGGATGGTCGGGCAGTCGTGCGTGTGGATCACCAAGCCGCTGCCCTTCTTGATCGAACCGATGATCGGGTCACCGGGGATCGGCTGGCAGCAGCGCGCGAGCTGGATCGCCATCCCCTCGGTGCCGTGGATGGCGAGCGCCACGTGGCTCGGCGAATCGGCGGACAGTTCCTCGCGCGCCAGCAAACGGCGCGCGACGACTGAAGGAAGTCGTTTGCCGAGACCGATGTCGGTGTAGACGTCCTCGAGCGTCTTCTTGCCGCAGGTCTTGACCAGGTGATCCCAGGCTTCGGCCGGAATCGACAGCGGCACGAACCCGAGAGTCAGCAGTTCCTGGCGCAGGAGGCGCTCGCCGAGCTGCGACGATTCCTCGTTCCGCATGGTGCGCAGGAAGTGACGGATCTTGCCGCGCGCGCGGCCGGTCTTGACGTGGTTCAACCAAGCCGGATTCGGCGTTGCCTGCGGCGACGTGATGATCTCGACCATGTCGCCGTTGCGCAGTTCGGTCCGCAGCGGTACCAAATCCTGATTGACGCGCGCGGCCGAGCAATGATGGCCGATGTAGGTGTGCACGTTGTAGGCGAAATCGATCACCGTCGCGCCGCGCGGCAACGCCATGATCTTGCCCTTCGGCGTGAATACGTAAACGTCGTCGGGGAAGAGGTCGATCTTGACGTTCTCGAAGAATTCGGCGGAATCGTTGCTCTGCATTTCGAGAAGCGATTGCAGCCACTTGTGCGTCCTGATGTGCAGGTCGCTGCCACCTTCCTCGCTGTCCTTGTAGAGCCAGTGCGCCGCCACGCCGTCCTGCGCGACCTGATGCATCTCGACGGTGCGGATCTGCACCTCGACCGGCGAGCCGTAGGGACCGATCAGCGTCGTGTGCAGCGACTGGTAGCCGTTGCCCTTGGGAATCGCGATGTAGTCCTTGAACTTGCCGGGAACCGGCTTGAACAGGCTGTGCAGCGCCCCGAGCGCGAGGTAGCACGAAGGCACATTGTCCACGATGACACGGAAACCGTAGAGATCGAGGACCTGCGAGAAGGAAAGGCGCTTTTCGCGCATCTTGCGATAGATCGAAAACAGGCTCTTCTCGCGCCCGAAGACCTCGGCATGCAAACCGGCTTCGGCCAGTTTGCCGGTGATCCCGCCCTGGATTCGCGACAGCATTTCCTTGCGGTTGCCGCGGGCAGCCCGCAGGGCCTTGGAAAGAACCTGGGCGCGATGCGGATGGATCAACTGGAACGACAGGTCCTGCATTTCGCGGTAGAGCCTGTTCAATCCCAGGCGCAAGGCTATCGGCGCGTAGATGTCGAGGGTCTCGATGGCAATGCGCCGGCGCTTGTCGGGGCGCACCCCGGCCATGGTCTGCAGGTTGTGCTGGCGGTCCGCCAGCTTGATCAGCACGACGCGCAGGTCGCGCGCCATCGCCATCAGCATCTTGCGGAAGTTCTCCGCCTGCGCTTCCTGGTAGGAAGCAAACTCCATCCGGTCGAGCTTCGACAGGCCATCGACGAGATCGGCAACCTCGCGTCCGAACTTGTCGGCGAGCTCGCGCTTGCTCGTCTTCGTGTCTTCGAGAACGTCATGCAGGAGAGCAGCGGCAACGGCGGCGCCATCCATGCGCCATTCGACCACGGCGCCGGCGACCGCCAGCGGATGCGTGATGTACGGCTCGCCCGATATACGCGTCTGGCCGGCGTGGGCATGCGCCGAGAAGGCGTACGCGTCCTCGATGCGCCTTACGTCGGCAGGGGAAAGATAATCGAGACTATCGAGGAAGACCCGGTAGGCCGGATCCTCGCTGGCGGGCGGGTGAGATGACGGGACCTGATCCATCAGGCTTCACCGCCCCCGACCTCAGGCCTGTCCGCGATTGAGCAGTTCCAGTCCGAATTTGCCGAGCGCCAGCTCGCGCAGCGCGATGACTGTCGGCTTGTCGCGGCCGGCCGCGACCATCGGCGTTGCGCCGTTGGCGATCTGGCGCGCCCGATAGGTTGCTGCCAGCGTCATCTGGAAGCGGTTGGGAATCTTCTTGAGGCAATCATCACTCGTAATGCGGGCCATCCAGTACCTCGGAATCTGATCAAAGTGCAAAAAGGCCGGCGTGCCGCGCACGCTGTGCCGCCAGGGTCAGGCGGGAAGCGCGTACCACGGCACGCAAATCGTCCAGCGCCTGTTCGAGAATGTCGTTGATGATAACATAGTCAAATTCGCCGGCATGCCGCATCTCGGCTTCCGCTGCTGCCAGGCGGCGGGCTATCACGTCGGCGCTATCGGTACCGCGCCCGGTCAGGCGCCGCGTCAGTTCCTCCAGCGACGGCGGCAGGATGAAGATACCGATCGCGCCGGGAAACAGCGAGCGCACCTGTCGCGCTCCCTGCCAGTCGATCTCGAGCAGAACATCGTTGCCGGAAGCCAGCCGTTCGCTGATCCATGTCTTCGAGGTGCCATAGAGGTTTCCATGCACCTCGGCCCACTCGAGAAACTCGTGGCGCTCGATCATCGCCCGGAATGCCGTGGCATCGACAAAATGATAGTCGCGGCCATCCTGCTCATTCGGCCGCGGGGGGCGGGTCGTAAACGAAACGGACAAGTTCACACCCGCTTCCTGTTCAAGCAACAGACGTACCAGCGTGGTCTTGCCGGCGCCGGAAGGGGCGGCGACAACGTAGAGGTTTCCCGCCATTTCAATTTTCCAGTGCGCCGGGGGCCACGGCGGCGACGCCGCGGCCAGCCCGCCTCAGAGCGGTGGAATACGCAGGTTCTGTCCCGGATAAATCTTGTTCGGGTCCTTCAGCATCGGCTTGTTGGCCTCGAAGATCACCGGATACTTCGAAGCGTTGCCATACTGTTCGGCGGCAATCTTCGACAGCGTGTCGCCGCTGACGACGGTGTAGAAACGCGCCTCGGCCGCCGGCGCTTCGACGGTCAGATGATCCTCGACGTTATCGACACCCTGCACGTTGCCGGCGGCCAGGATGATCTTCTCGCGGTTCTCCTGATCCGGCGTCGAACCCGAAATCGAAACCTGGCCGCTCATGAAGCTGACCATCAAGTTGCTCCATTTGAGTCCGAGGCTGTTGATGTGGTCAAAGATCGCCTGGGCCGCAGCCTGGTTGAGGCGGGTCTTTTCTTCAGGAGAAACTGCCTGTTCCGCTTCCTTGTGGCCGAACAGCTTCTCTCCCGCTTCCTTGATAAAAGTGAACAGTCCCATTTTCGTCTCCTGGAAAGTCCGGCGGCACCGGCCGCCGTGACAGGAACATACCCTAGACGCCAGTCGTCCGCAGGTCAAGACAATCCGGCATCGTTTTCCCGCCGGCCGGACCCGGCCGGCGCATTCGCATCCGCTCCGCCGGCCTTTCCCTCAGCCTCACTCGGGAGTATTTTCAGGCGTCACTTCGGGCATTGCTTCAGGCACCTTGCCGGGAGCCGCCTTGGGCGCCCGTGCAGCCGGAGTCCGCTTGACCGCCGTGGCCTTCCGCGCCGGCGGCGCCGTTTCGGCCGCCGGCGCTGCAGTGGCGGCAGCCTTCGCGGCCGTGGTGGCCCTGGCCGCGGCCCGCGGCGTCCTGGCGGCCCTGGCCGCGGCTGCCTTGGCTGCCGGCCCGCCAGCGCCGGCGCCCTTCCAGGTCAGGCGCGCCTTCCTGGCGAGGGCGACCACCTTGGCGATGTCCTTGTCGGTATAGACACCCTTGACGCCGGAGATGGCGGCCAGCTTCATGCCGTGCTTGAGGCCGAGCTTGTAGATCTCCTTGACCTTCTCCCACTCGGTATCGCGCCCGATCGTGAATACCTCGAAGCGGCCCTCGAGTGCCAGGACGATGGTCTCGGCCAGGCAGGCGTAGATGACATTGTTCGGAAGCCCGATGTTCTTCATGCCACGAACCTTGGTCGGGAGTTCGATCTCGCCCGACTCGATGACCAGGACATCCGGGCGCTTGGCCACTTCCGACGCCGGAAGGTCGAGCGGCCGCGCGACATCGGTGATGACGCAGCCGGGCTTGACCTTGGTGATGTCGAGAACCGACTTGCCGGCGCCCGAGGTGGCGGTCACGATCATGTCCATGTCGCCGAGCACATCGTCATAGCTGGTGGTGGTGTAGACCTTGGCATCCGGCGTGTCCTTGAGGATCGAAGCCTTGAGCTTGTCCAGCTTGTCGAGGGTCAGTCCCGCCAGATAGACCTCGTCGAAGCTCATCGCCAGCAGCCGGGCGCTGACCGAACCGATCGAGCCGCCGGCGCCGATGACCATGGTCTTGGCGGCAACCTTCCCGGTTTTCGGGTCGATCGTCACCAGACCCATGCGCCGCATGGCGTCGGCCGCTGCCCACAGGGCGCCCGAGGCGGAGTAGCTGTTGCCGGTGGTGATCGGCAACCGGGCACGCCGCGCCACGGTTACCCCGGCGTCGCCCACCACCTTGGTGAATGCGCCGAGACCCATGATCTGCGCCCCGAGCTTCTCGGCGATCTTCGCCGCATGCAGAAGGCGCCGATAGGTAAACTCCGGACTGCGCGACAACATCTCCTTGGGCGTGCCGCCGACCGATATCAGCCAGCCCTCCGCCTCGGCGCCGGTGGGCGA
>WBZM01000906.1_pt1 | contig 34277 bp, 29 predicted proteins | sample 5204271 | NCBI WGS metagenome assembly WBZM01 (sample SAMN12344346, study PRJNA552823) | activated sludge metagenome | biome: Activated sludge suspended growth; feature: Nitrification reactor; material: Wastewater; isolation source: activated sludge from nitrification reactor of wastewater... | reverse complement strand
CTGGTCATCGACGAGGGCGGCTGGACCTGCGGCAAGAACGGCCAGAGCGTCCCCGTCTCGCAGGGCATCCCCACGGTGCGCGTCTCGTCCATCACGGTGGGCGGGCAGGCCAGGAAGGGCTAGGGGGCACGCCATGACCACGAGGACCCTCGTCGAGGTGGCGAAGGACGCGGTGCAGCTGGCCAGGGCGGCCGGCGCGCGGCAGGCGGCGGCCACCGCCAGCCGCGACCGCGAGGTGGAGCTGGAGTGGCGCGACGGCAAGGTGGAGAAGCTCTCCGAGGCCACCACCGCCGGCCTGGCCCTGGAGCTGTACGTCGACGGCCGCTACGCCTCGGTCAGCACCAGCGACCTCCGGCCCGACGCCCTCCGGCGGTTCGTGGAGGACGCGGTGGAGGTGACCCGGGCGCTGGCCCCGGACCCGCACCGCGGGCTGGCCGACCCCGGGCTGTGCGCCCGCGGCCCGTTCCCGGACCTCGACCTCGTCGACCCGGCGGTCCGCGGGGTGGAGCCGGCCTCGCGCCTGGCCGCCGCCAGGGCGCTCGAGGAGGCGGTCCGCGAGGCCGGGAAGGGCGCGCAGATCAACTCGGTGACCGCCGGCGTCTCCGACGGCCTCTCCGAGCTGGCCCGCGCCCACTCCGACGGCTTCGAGGGCACGCGCGCCGACACCGGCTTCTCGCTCTACGCCTCGGTGTCGGTGAAGGACCCCGACGGCCGCCGGCCCGAGGAGGCCGACTTCGCCTTCGGCCGCCACCGGGCCACCTTGCCCTCGCCCGAGGCGGTGGGGCGCGAGGCCATGCGCCGGGCCCTGGGCCAGATCGGCGCCAGCAAGGGCGAGAGCGGCGCCCGCACCGTGGTGGTGGCCAACCGCGCCGCCGGCCGGCTGGTCTCCTTCCTGCTCCAGCCCCTGGGCGCCTCGGCGCTGCAGCAGAAGCGCAGCTTCCTCGACGGCAAGGTGGGCCAGGCGGTGGGCAGCCCGCTGCTGGCGGTGGTGGACGACCCGCTCCTCCCCCGCGGCCTCGCCTCCCGCCCCTTCGACGGCGAGGGGCTGGCGGCGCGCCGCTTCCCGGTCTTCGAGGGCGGCGTGCTCAAGACCTACTACGTGGACGTCTACTACGGCCGGAAGCTGGGGCTCGCCCCCACCACCCGCTCGCCCTCCAACCTGGCCTGGTCGCTCGGCCAGAAGGGGCTGGACGGGATGGTGGCCGACGCCGGCGAGGGGCTGCTGGTCACCGCCTTCCTGGGCGGCAACTCCAACGCCACCACCGGCGACTTCTCGCTGGGCGTGAAGGGCTTCCGCATCACCGGCGGCAAGCTGGGCGCCCCCTTCGGCGAGATGAACCTCTCGGGCAACCACCTCGACCTGTGGAAGCGCCTGGCCGCGGTGGGCAACGACCCCTACCCCTGGTCCTCGCTGCGGACGCCCACGCTGGCCTTCGACGGGCTGATGGTGGCCGGCACCTGAGGCGCCGGCGCGGCCGCTCAGGGCGGGGTCAGCCCGCCCTGAGCAGGAACCAGGCCGCGCCCCAGAGGCCGGCCAGGCCGCTCGCCACGTAGACCGCGCCGGCCACCACCGCGCCGGCCCCGGTGATGTCGCCGCTGCTGGCGCGGACGCGGCGCCGCAGGAAGCCGTCGCGCACCCCGAGCCAGACGGTGACGGCGCCGGAGACGGCCAGCACGGCCACGGCCAGCCAGTGGAGGGGGTTGTGGGGGTCGAGCAGGAGCTCCATGCGACCCCCCGGATACCAACGCCCGCCCCCTCGACGCAACCGCCCGCCGCCGCTACCATGCGCCCGCTTTCCAACCCGGAGGACGCATGGCGAAGCCGAAGATCGAGGACCTGGTGAAGGGCAAGGGGCCGGAGGCGGTGCGCGGCAAGACCGTGGAGGTGCACTACACGGGCTGGCTGACCGACGGGAAGCAGTTCGACTCCTCGGTGGGCGGCGCGCCCTTCTCCTTCAAGCTGGGCATGGGCGAGGTCATCGAGGGCTGGGACCGCGGCGTGGCCGGCATGAAGGTGGGCGGCAAGCGCAAGCTCACCCTGCCCCCCGACCTCGGCTACGGCGCCGCCGGCGCCCCGCCGGACATCCCGGGGAACGCCACGCTGGTCTTCGAGGTGGAGCTGCTGGCCGTCTACTGATGCTGCGGGCCGGCGAGGTCGCGGAGCTTCAGCCCCACGGCCTCGCAGACTTGCAGCGCCGGGGCCCCGCCGCCGGGCCCCTGCAGGCGGAACTGGTCGCGCACCCTCTGCCCGCGGGTCTCGATGCGCAGCTCGCGGGGGAAGAGCGAGTAGAGGGCGAAGACCCGCAGGATGCAGTCGAGGAAGCCGAGGCGGTCCACCGCCTCGATGTCCACCACCAGCTCGTCCTCGGTGCGGGTCAGCGTGAAGTGCTCCAGGTCGAGGTTGGGGGCCTCGGCCTGGCTGGGCGGCTTGCCCTCGCGGGCGAGGCGCAGGTAGTCGAGGGCCCAGGCATCCACCGCGCGGTCGAGGGGCTCGACGAGCAGCTCCACGTCCCAGACGTTGCCGGCCCCGCGGCGCGCGCCCCGGCCGCTCACGACGTTGATGCGCCGGGTGGAGAGGGCCGCCGCCAGGCGGCTCGACCAGCCGGCGTAGAGCAGGCCGCTCATGCGGACGGTGAGCCGCCCGTCGGGCGACTCGGCCACCTGGCAGCCCTCGCCGGCGTGGGCCGGCCGCTCGTCGGCGTGCTCCGCCATCTCCAGTCCTTCTCGTGCCATCGGCATGGCCCGGGTGCAAGCCGGCCGCCAGGCCCGGCGCGGTGGGGGACCCTGGTGGACCCCAGCCGTTCCGCGCCGTTGCGGACGCCTGGCCCGCGCGGGGCGCTGCCCGGGCAGGCAGCGGCTGCCCGGCGGGCGGGCAGCCCGGGCGCCTAGAGCCTCGCCAGCACCGCCGTCAGCAGCCGCCAGAAGTTGGCGACCGACGGGATGGAGACGTGCTCGTCGGGCGTGTGGACGTCCCACATGCTCGGCCCGATGGAGGCCATCTCCATGCCCGGGTACTTCTCGCCGATCAGGCCGCACTCCAGGCCGGCGTGGATGGCCTTGATGATCATCGGCTTGCCGAACAGCTCCTGGTTCACGCCGTCGACGAGCTTCACCACCGCGGCGCCCGGCTCCGGCTTCCAGCCGGGGTAGCCGCCGGAGTCGGTGGTCTCGAAGCCGCAGAGCCGCGCCACCGCCGCGATGCGGGCGGCCAGGGCGCGCTTGGAGGCGTCGATGGACGACCGGGTGAGGAAGTTCACCTCCACCGCGCCGTCCTTCTGCTCGCAGAGCCCCATGTTGGTGGAGGTCTGGACCAGGCCGGCGATGTCCGGGCTCATGGCCTCGACGCCGTGGGGGCCGGCGAGGAGGAGGCCGACCAGCGCCGTGGCGTCGGCGGCCGACATCACCTGCGCGGCCTGGCCCGGCTCGACGGTGACGGCCAGGTTGGGATCGAAGGCGCCGAAGGCCACGCGCTGCACCTCGGCCGCCGCGGCCACGTCGGCGGTCAGCGCCGCCACGGCGCCGGCCGGGCAGAGCACCACCGCCGAGGCCTCGCGCGGGATGGCGTTGCGCTTGTTGCCGCCGCCGACGCTGGCCAGGGCCAGGCCGTGCCTCGCCACCACGCCGTGGAGCACCTCGGCCAGGACGCGCAGCGAGTTGCCGCGGCCGGCCTGGATGTCGATGCCGGAGTGGCCGCCCTTGAGGCCGGCCACCTTGATCCGCAGCGCCACCGCGCCGGCCGGGGCCGGCGCCAGGGTGAGGCGGCGGCGGGCGGTGGTGTCCATGCCGCCGGCGCAGCCGATGGTCAGCTCCCCCTCCTCCTCCGAGTCGAGGTTGAGCAGGGTGGTCGCGCGGAGCCATCCGCCCTGGAGGCCGTTGGCGCCGGTGAGGCCGGTCTCCTCGTCGATGGTGACCAGCACCTCGAGGGGCGGGTGGCTGAGGCCGGGGGTGGCCAGGACGGCCAGCGCCGAGGCCACGCCGATGCCGTTGTCGGCGCCGAGGGTGGTGCCGGTGGCGCGGAGCACGTCGCCGTCGCGGCGGACGCGGATGGGGTCCTTCGAGAAGTCGTGGGGCGTCCCCTCGTTCTTCTCGCAGACCATGTCGACGTGGCACTGGAGGGCCACCGCCGGGCGCCCCTCCTTGCCCGGCGAGCCGGCCTTGCGGAGCAGCACGTTGCCCACCGCGTCGCGCTCCACGGTGCAGCCGAGCGCCCGCCCCTGCTCGGCCACCCAGGCGGCCGCCGCGGCCTCCTGCTTCGAGCCGCGGGGGATCTGGGAGAGGTCGAGGAAGAAGCGCCACAGGCGCTGGGGCTCGAGGCCGGCAATGGGGTCGGACATGGCGTGTCTCCGGGTGCGTTCAGGCGGCGGCGCCGCGGGGCGGAGGGTAGCAGGAACCCGGGAGCGGTTGGCCCCCAAGATCCGCCCACGGCCAGCCCGCACCGGCGCTAGAGTCCATGGCATGTCGGCGATGGCGGCGCCGGAGGTGGTGGTGGTGGGGGCCGGGGTGTCGGGCCTCGCCTGCGCCCGTGCGCTCGCCGCCGCGGGACGCCGCGTGCTGGTGCTGGAGCGGGCCCGCGGCGTGGGCGGCCGGTGCGCCACCCGGCGCGTGGGCGGCCACCCGCTCGACATGGGGCCGGCCTTCCTGCACGGCTCGGATCCGGACTTCCTGGCCGCCCTGGAGGCGGTGCCGGGGCCGCGGGTGGCCGGCTGGCCGGCCCGCATCTCGGGGACCGGCCGCCCCTGCCAGCCCGACGCCTTCTCGCCCGGCGAGCGCCGGATGGCCTTCGCCGAGGGGGTGGCCGCCTTCCCGCGGCACCTCGCCGCCGGGCTCGAGGTCCGGCTGGAGACCGAGGTGGCGGCGCTGGAGGCCACGCCGGGCGGCGTGCGGCTCGCGCTGGCCGGCGGCGGGACGCCCCTGGCGGCGCCGGCCGCGGTGCTGGCGCTGGCCAGCGAGCAGGCGGTGGGGCTCCTGGCCGGCATGCCGGGCGCGCCGCCCGAGGTGAACGCGGCCCGCGCCGTCCTGCAGATGGCCCGCAGCCTCCCCTGCCTGGCGCTGCTGGCGGTCTACCCCCCCGGCGTCCCGGCGCCGGAGTGGGACGTGGCCTACCCGGAGCGCTCGCCGGTGCTCCTCATGGCGGCCAACGAGGCGGCCAAGCGCGGCGGCCCCCTGGCGCTGACGCTGCAGGCCAGCCCGGCCTGGTCGCGCGAGCGGCTGCGCACCTCCACCTGGCCCGAGGCGCTGCTCGACGAGGCGGCTGCCCTCCTCGGCCCGTGGGCGGCGCAGCCCGAGGCCACCCACGCCCACCGCTGGAGCTACGGGCGGCTGGAACGCTCGGCGGAGCTGGCCGGCCCCATGCTCCTGCCGCTCCCCGGCGGCGGGCGGCTCGGGCTGTGCGGGGATCGGTTCGCGCCGGGCGGCGGCGTGCAGGCGGCCTTCCTCTCGGGCCAGCGGCTGGCGAGGCGGCTCCTCGCCGCGGAGGCGACGGCATGACGGTGCAGGGCGGGACGCTGCGCGAGCTGGTGACGCGCGACCAGGATCACGAGTGCGAGGGCTTCGGCGCGGCCAAGGTCTGCGTCAAGGTGGTGGCGGTGGCCGACCTGCCCACGCGCTTCGGGCGCTTCAGCCTGGTCGGCTTCTGGAACAACCGCGACGGCAAGGAGCACGTCGCCATGGTCCACGGCGACGTGGTGGGGCAGGAGGCGGTGCCGGTGCGGCTCCACTCCGAGTGCCTCACCGGCGACGTGATGGGCTCCTTGCGCTGCGACTGCCGCGACCAGCTCACCGCCGGCCTGGCCGCCATCCAGCGCGAGGGGCGCGGGGCGCTCCTCTACCTCCGGCAGGAGGGGCGCGGCATCGGCCTCCTCAACAAGATCCGGGCCTACGCGCTCCAGGAGCAGGGGCTGGACACCGTGGAGGCCAACCTGGCCCTCGGCTTCCGCGACGACGAGCGCGACTACGCCGTGGCGGCCCACATGCTCCACTCGCTGGGGCTCAGGTCGATCCGGCTCATCACCAACAACCCGGAGAAGGTGCGGCAGCTGACGCAGCACCGGGTGCAGGTGGCCGGCCGCATCCCCCACGTCATCCCGCCCAACGAGTTCAACCGCTTCTACCTGGAGACCAAGGCCAGGCGGAGCGGCCACTTCATCTCCTTCGAGGGGAAGGCGCGGCTGCCGGAGCAGGACGACCCGGTGGTGGTGGAGGGGATGAAGGTCGGGGAGGACGGGACGCCGGTGTAGGGACGGGCGGCCTGCCTCCTCCCCTCTCACCTGCACGGGGCACGGAGCGAGCCCGTGTTCTGCGGGAAGGCGGCGATGAAGGAGGCGGCTGGTCGGTGGGCGGGGCCGCTCGTTGGCTGCGCCGCCTCACTGCGCTCGTCGTGCGGGAGACGGGCTTCGCCTGTTCGAGACGGAGCCGCGGGATCGGTTCACGGGGGGCAGTGGTTCGCGGGATTCCAACCCGCGCGCTCTCTTCCCCTCTCCCCGCGGAGCGGGGAGAGGGGAAGGGCGAGGGGCGAGGCAGGGGGAAGCGGCGGTTCGGTCCATGGTTGCGGTACTGGACCTGACGCATGGGCCGCGATGGTCCGCAGCGCGGACGCCCCAAGATGTTCACGCTCCGTGCTTGACGCGATTCCGGGCCAGCGACGCATCGCGCTGGGCGCCCCTCCAGGAATGGCGCTCAGGCCGCGCCCCTGCCTCCCCAGGGCGCGCGGGAGGCGGGCCGGGAGGGTCCGGGACCCCACCTCGCGAATTCGTGGCAGCGGGCCGGTGCGTGCGTTTCCAGAGGGCTCGGAAACGCATGAGACCATCGGTGCATGGACACGCTCACGCTCGATCCCCTGGCCCTCGCCGACCACGTCCCGCCCGCCACGCTCGCGGAGGCCCGCGCCTTCCGCGACGATCTCGCCCGCCTGCTTCGCCGCGAGCGGGTGGCCGCCGCCGACTTCCTGGTCGGCCTGGCGGACTTCGATCGGCGGCGCGCCTGGGAACGGTTGGGGCACGCGTCGCTCTTCTCTTTCCTGACCCGCGAGATGGGGCTGTCCAAGGGCGCGGCCTACGTGCGCCTCTCGGCGGCGCGGCTGCTGCCCCGGTTCCCGGAAGTGGAGGCGGCGCTCCGCGACGGGAAGCTCTGCCTTTCTGCGGCGGGCGAACTGGCCAGGGTGCTCACGGCGGAGAACCGCGGTGAGGTGTTGCCGCGGTTCTTCGGCTGCTCGTCGCGGGAGGCGCGGGAGGTGGCGGCGGCGGTGGCGCCGCGAGTGGACGCGCCGCGGCGGGAGGTGGTGACGGGGATGGCACGGGCCGTGGCTCCGGCGGCGACCGAGAGGACCGAGCCCTCGGCAGCAGCCGTGCCCGCCTACGCGCCGGCGGAGCCGGTGCGAGTGTTGGTTCGTGCGCACGAACCGCCCCCGACCCACCCCGTTCGAGCCCAACCACGCGACGAGGCCGAGCCTCTCGACGCCGACCTCCGCCGGCTCCACGTCACCGTCTCTCGCCGGCTGCTGGAGAAGCTCGACCGGGCGCGCGAAGGGCTCTCCCACGCGCTGCCCGGGGCGAGCACCGAGCAGGTGCTGGAGCGGGCCATCGACCTGCTGCTGGAGCAGCAGGCGAGGAGGAAGGCTCTGGTGAAGCGGCCGAGGGCGACGGACACCTCGACCCCGTCTCCCCTCGCGCCCCCTGCCCCTGCCCGAACCCGGGCCCCGAAGCGCCCACGCCCGCCCATCCCCGCCGCCATCGAGCGCGAGGTCCGCCTCCGCGACGGCGACCGTTGCCAGTTCCCCCTCGACGCCGCCGGCCTCTGCGGGTCCACCTGGCAGGTCCAGCTCGATCACATCCTCCCGCTCGCCCTCGGCGGCCAGACCACGGCCGCCAACCTCCGCTGCTGCTGCGCGAGGCACAACCGGTGGGCCGCCGAGGAGCAACTGGGTGTCCACGCCAGCACGCGACGTCCGCCCCGGCCGAGGGCCTCACGTCCAGAGCGTTCATCCGGGACCTTCATCGCGCCGAGTCCGGGATGAGCAGCCCGCCCTCGCAGCGCCCTCCCGCCGCCGCGATCAAGGGCGCGGTGCGCGGCGGGAACGCGGCCGCATCGCAGAGCGGCGCGCTCAGGGACCGCGGGCGCCGCGGCGCGCCGGAGGTCACGATGTGGCGCGACGCCAGCTGTCTGAACAGCGGCTGCGCGCAGCGCTCTGCCGCTGCGAGTTCTGGCGGCGCGCCAACCGTGAGCCAGCGGGGCGCGCCGCGGCCACGGAGAACGCGTTGCGCCGCGGAGCGCCAGCGGCCGCGGGCCCGTCGCGCGCCGGGCCCCCGCGGCGGGGCAGCGCCCACCCATTGGCTCCCGGCCGGGGAATTCCCCAGGCCCAGGCCAGGCCTCGGATTCTCACTCCCGCCGCAGCGCCACGAACAGCCCCGCCCCCACGATGAGCGCGATGCCGGCGCCCGCCACGAGGTCGGGCACCTCGCCGAACACGGCGACCCCGATGCTGGTCGCCACCGCCAGCTCCACGTAGTGGAACGGCGCCAGGAACGACGCCTCGGCGCGCTCGTAGCCGGCGGTGATGAACCAGAGGGCCAGGCCGCCAAAGGCGGCCATGAGGAAGAGCCAGCCGACGAAGCCCGGCTCGAACGGGCGCCAGGCGCCGGCGGCGGCGAGGGGGGCCAGGCCGACCACGGCGAGCAGGCCGATGTGGAGGGTGGTGGCGAGGGCCGGCACGTCGCCGGTGAGCTTGCGGTTGAGCACGGCCGAGGCGGCGAAGCAGGCGGCGGCGCCCAGCGGCGCCAGCGCGTGCCAGGTGAAGAGGGCGCTTCCGGGCCGGATGACCAGCAGCGCGCCGGCGAACCCGGCCCCCACCGCCAGCCAGCGCGCCAGCCCCACCCGCTCCCCCAGCACCGGCCGGGACAGCGCGGTGATGAGGAGCGGGTTCACGAAGAGGAGCGCCGAGGCCTCGGCGAAGGGGACGTGGGCGAAGCCGTGGAACAGGAGCACGGTCACGCCCACCGGCAGGAGCGCCCGCACCACGTGGATGGGGCGCAGCGAGGGGACCACCGCGCGCAGGCCGTGGCGCGCCGCCACCAGCGGCGCCAGCATCAGCACGTTGGCGGCGTAGCGCCCCCAGGCGATCTGCGGCGTGGGCCAGCCGGCCTCGGCGAGGTGCTTGGCCACCGCGTCCATGAAGGGCCAGACCACCGACGAGGCCAGGATCATCCCGGTCCCGACGGCGCGGGACCGGGCGGCCTGGGCGGCCAGCGTGGCCTGGCTGGAGGAGGGGGCGCTCACGGGGCGCCATCCCTACCCCACCCCGGGCCCGACCGCTAGAAGCGCCAGCTGGCGCTGGCGAGCAGGGCCACGTCGCCGCGGGCGTCGGTGTCGGCCACCGGGCTGAAGGTGGAGAGCTGGTGGCGGGCCGAGACGCCGAGGGCCAGGCGGTCGCGCCGCAGGTCCACCCCGAGCCCAGAGTAGAAGACGAAGTCGGTGCGGCGCTGCAGGTCGAGCTTCACGAAGGAGTAGGTGCGGGTGCCCACGCCGACGCCGGCGAAGGGCTCGAGGGACCAGCCGCGCCCCAGCGCCACCGGCGCCTGGCCCTGCAGGCCGATGTCCCACTGGAAGAGGTCCACGTCGGCGCCGGCGCTCTCGGGGCGGGCCCAGGCGAGGCTGGCCACGAAGGCGACGTTCTCGTGGAGGTCCCAGGTGCCGCGGGCGCCGAGCAGGAGCGCCTTGGAGAGCGCCAGGCGCTGGCCGGCCACCGGGACGAAGGCGCCGGCGAAGGGGGCGATCTCCAGGCGGCGATCCAGCGACTCGGCGCGGGCGGCCGGGGCCAGGGAGAGGGTGAGGACCGCGGCGAGGACGAGCTTCTTCATGTGCGTGCTCCAGGATGAGAGGTTCGCCCATGACGCATTGCATCACCCGGGCCGATCCGCCTCGCGCCCAACCCCGCGATCGACCTGGCATGCAGCGAGATCCAGCTGTCTGCGCCCCTGAACAGGCCCGTCGGATTTCCGACGTGCGCCTTGCCGCGCACCGCCGCGCCCGGGCCCTCGCCGGAGTCGGCGCTACCCGCCCGCCGGCCGCAGGAACCGCTCGGCCCGCAGCGCCGCCAGCACCGCCGGCTCGCCCGGCCCGGCCACGCCCTTGGCCGCCGAGGTGGCCAGCCCGTCCACCACCTCGTTGACGGCGTGGCCGTCGTGGCCGCGCACCCAGGACCACTGCACCCGCAGCCCCCGCGCCAGCGCGTCGATGGTCTCGATGAGGTCGCGGTTGAGCACCGGCCCGCCGGTGGCGGTCTTCCAGCCCTTGCGGCGCCAGCCGTGGATCCACTTGGAGAGGGCGTCCACCACGTAGCGCGAGTCGGAGACGACCTCCACCGTCTCGCCCTCGGGCAGGCCGGTGAGCGCCTCCAGCACCGCCCGCAGCTCCATGCGGTTGTTGGTGATCTCGTAGGTCCCGTCCTCCACCCAGCGCGTCCCGCCGAAGCGGAGCGCCGGCCGGGCGCGGTCGAGCACCACGAAGCCGGTGCCGCCCGGGCCGCCGGGGTTCACCAGGGCGGAGCCGTCGGAGAAGACGAGGAAGCGGGCGGGGGCGGCCATGCGGGGCGGCACCCTACCCCGCCCGCCGGGTGCCGTGCCACCGGGGGAGACACGATGCCGCCCACCCCCGCGGCGCCCGGGGCGTACGATCCCCTCGTCATGGATGCCCTGCCGGCCGCTCCGGACGCGCCCGCCGCGCCGGTCCCCGGCCTCACGGAGGCGGAGGCGGCGGCCCGGCTGGCGGAGGAGGGGCCCAACGAGCTGGCCCGCCCCGGCGCCCGCTCCCTCCTCGCCACCTTCGCCGACGTGCTGAAGGAGCCGATGCTGCTCCTCCTCGTCGGCGCCGCCACGCTCTACCTCCTGCTGGGCGACCGGCTCGAGGCCACCGCCCTGCTGGTGGCGGTGGGGGTGGTGGTGGGCATCACGCTGGTGCAGGAGCGGCGCACCGAGCGGGCCGTGGCCGCCCTGCGCGATCTCACCAGCCCGCGCGCCCTGGTGATCCGCGGCGGCGAGCGCCGGCGCGTGGCGGGGCGCGAGGTGGTGCGCGGCGACCTGCTGGTGCTGGGCGAGGGCGACCGGGTGGCCGCCGACGGCCGCCTGCTGGAGGCCGCCCACCTGGAGGTGGACGAGAGCCTCCTCACCGGCGAGTCGGTGCCCGTGCGCAAGCGCGCCGCGCTCGATCGAGGCGCCCGAGCCCAAGTCCGAGCCCCAGCCCGAGCCCCAGCCCGAACCCGAGCCCCCAACCCCGACCTCGACTCCGACCTCGACCTCGCCCCCACCCCCGGCGGCGACGACCTCCCCCACGTCTTCTCCGCCACCCTGGTCGTGCGCGGCCACGGCCTCGCCGAGGTGACCGCCACCGGCCCCCGCAGCGAGCTCGGCCGCATCGGCGGCTCGCTGGCCGCCCTCGACGCCGGCCGCTCGCCGCTGCAGGCCGAGGTCTCGCGGGTGGTCCGCCGCATGGCGCTGATCGGCGCCCTCCTCTGCGCCGCCCTCACCCTGCTCTACCGCGCCACCCGCGGCGGCTGGCTGGAGGCCCTGCTGGCCGGGGTGGCCCTGGCCATCTCCATGCTGCCGGAGGAGCTGCCGGTGGTGCTGACCCTCTTCATGGCCATCGGCGCCTGGCGCATCTCCCGCAGCCGGGTGCTGACGCGGCGCCTCCCGGCCATCGAGGCGCTGGGCAGCGCCACCGTCCTCTGCGCCGACAAGACCGGCACGCTCACCGAGAACCGCATGACGGTGGTGCGCCTCTGGTCCGCCGGGCGCGAGCACGCGGTGGGCGACGGGCCGCTGCCCGAGCGGCTCCACGAGCTGGCCGAGGTGGCGGCGCTGGCCAGCCAGGCCGAGCCCTTCGACCCCATGGAGCGCGCCATCCACCGGCTGGCCGAGGCCGGCCTGGCCGGCACCGGACGGCGGGGCCACCGCCGCGCCGGCTGGGCGCTGGTGCGCGAGTACCCGCTCTCGCCCGCGCTCCTCGCGGTGGGCCACGCCTGGCGGACGCCGGACGGCGGGCCGGTCGCCGTGGCGGCCAAGGGCGCCCCCGAGGCGGTGGCCGGGCTCTGTCGGCTGGGGGCGGCGGCCGCCGACGAGCTGCGCGCCGCCGCCGCGGCCATGGCGGCCGAGGGGCTGCGCGTGCTGGCGGTGGCGCGCGCCGAGGCGCCGGAGGGCGGGCTCCCCGAGACCCTCGCCGGGCTCGACTTCACCCCCTGCGGCCTCCTCGGCCTGGCCGACCCGCTGCGGGCCGGCGTGCCCGAGGCGGTGGCCGAGTGCCAGGGGGCCGGCGTGCGGGTGGTGATGATCACCGGCGACGCCCCGGGCACGGCCCGGGCCGTGGCCCGGCAGGCCGGACTGCCCGAGGGCGAGCCGGTCACAGGCGCGGAGCTGGCGGCGCTCGAAGGCGAGGCGCTGGCGGCCCGCCTGGCCGGTGCCCACGTCTTCGCCCGGGTGGTGCCGGCGCAGAAGCTCCGGCTGGTGCAGGCGCTGCGGGCGGCCGGCGAGGTGGTGGCCATGACCGGCGACGGCGTCAACGACGCGCCGGCCCTCAAGGCGGCCCACATCGGCGTGGCCATGGGCGGGCGCGGCACCGACGTGGCGCGGGAGGCGGCGGCGCTGGTGCTCACCGACGACGCCTTCCCGTCCATCGTGGCCGCCATGCGGCTGGGGCGGCGCATCTTCGACAACCTGCGCCGGGCCATGGCCTACGTGCTGGCCGTCCACGTCCCGGTGGCCGGCGTGGCGCTGATCCCGGTGCTGGTGGGCTGGCCGCTGGTGCTCTTCCCGATCCACATCGTGTTCCTGGAGCTGGTCATCGATCCGGCCTGCTCCATCGCCTTCGAGGCCGAGCCGGGCGACCCGGGGCTGATGCGCCGGCCGCCGCGGCGCGCCGGGGCGCCGCTCTTCGGCAGGCGGCTGGTGGCCGTGTCGCTCCTGCAGGGCCTGGGCGTCCTCGGGGCCACCCTCCTCGCCTTCTGGCTCGGCCTGGCCCACACCGGCGACGCCGACGCCGGGCGGGCGCTGGCCTTCGCCGCCCTCATCGCCGGCAACCTGGCGCTCATCCTGGTGAACCGCTCCTGGCGGCGCTCGGCGCTGGCCTCCCTCCGGGCGCGCAACCTGGCGGTCTGGGCGGTGGTGCTGGGCGCGAGCGCCACCCTGGCGGTGGCGCTCGGCGTGCCGGTGCTGCGGGAGGTCTTCCGCTTCGGCGTGGTCGATCCCGGCGACCTGCTGGTGGCGGTGGGCGCCGGGGTGAGCTCGCTCGCCTGGTTCGAGCTGGTGAAGTGGCTCGCGCCGAGGTGGCTGGAGGAGCGGTAGGGGCTACTTGGCGACGGGCTCGGCGGGGGCCTCGGTCGGAGTCGGGCTGGGGGTCGGGCTCGGGGTCGGGCTGGGGCTCGGGCTGGGGCTCGGGCTGGGGCTCGGGCTGGGGCTCGGGGTCGGGCTCGGGGTCGTCGGCTCCGCGGGCGCGGCCTTCCCGGCGGCCTGCAGGCCCGCCGGCGAGATCAGGTTGGCCGTCCCCTTGCGCACCGCGAGGAGCAGGTTGGAGTCCTCGATGCGCCGGTAGCCGATGACGAAGGGCAGGTTGCGCTCCGGTTGCTCGCTGCAGGCCTTGTCCAGGTCGGCCTGGTACGCCCGCTGGAAGGGCTTGCGGGGGCGCTGGTACTTGCCGAAGCAGGTGAACTCCCAGTCCTTGCCGAAGGCGCGGAAGGGCACGCCCGAGTCCTCCTGCAGGATGGCGGCGCACTGGCGGAGCAGCGCGATGCGGGTCTTGGAGAAGTGGTTGTCGTGGAGGATGAAGGAGGCGGCCTTGAGGAAGCCGTTGGCCGGCCCCAGGGTCTTCACCCAGGGGAAGAAGCCCGGCTCGGCGCCGAGGGCGGCGTCCTCCAGGTCGATGCGCACGTAGAGCATCTCCTGCGGCTTCTTCCCGGGGAACTGGAACTTCACCGAGACGCCGGGCACGCCCGGGCCCCAGCGCTGGCCCGGGGCGAGCTCGTGCTTCACGCCGGCGGCGTCGATCTCGAAGCGGCCGGTGTCGAGGATCTCGGCCCCCGACCGGCTCAGGAAGACGAAGAGCACCGGCAGCACGCCCCGGATGCCGTGGCCCTGCAGGTCGCGCCCCATCTCATGGGTGCGGAAGAAGCTGGAGGGGATGGTGGTGCGCAGGGCGAAGGAGAGCGCGTCGAGGGCGGTGTGGACGTCCTGGCGCTTCATGCTCTCGGGGGCCTGCACCGAGCCGACCGGCTCCAGGCCGGCCAGCAGGTAGGTGGGCGCGTCGGGGAAGAGGCGCACCACGTGGGCGGCGTCCGGGCCGCCGAACAGGTAGATGACGTTGGCGTCCGCCTGGATTCGCGGGGCCAGCTCGGCCGCCTGCCAGCCGGACATCACCTCGAGCCGGTCGCCCAGGGTCGGCCAGTCCTTGTCGAGCGCCGCCACGTGGTCCTTCCACTCCGGCAGCGCCTCCAGGGCGGCCAGGGGGGAGTCGGCCGGCACCGGCAGGCCGGCCAGGAAGCGGGCCTGCTCGCCCGTCGTCGAGGGCCGGGCCGGGGCGGCCGGCGCGGCCGGGGCGGCGGCCGGGGCGGGCGCGGCGGCCGGCGTGCCGGCGAGCGCGGGGGCGGCCAGGGCCAGGGCCAGGAGGCCGGCGGCGAGGCGCGCCGGAAGGGCGGTGAGTCGGGGCATGTGACAGGGCTCCAGGGGGGCTGCGGACCGGCGGCGTCGGATGGCGAGGCGGGGCACCATACACCACGGGGGCCCCGCCGTTCGACGGGGGGCACGCCCCCCGCATTCACGGCTTCCGGCCGGCCCCCCGCCGCGCCGCGGCCACGGCGTACCGGTCCACCGCCGCCCCCAGCACCGAGAGCTTGCGAGTGACGCAGCGCTGCCGCTCGCCGCAGGGGTGGCGCGGCGCCCCGGCCAGCTCCGGATCGAGGTAGCGGGTGCCGGCGCTGGAGAGGACCACCGCGATGTAGCGGCGCCAGGGGTGGCCCGGGAGCGGCTCGACGAGGCCGGCGTCGGCCGCGTAGTTCCAGGTGAGGCCGGTCTTGTGGAGGAAGCGCACCTCGGCCGCCGCGTTGCACGGGCGCACGTCGCGCCCGTAGGCCACCCCCTGCACCGTGGCCCCGCCGGTCAGCGGGTCGAGGAAGGCCTCCGGCACCAGGGCCGGGATGCCGGGCGGCACCTCCCCGCAGAGGAGGCCGGCCGAGAGGATCTCGTGGTAGCCCTGCCCGGCCAGCATGGCCAGGAGGAGCTTGCGGCCGAAGGCCGGCAGCACGTCGCCAGTCACCAGCGCCCCGCCGGGCGCGCGCCAGCGGGCGTGGGGCCCGCCCGCCACCAGCCAGAGCAGCCGGGCCAGGTCCATGGCGGTGGCGTGGATCTCGCCGGGCGCCCAGCGGCCGCCGTCCTGCGGGCTGGTCCCCTCGATGCGCAGCGTCGAGAGCCCCAGCGCCGCCATGCGCCGGTTGAGCTTGGGCACGTCGCCGTGCTGGTGCAGGTAGCGCAGCAGCGCCTTGGTGGCGGCGTTGTCCGACTCGGTGACCATGGCCTGCAGCCACTCGCCGAGCCGCCGGCGCGGCGCCCCCGGCTCCGGGCCGGCCGCCACCAGGGTGCCGAGGGTGGTGCTCCCCTCGTCGATCCGCTTGGCGAGGTGGAAGGCGAGCACCAGCTTGAAGACCGAGGCCGGGTACGGCGCCATGAAGTCGCGCGGGCCGGCGGCGCGGCCCGGGGCCAGGTCGTCCTCGGTGGTGAACGGGCCGGCCGCCTCGCCCGCCTCGCGCCGCGCCGGGCTCCAGCGCCGGAAGCGGACCCCGGTGGCGGCGAGGTCGCGGGACAGCGCCACCGCCCGCCCCTGCGGCGAGGCCGGGTCGAGCTGCACGTTGGCCGCCTCCACCGCCCGGCCCTTTTCGTCGAGGAGGATCACCGCCAGGTCGAGGTGGGGCGCCGCGGCAATGGGGGGCAGCGGCGAGGGGCAGCCCGGCCCCGGGCACCGCCCCTCGTCCGGGCCGGCGTCGGCCAGGTCGTCGAGGCGCGCCTCGGCGAGGGCGTCGAGGAGGGCCCGGGCCAGCGGCGAGGGCGCGGCCTCCCGGGGGGGCGCGGCCGGGCCCGCCAGCAGGGCGGCGGCCAGCAGGGTGGCGGCGGCGGTGGACACGCCCGGCATCCTATACACTCTCCCCGTGTCCAAGGCCTTCACCAGCGAGGAGACCCCCGACCTCGGCCCGGTGGTGCGCCCGCCCCCGCGCCTCGCGCCGGGCGAGGTGCGCTACGTCACGCCGGAGGGGCAGGCAGCGCTCCGCGGGTCGCTCGCGGCGCTGCGCGCGGCGCGCGCCGCCGCCGCGGCCGGGCCGGAGGCGGGGCGCGCCGCCCGGCTCGCCGACCTCGACGCCCGCGCCGCCGCGGTGGAGGGGACGCTGGCCGCCCTCACGGTGCTCGGCCCCGCCGCGGCGCCGCCCGGCCTGGTGGCCTTCGGCCGCTGGGTCACGGTGGAGGGCGAGGACGGGCAGCGGAGCACCTGGCGCCTGGTCGGGCCGGACGAGGTGGACGCCCGCCGCGGTCTCATCAGCGTCCACGCCCCGGTGGCCCGGGCGCTCCTCGGCAAGGCCGCGGGGGACCAGGTGGAGCTGCCCCGCCCCGGCGGGCCTCGCGACGTGACGGTCGTCACGGTGTCGGATGTCCCCCTCGGGGGAGACGACCCGCCCTCACGGGAAGGCTGACCCGACCTGGCGTTGAATCGGGTCACAGCGGCGCCGACAATGCGTCTGATCGTCGTACCACCGCACGCGCGCCCCCCGGATGAACGACCCCACCCCCTCCTGGCCTTCCGCCGTGCGGACCCCCCTGCGCCGCCGGTGGATCCTGCCGGCGGCCGGCGCGGTGATGGTGGCCCTGATGGCGTTGCTGCTCCTCCTCAACCACCGGGCCTCGCGCACCCTGCGCGCCAACCTGCTGGCCCAGCTGGCCCAGCGCAACCAGGTGCACGCCGCGTCCCTGGGCCACCTCCTCGCCTCGGCCCTCAAGGACGTGCGGACGGTGGCCGCCTCCGCCGAGGTGGCCACCTTCTACGAGGGGCGCGACCTGGGCATGAGCATGGAGTACGGGCTCGGCCTCGCGCTCCTGCCCATCCGCACCCGGCTCCAGGAGCTGACGGTCGCCACCGCGCTGGAGCCCTCTCCGCTCTTCTCCCGGGCCCTCCTGCTGGACGCCGCCGGCGCCACGCTGGCCGACTCCACCCCCGGCGCCCCGGCCTGGCGAGGTCCCCTCGACCCCACCCTCACCGAGGGCGCGGTGGTGCTGGCCGAGGAGGGGCGCGACCTCGCGGTGGTCCTGGCCCACCGGTGGAAGGGGCGCCCGGCCGGCTGGCTGGTGGCCTGGCTGCGCCCCGAGTCCGTCAGCGGCGCGCTCCACGGCGCCGCCGGGGACGACGCCGGCCAGGTCGGGTTCGCCCTGCTCCACGGCACCGAGCGGTGGCGCCCCGCCGCGGCCCCCGGCGCGGCGATGGCCGTCCCGGCGGAGGCCGAGCGCCTCCCCGCCGACGGCCGCACCGTGCGGGCGGTGGGGGCCGACCTGCTGGCGGCGCGGGCCCCGGTGCCGGGCCAGCCGCTCACCCTGGTCCTGGTCCGCCCGGCCTCCGCCCTGCTGGTCCCCGAGTCCACCGGCGCCGCCCTGCTCGGCCTGGCGCTGGCGGCGGCCGCCACCCTGGCGGTGGTCTGGCTCTCCCTCTCCTCGCACACCACGGCGCTGGTGCTGCAGGCGCGCCTGGAGGAGTCGGTGCGCCGCGGCCGCGAGGTGGCCGAGAAGCACGCCGCCCTGGAGCGGGAGACGGCGGAGCGGCGGCGGCTGGAGGAGCGGCTGCGCCACGCGCAGCGGCTGGAGGCCGTCGGCACCCTGGCGGGCGGCGTGGCCCACGACTTCAACAACCTGCTCACCGCGGTGAAGGGCTACGCCTCGGCGGCCCTGGAGGAGCTGCGCCCGGAGGACCCGGTGCACGCCGACGTGGAGGAGATCAAGCGGGCCGCCGACCGCGGGGCGGAGCTGGTGCGGCAGCTGCTGGCCTTCTCGCGCAAGCAGGTGCTCAAGCCGCGGGTGCTCGACCTCGACGAGGCGGTGGCGGGCGTGGACAAGCTGCTGCGCCGGCTGGCCGGCGAGCAGCAGACGCTGGAGGTGGTCCCCGGGGGCGGCACCTGGCGCGTGCGCGTCGACCCCGGCCAGCTGGAGCAGGTGCTGGTGAACCTGGTGGTCAACGCCCGGGACGCCACGCCGCCGGGCGGCCGCATCACCATCTCCAGCGACGAGGTGGCGCTCGACGAGGCGGCGGCCCGCCGCTGGCCCGACGGCCTGCCGGGCCGCTTCGTCCGCCTCTCGGTGAGCGACACCGGCGCCGGCATGGACGAGGCCACCCTGGCCCACATCTTCGAGCCCTTCTTCACCACCAAGGAGCGGGGCCGCGGCACCGGCCTGGGGCTCTCCACCGTCTACGGCATCGTCAACCAGAGCCACGGCTTCGTGGCGGTGACCAGCGCCCCGGGCGCCGGCACCCGCTTCGACGTCTTCCTGCCCGCCGAGCCCGAGGGGGCCGCCGCGGCCGCCCCGGCCGCCCCCTCGCCGCCCCGCCCCACCGGGGCGCGCCCCGGCGAGACCATCCTGGTGGCCGAGGACGACGCGCAGGTCCGGTCCCTGCTCCGGGCGCAGCTGGCCGCCGAGGGCTACACGGTCCTCGACGCCGCCGACGGGGCCGAGGCGCTGGCGCTGCTGGGGATCCACGCGGGTCCGGTGGACCTGCTCCTCACCGACCTGGTGATGCCGCGGGTGGGCGGCCGCGAGCTGGCGGCCCGCTTCCTGGAGCGCTTCCCGCGGGCCTCGGTGGTCTTCATGTCGGGCTACGCCGAGGAGGCGGTGGCCGCCGAGGGCGACCTGGGCGTGGCCAGCGCCTTCGTGCAGAAGCCCTTCGAGGTCCCCGACCTCGCCGCCACGCTGCGCCGGCTCCTCGACGCGCGCGCCGCGGCCAGCCCGGCCCCGCCAGCCACCCCGGTCGCCTGAGGCGAGCTAGGCCGGCCGGCCGGCGCCCTGCCCCCCGCCCTGCCCGGCCGTGAAGCCGAGCCAGGCCACCGCCGCGAGCAGCACCGCGCCGCCCGCCAGGTTGAGCGGCGTGAGCGCCACCGGGAAGAAGGGCCAGGCCGCGGCGGCGGTGGTCACCGGGGCGGCGGCCCGCACCACCGTGGTGAGCGAGAGGCTGGCGTCGCGCAGCGCCTCCAGGAAGAGGCGCATCGAGAGCCAGCTCCCCAGCACGGCGCCGGCCGCCACCAGGGCCGCCCCGCCGGCGTCGGCGGGCCCCTCCAGGAGGCGCCCGGCGGCCAGCCCGGCCGCCAGGATGGCGAGGAGGGACCAGCGGCGGGAGCCGACCAGCACCTCCTCGGCGGAGCGGCGCCGCAGCGCCACCTTGCAGAGCAGGTTGGAGGCGGCGAAGGCCAGCGTGGCGGCCACCGCGAGCGCCGCCCCCGCGCCGCCGGCGGCCGCCCCCTCGCGCCAGGAGAAGAGCAGCGCCCCGGCCACCGCCAGGGCCGCCGCGAGGAGCTGGCGCGCCCCGAGCCGCTCCCCCAGCGCCAGGTAGGCCAGGGCCGAGGCGAAGACCGGCGACAGGCCGCCCAGCAGCGCCAGCGGCACCGGCCCGAGCTGCTGGAGGCCGGCGTAGTAGGCCACCCCGCCGAGGCCGTCGAGGAGCCCGGCCCAGACCAGCGCCGCGTCCACGCCGGGCCGGAGCCGCTGCCCCGAGGCGCGCGCCGCCAGGTGGGCCGAGACCAGCACCGCCGTCACGCCCAGGGCGGCGGCGTCGAAGGGGCCGATCCGGCCGCTGGCGAAGGCGGCCAGCACCGAGCCGGCCGCGCCGAGCTGGAGGGAGAAGGCGTTGAGCCGGAAGGATCGCCGCACCCGTACGGGTATAGCACCTCGGAACCGCCCCATACAGGGCCCGGCCCCGCCGCGGCCACGCCGCGGGCCCGCGTGGGGCTCGATTCGCCTAAGGTGTCGACATGTCGACCAGTTCGAGCGGGGGGCTCGGGCGCTTCGCCTGGCTCTCGATCGCCGCCGCCGTCACCACCATCGCCCTCAAGACCGTCGCCTGGCGACTCACCGGCTCGGTGGGGCTCCTTTCCGACGCCCTCGAGTCGCTGGTCAACCTGGTGGCGGCCATCCTCACGCTCATCATGCTCACCGTGGCGGCGCGCCCCGCCGACGAGGACCACGCCTACGGCCACTCCAAGGCCGAGTACTTCGCCAGCGGCGCCGAGGGGGCGCTGATCCTGCTGGCCGCCGCCGGCATCGGCTGGACGGCGGTGCAGCGGCTCCTCGCCCCGCAGCCCCTGGAGCAGGCCGGGCTGGGCGTGGTGGTCTCCGCCGCGGCGTCGCTGGTGAACTTCGCGGTGGCGCGGGTGCTCCTCGCCGCCGGCCGCCGCCACCACTCCATCGCGCTGGAGGCCGACGCCCACCACCTCCTGACCGACGTCTGGACCTCGGGCGGCGTGCTCCTCGGCATCGGCCTGGTCACGCTGACCGGCTGGGAGCGCCTCGACCCCGTCATCGCGCTGCTGGTGGCGGCCCACATCGTCTGGACCGGCGTCCAGCTGCTGCGCCGCTCGGCCATGGGGCTGCTCGACGCCGCCCTGGCCCCGGCGGAGCTCGCGGCCCTGCGGGAGGTGCTGGCGCGCCACGAGGGGCCGGAGGTGCGCTTCCACGCGGTGCGCACCCGCCAGGCCGCCTCGCGCCGCTTCATCGCGATGCACGTGCTGGTGCCGGGCGCCTGGACCGTCCGCCGCGGCCACGACCTGCTGGAGCGGATCGAGGAGGAGGTGCGCGCCGTCATCCCGAACGCCACCGTGATGACCCACCTGGAGGCCCTGGAGGATCCGGCCTCCTGGCTCGACGAGGGGCTGGACCGGGCGGCCGCCCCTCCTGGGCCGTAGGGGGCGCTGAATGAACCCCTGGGCCCGGGTGTCTCCAGGAAGAGAACGGAGCCCTGCCGTGCGCCGCCTCCACGCCCGCCTCATCCCCCTCGCGCTGGCCCTCGGCGCCGCCGCCCTGGCGCGCCCGGCGCGCGCCGACTCGCTCCGCTGCGACGGCGGCCTGGTCTCGGTCGGCGACACCAAGCTCGACCTGCTCGGCAAGTGCGGCCAGCCGGCGCTGGCCGAGGCCCGGCCGGTGGAGCGCGCCGGCGCGCTGCTGACGCCCGGCCAGCGCCTCCAGGCCAGCCGCACCGTGGCCGGCACGGTGGAGACCTGGACCTACAACTTCGGCCCGCGCCGCTTCACCAGCGTCGTCACGCTGGAGGGCGGCCGGGTGGTGCGCGTCGAGCGGGGCGGCTACGGCTACGACCTGCCCGGCGCCGGCGGCCCCGCCTTCATCCCGCGGGCCCGCTGCGACTACCTGGCCCTCCGCGAGGGCGACCGGGCCTTCGACCTGCTGGCCCGCTGCGGCGAGCCGGCCTCCCGCGACGTGGCGGTGGTGACGCGCCGGGTGGCGGTGCTGGCCCGGGAGGCGGTCCCGGGGCGCCGCGAATCCGGGGAGGCGCCGGGGCCGGAGCGGCGGCGCGAGCGCGGGCCGGGCGGCGCGGCGATCGTGGAGGAGGCGGCCGACACCGTCACGGTGGAGGTCTGGGCCTACGACTTCGGCCCCCAGGTGCTGGTCCGGCTGGTGGAGCTGGAGGACGGCGTGGTGACGCGGGTGGACACCGCCGGCCACGGCTACTCCCAGCCCTGAGCCCCGGGCCCTCGCCCGCGGGCCCGGCGTCCCGTCGGCCGGGCAGTTGCGGCCCCGCCGGGGCTGGGCTACTCACGCCGGATGGCCGACGCGCCCCGCCCCTCGAACTTCCTCACCGACATCATCGACGCCGACCTCGCCGCCGGCCGCAACGGCGGCCGGGTGGCGACCCGCTTCCCGCCCGAGCCGAACGGCTACCTGCACCTCGGCCACGCCAAGTCGATCCTCCTCAACTTCGGCCTGGCGCGCCGCTACGGCGGCCGGGTCCACATGCGGTTCGACGACACCAACCCGGTCACCGAGGAGACCGAGTACGTCGAGGGGATCCAGGCCGACGTCCGCTGGCTGGCCGGCGACTGGGACGCCCTCCACTACGGGTCGGACTTCTTCGGCCGGATGTACGAGTGCGCCGAGCGGCTGGTGCGGGAGGGGCACGCCTACGTCGACAGCCAGCCGCAGGAGGCCATCCGCGAGCAGCGCGGCGACTTCAACACCCCCGGCGTGAACAGCCCGTTCCGCGACCGGCCGGCGGCGGAGAGCCTGGACCTCCTGCGCCGCATGAAGGCCGGCGAGTTCCCCGACGGCGCCTGCGTGCTGCGGGCGCGCATCGACATGGCGCACCGGAACGTCATCATGCGCGATCCGCTGCTCTACCGGATCCGCCACGCCGACCACCACCGGACCGGCGGCGCGTGGTGCATCTACCCGATGTACGACTACGCCCACCCGCTGGAGGACGCCTTCGAGGGCGTCACCCACTCCATCTGCACGCTGGAGTTCGAGTCGAACCGCGAGCTCTACGACTGGGTGCTCGACCGCCTCGGGCCCTGGGACCCGCGCCCGCGCCAGTACGAGTTCGCCCGGCTGGGGCTCGGCTACACCGTGCTGTCGAAGCGCAAGCTGCTGCAGCTGGTCACCGAGCGGCGCGTCTCCGGCTGGGACGACCCGCGCATGCCCACCCTGGCCGGGCTGCGCCGCCGCGGCATCACCCCCGAGGCGCTCCGCGACTTCGCCGAGCTCATCGGCGTGGCCAAGAACAACAGCGTGGTCGACATCGGCAAGTTCGAGTTCGCCATCCGCGGCGACCTGGAGGCGCGCAGCCCGCGGGCGCTGGCGGTGCTCGACCCCCTCCCCGTCACCGTCACCACCTGGCCGGCCCGCCAGGTGGAGTGGCTCGACGTGCCCTGGTGGCCCGGCGAGCCGGAGCGCGGCACGCGCCAGGTCCCCTTCGGCCACGACCTGCTCATCGAGCGCGACGACTTCGCCCTCGACCCGCCCGCCGGCTGGAAGCGGCTGGCCCCGGGCCGCGAGGTGCGACTGGCCGGAGGCTACGTGGTCCGCTGCGACGAGGTGGTGCGCGGCCCGAGCGGCGAGGTGAAGTCGCTCAAGGTGAGCCACGATCCCGCCTCGCTCACCGCCACCCCGGCCGACCGGTCCCGCGTGGCCGGCACGCTCAACTGGGTCCACGAGCAGCGCTCGGTGGCCTGCACGGTGCGCCTCTACGACCGGCTCTTCAACGTCGAGCTCCCGGACGCCGCCCCGGACTTCCTGGCCACCCTCAACCCCGACTCGCTGGTGGTGGCCACCCGCGCCCGCGTCGAGCCGGCGGTGGCCGCCTGCCGCCCCGGCGACCGCTTCCAGTTCCTGCGCCAGGGCTACTTCTTCGCCGACCCGGTCGACTCCCGCCCCGGCACGCCGGTCTTCAACCGCACCATCACGCTGCGGGACACCTGGGCCAAGGCCGCCAAGGCCCCGGAGCCGAAGGCCGCCCGGCCTCGCGACCCGAAGCCCGCGCCGGCCGCCGACGCCGGCGCCACCGCCTCGAGGAAGACCCGCGCCGAAGCCCGGGCCGAGCGCCGGGCCGCCACCCCGGCGCTGGCGGCGGCCTACGCCCGCTACCAGGCGGACCTGGCCCTCCCCGAGGAGCAGGCCGACCTGCTCAGCGGCGACGCGGCGGTGGCGGCCTACTTCGACGCCGCCGTGGCGGCGCACCCGGGCCCGGCCGGCGCGGCCACCGCGGCCCGCTGGCTCCTCAACGACCTCCTCGGCCTGGCCGGCGACCGGCCCCTGGCCGACCTGCCCCTCCCCGGCGCCGCCTTCGGCGCCTTCGCCGCGCTGGTGGACGCCGGGAGGCTCACGCCGGCGGCCGGCAAGGCGCTCCTGGCCGACCTGGCCGCCACCGGCGGCGAGCCGGCGGCGCGCATGAAGGCCCTCGGCCTCGAGAAGGTGGAGGACGCCGGCGCCATCGACGCCGCGGTGGAGAAGGCCCTGGCCGCGGCGGCGGCCGAGGTGGCCCGCTACCGCGCCGGCGAGAGGAAGCTCCTCGGCGTGATCCTGGGCGCCGCCATGCGCGAGGCCAAGGGGGCCGACGCCGCGGCGGTGCGGGCGAGGCTGCTGGCTCGGCTCGGGTGATCCGGGCCGGCCGTTTTCTGGCTGGCCCCGGCGGCGGGTGGTATCGCCGGATATCGCCGCCCCGCGCACCCGGGGCGGCCCCGGAGCCCGCCATGTGGCAGACCTGCGCCCTGCTCATCGCCCTCGCCACCGCCCAGCCGCCCACGCGGCTCGACCGGCAGCCGGCGGAGCCGCCCCGGGCCCACCAGTGCCGCAGCGCCGCCGCGCCGGCGGCCCAGGCCTGCCTGGCCCGCTGCGAGGTGGCCTTCGCGGCGCCGGCCGACCGCGACGAGCGGTTCGAGTGCCGGACCGCCTGCACCCGGCGCGCGCTCCACGCCGCCGCCGACTGCCGCCGCGCCCCGGCCGCCCGCCCCGCGGCCCCGGCCGCCCTGGCCGCCCGCTAGCGGCGCCGCCCGCACCCTCCGTCGCCGCGACGCCGCGCCCCCGTGCGCGCCGGGCCGGGATGCGCTATTCCAGATCCCCCCGCCCACCTGGAGCCGCCGCGCATGCAGTCCACCGAGAACCTCAACGTCGCCGCCTTCGACGAGATGCCCTCGCCGGACGAGCTGCACGCCCGCCTGCCGCTCACCGAGCGGGCGGCCCAGACCGTCATCGCCGGGCGGCGCGCCGTGGAGGCCATCCTCGACGGCCGCGACCCGCGCCTCGTCGCGGTGGTGGGCCCCTGCTCCATCCACGACCCGGTGGCCGGCCTCGACTACGCCCGGCGCCTCAAGGCGCTGGCCGACGAGGTGCGCGGCACCATGGCGGTGGTGATGCGGGTCTACTTCGAGAAGCCGCGCACCTCGGTGGGCTGGAAGGGCTTCATCAACGACCCGCGCATGGACGACTCCTTCCGCGTGGACGAGGGGATGGCCCGGGCGCGCCAGCTGCTCCTCGACGTCGCCGAGCTGGGCCTGCCGGCCGGCACCGAGGCCCTCGACCCCATCGGCCCGCAGTACTACGGCGACCTCATCTCCTGGGCCGCCATCGGCGCCCGCACCTCCGAGTCGCAGACCCACCGGGAGATGTCCTCCGGCCTCTCGGCCCCGGTGGGCTTCAAGAACGCCACCGACGGCGACCTGGAGGTGGCCGTCAACGCCATCATCTCGGCCGGCGGCGCCCACGCCTTCCTGGGCATCAACGGCCACGGCCACACCGCCATCGTGCGCACCCGGGGCAACCGCTACGGCCACATGGTGCTCCGCGGCGGCGGCGGCCGGCCCAACTTCGACACCGTCTCCATCTCGCTGGCCGAGCAGGCCCTCCGGAAGGCGAAGCTCCCGGTCAACATCGTGGTGGACTGCAGCCACGCCAACTCCTGGAAGAAGCCGGAGCTGCAGCCGCTGGTGCTGAAGGACGTGGTCCACCAGATCCGGGAGGGGAACCGCTCGGTGGTGGGCTTCATGGTCGAGAGCTTCCTGGAGGCGGGCAACCAGCCCATCCCCGAGGACCTCTCCAAGCTCCGCTACGGCTGCTCGGTGACCGACGCCTGCGTCTCCTGGGAGACCACCCAGGAGATGCTGCGGGCGGCCGACGCCGTGCTCCGCGAGGTGCTGCCGTCGCGCCAGCGCGGCTAGGAGGGCGCGGTGCGGCTGCTGAAGGACCTCTCGCTCTCCGCCGCCATCGCCGGCTTCGTCACGGTGCTGGTGGGCTACACCAGCTCGGCGGCCATCGTCTTCTCGGCGGCCCGCGCCGCCGGCGCCACCCCGGCCGAGCTGGCCTCCTGGATGTGGGCCCTCGGCCTCGGCATGGGGCTCACCTGCATCGGCCTCTCGCTGCGCTTCCGCGTCCCGGTGGTGACCGCCTGGTCCACCCCGGGCGCGGCGCTGCTGGCCACCAGCGCCGCCGGCCTGCCCATGTCGGCGGCCATCGGCGCCTTCCTGGTCTCCGGCGCCCTGATGGTGCTGGCCGGGGCCACCGGCCTCTTCGAGCGCTCCATGTCGCGCATCCCCGTGCCGCTCGCCTCCGGGATGCTGGCCGGCGTGCTGCTGCGCTTCGGCATGGACGCCTTCGTGGCCATGAAGACCCAGCCCGGGCTGGCGCTGGCCATGTTCGCCGCCTACCTGCTGGGCCGCCGCCTCTGGCCCCGCTACGCGGTGGTGGGCGTGCTCGGCACCGGCGTGGCGGCGGCGGCGGCCATGGGGCAGCTCGGCCTGGAGGCGGTCCACCTCGAGCTGACCCGGCCGGTCTTCACCGCCCCCACCTTCACTGCCGGCGCGGTGGTCGGCGTGGCCATCCCGCTCTTCGTGGTCACCATGGCCTCGCAGAACGTCCCCGGCGTGGCGGTGATGCGCGCCGCCGGCTACGGCGCCACGCCCATCTCGCCGCTCGTCACCTGGACCGGCGTGACCACCGTGGCCCTGGCCCCCTTCGGCGGCTACGCCTTCAACCTGGCCGCCATCACCGCCGCCCTCTGCATGGGCCGGGAGGCCCACGAGGACCCGGCGCGCCGCTACGTGGCCTCGGTCTTCGCCGGCCTCTTCTACCTGGTGCTGGGGCTCTTCGGCGCCACCGTGGGCGCCCTCTTCGCCGCCTTCCCGAAGGAGCTGGTGATGGCGGTGGCCGGCCTGGCGCTGGTCAACACCATCGCCTCGGGCCTGACCGCCGCCACCAAGGACGACGGCCAGCGCGAGGCGGCCCTCATCACCTTCCTGGTCACCGCCTCCGGCGTCAGCCTGCTCGGCGTCGGTGCCGCCTTCTGGGGGCTGGTGGCCGGGGTGGTGGCCCTGCTCGCGCTCCGCAAGGCCTGAACCCCCGGCGCCCGGCGCGGCGCCCGTCCCAGGAGGTCCCCGTGCACTACGCCCTCACCTACGAGACCGTCCCCGATCACGCCACCCGGCGCACCCCGTACCGCCCCGACCACCTGGCGCTGGTGAAGGCCTTCCACGCCGACGGCCGGCTGCTGATGGCCGGCGCCTTCGACCCCATCGACGGGGCGCTGCTGATCTTCCGCGGCGACTCGCCGGCGGTGGCCGAGGAGTTCGTGCGGCAGGACCCCTACGTCAAGGCGGGGCTGGTGACGGCGTGGCGGGTGCGCGCGTGGACGGTGGTGGTGGGCGGCTGAGCCCGCTGGCCCCGGCCCTCACGGCCAGCGCGGCTTGACACCCCGCCAGGGGGCTGGGACGGTGGAGCCACGGTCGCCCAGGCGGCCCGTCCGTCGCCATGGCCCCGCCCACCTCGCCCCGCCGCCGGCTCGCCCTCGCCCTCGCCCTGCTGGTGCAGGCCGGGCCGGCCCTCGCGTCGCCGCCGGCGTCCGATCGCCGGCCGCTCTCGCAGGCCATCCTGGAGCGCTGGACCTACCGCGACGGCCTCCCGCACAACACCGTCCACCGGGTGCTGGCCTCGCGCGGCGGCTACCTCTGGATCGGCACGCAGGAGGGGCTGGTCCGCTTCGACGGCGTCCGCTTCAAGACCTTCGCCCAGCGCGACACGCCGGGGCTCGGCAACAACCAGATCAACGCCCTGCTGGAGGACCAGGAGGGCGCGATCTGGGTCGGGACGGCGCTGGGGGTGAGCCGCATGGCCGGCGGCGCCTTCGAGCCGGTGGACCTGGGCGGGCGCGCCGCGGTCACCAGCCTCGCCGCCGACGGCGAGGGGGGGCTGTGGGTGGCCACCGAGGCGCGCGGCGTGCTCCACGTGCCCGCGCCGGGGTCCGGCCCCGCCTCGCCCCTGGCCGGCCTGCCCGACCCGCGCGTGCAGGCCATGGCGCGCCAGGGTGAGACCCTCTGGCTGGGCGGCTACGGCGGCCTGCAGCGGCTGCAGGACGGCCGCCTCGACCGCATCGGCACCTCCTTCCCGGCCGACGTGCCGGTCACCCGCCTCCTCGCCGCCCGCGACGGGGCGCTCTGGATCGGCACCGCCGCAGGCCTGGCGCGCTTCCACGAGGGCGCCGCCGAGGCCGAGCGGGTCCCGCAGGTCGGCGCCAGCTGGATCAGCGCGCTGCTGGAGGACCGGAGCGGCGCCATCTGGGCGGCCACCGAGAACGGGCCCGTGCTGCGCCTCGTCAACGGGCGGGCCGAGCCGGTGGCCGGCCCGGGGAGCCCCGCCTCCTCCAACTCCCTCGCCGAGGACGCCGACGGCGACCTCTGGATCGGCACCGAGTCGGGCGGGCTGGTGCGCCTGCGCTGGGGCCAGGCCATCACCATCGCGGCCGAGGAGGGGCTGGCCCACGACGTGGCCTGGGCCGTCCAGGAGTCACGCGCCGGAGGCGTCTGGGTGGCCACCGACGCCGGCCTCTCGCGCGTCCAGGGCCCGCGCGCGCAGCCCGCCTATGTGGCGGAGGTGGGGCGCGGCAGCCTGGGCGGCCTGCTGGAGGACCGGGCCGGCGCCCTCTGGGTGGGGGTGCCGGACGGGCTGGTGCGGGTGGGGCCCGGCGGGACGGCCCGCTACGGCGCCGCCCAGGGGCTGGCCACCACGCTGGTGCGCAGCCTCCTGGAGGCGCGCGACGGCACCCTCTGGGTCGGCACCATGCGCGGGCTGTTCCGGCGCGCCGGCGAGCGCTTCGTGCCGCTCGCCAGCCACCCCGGCCTGGCCGGCGACACCATCAACGTCCTGGCGGAGGACACCAGGGGGACCCTGTGGGTCGGCACCACCACCGGCCTGGCCCGTCGCGAGGGCGAGCGGCTGGTGCCGGCCGCCGAGGGCGGCCAGCCCATCCGCGCCGACGTCACGGCCCTGCTCTCCGAGGCCGACGGCACGCTCTGGATCGGCACGGTGAGCGAGGGGCTGGTGCGGCTCAAGGGCGGCCAGCTCCGCGGCTGGACGCAGCGCGAGGGGCTCCACGAGGACACCATCTTCTCCATCATCGACGACGGGGTGGGCCACCTCTGGCTGGGCGGCACCCACGGCATCTCGCGGGTCTCCCGCGCCGAGCTGGAGGAGGTGGCGGCGGGGCGCCGCGGCGCGGTGGCGCCGCTGGTGCTCGGCACCGCCGACGGCATGCGGGAGCGGGAGTGCAACGGCGGGGTGACCCCGGCGGCCTGGCGGGGCCGTGACGGCCGGCTCTGGTTCGCCACCATCCGCGGCGTGGTGCAGGTCGACCCGGCGCGGCTGGAGTCGCCGCGGAGCCCGCCCCCCGCCCAGGTCGAGGAGGTGCTGGCCGACGGCCACGGCTGGCCGGCGAGCCGGCCGCTGCGCTTCCCCCCCGGGACCCGGCGCGTCGAGCTGCGCTACACCGGCCTGGCCCTCTCGGCGGCCGACCGGGTCCGCTTCCGCCACCGGCTGGTCGGGCTGGACGACGCGCCGGTGGACGCCGGCAGCGAGCGGGCGGCCCACTTCACCAGCCTCGGCCCGGGCCGCTACACCTTCGAGGTCTCGGCCTCGACGGCGGCCGGCGCCTGGGGCCCGCCGGCCACGGTGGCCTTCGAGATCGAGCCGCACCCCTGGCAGACCCCCTGGTTCGCGGCGGCGGTGGCGGCCGCGGTCCTGGCCCTGGCGGCGGCCACCCACCTGGCCCGCACCCGCGCCCTGCGGCGGCGCGAGGCCCTGCTGGCGGCCCGGGTCGAGGAGGAGATGGCCCAGGTGAAGATGCTGCGCGGCCTGCTCCCGACCTGCGCCTGGTGCAGCAAGATCAAGGACGAGGGCGGGGCCTGGCGCCGCTTCGAGGAGTACGTGAGCCAGCACACCGAGGCCCGCTTCACCCACGGGATGTGCCCGGACTGCTTCGCCCGCCTGGGCGGCGACGGGCCGCCGGAGGGCGGGCCGGGGCCGGAGCGCGGGGGACCGGCGGGCTAGCTAGGCGGCCCGCACCACCACCCCGTGGGCGGTCTCGGCGTAGACGTACTCCGGGTGGAACTTCTGGGCGGTCTGCAGGGCCCACTCGCGGTCGAAGAGCACCACCGCCCGGTCGCGCACGTCCAGCACCACCATGCCCTCGACGGCGGCGTGGAGGGCCTCGAGATCCACCGGGGCGCCGTCCTCGCGGCGCACCCAGCGGGCCAGCTGCCAGGGCACCGCCTCGACGCGGACCTCCACGCCGTACTCCGACTCCAGCCGGTACTTCACCACCTCGAACTGGAGCTGGCCGAGGGCGCCCAGCACGAGATCGCCGGTGCGGCCGGCCGGCGGCCGGTAGAGCTGCACCGTCCCCTCCTGCGCCAGCTGCTCGATCCCCTTGGCGAACTGCTTGCGCTTGAGCGGATCGACCAGGGCCAGGCGGCGGAAGTGCTCGGGGGCGAAGCTGGGGATCCCCTCGAAGGCGAAGTCCGAGCCGCCGGTGAGGGTGTCGCCGATCTCGAAGGTGCCGGTGTCGTGGAGGCCCACCACGTCGCCGGCGTACGACTCCTCGATGGTGGCGCGGTCGCGGGCCAGGAACTGGGTGGGGTTGGCCAGGCGCACCTCCTTGCCGGAGCGCACGTGGCGCACCTTCATCCCCTTCACCAGCTTGCCGGAGCAGATGCGCAGGAAGGCCACCCGGTCGCGGTGGGCCTTGTCCATGTTCGCCTGGATCTTGAAGACGAAGCCGCTGAACTCGTCGCGCTCGGGGGCGATGGGCCCCTGGTCGGAGGGGCGGGGGCGCGGCGGCGGCATCAGCTCGCAGAAGGTCTCGAGGAAGGCCTCCAGGCCGAAGTTGTTGACCGCCGACCCGAAGAACATGGGCGAGAGCTCGCCGGCCTCGAAGCGCTCCTTGTGGAACCCGTCACCGGCCAGCTCCAGCAGCTCGGCGTCGTGGCGCAGCTGGTCGTAGCCCCGCTCGTCGAGGGCCTCCTTCACCAGCGGGTCGTCGATGCCGGTCACCTCCACCGGCGGCCGCTCGGCGCCGGTGGTGGAGGAGGAGTTGGCGAAGTCCTTGTCGAACAGGTAGACGCGCCGCTTCTCCCGGTGCCACACCCCGCGGAAGGTCCCCTCGCGGAAGATGGGCCAGGTGACGGGGTAGACGCCGATCCCGAGGACGCTCTCCACCTCGCCGATGAGCTCGAAGGCGTCGCGCCCCGGGCGGTCCAGCTTGTTGACGAAGGTGAAGATGGGGATGGCCCGCTGGCGGCAGACGCGGAAGAGCTTGCGGGTCTGCGACTCGACGCCCTTGGCGCAGTCGAGGAGCATGACCGCCCCGTCCACGGCGTGGAGGGTGCGGTAGGTGTCCTCCGAGAAGTCGGCGTGGCCCGGGGTGTCGAGGAGGTTGAGCTGCATCCCCCGGTACGGGAAGGCCAGCACCGAGGTGGTGATGGAGATGCCGCGCTCCCGCTCCATCTCCATCCAGTCCGAGACCGCGCTGGCCCGGCCGCGCTTGGCCTTGACCGCCCCGGCCAGCTGGATGACGCCGCCGTAGAGCAGCAGCTTCTCGGTGAGCGTGGTCTTGCCCGCGTCGGGGTGCGAGATGATGGCGAAGGTGCGGCGGCGCGCGATCTCGTGCGGGAGGCTCATGGCGGGGCGGGTCCATACCACGATCCGCCCGGCCCCCGGAGCCCCGCGGCGGCGGGAGGGGCCCCTCCGCGCTGGCGCCCCGGCCCGCCTTCGGCTAGGTGATCGGCCCATGACCCAGAAGCAGCGCGAGGCCCACCGCGCCGCCCTGCTGCGGCTCCGCCAGGGCGTGCTGGCCGCCGGGCCGGCCCGCATCGAGCCCAACCGCACCGACCCGAGCAGCACCGGCGTGGCCGACGAGGACGCCCAGGCCCTCTCCGAGATGCTCCAGGTGCTGGCCTCCCAGCGCAACCGCGGCCAGGCCGACCTGCTGGCCAGGGTGGACCAGGCGCTGCGCCGCCTGGCCACCGCCCCGGAGGACTTCGGCCTCTGCGCCGAGTGCGAGGAGCCCATCGCCGAGAAGCGGCTCCAGCTCATGCCCTGGGCCACCCACTGCCCCGCCTGCCAGGCCCGCACCGAGCCGAAGCTGGGCGGCGTGCGCAAGAAGCTCACCGACTTCCGATAGGGACCCCCATGCGCCTCCTCCACACCATGCTCCGCGTCGGCGACCTCGAGCGCTCGCTGGCCTTCTACACGCAGGTCCTGGGCATGACGCTGCTGCGCCGCCACGAGTACCCCGAGGGCCGCTTCACCCTGGCCTTCGTCGGCTACGGCCCGGAGGCCGAGCAGGCGGTGATCGAGCTGACGCACAACTGGGACACGCCCCGCTACGAGCTGGGGGGCGGGTTCGGCCACCTGGCGCTGGAGGTGGAGGACGCCGCGGCGGCCTGCGCCGCCATCCGCGCCCGCGGCGGCAAGGTGGTGCGCGAGGCCGGCCCCATGAAGCACGGCACCACCGTCATCGCCTTCGTGGAGGACCCGGACGGCTACCGCATCGAGCTCATCGAGCGGAAGCGGGCCTGAGGTGCCGCGCGGCGCCGGCGAGGGGCGCGAGGACGGGCCCCACGGCTGGGAGCGGGCCATCGCGGCCGCCCTGGCGGCCGGGCAGCCGGTGGCCGACACGCGCTTCGACCGGCTCTTCGGGCCGGAGCTGCAGCGGCGCGCCGCGCTCCACTTCACGCCGGTGGCGGTGGCGCTGCGGGCCGCCGCCTGGCTCACCGCCGGCGGGGCCACCCGGGTGGCCGACCTGGGCGCCGGCGCCGGCAAGCTCTGCCTGGTGGGCGCGGCCGCCACCGGGGCCACCTTCACCGGCATCGAGCAGCGCCCCGGCCTGGTCCAGGTGGCGCGCGACGCCGCCCGGCGCATGGGGCTCGGGAACGCCCAGTTCGTCCAGGGCGACCTGCGCACCGTGCCGCTGCGCCGCCACCAGGCCTTCTACGTCTACGACCCGTTCTCCGAGCCAGGGGCCGAGCCGGACGAGTGGCTCGACCCCTGCCCGCCCACGGTGGACCGGGCCGCCGACGTGGCGCGGCTCCTCGAGCGGCTCGGCGAGGCGCCGGCCGGCACGCGGGTGGCCATGCTCTGCGGCCTCGACGGGGCGGCGCCGCCGGGCTACCGGCTGGAGGCGTCCATCCCGGTGCACGCGCGCGGCGACGCGCTGGAGTGCTGGATCCGGGGCTAGGCGCCGCCGAGCCGGGCCCAGTGGTCCTTCAGCTCGCCGGTGAGGGCGAAGGGCTGGATCTCCACCTGCCACCCGTCGCCGTCGCGGCGGCAGAGCCGCGTGAGGATCCAGACCGAGAAGGGCTGCTCCGCGTAGATCTTGGCCTCCAGCAGCCGGTTCTCCGGCAGCGGCTCGTCGCCCACCAGCACCAGGGCGCCGGGGGTGATGGCGCGGGAGGTGTAGAGGCGGGGTCGGCGGGCCACGCTCACCGAGACGCCCAGGCGCAGCGGGCGCCCGGGCTGCGAGAGGGTGGTCTCGGGCTGGGCCACGTGGGTGGAGGCGGCGCTGGCGGCGGAGGCCGGCGTCTCGAAGGCGGCCACGAAGTCGGGCACCTGCTCCAGGACCCGGGCCAGCGGGGCCCGCTCCGCCGGCGCCAGGCCGGCCACCGCGGCCAGGTCGTCGACCGAGACGTGGGCCCGGTCGAGGAGCAGCTGCACCACCGCGTCGCCCACCCGCACCACCTCGAGGAGCCGGGGGTCGGAGCAGGCCGGCTTCTCGGCGTGGTGCCCGCCCACCACCTCGGCCACCAGGGGCGGCAGCCGCCAGCGCTCGGCGGTGAGGAGGCCGACGCGCACGTGCTGCCGCTCCACCAGCGCCTCCCAGGCGGCGCGCGGGAAGGCCTCGCGGACCTTCTCCTCCTCCACCAGCCCCTCCAGGCAGGAGAGGGCCACGATGCGCCCGAAGTCGTGGAGCAGGCCGAGGGTGAAGGCCTCCTCGGCGCGCAGGCCGCGGAGGCGGGCCAGCTCCTGGCAGACCGCCGCCGACGCCAGCCCCTCGATCCAGGTCATGCGGCGCAGCAGCACCAGCGGCCCGATGGCCTGGGCGTGCACCGCCAGGCCCGAGGCCAGCAGGAGCTTCATCACCTGCTGGACGCCGATGCGGGTGAGCGCCTGGGTGAGGTCGATGACCGGCGCGCCGCGCCGGTACATCACCGAGTTGGCGCAGCGCAGGACGTCGGCTGCCAGGACCGCGTCGGCGCCGATCAGGCCGGCCACCTCCCCGAGCCCGACCCCCTTGCGCCCCATGGTCTCCTGGACCCGCAGGGCCACGGCGGGATAGGGCGGCACCTTGAGGTCGCCGGCGGCGCAGCGGGCCTCCACCGCCTGCTCCAGGCGCCACAGGGGCTCGGGCAGGTCGGCGGTCGCGGCGGCGGGTGCGGTGGTGGGGGGTGGAGGGCTGGG
>WBZM01000905.1_pt1 | contig 34306 bp, 34 predicted proteins | sample 5204271 | NCBI WGS metagenome assembly WBZM01 (sample SAMN12344346, study PRJNA552823) | activated sludge metagenome | biome: Activated sludge suspended growth; feature: Nitrification reactor; material: Wastewater; isolation source: activated sludge from nitrification reactor of wastewater... | reverse complement strand
TCGACATCACCATCACCACGTCCGCTCCGACGGACTACGAGGCTTTCGAGCTGCTGCTCGGCCTGGGTATGCCCTTCGCACAGGAAGGTCGCCCGGTCCCCGAGGGTGCCGAGAACGCCGATGACGCGTCGGCCGAAGAGGCCCCGGTCGCAGAGGCCGAAGCCTCTCCGGCGGAGGCCGACGAAGCAGCAGCAGACGACAACGAGACCCCGGATGAGGAATCCGATTCCGCCGGGGCCGAAGAAACGCAGGAGGACCAGGCCTAATGGCCAAGACGTCACAGAAGGTGCGCCAGCAGCGCAAGGCGAAGTTTTCGACCCGTGAGTACAACCGGTGCCGCCGGTGTGGACGCCCCCGTGCGTACTACCGGAAGTTCGGCATCTGCCGGATCTGCCTGCGCGAAGCCGCCCATGAGGGCTACATCCCCGGCATGACGAAGTCGAGCTGGTGATCTGATGCTTACCGATCCGATTTCCGACTACCTGACCCGCATCCGCAACGGCCTCAGCTCCGGCCTGGCCCGCGTCGAGGTGCCGAGCTCGAAGCTGAAGCTCGAGGTCTCTCGCATCCTCACCGAGCAGGGCTACATCTCGGGTTACGAGAAGAGCCCCGCCGAAGTGGGCGAGAAGATCACGGTCGAACTGAAGTACACGAAGGACCACCAGCCGGTGATCACCGGTCTAGAGAGGGTTTCCCGGCCTGGCCGACGTCGTTACGTCGGCCACGGCGAGGTTCCCCGCGTTCACGGTGGTACGGGTACCGCGATCATCACGACCTCACATGGCGTGATGACCGGTCACGAAGCGAAGAAGGAAGGCGTTGGCGGCGAGGTGCTCGCCTACGTCTGGTAACCGAGGAATTCATGAGTCGAATTGGAAAAAAGCCGATCGATCTCCCCGATGGGGTCGAGATCGACATCAAGCCCGGACTTATTACGGTCAAGGGCCCGAAGGGCGAGCTTCAGCAGGAAGTCTCGACCGACATGACCGTGAAGACGGAGGACGGCACGATCACGGTGGAGCGGCCGACTGACCGCCCCAACCATCGCGCCCTTCACGGGCTGACCCGTAGCCTGATCGCCAACATGATTGTCGGTGTGACCGACGGCTACACCAAGGTCCTCGAGATCCAGGGTGTCGGCTACCGCGCGGCGGCCAAGGGCAAGGGCCTCGAGCTCGCGCTCGGGTACTCCCATCCGGTCAGCATCGAGGCGCCCGAGGGCATCGAATTTGAACTTCCCCAGCCGACGGAAATCATCGTCAAGGGGATTGACAAGCAGAAGGTCGGTCAGGTTGCGGCCAACATCCGCGAGAGCCGTCCGCCGGAGCCCTACAAGGGCAAGGGCATCCGCTACCGCGGTGAACACGTCCTCAGGAAGGTCGGCAAGCGAGTATGACCGTCATTACCAATCGTCAGCGCAGGCAGCGCCGTCGCTACCGGGTCCGGTCCAAGGTGTCCGGCACCGCCGAGCGGCCCCGTTTGTCGGTGTACCGCTCCAACCGTGGCGTTTTCGCCCAGCTCATCGACGACATCGATGGAAAGACGCTGGCCGCCGCGAACTGGACCGAACCCGAACTCAAGGAGCTCCGGGGTACCGAGCAGGCGAAGAAGGCCGGCGAGCTGCTGGCTGAACGTGCAAAGAAGGCAGGCGTCGAGACTTGTGTTTTCGACCGAAGCGGTTACCGCTACCACGGCAGGGTCAAGGCCCTCGCCGAAGGTGCGAGAGAGGGTGGACTGGAGTTCTAGGACTCCAGTACGGTGAATAGCTCATATGAAGGGAATGGATACAGCCCGCATCGAGATGGTCAGCCCAAAGGGACTCGACCTCCAGGAGCGTGTAATCGAGATCAACCGCGTGGCCAAGGTGGTCAAGGGTGGTCGCCGGTTCTCGTTCACTGCCCTCGTTGCAGTAGGTGACGAAGAGTCAGTTGTCGGCATCGGTTACGGCAAGGCCCGCGAGGTTCCGCTCGCGATCCAGAAGGCCGTCGAGAACGCCCGCAAGAACCTGATTCGGATCCCCAAGTACGGGGACACGATCACCCATAAAATTATCGGCCGCTATGGCGCCGGTCACGTCGTGCTGCGCCCGGCCAGCCCGGGAACCGGCGTTATCGCCGGTGGTGGCGTTCGTGCCGTGCTCGAACTTGGCGGCGTGCGAGACATCCTCACCAAGTCGGTAGGCACCCAGAACCCGATCAACCTGGTCAAGGCGACCATGGACGGAATCATCCGTTTGCGCCGGCCGGAAGAGGTCGCGGAGCTGCGTGGCCTGACGATCACCGAGGTGCTCGGCATCGACAAGGACACCAAGGCCAAAGAGGAAGCCTCCACCAACGGTGGGGCTCCCGACGCCGAAAGCGAAGCTGCCGTCGAGGAAGCCGCCGACGCCGCTGCTGCCGCATCCGCGGAAGCTCCGGCTGAAGAAGCCGGTACCCCCGACGACATCGCCGCGATCGAGGGCAAGGCTGCGCTGGACACTGCCGACAAGCCGGCTCCCGAGCCGACCGGCCCCTCCGCCTCCGAGGTCGGAGCCGAAGTCGCTGCTGACGCAGGCCAGGAAGAGTCCGTCGCCCAGGAGGTCGAGTCGGCCGAAGCTGCCGAGGAAGCTGAAGCAGAGGCTGACTCCGAAGCGGAGCAGAAGGAATCCTGATGGCCAAGCTCTCGATCAAGCAGATTCGTTCAGATATCAACACCAACCCGAGCCAGCGGGGAACCCTTGCTGCCCTGGGTCTGGGCAAGATCGGCCGCACCGTCGAGCGCGATGATTCCCCCCAGCTTCAGGGTCAACTCAAGGTGGTTTCTCACCTGGTCAAGGTGGAGGAGGCCTGATGGCTGACAAGCAGGAAAGCCGCGAAGAAGAAATCGGCCTTCACAACCTGAGCCCCAAGCCGGGCTCGCGTCGTCCCAAGAAGCGGATCGGCCGGGGGCCTGGTTCAGGCACCGGCAAGACTTCCGGTCGCGGTCACGGCGGCCAGGGCCAGCGTTCGGGCAACCAGCGCAAGGTCAACCTCGAAGGTGGCCAGACCCCGATTCACATGCGGATGCGCAAGTTGCGCGGCCCGCACATGAAGAAGTCGATGCCGTTCGAGAACTTCCGGACCGCAACCCAGCCGGTCAACCTCTCCGATCTCGAAGATCGTTTCGAGGCTGGCGCCGAGGTCACCCCGGAGTCGCTCAAGGCTGCCGGTCTCGCAACCCGCAAGGACCCGGTCAAGATTCTCGCCCGTGGTGAGATCTCTAAGAGTCTGACTGTCAAGGCGCACGGCTTCTCGGCCGCTGCCAAGGAGAAGATCGAAGCCGCCGGCGGAAGCTGCGAGCTGATCGACTGATGATCGCAACTGTTGCGAAAGCGTTCTCCGTACCGGAGATCCGCCGGAAGCTTCTTTTCGTAGCGGCCATGCTGGCGCTGTACCGGCTTGGCGCCTACATTCCGGCTCCCGGCATCGATGTCGATGCCGTCAAGCAGCTCGAGGATCAGCTCACCGGCTCCAACATTCTTGGGTTCCTGAACCTGTTCTCGGGTGGCTCGCTTTCGCGACTTTCGCTCTTCGCCCTGGGCATCATGCCCTACATCACGGCGTCGATCATCCTGCAGCTTCTGACCGTCGTCGTGCCTTCCCTGGAGCGTCTCCAGAAGGAAGGCGAAGTCGGCCAGCAGAAGATCACGCAGTACACGCGTTACCTGACCGTCGGCCTGGCTGCGATGCAGTCCTTCGCCTACGTCTTCCTCTTCAACTCGCTGTCGGCTGGCGGCACCAGCGTCGTCTCCGACACGAACCCCGCCAACGTCTTCCTGATCGTGATCTGCCTGACAGCGGGTACCACCCTGCTCATGTGGATCGGCGAACTGATCACCCAGCGCGGCATCGGCAACGGCATCTCGCTGCTGATCTTCGCCTCGATCGTCTCGGGCGTTCTGCCTGGTATCCAGACCTGGTGGAACAACCCCGATCAGGTCTTCGTGGTCCTGCTTCCGTTCATCATCCTCGGCGTGATCGTGGCGATAGTTTTCGTCCAGGAAGGTCAGCGCCGGATCCCTGTCCAATACGCCAAGCGTGTGGTCGGTCGCAAGATGACCTCGGGTGGCTCCACCTACCTGCCGCTCAGGGTCAACATGGCCGGCGTCATTCCGGTCATCTTCGCCGCGTCGATCATGGCCCTGCCACCGACGATCGGCCAGTTGATCAATACGCCTCTGTCACTTGACATCGCCGCCTTCCTGAATCCGGGCGGCTGGGCCTACGTGGTGGGTGAAGTCTTCTTCATCATCATCTTCACCTACTTCTACACGGCGGTCACCTTCAATCCGGTGGACCAGGCCGACAACCTCAAGAAGTACGGCGGGTTCATTCCGGGCGTCCGTCCGGGGCGTCCGACGGCCGAGTATCTCGACCGCGTGCTCTCGCGCCTGACCTTCCCCGGCGCCCTCTACCTGGGTGCTGTTGCGGCATTCCCGACCATCCTTTTCAACAACATCGGTGGCGGGTTCTTCTTCGGTGGTACCTCGATCCTGATCGTCGTGGGTGTGGCCCTCGACACGGTCAAGCAGCTCGAGGCGCAGCTGATGATGCGCAACTACGAAGGCTTCCTGAAGTAGAGGTCTGCTCGTGGCTGAACTCAACCTGATCCTGCTCGGACCGCCCGGGAGCGGCAAAGGCACCCAGGGCGAACGACTGCAGGAGGATTTCGAGTACCCGTACTACGCGACGGGGGACATCCTTCGCGCGGCAGTCAAGGAAGGCACCGAGGTCGGGAAGTCAGCCAAGGAGTACATGGACCGGGGCGACCTCGTTCCGGACGAGGTGATCATCGGGATCATCGCCGAGCGTCTCGAGTCCGGCGAAGCCGATCACGGATTCATCCTCGACGGCTTCCCGCGTACCGTGGTCCAGGCCGAGGCGCTCGATGCCGAGCTCGAGAAGCTTGGCCGACAGCTGACAGCCGTAATCCTGATCGACGTCGATGACGACGAGATCGTCAACCGCCTTTCCGGTCGGCGCGTCTGTCAGGAGAAGGGCCACGTCTACCACGTCGAGTACAACCCTCCCGCCTCCGAAGGCGTTTGCGACATCGACGGCTCGGAGCTCTACACGCGGGATGACGACAAGCCCGATGTTGTCCGCCACCGTCTCGAGCAGTACCACGAGAAGACCGCCCCGCTGGTCTCCTACTACGAGAAGCAGGGCCTGCTCAACGAGATTCACGGGGCTGACGACCCGGACCGGGTCAGCGAGAAGATTCGCACCCTTGTCTCGACCTTGAGCCTCGAAGAAGGCCGTTAGCTCCAACCGATGATCATCCGCAAGACGGACGATCAGATCGAGAAGATGGCTGCCGCGGGCGCCGTCCACTCGAAGTGCATGAAGATGCTGACCTCGAAGGTGCGGCCGGGTGTGACCACGGCCGAACTGGACGAGGCGGCCGAGAAGTTCATTCGTTCCCAGGGTGGCATCCCGACCTTCAAGGGGTTCCGGGGCTTCCCGGGCTCCATCTGCGCTTCGCCGAACACGATGGTGGTCCACGGAATCCCCGGTCCCTACAAGCTGGAGAAGGGCGACATCCTCTCGATCGATATCGGGGTCACGCTCGACGGTTGGGTTGCTGATGGAGCTTCCACGATTCCGGTTGGCCAGATCGACGAGACAACGCAGAAGCTTCTGACGGTAACCAAGGAGTCGCTTGACCTTGCTGCGGCACAGATGGTCCCCGGCAACCGGGTCGGTGACATCGGCCACGCCGTCCAGAGCCACGTCGAAGCCGCCGGATTCTCGATCATCCGCACCCTGGTTGGTCACGGGGTGGGGCAGAACATGCATGAGGAGCCCCAGATCCCGAACTACGGCGTGCCCGGAAGGGGCCCGGAGATCGAGGAAGGCATGGTCTTCGCGATCGAACCGATGGTCAACGTCGGCAGTCCGCATGTCTACATGGACGATGACGGGTGGTCGGTCTACTCGGAAGACGGATCGATGGCAGCCCATTTCGAGTACACGGTCGCCGCAACAGCCGACGGTCCCCGCATCCTCACTCCCTGGGACCGCTAATTCACGTGGACCCGGAGCGTTTCTTCCTGCTATTGTTCCCAAGCGGCCAAAATTGGCCCTTTTTTCACGCCCGGAGTCCGTTTACTGGGACTCCCGGGAGATCTCTTCCAAAGGAATGACTGGACGATGAAGGTCCGAGCCTCGGTAAAACCGATGTGTGAGAAGTGCAAGATTATTCGCCGGCGCGGACGCGTCCTGGTGATCTGTGAGAACCCGCGACACAAGCAGAGGCAGGGTTAATTAGATGGCGCGTATCGCCGGGGTCAACATCCCCCTGAACAAGCGGGCCGTGATCGGCCTCACCTACATCTACGGAATCGGTGAGTCGACCGCCGCGGACATCCTCGAAGAGGTCGGCATCGACCCCGATACCCCGGTCAAGGACCTGACCGAGGACGAGGTCATAAAGCTGCGTGACGCCGTCGAGACCCGCGAGGTCGAAGGCGACCTGCGTCGCGAGCGTTCCCAGAACGTCAAGCGACTGATGGAGATCGGCTCCTACCGGGGCCTTCGTCATCGTCGTGGCCTGCCGGTTCGGGGCCAGCGCACCAAGACCAACGCCCGGGGCCGCAAGGGTCCGCGCCGCATGAGCGTCGCCGGCAAGAAGAAGCCCGCGAAGTAAGGAGCTAGAGACTTTTCATGGCAGCCAAGAAACCGGCCAAGACCCGCACACGCCGCCGCGTTCGCAAGAACATTGCGGTCGGCCAGGCCCACATCAAGACTTCCTTCAACAACACCATCGTCACCCTGACCGACCCCGAGGGCAACGTGATTGCCTGGGAGTCGGCCGGTAGCGCAGGTTTCAAGGGTTCGCGCAAGTCGACCCCGTTTGCCGCCCAGGTGACCGCCGATGCCGCCGCCAAGAAGGGCATGGAGCACGGCCTGCAGAAGGTCGAAGTCTTCGCCAAGGGCGCCGGTTCCGGCAAGGACACCGCGGTTCGTTCGCTTCAGGCCGCGGGCCTCGAGGTGACCAGCGTCAAGGACGTGACGCCGCAGGCTCACAACGGCTGCCGCCCCCGCAAGCGCCGTCGCGTCTGATCCAGACGCAAGCAAGCCTTCCCCTCCCCCCGCAACAAAAGGATCCAATGAGCACTGATTTCCAGGTACCGACTATCTCTTCCGAGCAGGTTGACGAGAACAAGGGTGTCTTCACCATCGAGCCCCTCGACAAGGGCTTCGGCTACACCTTCGGATCGAGCCTGCGTCGCGTGCTGCTCTCGTCGCTCGCTGGCGCCGCGATCACCAGCGTCCGCATCGAGGGCGTTTCGCATGAGTTCTCGAACGTCGCCGGTGTGAAGGAAGACGTCACCGACATCGTCCTCAACCTGAAGGACCTGGTGGTCCGGATGCACACTGACGCCGACGCCGTCGAGGCCCCGATCGTGGCCACCGGCCCGGGTGACGTGACCGCAGCCGACATCGACCTGCCTGCCGGCGTCGAGATCCTCAACCCGGACGCTCCGATTGCCACCCTCGAGAAGAAGACCCGTCTCGAGATGTACGTGACCATCGGCCGTGGCCGCGGTTACCGTCCGGCCGAGGAGAACAAGGATTCGGACCAGCCGATCGGCGTGATTCCGATCGACTCGATCTTCTCGCCGATTCGTCGCGCCTCCTACACCGTCGAGGCTGCCCGAGTCGGTCAGCGCACCGACTTCGACAAGCTCACCCTGGAGCTCGAGACCGACGGTTCGATCGAACCGAACACGGCGCTCCGTGAAGCCTCGGAGATCCTGATCAAGAGCCTCGCGATCTTCAGCGACCCTGACCGGGTCGAGGAGCTCACTGCCCGTGAGCCGGTCGTGGCCGAGGGTGTAGCCGTCGTCGAAGGTGCCGCTCCTGCTTCCGGCGGGGAGAACGACATCCTGATCGATGAGCTGGAGCTCAGCGTCCGTTCGTACAACTGCCTCAAGCGTGCCGGTATCGAGACGATCGGTCAGCTTCTGGTCAAGTCCGAGTCCGAACTCCAGGCGATCCCGAACTTCGGTCAGAAGTCGATCGAAGAGGTCATTGAAAACCTTCAGGGCCGCGGCCACGAGCTGCGCCAGGACTAGCGTCACCGAGTTAGAGTCAAGGAGAAACGATGCGCCACGCAAAGAAGAGGAACAAGCTGGGTCGGGATTCGGCTCACCGGAAGGCGCTGCTCAGCAATCTCTCCAAGGAGATCATCGAGCACGAGCGCATCAAGACCTCACAGGCGAAGGCCAAGGCAGCCAAGCCGGAGATCGAGAAGCTGATTACGCTCGGCAAGCGCGGTGACCTGCACGCCCGTCGTCAGGCGCTTTCGGCCCTTCACCAGGACAAGTTCGCTGTCCACAAGCTGTTTGAGGAGATTGCTCCCCGTTACGAGGACCGCAACGGTGGCTACACCCGGATCGTGAAGATCGGGCCCCGCAAGTCCGACTCGACCGAGATGGTTTTCCTCGAGCTCGTTTAGGGTTCCGCGGGCTCCCGCAGCCATCAGATTGTTTGCAGTGAAAGGCCCTCCGGGGCCTTTCACGTTTCCGGGCTCGGGAACGGGCCCGAATCGAACCTTTTCAGGTTCCTCGGTGTTCATCAGAGTAGGCCTATACTGGGCTATTGCTGACTTTCCGATTGATGGGACCAGGTAAATGACTTTTGCCAGGGGGCAAGAACAGATTCGCGCGGGAATCCTCGCCGCCGTGGTCGCGCTGACGGCCGGTCTGCTCCTGCTCGCGGGTGCTTCTGAAGCGCGTGCCGCGTGGGGAACCCCGGTCTTTGGCAACGGGCCCTACGGCGTTGCCACCGACGGTTCCGGGAACCTCTACGTCACTGAGCGGATCGGCAATCGTGTGGTCAAGTACAGCCCGACCGGCACCCAGCTGATGGCCTTCGGAACTCCCGGAAACGGCCAGGCGCAGTTCAACTCGCCCGGCGGTCTCGCGGTCGAGTCCGGCGGAGCGATCTTCGTCGCAGACACCGGCAACAACCGGATCCAGCGCTTCTATCCGAACGGCAGCTACCAGACCGAATGGGGAACCTTCGGTTCCGGCCTCGGCCAGTTCAAGCAGCCTGACGCGGTAGCTGTCGACGGTGGCGGAAATGTCTACGTGGCTGACACTGACAACAACCGGGTGGTCAAGTGCAATGCGTGGGGCTGGTGTCCGGCTGCCTTCACGTTTGACACCGGGATCAATGACATCGGTGGCATCTCGGGTCCGCTCGGTGTCGCAACCGATTCCAGCGGCAACGTCTATGTGTCCGACACGGGCAACGACCGGATCGTCAAGAGCGATTCGACCGGCAACGTGATTGCCATCTGGAGCACCTTCGGTTCCGGCCAGGGTCAGGTCAACAACCCGGCCGGCCTGACGATAGGACCCGGGAACACGCTCTTCGTGGCCGACCGCGGAAATTCCCGGGTCCAGCGTCTCTCGACCGGAGGTTCCTTCCTTTCCGAGTGGATCGTCCCGTCACCGTTTGTCACTTCCCAGCCGTCCTCGGTAGCGATCGGGCCCGGCACCACGATCAACGTGGGCAACTTCATGAACAACCGGGTCGAGCGCTGGGATCCGCCCACCGGTCCGACCGGTCCCACCGGGCCGACTGGTCCAACCCAGAACACTGGCCCGACCGGTCCCACGGGGCCGACCCAGCCCACCGGTCCGACCGGTCCAACCGGCAGCACCAATGGCCCGGTCATCAACCCGCCCAACAAGGACGACGACAAGAACGGCGGCAAGAACGACAACAAGGGCGGCAATAACGGGAACAAGAACAACGACGGCAAGGGCAAGGTCAAGCAGGCCATCATCAAGCCCGTCAAGGTCTGGATGGAAGGTGGAGGCAGGGTCGTGAAGGCCGGCAGCTCGGTCAACATGAAGGTTGCGGTCACCAACAACGGTGAACTCACCGCCCGGAACGTCTACGTGTACATGGACAAGCAGGCCCTCGGACCCAGGTCCCGGCCCAGCGTCGAGGTCAAACGGGGCTTCAACATCAGGGCCCTTACACCGGGCTGGACCGTGACCGGAACCGTGACCATCTTCTTCGGCAAGAAGGCCCGTGGCAAGGTCGCGATCACCGCCCAGGCCTGGGGCAACTACGGCAAGAAGATCCTCGTCATCAACCGCCGCTAGCTGACGGCCATAAGTTCCGTCCCGTGAACTGGCGACTCGACATCGAGTACGACGGCTCGGCCTTCCGCGGCTGGGCGAAGCAGGAAGGTGGCGTCGACACCGTGCAGGCCCGCCTCGAGGAGGCCCTGCGGATTGCTCTGCGGATCGATGAGCCGGTCGAGCTGACAGTCGCTGGCCGCACGGACTCGGGGGTTCATGCCCTCGGCCAGGTGGCGAGCTTCAGCTTCGACGGCGAGATGCCGCCGATGATCGTGCGAAGCCTCAACGGGCTGACTCCAAGGGCGATCGCCGTACGGGCCGTCACCCCGGTAGCCGGGTTTGATGCTCGTCGTGACGCCGTCTCACGCACCTACTGTTACCGGGTACTGAATCGGAGGCCCGACAGTCCCTTCGGTGTCAATCGCTCGTGGTGGGTTTCTCGTCCGATCGACCGGGATCTCCTTGCTGCCTGCGCGAAGGAACTGGTCGGCCGACACGACTTCACCGCTTTCACCCCGACCGAGACCTACCACAAGCGGTTCGAGCGAATCATCTACTCGGCCGAGTGGGTGAGGGAGGAAGGGATCCTCGACCCGGCCAGCGGAGTCCGCCTTGACGGCGACACCCTTCAGTTCTGGATCACCGGCGACTCGTTCATGCGGAACATGGTGCGGATTCTGGTCGGGACGATGCTGGAGGTGGCGGATGGGAGCCGCAGTCTCGAGAACTTCAGAACGCTTCTGAAAGGGGCTCAGCGTCCGGAAGCCGGGGTCACCGCTCCCCCGCAGGGTCTCTACTTCGTCCGGGTGGAGTATTAGTGGTCGGGCGGGGCAGTTACATATCCTTGGGGGAGATGAGGATTCTCCTGACCAATGACGACGGGATCGGGGCCCAGGGCTTGCAGACCCTGCGCCGGGAACTGCGGAAGATTGAAGGGGTGACCCTCGACGTGATCGCGCCGGACTCGAACCGGAGTGCCTCTGCGCGAAGCATCACAACCCGGGCTCCGCTTTCGGTGGAGGAAGTCAGGTTCGATGACGGTGACCTGGGCCATGCAACCGATGGCACGCCCGTCGACTGTGTCCGCTTCGCCGCGGTGGGCCTGCTCGGCGAAAGACCGGACTTGATCGTTTCCGGCATCAACCACGGTGTCAATCTCGGTGACGATGTGACCTACTCGGGCACGGTTGCGGCGGCTCTTGAAGGCATCCTGCTCGGATTGCCGGGCATCGCTGTCTCGCAGCAGTCAGAAAAGCGGGAGATGGGGTACATGCCGCAGAAGAACTATGACTTCACCGTTGCCGCCAGATTCACCGCCGGAGTCGTCCGCGAATTGATGGATCACCCGTTGCCTGCCGACACCCTTCTCAACATCAACGTTCCCGGGGGCGAGGTCGGCGGTGTCGACGTCACCAAGCTGGGCAAGCGGCTCTACCGTGACGAGCTGAAGAAGGTGGAGAAGGAAGTTGATGACGGCCGCACCCACTACCGGATCTACGGCTACGAGCCCGGGCTGGATGACCAGCCTGACACGGACATCGGCGCTATCGCTCGCGGACGGTTGACCGTGACCCCGCTCAGTCTGGACTGGACCCACCACGACGAGATCGAAGGCCTGAAGGGCCGTGATTTCGAGCGACTTCTGGGGGCGGCTTCCGAGTGAGCGACAGCCCGACCGAAGCCGGGGGCGGGGAGGGAGACGGCGAAGCCACCCGCATCGCCGAACTGAGGGAGGTGCTGAACCATCACATCTACCTCTATTACGAGAAGGATGATCCGGAGATATCGGATGAGGAGTACGACCAGCTCTTCGCTGAACTCCAGGCACTTGAAGGCAGGAATCCCGAGCTGATCACCGGTGACTCGCCGACCCAGCGGGTCGGCGCCCCCGCTTCGACCAGTTTCGCCCCGGTCGAACACGCGGTGCCGATGCTCTCGCTTGCCAACGCGAGGACCGAGGAAGAACTCACCGCGTGGGAGTCCCGGATCCGCAACCATCTTGCGCGTCGCGACGTCGATCCCGGCGAGATCACCTATGTGACCGAACCAAAGATCGATGGCCTCGCGATTTCACTCACCTACGAGGACGGGGTGCTTGTCCGGGGGGCGACCCGGGGAGACGGTCGGGTGGGGGAGGACGTCACCCTGAACATCGAGACGATCGCCACCGTGCCGAAGAAGATCGACGACGCGCCGCCATTGATCGAAGTAAGGGGAGAGGTTTACCTGCCGCTGGCCGACTTTGCCGCCCTCAACCAGAAGCGGGTCGACGAAGGGCTTCCCGCCTTTGCCAACCCGAGGAACTCGGCGGCCGGTTCGATCCGCCAGAACGATCCCCAGGCAGCCGCCGAGAGACCGCTCGCTGTCTGGTCTTACGGGATCGGCGCTACAGACGGGGTCAGCTTCGCAACGCACTCCGACGAAATCGAGTGGCTTCGAGGCCATGGCTTCCACGTCAATCCGGACATCGAAACCCACGACTCGATCGGCCAGGTACTCGAGCGATGCCATTGGTGGCTCGATCGTCGTGACAAGCTCGATTTCGAGATCGACGGGGTCGTGATCAAGGTTGACGAGACGAGACTCTGGGCTGAGCTCGGTAACGCCGGCAGGGAGCCGCGCTGGGCGATCGCCTGGAAGTTCCCTCCGACCACCGCGACCACGAAGCTGCGAGAGATCGAGTGGAACGTAGGTCGGACCGGGCATCTCGTTCCCTGGGCTTTGCTCGAACCGGTTCGGGTCGGTGGGGTGACCGTGTCAACCGCAACCCTCCACAACGAGGAGGACCTCGAACGCAAGGACGTCAGGGCGGGAGACGAGGTGGTAGTGCTTCGGGCCGGTGACGTGATCCCACAGGTGGTCTCGGCCCTTCCCCAGAAGCGGCCGGAGGACGCCGTCAAGCCGGCTCCCCCGAAGGTATGTCCCGCCTGCGGCACCGAGGTGATCAAGCCGGAGGATTCGGTCTTCTCGATCTGTCCGAACCGTTCAGGATGCCCCGGGCAGATCTTCCAGCACATCAAGCACTTCGTATCGCGTGGTGCCATGGACATCGAGGGACTTGGAGAGAAGCAGGTCGCCAGGTTCCTGGATGAAGGCCTGATCAGTGACGTTGCTGACATCTACTCGCTCACGCAGGAGCAGCTTGAAGCACTCGAACGGATGGGCAAGACCTCTTCGGCCAACCTGATCTCCGAGATCGACAAGTCCCGCGAGGTGCCTTTCCCCAGAGTGCTGTTCGCGCTGGGACTGATCGGAGTCGGCCCGGCTACAGCCGAGGTGCTGGCGGACGAGTTCGGTTCGATCGAGAGGCTTGCCGAAGCGGACCCCGAGAGGATCGAGCAGGCGGAAGGGATCGGTCCGATAATGGCCCGCCAGATCGCGGAGTCGCTCGCTGACCAGCGAACCTGGGAGATCATCGAGCGGCTGAAGGCGGCCGGCCTGAAGATGGAACTCGCCGAGGACGAGAAGCGGCCCGAGGGGGGTCCGCTGGAAGGCAAGACTGTGGTCCTGACCGGCACCCTTCCCGACCTGACAAGGGACGAGGCGGGTGCGATGGTCAAACGTGCCGGGGGGAAGGTGACCGGGTCGGTTTCGAAGAAGACGGACTTCGTCGTAGCCGGTGAGTCAGCCGGCTCGAAACTCGAGAAGGCCGAGAAGCTCGGCGTGCCGGTGCTCGACAGGGAGGGCCTCGACCGGCTCCTGGCGGGCGAAATTACCTCTGACGAATAGTTCCCTGCGCAACTTCCCTGCCGAGGTCATGTTGAATGGTCTGATGAATAGATCGATCCATCCCCGAGCGACCATTTTCCTGGCGGCGCTGCTTGCGCTGATCGCTTTCCCGGCAGGCACCGCGTTCGCTGCGCCAAAGGCGAAGAACGGGCCGCTCGTCGTGGTCGATTACGCCGGGTTAGGGAGCAAGAATGTGCGGACCGATGTGCTTGCGATCCCGGAAAAGGGAAAGTCGAAGAAGCTCTTCTCGAAGCCCGGGCTGGTTGGTGCCGTCGCCATCTCCCCGGACGGCAAGCGATTCGTCTATCAGGCGCCGGCTTCGACCGGAAGCCTTCACATGAGTACGCTCCAGCGCCCCGGCAAGAAGACCAGGATCTCCGCCGCGTCGGAGACCTCGCTCCCGGGTGACGCTGTCTTCTCTCCCGACGGGAAGTCGATCTACTACACGACGGCTGTGATCACAGGGGATCCGGGCAATCAGCCGCCAGGAGGCCCCGAATTCACGACCTCGTTGAAGCAGTACTTTCCGGCCAGCGGGAAGTCGCGGACAATCGACTTCAATTCGGGCGCGGATTTCCAGCTGATTGACGACATCTCGCCGAACGGGCGGCTCCTCGCGCTCAGCAGCAGGTACACAGCCGAAGCCAGGATCACCTTCCTGAACCTGGAGACAGGCAGGCAGTGGTCCTTCAACTCGACGCGACCAGCTTCCCTTGCCAGTTTCTCGCCAGACGGCAAGCGGATTGTCTTCAACTCGACTTCGCTCCCGACGTTTGACGTCTTCATTGCCAAGCTGAACGGGTCCGGCCTGAGGCGAATCAACCCGAAGGGGACCCTTGGCGTATATCCGCACTTCTCACCCGACGGCCGCAAGGTTGCCTATGCGAAGAGCAATGGAACGACCATCAAGGCCCTGAAGGTCTTCAACCTGAAATCCGGCAAAACCGCCACGATCAAGGCCCCTTCTGCCTACGCGGTCCCCTATCAGTGGCTCCCCTCGACAATTAGCGGCTGGTAGTTCCCGGGTCTAGCGCAACGCAAGGAACTGCTCGGCTGCTTCAAGGGCCTCTGATCCGTAAACCACGGAAGGTCCGCCACCCATCATCACTGCCACGCTGATCGTCTCGACGATCTCTTCGCGGGTGGCCCCTGCTTCGATTGCATCGTGAGCGTGGTAGGCGATGCACCCGTCGCAATGAGCAGTTATTCCGATTGCAAGGGCAAGCAATTCCTTCGTCTTGCTGTCAAGTGCTCCACCCATGGAACTGGCTTCGTGCATTGCCCCGAACCCGGCCATAACCTGAGGTGCCGCGTCAGCCAGCGCCGTGATCTGTGAGTTCAGTTCTTCGTATCTCGCCTGGTGATCCCTGGGCATGGTGCCTCTCCTCTTGCTGTTGGTTGGTCCTCCTCCGAGGCTAGCCCAGGTCGGATCTCGAAAACCAGCGACAGGTGGCGTACCCGGTTAGTATCGACAAATGGGAGCCTCAGGTCTGCTGAACCGGAACGGATTCCGCGTGACCGGTCTACTAATGGTCGCGCTGTTGCTAGTTGCTGCGTCGACCGGCTCGGCCTCGGCGACCCTGCCAGGCAAGAACGGCAAGCTGCTCGTCTCGAGCTACGGCGATTACGGGAGCCCGGTCTCTTGGCAGCGATGGCTCTTCAAGTCCAATCTCTCCGGCCGCACGAGCCGGTACCTGGGCAAGTCGAATGAATCTTTCTACGACGCTTCTATCTCCCCTGACGGTCATCGCGTCGCCTACTCCCGCTTCCCCGGCGACCGGCTTTACCTCGGGTTGGCAGCGAATCCGCTCGGTGCAGGGGCAGTAACCCCCGAGGTCGCGGGGCTCCGGAGTGCGGATGCCGTGTTCGCCCCGAACGGCAGGTCGGTCTACTACTCGGCCGAGCTATCGGGAGATGAGTCCCGCAACTGGAGGATCAAGCGGTACATACTGAAGACCGGGCGGGTTCAGACGTTCACCGGCAAGGCGAAGGTGGACTGGGGACTTTCCGACGTCTCGCCCGACGGAAAGCACCTTCTATACAACCGGGGCGACGATCACGACTCGAAGCTGATGCTCCTCCAGGTTTCGACGGGAAAGTCGAGGGCTATCAGGGTTCACCGGCCAGCCAATGCCGGCGGCTTCTCCCCGAATGGCCGCCTGGTTGCGTACACGGCTGAGGTGGGCGAGAGCTGGGAGGTGTTCACCACCCGGATCAACGGCAAAGGCATCCGCCGGATTACCAGGAACCGGCAGATCAACCTGGATCCGACGTTCTCCCCGGATGGCCGGAGCCTGGCATTTGTTCAGGGTTCGGGCGAGAAACGCAGGATCGGCATCGCGAACCTCGGGAACTTGAATATCAGGTACGTGAAGGCTCCGGGCCGCTACACCCGGATCGAGCAGTGGCTCCGAAAGTAGCGGCGGTCAGATGCTGGCAACCAGAGCCGCGATGCGGTCCTGGGCCATGCGGGCACGGTCCAGGTTCGTGACGTCGTTCATCAGTATCGAGAAGGCGAACCTGCGCCCCGATGCGTTGAAGCAGTAGCCAGAAAGGGCGGTTACGCCCGTGAGGGTGCCTGTCTTGGCCCGGCATCGACGTTGGGCCGCTGATCCACGCATCCGGTCCGCAAGGGTTCCATCGACTCCGGCAGTCGGGAGCGAGAGGAGAAAGTCCCGGCTCCAGGGTTCATACCTTGCGCGGTAAAGCAGCTTGACCACCTCATGGGCAGTGGACCGGTTGCCGAAGGTCAGTCCCGACCCGTCGATCGGCCAGACCTTGACGCCGCTCGCCGCCATGGTACGCCGGACGACCTTGACTCCTTCCGCGGTGGTGCCTTTACCGCGAATGTAGGCGCCTAGATTCTTGAGCAGGGTTTCGGCCCAGAAGTTCACCGAGTTCAGGTTCGTGACCCTTGCCATCCATGCCATATCCGGGGAAGCCTGGGTCGCCAGGGGGGCCTTCCTCCACTTCTTCGGAGTCGCCCGCACGCCAACATCGAGCTTCACCCCGACCCCACGGGCTCGCAGGGCACGGGCAAACGTCCGGGCGGCAAGGCGGGCAGGATCGGAGCTGAAGCTGGAAAGGCTGGACGAGGTGTAGCCGGCGTTGAACGAGAGGCCGGAGAGCGGTCCGATCCACGGGCTGGTCGCATAACCGGAGTCGGCAACGCCCCGCAGCCGGTCGAAGATCGTGTCGTCGCCGAACACCCTGCCGGTGATCCGCTTCACTCCCTTTCGGGCTACCTGCGCGGCGAGAGCTTCGACCGACGTCCCTTCGCCTCCGAGATAGTTGCTCAGGAACGCCCTCGTGCCGAAGCTCGGGTCACCACCACCCTTCAGGTAGAGGTTGCCCTTGAGGACCCCGTTGCTGACGTTGCCCGCCGCGTAGACCCTTGTGCGGAAACGCTGGTTCGTGTCGAATCTCTCGAGAGCAGTGGCGGTGGTGAACAGCTTGGTGTTTGACGCGAGAGAACGCCTCGCTCCCGAGTTCAGGGTGCAGACGTTCTTCCGGGTCCTCAGGTTGAACACGCGGAGGCTGGATGAGCCGTTTCCACGCCCTGCGAGCCTTCGAAGGGTGGGGCAGATCCGGGCTGCGCTGGCGGTCGCCGCAGCCGTTGCCCCGGCTTCACCGGAACCGAAAACAGGGGTCGCCGCAGGGCGATCAGGATTGGGGAGGGGCTTTGGCGGGGCGGCCTGGGCGGGGGCTGAAAATGTCAGCAGGACCGTCGCTGCGAGAGCCGAAAAGGCGAGTTTCATCGGATATTGCAACAGATCTGAAGCCGAAGGTAGCGGACAGTGACACGAATTGCTGACATAATCGGACCCTGATGGGCAAGGTTGTAAACATCGAGGAATCCCAGAAACGGCGTCAGAAAGCCAAAGGTAAGAAGCGGTCCCGTACCGCATTGGTCCTCGGAGGCGGTGGTTTCACCGGCGGGGTTTACGAGATAGGCACCCTCCGCGCACTCGATCTTCTGGCCGTCAACTCGACTGTCAACGACTTCGACATGTACGTCGGAACCAGTGCCGGCTCTTTCATCGGCAGCATGCTCGCGGCGGGGGTCACGCCGGAAGAAATGATGCGTGTTCTTACCGATGAGGAAGGCACCCCGATTGACCGGATCAGCCAGGACACGGTCCTGCGCCCAAACTTCGGTGATTACGTAACCAGCGCCGCCACCCTGCCCTTTCATGTCGCGGGAATGGTCAAGAGCATGGTGCCGCGGCTGCGCGACCTCTCGGTCATCGACGTTGCCTACGGCCTGGCCGAGCACCTGCCGACCGGGCTGTACTCGAACAAGGGCATCGGAGCCTACGTCCGCGAGGCACTGGCGACCAAGGGCATCGTCGATTCGTTCGACGCCCTCGAACGCGAGCTTTACCTGACCGGCACCGACCTCGACTCCGGTGAACGGGTCGTCTTCGGCGACAAGGAAGGCGACTGGGCCGGAATCCCGGTCTCGAAGGCAGTCGAGTGCTCGACAGCCCTGCCGCTGGTATACGAGCCGGTCGAGGTCAACGGACGCACGCTGATCGACGGTGGCATCTACTCGACCACCAACGTTGACGTCGCGGTCGAGCGCGGGGCCGAGTTCATCGTGGTGGTCAACCCGCTGGTGCCCTATGTGAACGACCGCAACGTAGGTCTTCCGACTGTTTCGGGCAGCAAGGTTCGCAAGATTGTCGAGATGGGGTTCCCGGCGATCGCCAACCAGGCCTTCCGTCTCCTGCTTCACCAGCGTCTCGCGATAGCGGTCGAGTCCTGGAAGGAACGCTACCCCGGGGTCGACATCGTGCTCTTCGAGCCCGAAGCGGACGACGAGCTGATGTTCGGCACCTCGATCATGGATTACTCAAGGAGACTGGACATCGCAGCGCACGGTTTCGAGACGGTCACCGCCCGGCTCGCGGAGGATTACGCCTATTACACCGAGGTGACCGAGCGTCACGGGCTCGAGATCTCGGCGACGCGCCTGCGGCGGGTCGTGCGCAAGGTCAAGGAGCAGGAAAGCTCCGAGGCATCGGTCTGGCGAAGGATCTTCGAGCAGACCACCAGCGCCCTACTCCGCCAGACCGGCACCACTTAACTTCAGTCGGCGAGCCTTGCTCCGCCTCCAAGGCAAACCCGCCAGCCCATAGAACTCAATAATGGTTGGGCTGGCTCAGCCGGAGGAACACTTGGCTAAATTCCGAGACGGGCGGGGTGAACCCGGAGGCGGGGCGAAGCTCGCCGACTACAGTTAAGAGGCGTAAAGGTCGTCGATTTCCTTTTCGTACTTGCTTGCGATAACCGGACGCTTGATCTTCAGGGTCGGCGTGAGTTCGCCGCCTTCCTGGCTCAGATCCTTGGGCAGGATGTGGAACCGCTTGATCTGCTCGACCGGAGCGAAGTTCTTGTTGATTTCCTGGATGTGCTGCTCGATCGCTTCGCGGACCAGCGGGCTGTTCAGCATCGCGCCGGGTTCGTCAAGCATTCCCTCCTCCGCGGCGAAACGGGTGAGTGCTTCCTGATCGAGTGTGATCAGGGCGATCAGGTAGGGACGACGGTCACCGATCACCACGCACTGTGAAACCAGCGGGTGCCGCTTGACTTCCTGCTCGATGTTGACCGGGGTGATGTTCTTGCCACCGGCGGTGATGATGATCTCCTTCTTGCGGCCGACGATCGAGACGTAACCGTCCTCGTCGATGGTCGCGATGTCACCTGTGTGGAGCCAGCCATCGGTGATCGTTTCCGCGGTTGCTTCGGGGTTCTTGTAGTAGCCCTGGAAAACGTTCGGTCCCTTGAGAAGCAGCTCGCCATCCTCGGCCAGTTTCACTTCGATCCCGTCCACCGGCCTTCCGACCGTGCCGATCTTGTTTGCCTCGGGCATGTTGCTGGTGCCTCCGGTTGAGGTTTCGGTCATCCCCCAGGCCTCGATCAACGGAACGCCCGCTGCCTGGTAGAAGCGCAGGATCTCGGGATCAATCGGGGCGGCGCCGCTGATGGCCACCCGGAGGTTGCCCCCGAAGACCGCCCGGATCTTCGAGAAGACGGCCTTGTCAGCGAAGTTGAACTGCTTGGTCAGCAGGAAACCGGGCTGCTTGCCTTCGGCTTCGGCCTTGCGGTAACGCTTGCCGACCCGGAATGCCCAGCGGAAGATCGCGGCCTTGAGGCCACCCTCGCTCTCGGCGGAGGCGACGGCTGTGTCGTGAACCTTCTCGAAGATTCGGGGCACCGACGGGAACGACTCCGGTTTCACCTCGGCGAGATTCGGGACGATCTTCAGCTGATCCCGTTCCCAGTAAGCGATACGCCCGCCGAGATCGATCATGCCGTACTGGACCAGCAGGGCAAAAACGTGGGCGAGGGGCAGGAAGAGGTAGCTCGTCTCGCCTTCCTTGATGATGCTGACGCTGTCGGCCATGTCGAGCATCGCCCGGTAATTGCCGTGGGAGATCATGCATCCCTTCGGCGGTCCGGTCGTGCCCGAGGTGTAGACGATCTTGCAGAGGTCACCGGGTTCAACTGATTCGTAGCTCGCCCGGTACTCCTCGGCGGTCCCGGATTCACCCATCTTCTTCAGCTCGTCCATCGAGATCGCCTGTTCGGCCTCGCCGATCATGATCACGATGTTCTCGAGCGCCGGCAGCGAATCCCTGACTTCCATGATTTTGGCCAACTGGTCTTCGTTCTCGACGACCACGGTCCGTGATTCGGAGTGCTCAAGGACGTACTGGCACTCGGAGGGCGAGTTCGTCTGGTAGATCGGGACGACCGTCGCTCCAGAGGTCATCGCGGCGAAGTCGAACAGGGTCCACTCGGGCCGCGTGTTGCCGATGATGGCGACCTTGTCGCCGCGCTGAATGCCGAGCGCCTTGAACCCGAGCGAGAGCGCCTGAACCTCGGCTGCTACCTGATCGTAGGTCGATTCTTCCCACTCTCCCGCGTCATTCTTGAAGAGGAAGGCGCCATCAGCGCCGTGAAGTGCCGCGGAGTTGGGGAGCAGGTCCGCGAGTGTTCGGGAACGATTCGTCGGCGTGTAGGTGCTGGACAAGGCTCTCTCCTAGGTGGCTATCGGTCTACGCAAGGCGATCTGAACGCCTGATCCTGCCACATCAGATGGGATTGGGCAGGTCGAGGAACTCATGCTCGACTCCGAACCGTCTGGCGACCAGGTCACCGAGCGCGCGGACGCCACAGATTTCAGTCGCATAGTGACCCGCCGCAATGAAATGAATGCCGCCTTCGCGGGCATCCGCCATCACGTGTTCCGAGGGTTCGCCGGTCAGGTAAGCATCGAGTCCGAGCTCGATTGCCTGATGGATGTCGGAAGCCCCGGCACCGGTGACGATGCCGATCGTGGAGACGCTTTCCGGTCCTTCGGCGAAGACCAGCGGTTCACGGTCCAGTTCCGTTTCCACAACGGCGAAGAGGTCATCGGCCCGGATCGGATCCGGCCGCACGCCGACCGCCCCGATGTGACGACCCTTCGCTTCTCCGATCTCGCCAGGCAGCGGATCGAAGCCGAATTGCCGGAGCAGGATTGCGTTGTTGCCGATCTCGGGGTGGCCGTCCAGCGGCAGGTGGTAACCGGCGACATTCAGGTCGGACCCAAGCGCCAGCTTGAGCCTCCGGGCCATGGCGTTGGTCAGGGCCCGGGGGTGGAAGTCCCAGAAGAGTCCGTGATGGGTAAGCAGCAGGTCGGCGCCGGTCTCGATCGCCGCTTCGATCGATCCGAGGTGCGCGGAAACGGCAGTGGCCACCCGGTTCACTTCGGATCGCCCAGGCACCTGGAGTCCGTTAGGCCCGTAGTCGCCATAGGTGTCGATCTCCAGGGTCGCGTCGCAGAAGGCGATGATTTCGTCGCGGTCGGCCACGGCCCCACCATATAGGCGAAGCCGCCCGCCCCTTAGGATGTTCCCGTGGTCGAAAAGCCTGAAATCGAAGTAGCCGCCCCAGGCGACGCCTTCATCGAATCACTGATGGACACCGATCTTTACTCGATGGGTGCCTACTTTTCAGATCGGAACCCTGAATTGATCGAGGAACTGATCGAGCGGAGCGTCGCGATCGAGGAGCGTGGCCTGGTGCGCTTTTCAGAGGAAGAAGGCGTGGAACTCGAAGAGGCTTTCAAGACGCTTCTCACCGGTCTTGCCGTCAGGTATTACAAGTCGGTCACGGGCTGAGGTGACCAGGTCGTGAAGCAGCGCCGACCCGGACAGTTCCGGACGCTGATAATCCTCGCCGTCGCGGTGGGTGCGCTTCTCATCGGGCTGATCGGGATGTCGACCCGTGAGGCGAGCAACGAGTACGAAGACGTCCAGGGGGTGCAGGAGATGCGCCAGGCGATCGGCGGCGAGCGGCAGCTCGACGATCGTCTCGGGTCAGAAGATGCCCCTGTCCAGATGCAGGTCTTCCTGGACGCCCAGAGCGAGACCTATCGTGACCAGTTCTTCGATGCCATCGTGCCACTGATCGAAGGCCCGGTCCGCAGCGGGGACCTCAAGCTTCTCTACCGGAACCGCTCGCTGACCCGGAATGCCACGCAGCTTTCCTTTTACGGGATCGAAGCTGCGATGAAACAGAATTACGGCTGGCAGTACGCGTTCCTGATGTTCAGGAACCAGGAACTCGCCAAGCAAGTGGGGCTCGATGAAGAGTTCCTGACCAATCTCGCCGAGTCGATCGAGTACCTCGAACTCCCGCAGTGGAAAGAGGACTTGGAAGCCGGTCTGGAGCCGGGCAGCTCGATGAATGCCGATCTTCAGGCGCAGGACCAGATCGCGATCGATCTTGAGATCCGGGGTGAGCCGGCGATAGTGGTGAACGGGCCCCGCGGCACCGAGATCGTCCAGGACGCCCCTGACCTCGCCGAAATCGAGGCCGCTATCGACGCGGTCAAGTAGACGCTGCGAGGACGGGTTCACGGCCCGGTTTTCTGTAGGCTCACTTCTCCTCGGGGCGTGGCGCAGCCTGGTAGCGCGCACCGTTCGGGTCGGTGAGGTCCCCGGTTCAAATCCGGGCGCCCCGATACTTCTTCGCCAACCCGTGTTGAAGCAGGTGCCCTCCGTCAGAATCTGTGACGGAGGCGCACACTTCTTCGTAACTGAACCGTATTTGTCTGACGGTAGAATCTCCCTCGGAGAGAGGGTCCGGAAAAAGTCCGGGTCAACAGAAAGTCTGAGTCGCAGGATGCCGACACCCGGGGGTAGGGATATCCGCCAGAGATGGCGACCGATTTCACGCATCGCGTTTCTCGCGGCGCTCTTCTGCGGCGCCTGTGCCCTGTTTCAGGCGAATGAACCCGGCGCAAAGGCCGCGACGACTCCCGAAAAGGCGCAGATCGTTTTCTCCAACGGCGGCCGGATCATCCAGATCAACGCCGACGGCACCGGGCGCAAGGTCTTGACCCGAAAGAAGGGGCCTGTCGTCGCCGAACGCTCCTGGGACGCCTTCATTCCCGTCGAGGATTATCGACCTTCGATCTCCCCGGACGGAACGAAGCTGCTGTTTCAGCGGGACCGTGACCTTGAAGGGCTGAACTGGTCATCGGCGATCGTTGTTGCGAACCGCGACGGTAGCGGCCAGAAAGAGATCGCGTCCTGGAACTCCGGGAAGGCAGGAGCCACAAACTGGCTGGCCTGGTCACCGGATAACCGGGTGCTGGTCGGCAGGTACAGGCTGGACTTCACGGACGGCAAGGAAGTCAACCGGTACTGGACCGTCTCGATGAACACCGAAGGCACCGGCCGGAAGGTCATCAACAGCGCGACCTTCCGCCAGAAGGACTTTGCGAGTTACGGGAACTTCCTGGCGTCCCACATGACTCCGGTGGACATCTCACCCAACGGGAAGGCGCAAATTTACGTATTGGGAAACGGTCGGCAGAACGAACTCTGGGTTCGTGACTCGCAAAGTCCCAGACTGCTCAAGCGCGGGGTAGACGACGCATCGTTCTCTCCGGATGGCTCTTCCATCGTGTTCGAATCTGGTACCTGCCGGACCGGTGACGGGAAGGTCTGTGATGTCCGGAAACCCGGGCTTTGGGTAATGGACTCAGACGGGTCTGACCCGAGGAGGCTGCTTGGACCGACCGGTGGAACCTCCAACCCGAGCTGGTCGCCTGACGGCCAGACGATCGTCTTCAACAGCAATCGCAACTTCCCCGGGGCAGGAAGAGATGCTTCCGAGATCTATTCGGTCGGGGTCGACGGCAGCTGTCTTGCCTGGTTGACCAACGGATCGCCTGAAAGCACCCAGCCTTCCTGGGCGCCGGAAGTTCTGGATTCGTCCGCCGACGGCTGTGGCGCCAAGGGGTTGAAGCCCCTGGTCGAGGTCCGGCCGGACACAATGAAGAATCGTCCGAGTCCCCGCCTCTGGCCCGGGCCGGAGATTCGGGGCCGTTTGCTCAGTTCTGCCAGCGCCTATCGAGGCTCGGATGTCTACTACTACGAGGACTGTGCTTTCTTCGATCGCTCCCGGTGCCGCGAGGGGCTGGTGATCGATTCGATACCGACCTGCAATCCGGGCAACATTGGTAGTGGTATCCCGGTCTATCCGAACCTCATGGTTCCTTCCATTCGCCGTGGAGCATGGCTGAACACGATGCGAACGAAGAAGGGGAGTCTCGGGGCGCTCCTTCTGACAGGTGAGACCACGGTCAGCTTCGGGGACTCATGGTTCTCGAACACGGGCGGAATTCGGACCAACATGTCTGACCTCAACCTGGTCGTCAACCAGCTGCGTCCGGTTGGTGGCAAAGTGAACCTGAAGGCCAAGCTTCCGGCTCCCCGGGTCAGGGCCGGAGCATCCAGGTTCATCGCCAGGAGCCTTGAGGCGTATCGCCAGACCGGATCTTTCCGGGCAGCCGCCCGGATCTCCGGCGGAACCGTGGCCGAGGTCAAGTGGCTGGTCAAGTGGAAGCCGGTGATCAACCGGCTGATGCCCTTCAAGGAACTGAAATGCGGGCGATGAACCGGATCAAGTTCTTTTCGGCGATCGTCCCGCTGACGGCGCTCTGCGTCCTGGGACTCACGTTGTCGGCTTCCGCTGAAGCCACACCGGAAACCTCCGAGGGCCGGATCGTCTTTTCCAACGGCGGGAGGATCATCCAGATCAACGCCGATGGCACCGGGCGCAAGGTGTTGACTCACCGCGGGAAGGCCAGGACTCCCGGGACCTTCGACATTCCCGCCGGGGACAGATTCCCGAGGGTCTCTCCCGACGGCAGTCGTGTGCTTTTCAGCCGCGATGTCGGTGAACTGCTCCCGGACAACGAGTTCCTCTTCCGCGGCAAGAACATGTTGCTGAATCTCGCTTCAGGCAAAGTGCGAGAGGTGCTCCCTGGAAACCGGAGCGTTACTTTCTCCAATCTCGCATGGCTGCCCGGCACCGACCGGGTACTCGCATCCAGAACGGTCGACGGCAAGAACGCACAAACCCGTTCGGTCGTCTCGGTCAGGCTCGACGGTTCCGGGCTCAGAACCATTCTCAGTTTTCGTGACTACCCCTACAACTTCCCGAAGGACGACTGGAACTTCGAGGCGGCCCGCCTCTCGGCATCACCCGATGGTCAGAGTTTCCTGATGACCTCGATGGACATCTGGAGCGAGTTCGGCTACCGGCTCGAACTCGTCGATGTCGCTACCGGAAAAAGGAAGCTCGTCTCGAAGAAGGCTCATTCGGGTTCCTGGGCGCCAGACGGGAGCAAATTCGTCTTTGTCAGGGACCGCAAGGGTCTCGAAGCCTGCGACTGGGATTTCGACTGCACCCCAAGCGGGGATCTCTTCTCCGCGGCAGCTGACGGCACCGATATCAAGCGTCTCACCAACACAAATCGTGACGAGGCGAGCCCGGCTTTCTCCCCGGACGGAGGCAGGATCATCTTCGGCGGGACGATGCACAGCGTGACCGACCGCACCACGGCCGAGATCTTCTCGATGAACGCCGATGGATCCTGCGCTGTCTGGCTGACCAACGGCTCGCCCGCCAGCCAGGATCCGGCAGTGGTCCCTGGCTACGGAGAGTTTTCTCCGCCGGAATCATGTCGGGCCGCCAGCCGCCCGGCTCTGGTAGAGACTCACCTGAACCAGTACCGGAAGAAGGACTTCGGGCGTCGCTTGTGGCTCGGCCCCGAGTCGAGTCAGGGCCTGCTCTCGATGGATTTCGCCTACTTCATTTACGGGTACACGACCTACGGCGACTGTTCTGAATTTCGGCTCGCGGATTGCCCGCCCGGAGCGACGCTCCTTGCTTATTCCGTCTGCATGGACCTTGGGGACTGGGCAAAGAACGTCGACTACCTGGTCCGAGCGAGAACCGCAAAGAAGCGGCGGGGGGTATGGACGATTCAGAACCGCAGCAAAGGCAGTAACGGGATCTGGTCGACCACCGTTTTCTCCGGGCGATGGGTAACGCAGATCGCGGGGGCGGTTCGCCCTGGAGACGAAGTGCCTGCCAGCCTTGGTCGCAGAGCCCAGCTACGGCTCCTGCAGGAGCTGCGTCCCAGAGGGGGCCAGCCAACTGCCAGACTTCCGCGGCTCATCATTCCCAGATTTGACCTCGGTCTTGCCCGGTCCATCAGCCGTCAGGTGAGCATGAGTTCTGTCGCCGAGGTGGCGGACGCCTATCGGACGAGCGAAGACAAGATCCGGGATTTCGTGAACTTCCGGAGCAACCTGAAGAAGCTTGGTCCCTACGGCGTCACAAACTGTCCCGATACCGGCTTCCCGATCAATGGCTGACGTTTCGAAACTCCGCCTGCTTGCCTCGACCGCGATACTTTCGCTGGCATCGGCTCTCCTGCTTTCGGGCACGGCCGCCGGTCTCTCACAGCCACCGGCCGAGAAGGCCGAGATCTTCTTCAACAACGGCGGTCGCATCCTCTCGATCAAGGCCGACGGGGCCGACCGCAAGGTCCTCACCCGCCCGAACGGATCGGTGAGCATCTTCTCGAAGGTCTCGGACTCCGCCCCCTTGCCTTCGCCCGACGGACAGACGGTGCTATTCAGTCGTTCGATAGACGATGCGCCCCGGCGGTCGGGAATTCTGGCGGTCGACCATGACGGCGGGGCGACCAGAAAGGTCCTTGTCCTCCGCTCCGAAGACGAACTGCTTTCAGCAGTGGACTGGAACGCCGACGGCACGAGGTTCTATGCCCTGAGGCTCTGGGCCGTAGACAGAAGCGACAAAATCACGGTCATCAAGTCAGCTCTCCTTTCGGCGAAGCCGAACGGCGGGAGCGTAAGGAGACTTCACGCGACCTCAACGTCCTTCAGGACCGACGAGGGCCCGTCAGGACCGAAGAACTGGATACCTATCGACGCTTCGGTGACCCCGAACGGAAAGACGGCGTTGCTGGCCATGATCTCGTTCAGCCCGGGTTCGCACATGCGACTGGCCCGCATCAACCTCTCCACGGGGAAGCAGACCTGGCTCGTGAAGGATGCCGGCCCCGCCGACATTTCGCCGAACGGAAGAACCGTCGTCTTCACCTCCGAGCGGGCCAAGAGAAACAAGAGGTGTTACGACGGTTACTGCGACTACCAGCCGAAGCTGTATCTGATGAACCTCGACGGGTCCAACCTGCGGCCGCTCCTGCCAGTCAGCCGGGAAGGGAGCTTTTCCTCTCCGGATTTCTCCCGTGACGGCGGTCGCGTCGTTTTCGAAACTGACCGCGACACGAACCGGAGCTGGTTCGGACGAGAGATCTGGTCCGTCAAGACTGATGGGTCCTGCCTCACGAGGCTGACCAACGGCTCACCAAACAGTGGACAGCCTTCCTGGGGTGCGGGCTCCATAACCGGCCCAGCCATCTGCGGAAAGGCCGACCTGCGTCCGTTCGTGGACGTGGACTACCCGGAACGGGCGGAGAAACTCAGGCCGAGGCCCATGTGGCTCGGTGAGGAGTACGACAACCTCCTGCTCTCCGAAGCGTGGACCGGATCCTCATCAATGACTTCCCGGTTCGCCGACTGTGGTGCCCTCGACCCGAAGGATTGCAAAGGCAGGTTTTCCGTCAGGTCGACCCGGATCTGCGCGGCCGGACTCGGAAATCAACTCACCAATGGCACCTACACGGGGATGGAGAGGGTCCGCGGCGGACTCGTCCTGACCTTTGACGAGCGTGGCCCGTTCGGAGCGGGAATCGGAACCCATCTGGTCACGGGCGGGATTGACGTCGAGGTGCAGGCCGAGGTGATCGAAGGCGTGAAGCCGGTTTCCGCGGTCTGGCGCAGGGCCGCTATCGACCAGTTGCGGTATGTCGGCAGCAGCTCGCCTCCGGCGCGATTCCATCCGCCGGTATTCGCCGCTCGCACTGTTCGAGCCGCCCGCAGCCTGCTCCGAAACTACGAGCAGCTCGGGTCTCTGAAAGAGGCGGCGATCAAGACCGGAATATTCGGACCAAGAGGCAGCGGACGGTTCCAGGTCACGTTCGCCTACCAGCGGAAAGGCGCCCTGTCCTGGCTCCGCTTTGCCAGGGATCTGACGAAGATCGGTTCGTTCAAGACCATCGAGTGCCGAGGGCAGTGACGAAGATGAGCGTGACGAAGAATCCGGTCCGGAGCTTCATATTGCTTCTCTTTCTTTCCGGGTTCTGCCTGTTTTCTGGAGGTGGAAGCGCGTCGGCGCTGACTCAGCCGCAGGCGACCGCGGGTCTGGTTTTCGAGAACGCAGGGCGGATCGTTTCGATCAGGGCTGATGGCACCGAACGGACCGTGTTGACCCGCAAGAAGGCCTGGGTTGGTCAGCCCTGGGGGCTTAGTGACAGCGGACCGTTGGTCTCGCCGGACGGTTCGAAGATCATGTTCAGTCGCTACTACGACGGCTTCCAGGACGGGATCGTCGAAGGGGTCATGCTCATGAATCGCGACGGAAGCGAACTGCGGCGCCTCTACGAGCCGCCCGAGGACACCGAGATGGTCGCGGGGGCGTGGGCCCTCGACGGCCAGCGCGTCTATGCGATCGAGCTTCACGAAGAGTCGAACAAGCAGGGTGACTACAAAGCAACGGGCCGGCTGCTTTCGATCGCGCTCGACGGAACGGACCGCCAGACCATTCTCACTTCGATCTTCAGGTACCGGGAGAAGGACGAGTCAGCTAGCGGCAACAGGATGTTTCCGATCGATGTGATCGTTTCTCCCGACGGAAAACTGATGATCGAGTCGGTGAACTTCTTCGAAGACAAGCCGAACAGGCTCGAGTGGGTCAACCCGGCAACGGGGGCCAGGGCGGTCTTTGAAAACGATGCCAGCTCGGCGACGTTCTCCCCGGACGGCAACAAAGTTGCCTTCACCTCGGACCGGGACAAGGTCAACGTCGAGTGTTACGAGGGCCGCTGCTCGGGCGATCCAAGGATTTTCATCAAGGATGTAGCCAGCGGTTCGGTCAGACGCCTGACGATCTCGAAGGCATTCGGGTCCGTCTGGTCTCCCGCCTGGTCGCCTGATGGCGAGCGGATCGCTTTCGCAAGCACACACAGTCCTGGCGGCTCATATGTTGGTGCCGAGATCTGGACCGTCGCCCCTGACGGGTCCTGTCCCGCTCGCCTCACGAACGGGTCGCCCGGAAGCAGCGAGCCGCAGTGGTTTCACGGGGGCAGCTCGGCCGAATGCTTTGATCTGGCACCTTCGCCCCTCGGCGAAGTTAAGGCTGACCCGCTGGCACTCGAGCAGGATCCCCGACCGCTCTGGCTTGGCGACGAATTCCGTGGCTGGCTCGTCAGTGACACATTCCGGGACGGCACGAATCTCTTTACGGGATACAACGACTGCGGCGAACCGGATGGTGACTGTCCGGCACCGGTCTCGATCGACTCGGGACCCGTTTGCTCGAAGTCCCTCAGCGGGGACCTGATGATGGGCCGCTTCCTCGGCATTGAACGCCTGCGGGGAGGTCTGCTGGTCCGGAACGTGAGGCGAAGAGGTGCGATCGAAACCCACTTCTACTCGGGCGGGCTGGAGACCAGAATCGACAGTCCCGGGCGGTACCGGGAAACGCCAATCGGTTTCAACCTTCACCGTCTCGTGGTCGGTGCGCTGCGTCCGGTGAGTAGCGATCAGCCTGTACCTGGCAACGTGGGCGAGGCGATCCTTCCGTGGACCACCGTGAGCAAAGCCCGCAGGATGGTCAGGGCATTTGAAACAACCGGATCCCTCCGGGAAGCTGCGTCGATCGCAGGGGTCTTTCGCGAGCAAAGCTTCGTCGCGGTCGCCTACCGTGACAGTCGCGCGAGAGCCTGGTTGAGGTTCGGCCGCGACCTGGACCGAATCGGCCCGATCAAGACCGTGAAGTGCAAGCGCTGGACGAACCTCCCTGCGACCATCCTGGTCAGGTCGAAAGTCAAGGACTACTTCAGGTGAGTATCCGCGGACTCCTCGTGCTTTTCGTGGCGCTGTTCGCCCTTGTCTTCATGGTTCCGGCCGCATCCCAGGCCCTCACGCCGCCCTTGCCCGAGGCGAAGGTCGTCTATTCGAATGGCGGGCGGATTCTCACCATGGATGCAGACGGCACCGACCGCAAGGTCATCTTCGGCAAGAACCGTAACCCGAGGAATGACCTCGTTGGCGGTACCGAACCGGCCGCGTCGCCCGATGGCGAAACCGTGACTTTCGCCTACAAACTCCCTGGCGGAAAAAGGATCAACGACCTGTTCGACATCTGGACCGTCGGCATCGACGGAAAGGGAGCCCGACAGATCCTCACCTCGAACGCCCGCATTCAATACGGCGATCCGACTTTCCTCTCGAATGGCAGGGTGCTCGTCGCCTTCTTCAAAACCGCGGCCCGGCGAACTGTGACCGGCCTGATCTCTATCGGCGTCGACGGAGAGAACCGGAAGACCGAGTACCGGACGGCACAGCGCCGCAGGCCCTTTGTCGCCCCCAGACTCGTGATGGAGCCGGACGTCGAACGCAGCGGAAAGCGGGTGGTCTATGTCCTCAACGACGGGTTCGCCGGGGCGAACTTCGACGAGGGATTCAACAACCCGCTGATGGTTCTGAACCTTGAAAGCGGAAAGAGTCGCAAGCTGACAGAGGGTGCTTACGAGGCCGCCTGGTCTCCAACAGGGGATCGCATCGTCTACACCCTGCAGACCCAGGATGACGACCTGATGACCTGCTGGTGGGAAACCGGCTGCGAGTTCACCAGCTACCTCGCGATCATCAAGGCCGACGGCTCGGGGGGACGAACCGTTCTTGGCCGCAACCTCGACGAGCGGAGCCCCGACTGGTCCCCTGACAACAGGATCGTCTTCCACTCGGCCAGGAACCTTCCCGGAACCGGGGAAGCAAGCGAGATCTGGTCGGTGAGGCCTTCCGGGGAGTGCCTGACTCCCCTGACCAACGGATCGCCGGCGAGCCTTACTCCCGCCTGGGCTGGCTCGTCCTCCGCCGATTCCAGGCCCGCCGATTGCGGCAAGGCCCCTTCTGCCCGTGTGGAGGTTGAGGTCCCCTCCGGTCTCGCCGGCAGGAGCGACCTGCTCTGGATGGGGGAGAAACCGGGCACGAGGCTCCTGACCGAAGCCAGCACAGGCGACTACAGCGAACAGTTCCTCTACTTTGACTGTGTCAACCAGAAGAGATCACGCTGCGAGCGACCGGTCGGTGTATGGAGGGTCGGAGTCTGCTCGTACCGGGGGCAAATGGCCATCATCTACGGCGACGCGGACCAGGGACGCTGGCAGCGGGGAGCCCGGGTCTTCGTCGATCGAGGCTCCGAGATGGGTCCCTTCGCTTTCCTGTTTGCCGGCCGTTCGGTCACCTTCTTCTCCGGGGGAACCGGCAAGGGCAGGCAGCTGGGCCGGGCGGAAGTTGACGAGCTTCGCCGGATGGGCGAGGAGGAACCTTCTGGTGACCTGCCTGTGGCGAAGTTCCCGGCTGGTGACATCAGCCAGATGAAGCGGGTGAAGCGCACCTTCGAGGCAACTCGTTCGGTACCGAAGACCGCCCGCCGTACGGGTCTGAGTCGCTCCCGGGTCCGGGCCAACCTCCGTTTCGCTCGCGTGCTGGCCCAGGGTGGCGAATACGAAACCGTCAAGTGCTCGTCCTGAGACAAAACTGTCTCAACTGATACAATTATGTCCGGCATGGATTCCGGACAGGACAAGCTGTTTCACGATGTTGCGAAGGCTCTGGTGGCGAACCCCGGAGCTTCTACGTCAGACATCGCTGAAACGGCCGGCGTAAGCCGGGCGACCCTTCACCGCGTTTTCGGTGACCGCGACGCCCTGGTCGAATCCGTTTACGGATGGCTCCTGGATCGTTGTGACCAGGTCTTCGACGAGGCAGGCATCGACACCGGTGAAATCGAACCGGCCCTCGACCGCCTGATCGATGACTGCTACCCGCTGGCCCAGTCCTATTGGCTACTGACTGCGACCCCGAGCCTCGAGCGCTCGGGTGATATCGGCGAGCGCCTGCGTGAACAGGACGGCCGACTCGAGAGGTTCTTCGCCCGTGGCCAGGCCGAAGGTGTCTTCCGTCCGGACCTTTCCGCCAAGTGGATGTCCTACTCCTTCGGCGGGCAGGTGATGTCTGCCTGGTACCTGGTCGAGGACGGCTACGCCGGTGAGATGGAAGTGCCCCGGCTGATTCGCGAAGCCACCTTCGGCGGCCTTACCGCGAGAGGAAAATGATGGTCGAGACAGGCGCTTCGCATCCGCGCCGCTGGGCGATCCTGGCGGTGATCTGTTCTTCCCTTCTCGTCGTGGTCATCGACGTGACGGTCCTGCACGTCGCCGCACCGGCGATCTCGAGTGACCTCGACCCGACCGCGCTTCAGCTGCTCTGGATAATCGACGTCTACCCGCTCGTAGCGGCCCCGCTGCTGATCGCTTCCGGCGTGCTCGGCGACCGCTTCGGACGAAAGCGGATGCTGATCGCCGGCATGGCGGTTTTCGGCCTTGCCTCGCTGGCCGCCACCTTCGCACCGACCGCCGAGACCCTGATCGCCGCCCGGGCGCTGCTGGGCGTGGGCGGGGCAATGATCATGCCGCCGACGATGTCGATCATCAGGGACGTCTTTCGTGACCGGGGCGAGCGTGTGCGTGCGGTCGGGATCTGGAGCGCCGTGAGCGCGGGCGGAGCCGCCGTCGGACCTCTGGTCGGAGGCTTTCTGGTCGAGCACTTCTGGTGGGGAGCTGTCTTCCTGATCAACGTCCCGATCGTCCTGATCATCATCCCCGTTGCGCTCCGGCTCTTGCCCGAAAGCCGGGCCGCCGAGCCACCCCCGTGGGACAGCCTGGCCGTCGCTGCGACGGTGATCGGCATCCTCGGCATTGCCTTCGGGTTCAAGGAGGGTGCCCGCTACGGGTTCATCGACCCCAAAGTTCTGGCATCTCTGCTGATTGGCTTCGGCAGCCTCGCGTGGTTCACGCGCAGCCAGCTACGCGCTCCGAAACCGCTTCTTAATGTCCGTCTTTTCGCCCGTCCGGAATTCAGTGTTGCGGTGGGATGTGTGCTGCTTTCGATGTTCGGTCTGGTCGGGATCGAGTTCTTCGGTGCCCAGTACCTTCAGCTGGTGCTGGGTCTGGGCGCCTTCGAGGCCGCGCTGCGGCTGCTCCCCCTGATGCTCTCGACGCTGGCGGGTGGCCTGCTTGCCGCCCGGGTCCTGCGGCACCTCGGCACGCGATGGACGATCTCGCTCGGACTGGCAGGAACAGGTATCGGTCTGATTCCGATGCTGGCGCTCGGGCTCTCGGATCAGTACTGGCTTCTCTGGCCGAGCTTCCTGGTCATCGGCTTCACCCTCGAGGTCGCCCTGGTCGCCGCCAACGACGTGATCATCTCCTCGGTGCCCGCCGACGAAGCCGGTCAGGCTGCCGCGATCGAGGAAACTGCATATGAACTCGGTGGCGGCTTCGGGGTGGCGGTCCTGGGATCGATTCTCGCGATCGTCTACACCTCCCAGATCGGGTCGATCGAAGGGGTCAGCGCGGTCGGTATCGCCAACGCCGAGGAGTCGCTTTCCAGGGCACTCGAGATCGCCGAGCGCATGTCGAGCACCGTGGCCGAACCACTGATAGAAACCGCAAAGCTCGCGTTCATGTCCGGCTACCACACCGCGATCGCCGTCTCGATCGCCCTGGTCGGGATGAGTGCCCTGATCGCGGCTGTGCTCTTGAGGCCTCGGCCCGGCAGGTCACTCGACACCCACTGACAGCCCGGTACCTGTGGATGGCTGACCCGGCGACGGTTTGGAATCAGGGCAGAGATCGCCGGACCGTTAGGGTTCAGGGACCTGTCACGAACCTCAAAGAACCAGTCAAGGAGTCCCCTATGGCATACGAAGTTCCCGATCTTCCCTACGCGTACGACGCCCTCGAGCCTCACATTGACGAGGCGACCATGAAGGTGCATCACGACAAGCATCATCAGGCCTACGTCGACAAGGCCAACGCCGCGCTCGAAGGTACCGAGTGGGCCGACAAGGACGTCGAGGATGTCCTCAAGGACCTCGGTTCGCTTC
>WBZM01000904.1_pt1 | contig 34332 bp, 25 predicted proteins | sample 5204271 | NCBI WGS metagenome assembly WBZM01 (sample SAMN12344346, study PRJNA552823) | activated sludge metagenome | biome: Activated sludge suspended growth; feature: Nitrification reactor; material: Wastewater; isolation source: activated sludge from nitrification reactor of wastewater... | reverse complement strand
GGCCCAGACCCGCAGCCGGCTATGGCTTCCTACCGACAGTTCTACGCCCCTGACCTGCGCCTTGTACGCATCGAGTCGTTATGAGTTTGTCAAGGTTCTCAATGATAAGTTTTGTCAGTCAATCAGGGCCGCCACGGTCAACCTCGAGGAGGATGAGCGAAAGCGTCGTTGGTTGCGCCGACCAGCCGGGTCAGAGGAGGGGATGCAGGTAGCCGAAATGCGGCCGCTCGATATGGCCCAGCTACTTCCCCTCGACAAGAGATGGGTGATCACCGGCGGGCCGGGATCGGGCAAGTCGACTTACCTGCACCTTGTCGCCAGCAGTATCGCCCGCGCCCTCATAGGTGAGCCTGTGCCGGTCGAGCAAGTGCTCGGACTACGCGGCCCGCTGCCCTTGCCCATCGTCGTGTCGCTGGGCGGCTACAACACCTATCGCCGCGAGCGCAAAGGCACGCTCGTCGATTACATCAGCTATGCCGTCATCGAGCAAAACGCCGCCATCGGCCTTCCGACTGACTTTTTCCAACGGCTGCTCAGTCGCGGCCGTAGCTGCCTCCTGTTGCTCGATGGCCTGGATGAGGTCGCCAGAGATGAGGAGCGAATTATCGTCCGTCAGAAAGTTGAAGAATTGTCTCATAACGAGGGCATCGACCGCCTGGTGGTGACGAGCCGCACCCGCGCCTATCAGGGGGAGGCGGTCCTGCCGTTTCGCCTGGCAGCTGTCCAACCAATGACGAATAAGCAGGTGCGGGCGCTGGCCGGCAAGTGGTGCGATGCCGCCTACGAGCCTGATGAGGCCACGCGACAGACGGAACACCTGTGGCAGGAGATCGAGCAGTTGGAAGCGTTGCGAGCCACGCGCAAACAACCCCCTCTGGTGGATACGCCGCTGTTGGTAACGATCATCGCCATTGTCCACGACAACTTGCGCAAATTGCCGGAGCAACGCGCGGCGCTCTATGAAGAGTGCGTCAAGTCGCTGTTGAGCGAACACCACAAAGCTCCCTCCGAGGCGAAGAAGGCGTTAGCCGAGTGGGGCGGCACGTTTAACGAGAAGCGCAACGTGTTGGCCCGCTTGGCCTTTGAGATGATGGTCGCTTCCAGCAATGCTGAGGCCACGGTGCGGGAAGGGCAACTCGTCGAATGGGTGCGCCCGCTGGTCATCAAGATGCGCGGTGAAGGAGAGACCGCCGGTTGGATCGACACCTTCACCACGGCCATGCGCCAGCGCGGCAGCCTGCTGGACGAGCGCGACGGCGAATACCGCTTCACCCACCTGACCTTTCAAGAATTTCTGGCCGCATCCTATCTGGGCGATACGATTAGCGAGGCGGACGATATTGTCAGCCAGCTAACCCAACGCGGTCGCGTCGTCGATTCGTGGTGGCGTGAGACAGTGCTTCTGACTGCCGGTTACATTGCCCTGCGTAGCCCCGACCGCGCGTTGCGTCTGCTCAATCGTTTAGCGTCCGTCACCGCGCTGGCCGGAGGCGACGTCGAAAGCGCGCTTTCGGCGGCGGAGTTAGCGGGTGTTTCGTTCCTGGAGCTAGGCAGCCATGACAAGGCCACGTGTTGGGCGATTGCCGAACGACTCAAAGATCTGCTACTTGACGAGACACTGACCGTCCCCAGCCCCCTCCGCGCCGCCGCCGGCCGCGCCCTCGGCCGCCTCGGCGACCCGCGCGAGGACGTCACCGCCTCCGTCCCCGTCACCGTCGCCATTCCACCCGGCGAGTTCTTCATGGGCAGCGAGCGCCGCCGGGACCAACCCGGCTACGATGATCTCTCGCAGCGGAAGGCTGAAGCCACCCCGGAGGGAACACGGTTTGTCGTGACGTTGCCTGCCTATCGCATCGGCAAATATCCGGTAACAGTCGCCCAGTTCCGCTGCTTTGTCGATGACCACGGCTACACGACCGAGAAGTACTGGACGCCCGCCGGCTGGCAGCGGCGGCAGAAGGAGGGCTGGGTCGCGCCGCGCCTCTGGGACGACCCGGAGTGGACGATCGACAACCACCCCGTCGTCGGCGTTAGCTGGTATGAGGCCGTGGCCTACGGCAACTGGCTGACGGCGTCCAACCCCGGCCGCTTCTTCCGCCTGCCCGACGAGGCCATGTGGGAGAGGGCGGCGCGGGGGGCCGACGGCCGCCGCTGGCCGTGGGGCCACGACTGGGACGCGGCCAAACTGAACAGCAACGCGGGCGGCATTAGGCGCACGTCGGCCGTCGGCATCTTCCCGGCCGGCAGCCGGAAGGTGAACGACGCGGGCGAACGCATCTTTGATTGCGCCGGCAATGTCTGGGAGTGGTGCAGCGGGCCGGGCGTCGACGACACACCTTACCCGTTTAAGCAGCGGTCGTACCAGCAGGACCTGCAACTCAATCCGACATACAGAGCTTTGCGCGGCGGCTCTTGGGGCAGCTTCGATCAGCGCACGCGCGCCGCGTTCCGGTTCGGCGTCAACCCGCACCTCGGGAACCTCAATGTCGGGTTCCGGGTGGTCGAACTTCTCTCCGATCCTGAATCCTGATTTCTGAGTTCTGATCTTCTTCTGAATTCTTTCTTCAGACTTGGCAAAAGAGCACGATGCGGATAGCATGAGACCCATGCCCTCGCTGAGCCGTAGGCGAAGCGATGCGCGGATTTTGTAGGGCAATTCGGCAAATCGCCCCGCCCGACAGCCAACAAAAAACCGGGTTTCGGGGAGAAACCCGGTTCCTTTGTAGGGCGATTTGGCAAATCGCCTTCTTCCGGCGATTTGCCAAATCGCGCTACAAGAGGCGATTTACCAAATCGCCCTACAGTTGCGTTAGTTCGCCTGAATCCCCGGCAGCACCGGCTCTTCGCCCGACTCTTCCGGCGTGGCGTGGCGCAGGATGATCTCGTCCTCGGTGCCCGTCCCCGGGCCTACGTCGACGATGACCGTCTCGCCTTCCTTGAACTCCCCGGCCAGCACGGCGTCGGAGAGCTTGTCCTCGACCGTCTGCTGGATGAGGCGGCGCAGCGGGCGCGCGCCATACTCGGCGTCGTAGCCGTGCTTGGCCAGCCAGTCCTTGGCTGCGTCCGTCGCCTCCAGCATCAGGAAGCGCTCGTCCATCCGCTTGTTGACATCTTCGATCTGGATGTCAACGATCTGACGGATGTCCTCCGGCTGTAGCTGGCGGAAGACGATGACGCTATCGAGCCGGTTCAGGAACTCCGGCCGGAAGTGGCGCTTCAACTGCTCCATCAGCTTCTTCTGCATGTCGCGGTAGTTCTCTTCGACGAGCACGGCCGCGTCCTGCTTGAAGTTGAAGCCCAGGCCGCCGCCCTTCTTGATCATGTCCGCGCCGACGTTGGAGGTCAGGATGATGATCGCGTTGCGGAAGTTGACCTTCTGCCCCTTGGCATCGGACAGGTGACCCTCTTCCATGATCTGCAAGAGCAGGTTGAACGCCTCCGGGTGGGCCTTCTCGATCTCGTCAAAAACGACGATGGAGTAGGGCCGGCGGCGCACTGCCTCGGTCAGCTGGCCGGCGTCTTCATAACCCACATAGCCGGGCGGCGAACCGACCAGCCGGGCGACGTTGTGGCGCTCCATGAACTCGGACATGTCCAGCTGCACCAGGGCGTCCTCGCTGCCGAACAGGAACGTCGCCAGCGCCTTGGTCAGCTCCGTCTTGCCCACGCCCGTCGGGCCGAGGAACATGAACGAGCCGATCGGCCGCCGCGGGTCCTTCAGACCGGCCCGGGCCCGCCGGACGGCCTTGGCGATGGCGTTGATGGCGTCCTTCTGGCCGACGATGGCCTTCTGCAACTCCTCTTCCATGCGCAGCAGCCGGGCGCTCTCTTCCTCGGTCAGTTGGTAGACCGGGATGCCCGTCCACATCGACAGCACCTCGGCCACATCTTCGGCCGTCAGCATCGTCGATTGGTCGTACTCCACCTGTCCGGCGCGCAGGTCGTCCAGTTGGTGCTGGATTTCTTCTTCCTGCTCGCGGATGCGGGTCGCGTCGTCGTAACGCCCGGCCTCGACGGCCTCGTTGCGCTGCACGCGCAGCTCGCGCAGGGAGTCATACGCCTCGCGGATGTCGGTCGGCTGCTGCACGCGGTACATGCGCACGCGCGACGCGCCCTCGTCGATCAGGTCGATGGCCTTGTCGGGCAGGTAGCGCTCGGTGACATAGCGGGTGGACAGGAAGACGGCCGCCTCGATGGCCTCGTCGGAGATGAGCAGGTTGTGGTGCTGCTCATAGGCCCCCTTGATGCCCTTGAGGATTTGGACGGTCTCCTCGGCCGATGGCTCTTCGACGCGCACCTGCTGGAAGCGGCGCTCCAGGGCGGCGTCGCTCTCGATGTACTTGCGGTACTCGTCCATCGTCGTCGCGCCGATGCACTGCAATTCGCCGCGGGCCAGCGATGGCTTGAGGATGTTGGCCGCGTCTACCGAGCTGCCGGCCGACCCCGCGCCGACGAGCATGTGTACCTCGTCGATGAACAGGATGGCGTCGCTCGACTTCAGCTCCTCGATGACGCGCTTGAGGCGTTCCTCGAACTGGCCGCGGTACATCGTTCCGGCGACCAGGCTGCCCACGTCCAGTTGCAGGACGCGCTTGTTGTGTAGTGATTCCGGCACCTGCCCATCGACGATGCGCTGGGCCAGGCCCTCGACGATGGCGGTCTTGCCGACGCCGGGCTGGCCGATCAGGGCGGGGTTGTTCTTCGTGCGCCGGGCCAGAATCTGGATGACGCGCTCGATCTCCGTCTCGCGGCCGATGACCGGGTCCAGCGCGTACTCCTGCGCCAGGGCGGTCAGGTCTGTCGCCAACTGGTCGACCAGCGGCGTCTTGCTTTTCTCTTTCTTTTGCTGTTGGGCCGGCCGGCGCTGCGGCTGTTGCTGCTGGGTCGAACCCGACTCACTGCCGGAGACGGGGCTTTCCTTCAGCATGCGCCGTGTCTGCCGGCGGATCTGCTCGGCGCTGATGCCGAACTTGCGCAGGACATCAATGGCCAGGCCCTCGTTCTGGCGGGCCAGACCGAGGAGCAGGTGCTCGGTGCTGATGTAGTGCTGGCCCATGCGCCGCGCTTCTTCGACGGCGTACTCCAGGATGCGCTTGGTGCTGGGCGAAAGCTCGGTCTTGGTGAATGGCGTTCGAGTCCCCTGGCCGCCCGACAGGCGCTCGACCATGGCCTGAACCCGCGTGACCTCCAGGCCAAGTTCGCGCAGAACTCGACCGGCCACGCCACCTTCTTCGAGCAACAAGCCGATCAGAACATGCTCGCTGCCTATATAGCTATGGTTGAGGCGTTCCGCCTCTTCCTGGGCCAGGCTCAACACGCGTCGCGCGCGCTGAGTGAAGCGTTCCCAATTCTTAGAATTCACGGCTATCCACCTCAGGGAAACTCAATACGTTCACGGGTAGTCGCCATTGTGGCGCAGTCTGCCGCGCACTAAGCGCAGTTTGCCACGCCGGTAGCGCAGTCTGTCTGCGCCCTAGAGCGCAGTCTTCCGCGCCTTATAGCGCAGTCTTCCGCGCCTTATAGCGCAGTCTTCCGCGCCTTAGAGCGCAGTCCTCTGCGCCTACATCGGATTCATCATCGCCAGATCTTCTTCGATGTACTTGTCCGAGGCGACCTGACGCAGGCTCAGGCCGACCTGGCGTTGCTTGGCGTCCAGGCGAATGACACGCACCGTGACCCGGTCGCCCGGCTTCACGACATCGCGCGCCTGCTCGACGCGATCTTCGGCCAATTCAGAAATGTGAATTAAGCCTTCCAACTGATAATCATCGTCCACGCGGGCGAAGGCGCCGAACTTGGTCAGACGGGTGATCTCCGCCTCGACCAACTGACCGACGCGGTAGAGATCCTCGATCCGCGTCCACGGGTCCGCCTCCAGCCGTTTCATGCTGAGGGCGACGCGCTGCCGATCCTGATCGACGCTCATGATCTGTACCTTGATGTGGTCACCCTTCTGCAGGATGTCGGCCGGCTTCTGGGTGCGCTTCCAGCTCATTTCGGAGAGATGGACGAGACCCTCGACACCGCCGATATCGACGAAAGCGCCGAAATCGGCCAGGTTGACGACCACACCCTCGCAGACCGCGCCCTCTTCCAACGACGAGAACAACTCGGTCTTGCGCGCCTGGCGGATCTCCCGCGAGGCGGCCTGCTCCGACAGGATCAGGCGATTGCGCGGCCGATCGACCTCTATGACCTTGGCCAGCATGGGCTGGCCGACCAGCGCCTGATAGGCGCGCTGCCTGTTGTCGCTGTCGACATCCTGCAAGCGGTCGCGCCGCAACTGGGAGTTGGGCACAAAGCCGCGCAGTTGCCCGACGCTAACCAGCACGCCACCTTTGTTAAAGCCGACGATCTCCGTCTCCAGGGCTTCCTGTGACTCGAGAAGGTCAGTGGCCACTTGCCAGTCGCGCTCTTCGGCCGCACGGCGGAACGACAGGATTATGTTGCCGTTCTGGTCTTCGGGATTCAGCACGAAGACAAGGATTTCCTCGCCCTCCTGCAACTGGGCACGAGTCGCCGTATCGTATGTCGAAGTCTCTTGCGAAGGGATGACTCCCTCGGACTTTGCCCCAATATCGACCAGTATCTCGTTGCTTCGTAAGTCTACAATGCGGCCGGGGCGGATCTCGCCGGCGCTGGGTAGGTAGACATCTTGTGTGAGCAGAAAGCTCATCGGATGTTCGCCGTTGCCGAATTCGGAGTCAATCATTTTGCTAAGATTCCCACCTGCGCCGAGGTTGCCCCAGCGCCCATTTTCGAGCGATTATACTGCGTTTAGACCGCTTGGCAATATGTCTAATGTGTTGTATACGTAGGGGAATGGCCGGGCGTGCTTCAATTCTCTCTGCGACAAGGCCGTCAGCGACGCGCGCCTGGTTACCCCGGCTGTTTCCCATTTTCCTCTTTTTCCTGAGTCTCGCGCCGCGCCTGGCTGGCCTGGGGCGCTACATCACGCCCGACGAGCTGGTGTGGGTCTATCGCTCGATGCAGTTCCGCGAGGCGCTGCTGGCCGGGCGCTGGGCGGGCACGCTGGTGGCCGGCCATCCCGGCGTGACGACGACGTGGCTGGGCACGCTGAGCATGAGCCTTCAGCTGGCCCTCGCCCCCGCCGGCCGCGACGCCTACCTCTGGCTGACACGGACGACGGCGCTGACCCCCGACAACGTCGAGGCTTTCCGCCGGCTGGCGCTCTTCCTCAGCGGCGGCCGCATCGCGGTGGCCATCGTCAACAGCCTGGGTGTTGTTGCCGCTTATCTGCTGGCCCGGCGGCTGTGGCCGGCGCGGGCGGCGTGGGCCGGCGCGCTGCTGCTGGCGCTCGATCCCTTCCTGGCGGGCCTGTCGGGCCTCTTCCACGTGGACGGCCTGAGCGCGACCTTTGCCACGCTGGCCCTACTGGCGCTGGCCGTGGGCCTGACCGGGCGCGGCCGGCCGGCGCTCTGGCTGGCGCTGGCCGGCGTCATGACCGGCCTGGCCGTGCTCAGCAAGACGCCCACGCTGGCCCTGCTGCCGGTGGCCGGGCTGGCCCTGCTCTGGGCCGCGCTGCGCGACGATGGGCCGTGGGCACGGCGATTGGCGGCGCTCGTGGGGCGCGGGCTGCTCTATGGCCTGGCCGCCGCGGCGACGATCTTCCTCCTCTACCCCGCCCTGTGGAGCGGGCTGTTGGCCGGCTCGTTGGCCGGGCCATCCGCCGTCCTGGCCACCGTCGGCGGCAGCGCCAACCGCCACCTCGACGAGGCGCTGCGGGAGACGTTCTTCCTCGGCCGCGCCGTCTTCGATCCCGGCCCGCTTTTTTACCCCGCCGTGCTCGCCTGGCGGCTCAGCCCGGTGGTCTGGTTGGCGGCGTTGCCCGGCGCGTGGCTGCTATGGCGGCGGCCGCCGGGCGCGTGGCGACGGCCGGGCTGGTTCGTCGCCGGGCTGCTGCTGCTGTGGACCGGGCTGTTCCTGTTGGCCATCACCCCCGCGGCCAAGAAGTTCGACCGCTACATTCTGCCCGTTGTGCCCGCGCTGCTGCTGGTCGCCGGCGCGTCCTGGGCCGTGTGGTCGGCGCGCCTGTCGGCCCGTTGGGCGCGGGCGGCCCTGCCGATCGTGGTCGGCGCGCAGGCGCTCTTCTGGCTGGCCTACGCCGCTTATCCGCTGACGGCCTATAACCCGCTTGTTGGCGGCGGCTGGACGGCGGCGCGCGTCCTGCCCGCGGGCTGGGGCGAGGGCATCAGCGCTGCCGGGCGCTGGTTGTCGGCCACCCAGCCCGACGCGGCCCAACGGACGGCCATCGCCGGCATTGCCCCCGCGCTGGCGCCCTTCTTCCCCGGCCGCGCCCTGGTCGATGGCCTCGACGACCCCGCCGCGGCCGACTTCCAGATCACCACTCTCGGCGGCCGGCAGCTTGATCCCGACGGCGCGACCGCGGCCGTGGCCGGGCTGGAGCTACTGCGGACGGTGCGCTTTGGCGGGTTGGCGCAGGCCTGGGTCTATCGCCGCGCCGCCCCCGCGCCACTGGCCGGGCCGCCGGCGCTGGCCACGCCGATCATTTTCGGCGAGCGACTGGCGCTGGCGGCTCTGTCACAGACGGCGGGCGACGGCACGGTGCGCCTGGCTGCCCGTTGGCAGCGGCTGGCCGCCCCGGCCGAGATAGGGCGCTACACGCTGCGGCTGGCCGTCACCGACGACGCCGGCAGCGTCTGGTCGTCGCTGGAGACGGAACTGGTCAACGAGGTCGCCTTCCGCCCGGCCGACTGGCCGGCCAGCGAGACGGGTACGGTCCATTACGCGCTGGATCTGCCGCCGGCCATGCCGCCCGGCCGCTACAGCATCCAGATGTCGCTGGTCGATGTGGCTTCGGCCGGGCAGTTGCCGGCGCGTGCCGGTGACCGATCGGTGGGTGTCGTCTATCCGGCCGGCACGGTCGATGTGCCCCGGCCAGAGCGCATCGTTTCCGCCTCGCGGGCGCAGATTCCCGAGGCCAACGGCACGCGCTGGCTGGATGGGGCGCTGTGGCTGCTGGGCAACAGCAAGCTGCCGGCGTCGGCGTTGGCGGGCAGTGACCTGCCGCTGGAACTGTTCTGGCACGCGCCGACGGAGCCGCTGCCGGGCGGGCTGCAACTGGCCTGGTCGCTGCAAGCGCTGGATGAGGGTGGGGCCGATCAGTCGCTGACCATCGTCCCCCTCAGCCGCTGGGATACGGGCGAGTGGCGCGTGGGCGAGACCGTGCAGGAGATGTACCGGCTGCCGCTGCCGCCGGCCACGCCGCGTGGTCGCTACGTCCTGCTTGTGCAGCCGTTGGCCACCGACGGCCGGCCGCTGGGCGAACCGGCCACGCTGGGCGAACTGGCCATCGACAACATCGACCGGGTCTACGACGTGCCGATGGACGTGGCCCGGCCGCTCCTGGACATCTGCTTCGGCGAAACCATCTGCCTGCGCGGGGCGACGCTGAGCACGATTACGCCCGCGCCGGGCGAGAGCGTGGAGCTGATGCTCTACTGGCAGGCGCTGCATGAGCCGCTGGCCGTCTATACCGCCTTCCTGCACGTGCTGGATGAGAACGACAACATTGTGCTGGCGGCCGACCACTGGCCCGGCGGCCTGCCCAGCGACATCTGGGACACGGGCCAGGTCATCACCGACCGCGTGCCGCTGGCCCTGCCGGCCGATTTGCCGCCCGGCGTCTATCGGCTGCGGCTGGGCCTCTACACCGCCGACGACGGCCGCCGTCTGCCCGTCGACGGCCGCGCTGCCGATTACGTCATCCTGCCCCTGACACTGACTGTGGGCCGGCCCTGAGGCCATGAGCAAGTGGGCGCGCTCGTTCCTGCCGCTGGTCGTGCTTCTCCTGGCGGCCTTCTGGCTGCGGCTCTACCGGCTAGACGCACAGAGTCTGTGGTGGGATGAGGGCATCAGCCTGCACCTGGCCACGTCGAGCGCGACCGAGATCGTGCGCGACCGGCTGGCCAACATTCACCCGCCACTGTACTTCTTCCTGCTAAAGGGCTGGCTGCGGCTAGCCGGCGTCTCGCCCTTCACCGGGCGCGCCCTGAGCGTGCTGGCCGGGCTGTTGCAAGTGGCGCTGGCGTTTACCGCGGCCGGATATTGGAGCCGCCGGGCGGGGCTGGGGCCGCGAACGGCGCGCGCGGCGGGTTGGCTGGCCGGCGGGCTGATGCTGTTGTCGCCGCTGTCGGTCATCTATAGCCAGGAGATGCGCGTCTACGCCCTGCTGCCGGTGGCCTACCTGCTTCTGTTGCTGCTGGCTGGGCGCTGGCTAGCGGCGGGCAGCGGCCAAGGGTGGCCGCGTTTGTGGGCGCTGGCGGCCGTGGCCTGGCTGGGCCTGCACCTGCACTACATCGCCCTTTTCGCCGTGGCTTATGCCGGCGCGTGGGGGGCGTTGGTGCTGTTGCGGCGCGGCGACGGCCGAGCGTTGCGCCGCTGGCTGCTGGCCCAGGCCGTCGTCGCGGTGGCCAGCCTGCCGTGGCTGCTGGCAGTGCTGGCCAACTGGCCGGCCGTGCGCGCCGAGGCCGCCGCGGGCACCTACACGACTGAGCCAGCGCCCTTGCCGTTCCTGTTGGCCCAGGTGTGGACGTTCCACCTGACGGGACTGGCCGGTTCGCTGGGCAGCCCTCTGGTACGCTGGCTGGCGGCCGGGGCGGCGATTGCCCTGGGGCTATCGCTGGCGCTGGCGGCCGTGGCCTGGGCGCGCCGCCGGACGAACGGGGTGGCGCTGCTGTTGGCCGCCCATTGGGCCGTGCCCCTGCTGGGCGGGCTGTTTGTGTGGAGCGTGCGCTCGTTTTCCCACCCGCGCTACATCGTCATCTTCGCCGCGCTGCTCATTCCGCTGGCGGCCGTGCTGGCGGCGACAGCGCGCGCCCCGCTACGTCGCGTCCCCGCCGCACTGCTCACCCTGGGCCTCGTCGCCCTCAGCGCCTGGGGCCTGCGCGCCTACTTCTTCGACCCGGCCGTGGCCAAGCCCGACGTGCGCGGCGCGGCCAGCGGGCTGGAGGCCACCGCCGCGCCCGATGACCTCATCCTCGTGCCCGATACTGACTGGTCGCTGCCATTTGAGTATCGCGGCCCAACGCCAGTAGTGATGCCGGCCGTGGTCGAGTCGCCCCACGACGCCGGCGCGGCGCTTGTCAGGGCGCTCGATTGCACCGGCGATGGCCCCTGTGCTCGCTCCGGCCGCGTCTTCGTTCTCGACTACCCCCGTGGCACGCGTGATTGGGCCGGCCGGCTGCCGTTTGAGCTGGAGCGTCGCGGCCGGCGGGTGGCCACGACCGAATTCGATGCCGTGACGGTCAGCGAGTACCGCCTGGCCGCGCGGCCGGGGCCGCTGCCCACCTGCGACGCGCCGGAAGTCGCTCGCGCGCCGGCGACGTTCGGCCCGTTGCGCCTGGAAGGGGCGTGGCTTGAACGGGTAACGCCGTCGAACACCGCCGTGGCGGTGGCCTTGTGCTGGCGGGCGCTGGAGCCGGCCGCAGTCAATGCCTGGGCCACGCTCGTCTTGCGCGACCCGCTGACCGGCGTGACCGTCGCCCAGACGGACACGCGCCTGGTCAATGCCGATGGCGCGCCGGCCCGCTTCTGGCAGCCGGGTGACGCGGTGTTGACGTTCCACGTCCTGCCGCTGCCGCTGGGCACACCGCCGGTGACGTTGCAGTTGTTCGGCGGCGTGTACACCGTCGCCGGCGACGCGATCCACTCGGTCGAGGCCGTAGACGCGGGCGGCGCGCCCTTGGGGCAGCTGCTGCCGTTGGGCGAGGTCGCTCTCGCGTCACCGGCGGCCGATGTGCCGGTCGAGGGTTTGCCCGCCGGCGCGCCGCTGCTGACGGCCGCGGGTCTGCGGCTGCTGAGCGCGCACATCCCTGACGGGCCGGTGCGGCCGGGGCAGGTCATCCGCGCCGAACTGGTCTGGCAGGGCGCGGGCGGCTTGCCCGACATGCGGCCGGTGTTGTCGCTGGAGGCGAACGGGGTTGTGATGGCCGCCAACGACGATCCGCCGGCCCAGGGGCGCTATCCAACCGGCCGTTGGGCCGCGGGCGAAGTGGTGGCCGAAGGGCGCGACGTGCGCGTGCCGGGCCATGCCGCCGGCACGGCGACGCTGGCGGTGACCGTCGCCGGCGAGCGCGTGGAGTTGGGCAGGCTGGACATCGCCGGGGCGGCGGCGCAGTTCGAGCCACCCGCGGTGGCCGTGGCCGTCGAGGCGTCCTTTGGCGAGGTCATCCGTCTCGTCGGCTTTGACCCGCCGCCGGCGACCCTCGACGTCGCGCGGCCGCTGCCGATCACCCTGTACTGGCAGGCCCTCTCCGGCGAGATCGGCACGGGCTATACGGTCTTCGTCCATCTGCTGGCCAGTGATGGCCGGCTCATCGCCCAGGCCGACAGCCCACCCGCCGGCGGGGCGCGGCCGACGAACGAATGGCTGGCGGGCGAGTACGTCAGTGACACGCACGAACTGGCCTGGCGCGAGACGGACTACCGTGGCCCGGCGCGGCTGGTGGTCGGCCTCTATGACCCCATCAGCGGCCTGCGGCTGCCGACGGCCGAGGGCGACCTGTTTGAGCTGCCCGTCACGGTCACGATCGCGCCCACGCCCTGAGCTGGGGCGACCGGCGGGCTATTACGGCAGCCGATAGCGGACAGTGATAGCGAGATTCGTTGCCAGCGCTGTGTCGATGGTGACCTGGCCGCCGTCCACCTGGGCGGGCAGCGAGGCATCGACGAAGGTCGCGCCGGCCGGCAGGCTTACGGTCAGGTTTAGTTGCTCCGGCCGCGTGCCTGGCTGCTTAAAGATGGTCAGCTGGTAGACCTGGACGCCCTCTTGCGACTGGACGACGCCTTCGGGCAGGCGATAGTCGAACGTGGCCGTCGTCTCGGATGCTCGCGGCAAAAGCAGAAAGTTGGCGAAGGTGGTCAGGCCGGGCTGCTCGGCGACCGTCTGGGCCGTGCCGTCCCAGGTGCGGCCGTTGAAGAGCGTCTCGCCGGGCACCGTATGGCGACTGGAGGTCAGCAGGACGCTACCGGAGGGGGCGTAGACGCGCAGGTAGTTCCAGTAGCACTTGTCGGTCAGAGCCTCGTAAGGCAGGGCCAGATCGAATTCCTCGGTCACGCCCTGGTAGCACTCCTCCGGCACGGCCGCGCCGGTGTGGCGATAGAGGATGGTCAGCGTGCCCTGCGGCTCCGGCCCCAACTGGACGGCGTAGGTCAGCGCGCGCTCGATGTAGACATTGACCTTGTTGTAGCCCATGTTGCTATCAACGGCCATGAGGAAGTCGCCCGGCGGCGCGGCCGGCAGATGGCCGTCCCAGCCAGTGGCTGCCAGCGCGGCGCTGACGTCGGGATCGCGCATGTAGACGGACAGGTGACGTTCCTCGGCCGCAGCTACCATATTGCGCGCCAGCTTGACCGGGTCGATTGAGCCGAAGTCGGACTCGACCTTGGCCCGAATGGCGGCGGCAAACCCGCCGAGAAACGCCTTGCGGTCCTCGACCCACTGGCCGACTTGCTGTCCTTCCTGGATGTTACGCGCCTGTCGCAGCGCCCGCAGCAGGTTGTCGGCGTTGATGCTGCCGTCCGAGCCCGGGATGGGTACAGGGCCGGTCGCATCGACCAGCAGCCGCAGGAACTCCTGATCGATGGCGATCGCGCCGTCTAGCGGGGGCACGTCGCGGCCGTAGGCATAGAGGTCCAGAGCTTTCTGGGCCGAGGTAGGGAAGTCGGGCCAGAAGTTGGCGTCGCGGAAGGCCAGCAGCTCCAGGTTCATGTAGTCGTAGAGCGGCTGTGGCGGGAAGTCATAGGGCTTGGCGGCCAGATTATCGACGTAGCTGGAGTCCATGAAGGCCAGGTCGGTAATCCGGCCGCCCTCGACCGTGACCACACCCGCGCCGGTCAGGAAGCCGCCGGTGGCGCGCAACTCATCCTCGTTTTGGGCCATGATCAGATAGCGCTTCGGCCCGTCCGCGCCCAACATTGCCGGCAGCTGGGGGGCCAGCCGCAGGCCGTCGCGCCCCACGGGCAGCCATTCATCGGCCGCGGCCAGCAGTTGGCGCACGCGCCACGGCAACGCCTCGGCGGGCACGGCTTCGGCCAGGTTGGCCCGCGCCGTGGCGACCCGGTCGAGCGCCTCACCAGCCTGGGTCAATGCCGGCCCGGCCGCGGCCAACGTGGGCAGCAACTCGCCCAGCCGGTCGGCCCCGAAGCCGTTGGCCTGGATGCTGCTCAGCGCGGGCTTCAGGCTGCCGGCGGCCAGCACGGCCGCCTCCGAACCGGCGTCGGCCATGTCGAGCAGGTAAGGCGAGGCGACCAGCGTCGGCCCCAGTCGCGGCACCCAGCCCAGATGAGGGGCGACGGGGCGGCTGAAGGCCAACTCGTCGCGCAGAGTGACGATGTCGGCGCGAATGTCGAGCAGCAGCGTCTCGGCCGCGTCGGCGTCAAGGCCGGCCAGGCCGCCGGCGGCCAACGCCTGAGCCTGCTCCTGGGCGGCCAACAGCGACCGCGCCGCCTGGGCCACACGCCATGCCTTTAACCCACCCCAGACCAGGAGGGCCAGCAGCAGGAGCAGCAGCGCCAGGCCGGCGATTCGGCCAATGGGCCGGCGCGCTTCGTCGGGCGGCTCGACTATTTCCGGTGGTTCGGGTGCGGGTGGGTGCAGGGGGTAGCGTGGTCGGCTTGTCAAGGCTTAACCTCGGTGCAATGGAGGGATGGAGTGATTAGGTCTTCGCCGGCCACTGGTTCGGCCACAAGACGGACGGCGCAGACCGGCCGCGCGGCCGCGTTCGACCGCTGAAAGGCGCGCAGGTCGTCGGTGGCGGGCACAAAGAGATTCGGTTGCTGCCGCGCCAGCCGCAGGCGATACCAGTCGAAGGCGAATAGATTGGCGTCGACGACGACGACATCCGGTCGCTGCCCTTCGACGTGATGATAATACCACAGGGCGAACAGACTGCGGTCGCCCGGCGTCAGCAGGAGCGCCCGCGGCGGCGCGGCGGCCAGCATGGCCTCGGCCGCGGCGCGGGGCGAGGGCGGGCTGTCGGCCCACGCCATCAGGCCGGCCACGGCCAACGCCAATGGCAGAGCCACCGACCATGCCCCCAGCCGGTCGATCTGGGGCGCTAGCAGCAGTGCCAGCAGCAACAGCGCCGGCAACAACAGCACGGCGGCATCGGGCGCGGCGTAGGCCAGAGCGAAGAGCCCGTAAAGGCCCGCCGTGCCACCCAGCAGGAGCGACCGGCGGTCGCCGTTGGTCATTGCCGGGGCCTCGGCGTGGCGCTCGGTCAGCGCCCGCCCGACCACCAGGGCCGCGGGGCCGGCGGCCAGCGCTCGCAGCAGGCCCGTGAGCCGCGCGGCGTCGGGCGGCCAGCGCAGATTGGCGGCGTAGAGCCGGCCGCTGACCAGCCACCACCAGCCCCGGAGGGTGTCCGGCTGTCCCCAGATCACGGGGCTATCGCCGCGCGCCAGCCACGGCAGCGCCAGCAGGGGCAGCAGCCCCAGAACAATCCCGGCCAGCAACCGCGGCCGTTTCGGCCCAGCCCCCAGCAGGGCAGCCGGCAACAGCAGCAGTGAGGTCAGGTGCGTCGTGACGGCCAGCCCCAGCAGCACACCGCCGGCCATGCCTGGCCCACGCGCCGCCCAGACGGCCAGAAAGGCGGCGATCAGCAGTAGATTCAGGCTGTAGACCTCGGCCACAACCGCCTGGCTCCACGCCAGCGGCAGGAAGGCGACGGTCAGCGCCGCGCCGACGGCCGCGACCGGCCGGACGCGTGCGCCCCAGGTATGTCGCATAGCCACCGCCAGCAGCCCAGCGGCCGCCGCGGCGCAGACGGCCGAGAACAGGTTGAAGCGCCAGACCACCGAGCCGACCGGCAGTAGCGCCAACAGCCGGCCCAGCAGCACATAGGTGGGGTAGCCGGGTGGGTGGGGGACGCCCAGAGTCATGGCCGCCGTGATGAGTTCGCCGCCGTCGCCCGCGCCGGCCCAACTCAGGTCGGGGGCGACGGTGGGGGCGTAGACGGCCAGGGCAAGGATGGTCGTGAGGGCCGCCAATGGCCACGCCCTGCCGGTGACAGGCCGGAGCGGCGGCTGAGGCCGGGCCAGGGGCGTCGCCGCGGTCATTGCGCCCCCTCACCGCGCAGGACGACGGGGATTGTGCGTAATAGGATAGCCACATCGCGCCACAAGCTGTAGCGGTTGATGTACTCCAGTTCGACGCGGGCGCGCTCTTCCAGGGACAGTTTGGCTCGACCACTGACCTGCATCGGCCCGGTCATCCCCGGCCGCATCGACAACCGCCGCTGCCGCTCGACATAGTAGGCCACGACGCGCGGCTCCTCCGGGCGTGGCCCGACCAGGCTCATCTCGCCACGCAGGACGTTCCAGAACTGCGGCAGTTCGTCCAGGCTCCAGCGGCGCAGAAAGCGGCCGGCGGGTGTCAGTCGCGGATCGTCGGCCAGCTTGAGCACCGGCTCCGGCAGCCCCCGCGCCGCCGCCAGCGCCGGCAGCTGCTCCTCCGCGCCGACCTGCATCGTCCGAAACTTGAACAGGATGAAGCTCCGCCCGTGCGCGCCAACCCTATCCTGCCGGAAAAAGATCGGGCCGGGGGAGTCCAGCCGGATGAGCAGGAACAGAAAGGGGGCCAGGAGAAAGGTCAGCAGAAGACCGACGACGGCCCCGATTACATCCAGCGTCCGCTTGACGGCTGCCTGGAACGCGCCCAACCCCATGCGGCCGATGCCCGGCCGCGGGAACAGCACCCCGCGAGCATAGCCCCAGCTCAGCGCCGCGGCCCGCCCAAACAGCAGCGCCGGCGCGGCCAGCGCCACCGCGCGGTCTTTGCGCCACGCCCGGACGACGAACGGCAGTGTCGTCGCCAGAAAGACCAGGGCCAGCAGCCCGGCCCCCGCCAACAGCCCGGCCGCGACCGGCCGGCCCGCCGCCAGGGCAATCAGGCCGGCCACCAACACCGCCGGGAGGAGCGTCGCCAGGGCCATCTGTGGCTTCATGATCTGCGGCGTGTGGGAGTCGCGGACGACGCGGCCGGGGAAGCGCCGCACGACCTGTGCCTTCCAGTAGCCGATGGTCGCCTTCTTGCGCAGGTAGCGGGCCAGCGTGTCGCTGTGGCGGTGGGCGACGACGGCGCGTTCGGCGAAGACCAGGCGCAGGCCGCGGTTGGCCAGCCGGAAGGACAGTTCCTGGTCTTCCAGGTAGTCGAAGCGCTCATCGAAGCCGCCGTTGGCCAGCAGCACGGCGCGGCGGTAGGCGCAGGAGTAGGTATCGACGAAGTCGATGGCGGACTGGGGACGCAGGCGGTCATACTTCTCTTCGTACTCCAATTGCACGAAGCGGGCGACGAGGGCGGTTTGCCGGGTAGTGTAGATTCCTTTAGCGGCGACGACAGTGGGATCAGCCAGCGGGGCGCTTATCTCGCATAGCCAGTCTGGCGGCGGCACGCAATCAGCGTCGGTGAAACAGACGATGTCGCCCTGGGCCGCCTGCGCGCCGGCGTTGCGGGCCGCCGCCGGTCGGCCGCGCGCGGTGGAGATGACCTGCGCGCCGGCCGCGCGGGCCAGGGCGGCTGTGTCGTCGGTAGAGCCATCGTCTACGACGATGATCTCGTATGGTCCCACGCCGGATTGTTGCCGCAGGGCGCTGACACAATCGGTGATGGTGTCGGCCGCGTTGTAGGCCGGCACGACGACGGAGAGCAGGGCATTGGTCATGGCTGCGGGGCGGCCGCCCAACGCCATTGGCTACGTGAGGCGGCGATGAGGCCGAGGGCAATCTGCGGCACGATGACGACCAGATAGAACAGGATGGCGTAGCTGGCCACGGCCGTGTCGTCGGTCAGGCCCAACTGCAACAGCATGAGGGCCACGGCCGCATTGAACACGCCAACTTTAGCCGGCGTGCTGGGCGGGGTGATGGCGATGGAGACGACTACATGGATAAGGGCGGCGTCGAGCAGCGTGAGTCGCAGGCTTAGGGCAGGGAACAGGGCGTAGGGCATCAACACCGACAGCGCGGCGATGAGCAACGATGTCAACAACAGCAGCAGCGAGCGTCGCCCATCGCGCAGCGCGGCCAGACCCTCCAGGCCCGCTACGGCCACGCGCAGCAGCCAGCCGGCCAAGCGCGCCGGCAGCGGCCGCACCACGCGCCGCCACAGGCCGATGACCCATGTCGTCCGGTAGGCCAGCAAGTAGAGAACGATGAGCAGCGCCGCCGACAAGAGCAACAGCCAGGGGCCAGGACGATTGACATAATCCGGCAGGACGACAAAGGGCAGGATGAAGACGATGGTCAACCCGAAGAAAATGAGGTCGAGCGCCTTCTCCACGACCAGCGTCCCCAAGGCGCGGGCGGGGGCGATGCCGGTCTCGCGGTTCAGGCCATAGAGCCGCGCTACTTCGCCCAGGCGTAGGAAAGGGATGATGAGGTTGATGTACTGTCCCAGCATCAGACTCCAGAAGGCGGCCTGGAAGGAGACACGCGCGTCGCCAGTCGGGAACAGGAGTTGCCAGCGCCAGCCCTTCAGCAGGAGCGTGATGACGAAGATGCCAACCGACAGCGTCACCCAGCCCGGCGACGCTCCGGCCAATGCTGCCAGCACATCGCCCAGGGGGACGCGCGTCGATAGATACCATAGACCGCCCAGCACCAGCACGGCGCTCAGGACCAGGTTCAGCCACGGCAGCGCCCGACGCCAGGTTGCCCTTGTTGCGGGGTTCTTATCGTTCATCACGGCGGCCTGCTCCGGTGTTGGGTAGGGCGCTCTAAGGCCCAACGCGCCGGTTAAACAGCATCGTCGCGCCGATGACGCTGGCAAGGAAGATGAGCAGCGTGGCGATAAAGCCGAGCCACAGGTAGACCAGCCCGCGGCCCGCGGCCGAAGGCGGCGTGACTGCGGCGGCAACCACGGGCAGGTCACCGGCCGGCGCGCCGATGGTCGCCGGCGTGTCGGCGGCGCCGGGGATCGTCACAGGGTAGTCCAACGGCAACGTCAGCGGGTCGGCCGTCGGTTGTGGTGGGGCGGGGTAGGGGTCCTGTCGATTGGGCGCGGCCGCGCCCACCCGGCCCGATAAGAGCGCCAGCAAGGCAAGCCAGACCAGAATGCTGGCCGTCCATCGTCGCTTCATAATCACTTCTCTCTCCATGCATCTGGAAGCGCGTCACTTCGCGCGCCGGCTGAGCACCAGGCCAATGATCGCTCCCACGACGACGGCCCCGGCCAGCACTTGTTGCCACAGGCCCCGGCTTACCCCGCTCAAGCCAATACTGACCAGCAGCACGCCGGCCAGAACGAGGCGCTGGAATGAATTGCCGGCCAACTCCCCGCGCAGCGAATGGCCGGTTTGCCCGGCCAGCCAATAGTGGTAGCTCAACGCCGCCAGGATCAAGGCCAGCCCAGCGATCCAAAACCCGTGGGCGACAATCGTCAGCCAGTTGATCATGTCAGTTATCTAGTATATCAGTCCCGCCGTGGACAGCCCGCACAGCCGGCGTGAATTTTATCCGGCGGCTAAGCGATTGGGGACATGCCTCCGCCCAGGTGCCGAACACGGGTATACTTGCGATATGGCCAAAAGACAAACCCAATATGTATGCCAATCATGCGGCCGTACAACCCCCGTCTACATGGGGCGTTGTCCCCGTTGTGGTGAATTCGATACGATGGTCGAGCAGCGCATCGAGCCGGAGCCGGGCACGGACCGGCGGCGGTCGGCCGCGGCGACTGTGTCGCGCCCCGTGCGCCTGCGCGAGGTCGAAGCCGACGGCCTCGACCGGCTGACTCTGCCCGTGCAGGAGTTCTCGCGCGTGTTGGGCGGCGGCCTTGTGCCCGGGTCGCTCATCCTGGTCGGCGGTGACCCCGGCATTGGCAAATCGACCTTGCTTCTGGAAGTGGCCGGCCTGGTGGCCGGGCTACACGGGCCGGTGCTTTACATCTCCGGTGAGGAGAGCGCCCGCCAGATCAAGATGCGCGCCGACCGGCTGCGCATCGATTCCGACAATCTTTTCCTGGTGACCGAGACCAATCTCCACGTGATGATGGACCACATCAACGAGGTGCGGCCGGTCATGGCCATTGTTGACAGCATCCAGACGACCTACGATGGCAATCTCAGTTCTTCGGCCGGCAGCGTCAGCCAGGTGCGCGAATCGGCCGCCCGACTGCAAGACGTGGCCAAGAGTACCGGCATCATCATCGTCCTTGTTGGCCACGTCACCAAGGAGGGTACCATCGCCGGGCCGCGCGTGCTGGAACACATCGTCGATACGGTCCTCTACCTGGAGGGCGATCCCTTCCACCGCTACCGCCTGCTGCGTAGCGTCAAGAATCGCTTCGGGGCGACAAGCGAGGTGGGCGTCTTCGAGATGGTGGAGCAGGGAATGGTCGAAGTACCCAACCCGTCGGAGGCGTTTCTGGCCGAGCGCCAGGCCAACGCGCCCGGTTCGGCCATCGCCGTGACGATGGAGGGCACACGGCCGCTGCTGGTTGAGGTGCAGGCGTTGGCCAGCGCGACCACCTTCGCCAACCCCCGCCGCACGCCCAACGGCATCGACTACAACCGGCTGCTGCTGCTGACGGCCGTGCTGACCCGCCGTGTCCACATGCCGCTGGCCGACAAAGACGTGTTTGTCAACGTCATCGGCGGCTTGCAGATCACCGAGCCGGCGGCCGACCTGGCCGTGGCCCTGGCCATCGCCAGCAGCGTCAAGGACCGCGCCATCCACGCCGACATGGCCTTCCTGGGCGAGATCGGTCTGAGTGGCGAGCTGCGCGCCGTCAGCCAGCTGGAGCCGCGCCTGCGCGAGGCGGCCAAACTCGGCTTCCGCCGCTGCATCGTGCCCCGCAGCCGCCAGCTCAAAGAGGGCAGCCGGCCGGAGGGGCTGGAGATCATCCAGTGCCGCACCTTGCACGAGGCAGTGGAGACGGCGCTGATCAAATAGCTACGCGAGAGAAGGGCTGCGCCGGTCGCCTGCCCTACGGCCGGCGCGTTCGCAGCACAAACGCGGCCGCGCCCAACATCACCAGCACGCTCGCGCCCAATGCCGGCCAGAGCCAGCGCCGCGACGGTTGGCTCTGGCCGGCATTGGGTGTCGCGGTTGTTGGCACGGCCGCCAGTGTGGGCACGGCGCTCGCTCTGTCCCTGGCCGCGGCCAGAGCGAGGGGTGTCTCAGCCGCTGGGATTGTCGGCAAGGGTGTGGCCGCCAGGACTGGCGTGGCCGGCAGGGCTGGCGTGCGGCTGGGCGAGGTTGTGGGCGAGGCCGCGCCCGCCTCAGTGGCCGTGGCTGCCGCCGTTTCCGATGGTGTGGCCGTCGGGGTCGCCTCGTGGACGACGATCAGCTCCTGGTCGATCTGCAGCAGCGCGCCCGGCTCCAGCCCATTAAGGGCATACAACTCCTCCAACGGCAGACCATAGAGCAGGGCAATGCCGCCGGGCGTGTCGCCCGTGGCCACATGGTGGACGACGGTCCCATCCTCGCCGACGCGCGCTTGTGGGTAGCCGGCCAACGGGCGCGAACCGTCGGGAAAGATGCTGTAGCCGATGATGAGCGGTTGGCCGACCGACAGAACGGCGTCGCCCGCCAGACCGTTGTAGGCGCGCAGGTCGGCCACGCGTGCGCCGAAGTGGTTGGCGATGGTCAGCAGCGTGTCGCCGGCAACGACAGTGTAGAGGATGCGGCCGTCGGCCAGGGCGGTGGGCATCACCGGGGCGGCGGCCGGCGCGTCGGTGGCGTGAACGGGCGTGGCGTTGGTGGCAACGATCGCCTCGCCCACGGACGGCGCAGCCACTTCGACGGCCGTTGCCGGAGGGGGTGCGTCGCTCGTGGCGGGCGGGGCCGTCGCGGCGGGCGCGTCTGGCGGGGGCGGGGCGACGGCCAGCGATCCGGTTTTGTAGGCCGCGCTCAATTCGGCCGTCAGGTCAAGGTAGAAGCGGCCCTGCTCCTGCGATGGCTCGATCTGGCTGCCCTCGGCCCACTCGTTGAACGAGGTGATGATAAGCAGGTCGGGGCTGCTAGCCGCCGCGCCGCTGAAGCTGGCCCGGTAGTAGTCGCCCTCGGCCCGGTCGCGGCGGAAGGCGGCCGTGCCCCGGCCCAGCAGCGTGTCGTCCCAGCCGGGCATGGCCGTGGCCACCCAGTACTTGTAGCTGCCATAGGTGGCCGCCGCGGCGCGCGTATTGCCCGCCCAGGCGGCGGCCGTCTGGGCCGGCGCGGCCGACCAGGCGATGTTATAGAGGTGCAGGCCGTCGAAGACGCTCAGATAGGACGTGTCGCCGCCCTCGGCGATCCAGATCGCTCCGTGGCCGGGATCGACCGCCTCGCGGATGGTTGCCCACTCGGACACGCTGAGCAGCCAGCTGGCCCAGAAGAAGATGACCGGCCGGCCATCGACGCGCAGATAGGCCGGGTGGCTCGCGTGGGTGCTCATCAGCGCGTTCAGCGCGGCGATGCGGTCGTCGTTATTGGCAAAGAAGGGGCTGCCGGTCTCGAAATCGACCGCCGCCGTAAAGCCGTTGCCCGCGGCGACGCTCAGCAACGTCTGAAAGTTCGCCTCCGTCTGGTTGTTGGCCGTCTGCGGCCCGTACCAGCTCTGGACGAAGCCGTCGATGCCGGCACTGCGCGCCTCGGCCACCTGGCGCTGGATCGTTGCGCCGTCGGCTGAGCTATAGGCCGTCGCCGGCTGGAAGGGCGTCTTGCCTGGGCCGAAGGAGTCGGGACTATACCAGGCATAGTAAAAGGCCAGCACCAGCCTCGTCTGTCCCTGGGCGTGAGCCGGGGGCGCGCCGGCTCGGGCGTCAAACGTCAACAGGAGAAGCAAGAGGAGAAGGGCAGTTGCGGCCGTGCGCCAGCGGCGTGGAATACACATCGGCGGGGTTTTATCATCGGTCGCTCCGATCCGGCAATCTCGCCCTTCGCGTCCTTGCCTTTTTCTAAGCAGACGCTATAATCACGAATTCGTTGCCGGCAATGGCCCGCACGCCATTCCGCCGCTTCCGCTCCCGGCGAGTGTCCGGGGGCAATGCTCGCTAGAGTAAATTCCATGGAAAGGAGAATCGCAACGTGCGTGAATACGAAGTGACGGTTGTCATCCAACCTCAGTTGGAAGAAGCTGAGCGCAATCAACTGATTGAGCGCCTCAGCGACCTACTCATCCCCGGCTCCAAGGAGAATGGCGCGCTGACCGCCAATCATTGGGGCGTCCGGCAGTTAGCTTACCCCATCCGTAAATTCCAGGAAGGTTACTACGTCCTCTTTGAGGCGCAGTTAGACCCGACGCGCATCCGTGATATCGAGCGCAGCATGCAGTATAACGAGGATGTCCTTCGTTATCTGGTCGTGCGCAAAGAAGACTAAGTCCTGACGGCAGGACTAATTCGCGATGGCGTCGAACAGAGGCTTGAACAAAGTCATGGTCATCGGCTGGCTGGAGGACGACCCTGAGGTCCGCCAGACGCCCAGCGGCCGCGCCGTGGCTTCCTTCAGCGTCGCCACCTCGCGCGCCTGGACATCGTCCGAGGGCAACCAGCACGAGGAAAAGGAATGGTTCAACGTCGTCGCCTGGGGAACGCTGGCCGAGATGTGCAAGGGACAGATCTTGAGAGGCCAGCAGATCTATATCGAGGGGCGGCTACAAACGCGCAGCTGGGAAGATAGTCTCGGCCGCAAGCATTTCCGCACGGAAGTGGTCGCCCAGGAACTGATTGTGCTCTCAGATTGAAAGAGGATTAGACATGCAATCTAGTAACCGTCCTAACCGACGTTTTCGCCCCAGCAAGCGGGTATGCCAGTTCTGCGTCGAGAAGACGCCGATCGACTATAAGCAAGTCGATGTGTTGAGCCGCTATGTGAACGAATTCGGCCGCATGCGGCCGCGTCGCCAGACGGGCACATGCGCCAAGCACCAGCGTCATCTCGCCCGCGAGATCAAGCGCGCCCGTCATATCGCCCTGCTGCCTTTCGTCGCCGACTAGACCACCACGGCGTACATTCGTTATGGCCAAGAAACCCCAAACTCCCAACCGCCGGGATGACGCGCAACAGCGCCAATCGCGTAAAGATATCCTGATCGCGCGCAAGCACGAGCGGCAGCTACGCAGTGTACGCATTGCCGCCGCCGTTGTCATCGTCCTGATCGCCATCGTCGTTGCTGTCGCCCTGGTCAATGAGCTGGTCCTGACGCCCAAGCGCGCCGTCGCCACCGTCGGCGACCAGAATATTACCCTGCGCGACTGGCAGCAGCGCGTCACCTATGAGCGCGCCCAGCGGATCATTTTCCTGGAAAACCAGTTGCAGGCGTTCGGCGGCGACGTCGGCATCGTTCAGCAATTCGGCGGCAGCGTCATCAATGAGCTGCTTGACGCGGAGGGTCTGGGCGAAAACGTTCTTAACGTCATGGCCGAGGAACTGGTTATTTGCAATGCCGCCACCGAGCGCGGCATCGCCATCACCGACGACGACGTGCAGAACGAGATCGACGCTAACTTCGGCTTCTACGGCGACGGCATCTCGCCCACTGCGCAGCCGGAGCCGACGCAGACAATCCAGCCGACGCCGTCGCTGACGCCCATCGCGCCGGCCGGCGCTACGGCCGTGCCGACAGAGATGCCCGAAGCGACGGCAACGGCCGGCCCCACGGCCACGCCCTTGCCGACGCCCACACCGCTGTCGGCGCAGGCCTTCCAGGAGCAGTTCGGCGAGATCATGACCTCGCTGACCGACCTGGGGGCGACCGAGGCGACATACCGCAACGTCGTGCGCGCCCAACTGTGCCGGACGCGCCTGGCCGATGCGTTGGCCGAGGAGCAGTCGCTGTCGCGCATGGCTCAGCAGGCCAGTGTCTTCGTCATCACCGCCGACACCGAGGAGGCTGCCCAGGAAGTGCAGGCCCAGATCGCGGCCGACGGCTACCTGACGGCCTGGAACACCATCCAGAGCCGTGTCGATGACCCCGAAGCGACTGAGGCCCCGCCCACTTCCTCGTTCGAATTGCTCTGGCGGACACAGGACGCGCTGCAAGCCAGCGTCGGTGGCGATGTGGCCGCGGCGGCGTTCGAGCTGCCCGTCAACGAGCCAAGCGACATCATCGCCGTGGACAGCGGCGATGGCACGACCTACTTCCTGATCATGGTCAGCGGTCGTGAGGAGCGCGAGCTGTCTGAGAGCGAGTACCAAACGCGCAAGAACGACCTCTTACAGAAGTTTGCCGACGAGCAGATGGCTGGTAAGTTGCAACTCAACGAGCTATGGCGCAACCGCGTGCCGAAGCTGCCGGTGCTGGACAGCAAGTTCCTGGCCCAGCCCACGGCCGTGCCCGAACTGACGCCGACCGCGGCGGTTGCTCCGACGCTGGCTGTCGAACCGACGGTGGCGCCGCAGCCATAGGTCTGGCGGAAGGCTGAAATCGCAATAGGTAACGAAAAGGCCAGCCTGTCTGGCCTTTTCTTGATCTGGTGGAGTGCGGGACGTATGGATACTTGGGTGTGGATCGGCGGGTTCATTCCTGTGGAGGCCGTTCTCCTGGCCGGCAGCCGAGACGTGCGGGCGGTTGCCCTGACGCGCGAACGGCTCGACAGCCGGCTGGCCCGCCTGGAACGTCTGGCCCGCGAGCGCGGCGTGCCCCTGGAGACGCATGACGCCGATGTGTTGACAGACCTGGTCGGCTTCGCCGGGCACGGCGGTGTCGCCGCCCAGGTGGGGCCGCGGCGGATGGCGTCGCTGTCCGATCTGTTCGCCAGCCCGGCACCGGCGCTGGTCATGCTCGACGGCGTAGAAGACCCTTACAACTTCGGCCAGGCCGTCCGTTCGCTCTACGCTGCCGGCATCGATGGCCTCCTTGTGCGGCCGCGCAACTGGCTGTCGGCCGGCGCGGCCGTGCGCGCTTCGGCCGGGGCGACAGAGTTCATGCCCACGGCCGCGGTCGAGACAGTCGAAGAGGCTGCGGCCGAAGCGCGGGCGCGCGGCTTGCGCGTCGCCGTCGCCGACGAAGAGGGGGCGTCGATGACCACTGTCGATCTGGCCGGGCCGCTGCTGCTTGTCGTCGGCGGCGAGAAGCGGGGCGTAACCCGTTCCTTCCGTCGCGCCGCCGATCTGCGTGTCCGCATTCCCTACGGCCGGCCGTTTGACCACTCGCTGGGCACGACGGCCGCAGCCACAGCGCTGGCGTTCGAAATCCAGCGCCAACGTACACCGCGCTGATTTCGCGCCTGAAAAGGCTATGCTATACTACGCGGGCATGTGATGAGTCTGAGACCTCTTGGCGAGCGGCATCCGCGTTTGCCTTTCCTTCAGAATCCCACGGACCGCCTGGCTGCGCCCACCGATCGATGGGCGCGCCGGCCTGAGGCCGCCGGCTCGTCGAGAGAAGTAAGGCTTGTCAGAAGGAGAGTGCAGTGAATCTACATGAGTATCAGGCCAAGCGGCTGTTCGCGGAGCAAGGCATCCCCATCCCGCGCGGCGAAGTGGCCGGCACGCCGGAGGAGGCGCGTCGTATCGCGCAGGACTTAGGCGGCAAGGTCGTGGTCAAGGCGCAGGTCTTAACCGGTGGACGCGGCAAAGCGGGCGGCGTTAAGCCGGCCGCCAACCCCGACGAGGCCCAAGCGCTGGCCGCCAACATCCTGGGGATGAAGATCAAGGGGCTGACGGTCAATAAGGTGCTGGTCGATGAGGTCGCCCCCGGTGGCATCCAGCAGGAGTTGTACCTGGCTGCGCTGATCGACCGGGGCCGTCGCCGGTCGATGGTCATGGCCTCGGCCGCCGGCGGTATGGACATCGAGGAGGTGGCCGACAAGACCCCCGACCAGATCCACACCGCCCATATTGACCCCAACCTTGGCGTGCGCGGCTTCCAGACGACTTATCTGGCCCAACGCATGGGCCTGCCCCGCGAGCTATGGGGCCAGTTCCACGACATCGTTGCCAGCCTCTATAACTGCTTCAAGGCCAACGACGCCTCGCTGGCCGAGATCAACCCGCTGGTCATCACTGGTGAGGGCAAGCTGATGGCCCTCGACGGCAAGTTCTCGGTCGATGACAACGCCCTGTCCCGCCAGCCACGCCTGGCCGACATGCGTGACGTGGCCGAGGAGCCGCCGGCCGAGGCCGAAGCCCGTCGCACCGGCCTCACCTTCATCCAGCTGGATGGCAACATCGGCTGTATGGTCAATGGTGCCGGCCTGGCTATGGCCACAATGGACATCATCAAGCTCTATGGCGGCGGGCCGGCCAACTTCCTGGACATCGGTGGCGGCGCACGCGCCGACCAGGTGGCTACGGCGCTGCGTCTCATTCTATCCGACCCCAAGGTGGAGGCGGTGCTGTTCAACATCTTCGGCGGCATCACCCGCGGCGACGAGGTCGCCCGCGGCATCCTGACCGCTCTGGAGCAGATCGACACGACTGTGCCGATGGTTGTGCGCTTGGCGGGCACGAATGCCGAAGAGGGGCTGGCGCTGCTGGCCGAGGCGGACATGCTGACCGCGGCGACGCTGTCGGAAGCGGCGCAGAAAGCGGTGGCTGCGGCCAAGGCCGCCAGTGGGAGGGCATCATGAGCATTCTCGTCGATAAGAATACGCGCCTTCTCGTTCAGGGCATCACCGGCCGCGAGGGCACATTCCACACCAACCAGATGATCGCCTTCGGTACTAACGTCGTCGGCGGCGTCGTGCCCGGCAAGGGCGGCCAGACCTTCGAGGGTGAGGGGGCCAACGTGCCCATCTTCGACTCCGTTCGCGGGGCGGCCGAAGCTACCGGGGCTAACGCATCGATCATCTTCGTCCCGGCCCGCTTTGCCCCGGACGCCATGATCGAGGCCGCCGACGCCGGCCTGCCGCTGGTCATCTGCCTGACCGAGCATATCCCCGTGCTGGATATGATCAGCGTTCGCGTCTACCTCGACCAGCGCAACACCCGTCTCATTGGCCCCAACTGCCCCGGCCTCATCACGCCCGGCGAGGCCAAAGTTGGCATCATTCCCGGCTCCATTGTCTCCCCCGGCCATGTTGGCCTCGTGTCCCGTAGCGGCACGCTAACTTACGAGGTTGTCTATGCCCTGACGCAGCGGGGCATTGGCCAATCGACTTGCGTCGGCATCGGCGGCGATCCTATCAAGGGCCTGGACTTCATCGATGTCCTGCGTTTGTTCGAGGAGGACCCGGAGACCTCGGAAGTGATTATGATCGGCGAGATCGGCGGCAACGCCGAGGAACAGGCCGCCGCCTTTGTCAAGGAGCATATGAGCAAGCGCGTGACCGCCTTCATTGCCGGGCGCACCGCGCCGGCGGGCCGTCGCATGGGTCATGCCGGAGCCATTGTCGAGGGCAAGAGCGGCACGGCCGAAGGCAAAATCGCCGCCCTGCAGGCCGCCGGCGTCCAGGTGGCCGACAACCCCGACCGCATCGTCGAAATGATAGCCTAGAAAATTAGGAATTAAGAATTAGGAATCGAAGAGCGTCCTAATTCCTAATTCCTAATTCCTAATTCTCTTCATGTTGCGTCTGTGGCGGCGCTTCGACGTGGGTTTCCTCGTCGTCCTACTCATCAGCCTGCTGGCCGTCTGGCCGTTCGTCAGCCGGCCAAGCCTGCCGGAGGGCACGGACGCCGAACTGCATATCTTCCGGCTGCACGAACTGGGCTATCTCATTCGTGGCGGTGAGTTCTACCCCCGCTGGGCGCCGAACTTCTACCATGCCTACGGCTACCCCATCTTCAACTACTACGCGCCGCTAACCTACTACCTGGCTCTGCCGTTGGAGCTATTGCCGCCACTTGACGCCACGGCCGCCAGCAAGGCGGTGCTCGTTGGCGGGCTGCTGTTGGCCGGGCTAGGCATCTATGGCTTCGTGCGCGACAACTGGGGACGGCGCGCTGGCTACGTCGCCGCGGCGCTTTATGTCTATGCGCCCTACCTGCAATATGTCGATCCCCACATCCGCGGCGCGCTGCCGGAGACGTTCAGCTTCGCCCTCTTTCCGTTGGCCCTCTGGGCGCTCGACCGCCTGCGCCGCCGGCCGGCGTCCGGTGCGTGGCTGGCGGCGGTTGGCCTTGTCGCCGCCGTCATCCTGAGCCACAACCTGATGGGGTTGCTTTTCTATGGACTGCTGTTCGCCTGGGTCATCTGGCAGATCGTCGTCATTGGGCCACGGGCGGCGGACGACGGGTCGCCACTGGTGGCCGGCCGTTCGCTGTCCCGGAGCTCGCTCGCGGTTCCGTTGCTGGCCGCGCTGGGCGTCGGGCTGGGGCTGGCGGCCTTTTTCTGGCTGCCGGTCATCCTGGAGCGCGATGCCGTCAACCTGACGACGCTCATCGGTGCCAACGACAACTATGATTTTCATACTCACTTCGTCGGTCTGGCCGAACTGCTGGGTGGTTCCCTCAGGCCCGACTGGGGGGCCACCCAACCCGCCTTCCGGTTCAATTTGGGTGTGGCCCAATGGTTGGCCGGGCTATCAGGCGTCGTCATGCTGGCCCTCGGCCGCGTGCGTCATCGCCCGCAGGCGCTCTTCTTCGCTCTGGCGGCGGCCGCTGTCCTCTTGCTCATGACCCCGCTGGCCGCGCCGATCTGGGATGCGGTGCCTTTCCTGCCCTACTTCCAGTTCCCGTGGCGCTTGCTGGGCGCGGCGGCGGCGCTGCTGGCCGTTTTGGGCGCGGCCGGCGTTGAGGCCCTGGCCCGTGCCGCTGACCGCTGGCGGGACAGGGGTGCCGCCGTGTCGGCCCTCGCCCGGCGACGGCCGGCCTCCCTGTCGCTGCTGATCTACTCGATCGCCGTCGCCCTACCCATGCTCCTCGCTCTGCCGCTCAGCCAGCCAACCCCCTGGACGCCCTTTGGCGAGGTCAACACCGCCCGCATGTCGCAGTTGGAGAACAGCGGCCGCTGGCTAGGCACGACATCGACAGCCGACTATGTGCCGGCTACGGTCGAGATGTTGCCGCCGCGCCGGCCGCAGATGGTCGACCCGCTGGCCGTGGGCGGGCAGCCCGACCGCGTCAACCGCGAGGCCATGCCCGACGGGGCCACTGTCGTGGCGGAGTACGTCCGGCCACTGACGACCCGCTACCACGTCACCGCGCCCAAACAGTTTCGTCTGCGCCTCTACCAGTTCGACTTTCCCGGCTGGCACGTCACGATCGATGGCGAGCCGGTGACCACGGAGCTGGCTGCGCCGGAGGGGTTGATCGTCGTCCTGGTGCCGCAGGGGGAGCACGTTGTCGAGGTGCGCTTCGGCAGCACGCCGGCGCGGACGCTGGCCTGGGGCATCACCGCGGCGGCGTTCCTGCTGGCTGTGGCGGGCGCGTGGTGGTTGAGCCGCCGCCCGGCGGCCGGGTTGCCGACGATGGAGCGCTCCGCTCCGCGCGCCGACTGGCCCATTGCCGGCCTGGCCGCCCTCATCACGCTGGGGGCCGTCGTCCTGGAACCGCTGGGCCTCTTCCATTTGTCTTCCCAGGGCGGCGTGCTGGCCATTCCGGCCACGACCCACCCGGCCAACTTCGGCGACCAGATCGCCTTGCTGGGCTATCGCGTCGCGGACGAGACGGCCGCGCCCGGCGAGACCCTTGAGCTAACCCTCTTCTGGCAGGCGCAGCAGTCGCTGGACATCGAGTATCAGGTCTTCGTCCACGTCCTTGGCCCCGATGGCTTACCGGTGGCACAATCGGACAAGATCAACCCCGGCGAGTTCCCAACCCACCGCTGGCCGACGGACAAGTACGTGCGCGACACCCACCGGCTGGCCTTGCCGCCTGACCTGCCACCGGGCCGCTACCCGGTGGTGGCCGGCCTGTGGGTGCAGAGCGAGGGCTGGCGGCTGCCGGTTTTTGACGCTGGCGGCGTGGCCGTGGGCGACGCGGAACAACTGTTTATGCTGGAGGTGCGCTGAGATGTCTGCGCGTGTGATTGGCGGCAAAGCCAAGGGACGCCGGCTCAAGCTCGTGCCGGGCGACACGACCCGGCCGATCATGGACCGCGTCAAGGAGAGCCTATTCAACATCCTCGGCGACATCGACGGCACGCGCTGGCTCGATCTATTCGCCGGGACGGGGCAGGTGGGCATCGAGGCGCTCAGCCGGGGCGCGGCCACGGTCGTCTTTACCGACAGTGCCCGTGCCGCCATCCAGACCATCCGCGACAACCTGGCCTACACGCGCCTGGGCGAAGGGGCCACGGTGCAGCAGACCGACGCCTTTCGCTTCCTTCGCGAAACGAGCGCGCCGATCTTCGATGTCATTTTCGTCGCTCCGCCGCAGTACAAGGAGCTGTGGGCTGCTGCCTTGACGACTATCGACGCCGCGGCCGACCGCTATCTGACGGACGATGGGCAGGTGGTGGTGCAGATCGCCCCGCGCGAGTTCAAGGAACTTCCGCTGCAACAACTGGCCCTGACCGACAAGCGACGCTATGGCAACACCTTGCTGTGCTTCTACGAACGGCCGGCGACGCACGACTGAGCGCCGTTTCCGGCTGCGGCGCTTCTAGCCGTCCAGCGTCATCTGGATGGTGCACACGCCGATCTGCGCCCCGTTTGCATCCAGGGCGCGTAGTTGCACCTGGTAGGGGCCAACGGCCCACAGGCTGAGGTCAGCTTCCCCAAGATCGCCATTGATGACCGGCTGGCTCTGCGGCTCCTGGGTGATGGGTGCCCACTGACCATCTGTTTGCCGGCCGCTCAGTTCGATAATGTACTTGTGCAGCGCGCCGGTGTTGGCCGTGCCCCGGAAGCGCACGCGCCCGAAGGCAACGGAGCCATCGAGCGGCTCATCGAAGCGCAGCTCCGTCGTGCAGGCAGTGATCGGTGTGGCTTCGACCGGAGTGGCGTCAACTGTCTCGGTAGTGGTGATTGGTTCGGACACCGCCTCGCCGGGCAGCGTGGCCGTGGGGGCCAGGATGATCGTGTTGTCGGGCTGCCCGTCGGTTGGCGGCGTGCCCAGCGGCGTCGGTGAGGGCAGCGGCGTGGCGAAGATGTCGGGCGTGGCGGTGGGCATGGCGGTCAATTCCCGAGGCAACTGCGGGGCAATGACGCTGTTAACGTAGTAGACGATGCCGATGACCACGCTCAGGAAGAGGACGAAGCTCAGGGCATGGTTACGCATGCGCGTGGCCGTCTCGCGCTCCAGATTGAACATCGCCCGCCGCAGGGCCGCTTGCGCCCGCACCAACTCGGTCAGATACCAGAACAGGCCGAGGACGCTAAGGATATAGATCCAGACATCGTTGCGGATCAGGAAGAGGTAGATGCTGTTCATGGGCTAGAGGGGCACGGTGGAGTGCGCCCCAAAGCGCGGCTTGCGGCGTGGCGCAGGCGTCAGGCCGCTTCGGCCATCCGGCCGACCACGCCGGCCGCTACGGCGATAAGCCGTGGCACAGCCCGCGCGCTCATCTCCAGCACCTCCTGATGCGTCTGCGTGACGCCCGCCTTCGGGTCCGGCAGGGCCAGATTGGCGATGGTGGAGATGCCCAGCACGCGCAGGCCGGCATGACGGGCCACGACCACCTCTGGCGCGGTGGACATGCCAACGGCGTCGGCGCCGGCGCGCTGCAAAAAGCGCAGTTCGGCCGGCGTCTCGAAGCTTGGCCCGCCGACGTAGGCATAGACGCCCTCGCGCAGCGCGAAGCCGGCATCGGCCGCCACCCGCTGAGCCAGCGCGCGCAAAGCCGGGTCATAGGCCGTGGTCATATCCGGGAAGCGCGGCCCATAGCGTTCGTCGTTCGGCCCGCGCAGGGGATTGTTGCCGGCCATGCCGGGGAAGTTGATGTGGTCGCGGATGATCATCAGATCGCCCGGCTCGAAATCCGGGTTCAGTCCACCGGCGGCGTTGGTGACGATGAGCGTTTTGATGCCCAGCTCGATCATGACCCGAATGGGCAGCGTCACGTGGCCCATGCTGTAGCCCTCGTAGAAGTGCGTTCGCCCCTGTAGAACGAGTGCCGTCTGCCCGGCCATGGGGCCAATGACCAGCCGGCCGCTGTGCCCCTGCACGGTCGAGGTTGGCCAGTGGGGGATATCGGCCGTGGCCACGATTTCGGGCGACTCGATGGCGTCGGCCAAGGCACCCAGGCCGGAGCCGAGGATCAGGCCGACGGTCGGCCGGTGGGTGCTGTGCGCGCGAACAAAGTCAGCGGCGCTGACGATCTGGGTGTGGGAAACGAATTCGGTCATGGTATCTTCGGCGATTCTTCGTCGGGTGCTTCCATCTGCGTGTAGATCTGCGTGGTCGAGATATTGGCGTGGCCCAGCAGATGCTGGATTTCCTCAAGGTCCAGGCCGCGCTCCAGGCGATGGACGGCGAAGCTGTGGCGCAGGGTGTGGGGCGTCACCTCCGCCTTCAACCCCGCCTGCCGCGCATACCCCTTGATGATCAGCCACAACCCTTGCCGTGTCAACTTCTCCCCGCGATGATTAAGAAAGAGGGCGTGTTCTGTGGTGTGGTGGACAAGTTGCGGCCGCCCGGCGGCCAGGTAGCGCTCCAGTAGCGCCTGTGTCGTGCTGGGGATGGGGATGACACGGGCCTCCCCCTGCCGTGTGGGCGAGGAGAGCGTCGCCGCCGCCAGATCGACATCCTCCATTTGCAGGGAGACGACCTCGGTAACACGCATACCCGTCTCGTACAGCACGTTGAGCAAGGTGACATCGCGCAGGCTCTTGGGCGACTGGTCGTCGGCCGGGGCGGCCAGAAGTCGCTCGACCTCGCTGGGGTTCAATGTCTGCGGCAGGCGCTTCTTGACCTTGGGTGACTCAATCTGCAAGGTCGGGTTCTTGGCCAAGACACCCTGCGCCGTCAGGTAGTTGAAGAAGGATTTGATGGCCGCAACCTTGCGGGCGATGGTGGAGGAAGCATAGGGCTGGTCCTTCTGCTTCATGTAGGTCAGATAGGCCTCGATGTCGTCTTCGGCCGCGGCCGACCACGCCAACAACGACGGGTTATACTGTTCCAGATAGGCCAGGAACTGGTTCAGGTCGTTGTGGTAGGCCGCAATTGTATTTTCGGAGTAGTGGTACTCTCGTTCCAGGTAAGACAGGAAGGCAAGCAAGTGCTCGTCCATGGCTTCTTACTCCCAGATCGGTTGCCGAATCGACATACCTGCTGTATTCGTAACACGAGGGAGCTTGGCCGTGGCGGGCAGCCAGAATGGTATATCTCCTCTCAAGTCAGAAGTCGCCGCCACCGTCTGTCTGGCCGGGAAGAGTCTCTTCCCGCGCAGAGCCATAACAGATTATGTCATGCAACTTAGTACTCTGTAACTTAAACAACGTAACTAAACATTGATTGTTTCCATGATGTCAGATAAGCTGAGTGGATGGCCAAGCACCACATCCAACTCAGTGAATCAGAACGCAAACAGCTAGAAGATTT
>WBZM01000903.1_pt1 | contig 34338 bp, 47 predicted proteins | sample 5204271 | NCBI WGS metagenome assembly WBZM01 (sample SAMN12344346, study PRJNA552823) | activated sludge metagenome | biome: Activated sludge suspended growth; feature: Nitrification reactor; material: Wastewater; isolation source: activated sludge from nitrification reactor of wastewater... | reverse complement strand
GTTATCGGTACTGGTGTCATCAGTGGTCAGGAAGTCGATGATGCTGACGGCACCGGCTACACGATTCGATCGTCCGAGGAGGTTGCACCACCGGTGGTCGAACCACCGGGGGTACAACCGCCCACCTACAACAAGCCCGGACTGACGCTTCCAAACACCGGCGCGGAAGTAACTCCCGTGGTACTGCTAGCGGGACTTGGGGCGACGCTCCTTGGGATCTGCGCCATCTGGATCTCACGTAGGAGGCTGAAAAGCACAGGAAGTTGAAGCACTGATGGTGTGTGAGTCTCACAACCTCCGTTAATCCGGATGAGCGTGGTCTCACAACCTAAGTGAGGGGCCGGGTCCTTCTTTCGGTGATCCTAGTGAACGCGAACGTTCCTGAATCGCCAACCAAGGAGGACCCGGCCCCAGCGCTGACTCCTCGCGGCACCATCGCACGAAGCGATGGGTCACCGCGTACGACGGGCTCGCGGGTGGGCACCGGCACCAAGTCCGTGATCGAGGTGCAGGTCAGCGATTTGATCACCGACGCGCTGCATGCGGCCAAGGCAGATCCATTGATCACCAGTGAGCAACTAGGTGACTTCTTGGCAGATTCTTTGTGGCAGGTGCTCCTGGGCACGATGGCCGCAACTGGCGTCGAGATGAGCCCAGACGCGGGGGTGGCGCGGGCCTATTGTGAGTTGGTGAAGCTCACCAGTTGGAGCCCACCCATTTGGTGAAGCGGGTCCGGTCACGAGTGCCGATGCGGGGCCCTTCTTCGCCGGCCGTAATGCCCCTGACCCGCACCTTGGCCGGGAGGACTCCTCGGTCGGCCAAGCAACTGCGCGGGATCTCCATGCTCAGGTAATTGGGGATCAGACGTGCCGTTCTAGGGCGACAAATGGCGGAGTTGTAGTTGTCGGAGCGGAAGGCCCTCAGGGTCTGCACTTGGACCTCTTGCTCAGGCCCTAGTTCGGTATACCACCAACGGGCCACGAATGTTGGCCCACGAGACCCATTGCGACGCTTGGTCTGGATCACGAAGGAATGCTCGTCATAGGCGTGCCCGGCAAATGCAGAGCCTATCCAAACGTTGTAGGGCCCATGGCTGACTCTCACGGTCAAGATGTCGCCATGAGAGGCATCACCTCGCGGGTCACGAACCACGTCACGGGCTGCGTTGGCCGGCCCAGCAGTCAATAACAGTGCGCTGGCAACTATGCAACTGACGAGAAATGAGCGTACGAGGGGCAACCGAAACGGACGCATGCATTCACCCTACGCCGGGTTGGACCCAGCTGTCTCGCTCAAGCGTCGTACGGCATCAAGTAGCCAGGCTTGGGGCCGTGCCTTTGGCAATGCCGACATGACCTCGCGGATGGCCTTTTCGAGGGGCGCCCCCTCGAGTACGCCGATCCTCGCCGCGACCGCGGGGGTGCGGCTTTGTGCGGCGACGCAGTGCACGAAGACCCGGTGACCTTGATCGCGCAGGTTCAAGGTGACCCGGGCTGCGTCATCGATCACGAAGTCGAGATTGGGGTTGTCTTCGGGGTTGGTGTCTAGGAGGCGTACGACGTGGCTGATCGCCCCGGCAGGGATCTGCTGGGTGCCAATCCGACAGAGGCTGACCACGGCGTCGATCTCGTCGGGGAGGGCGTCGAGGGCTCCGGCGTCTCCAATCCAGACTCCTTCGGCATGCGGGTGCGGGGCACAGGTGCCGAGTAAACCCCACCCGGAGTAGTCGACATGAGCGCCGGTGGGCCAGCCCGTACTGTCGGGTTTGCCGCCGCGCAGGGTGAGGGTCGCAAGTGCATTGAGTGTGGAGGCGCCGCTGGTGCGTTGGTCGTCGGCGAGCGGGTGCCCCCAGCCGTGGAGCAGGCCTTGCCACTCTTGTGGCACCGCGGATGCTCCCCAACGGGCCCCGAGCAGGGCACCCGCGATGGCGGCGACCGTGTCGGTGTCGTGGCCGATCCCGATCGCAGTGGCCAGGGCATGCTGCAAGTGCAGACAGGGCATTTCGTCGGGCACGGGGGTGTGCTGGATCGCTGACCAGGCTGCTTGGAGAGCGCCCACGACCCAACCATTTTCAGTGAACACCTCAGGTGGAGTGGACTCGGCCTTGGCCAACACCTCGCCCCAATCCAAGACCGTGTCCCCGAGCAGGGGGAGCACGTCGTCGCTGGTCGGGAAGGTGCCGTGCAAGATGGCATGGCGGATCATCAGGCACCACAGGGCTGAGCCTTCACCGGCAATCGGGTCGTAGTGGGTCAAGGCACTGATCGCTTTGGCTGCCTCGACCAAGGCGTTTGGGTCGTAGAGGTGAGCCAGAGCGACTGGGGCGGTGCGCATCAGCGAGCCATTGCCAGCGCTGCGCCCACCGCTGCGTGTGTGCACGGTCTGCGCAGCCGCGGCCATCTCGGCGGCAGTCGCGTGGCGTCCGGCTAGGCCGAGCACATGTCTGGTCTGCATGCCCACGTCGCTGGGGTCATCGGCGAACCACATGGCGAAGCCAGCTGCGATTGCGTCGAGGGCCTCGGTGGTGCGCAGGTCAGCGCCGGTGGCCGCGACTGTGGCGATCGCTATCGCTTGGGCGGTGTCGTCGGTCCACTCGCCGGGAGCAAAATTGCCGAGGCCACCGCCGATCATGGCTGGCCAGCCGTCGTACGGCGCGCGGTCGAACTCATAACCCGCACCCAGGGCGTCGCCGACGCCCGAGGCAAGCAAGACGCCGCACCCGCGGTCGATTTGGGTAGTGGATGGTTGCATCGCGACTCCTTGGGCTCGTCTCCGGTGGGAGTGGTGTGCACCAGCATGCATGAAGGCACCGACACTTCCAGGTCAGCGCTGGTGGCCGCGGCACCGAGCTCAGCTCTGTGCGACTGGACAGGACTGAAGTCCTCTGAGTCGCGTGCGGAGTGCCCAAGTCAAGCCCAGGATCGAGAGCAGGGCGAGGGCGGGCTGCAAGGGGGCAAACCAGGTGATTGCCCCTGAAGTGCCCAGGAGGACCAACACGATCTTGTTGCACACCGGGCACCCCACGGCGAAGAACGAGATGGCGCCGGCGATCAGTCCGCGGCTGGATGCAGGGTCGTCGGGATCAGCCACGGATCCCGAATCATCGCGCCCATAGGTGGCGATCAGGAGGCCGCTGAGCACGGCCACGATGGCCAGGGTGGGATAGCTCCACCAGGTGACGGGCAGAGCGCGACCAAAGAGCGGAGTGGGCACGACAGCAGTCGGGATCCCTACGATTAGTGCGGTGGCGAATGCCCCGAGCACGGCCACGGTCAGTCGCCTGGGTGAGCTCAGCAAGATGTTCATCGGCTGCTCGGTGGGGGAGTCGCGCAGGTCGCGGGTTGGTTCAGGCGCTGCACGAGAGCAATCCCTGACAGTGCTGCAGCCACGCCAGCAGTGCCTATGTCGATGGGCTCGATCAGGACCATCCAGATCGAAGCGAGAGCCATCAGCCCTCCGACGACGGCGCATGGCCCACACCCCATGTCCAAGATTGCGCGCTGGCCGGGCATCGGCACAAAGGTGGCCAGGGCAAATGCCGAGACGACCAATGCGATCGTCGCCAACGCGAGCCAGGATCCGGTGTCTGGATGCCCCTGACTGCGGGTGAAGGCAGCCGCAAATAGTCCGCCACTCAAGATGAGCGCAGTGACCACCCGGCGAGTGGGCCAGCTTTGGCGTAGTACGGCGAGGAAGGAAGTCATCATTGCCTTTCGTGGGTTTCCTGAGCCTACCCCTGAGGGTATGTGAAACAGTTGGAATAATACCCCAGGGGGTATATGTTAGGGTATTCGCAGACAGCGACCCGCAACCGGAGGAAACCATGTACTTCGCTCAGTACTACCTTGACTGCCTCTCGCAGGCGTCCTATCTCATTGGTGATGAATCAACTGGCCAGGCCATCGTGGTCGATCCCAGGCGTGACATTGCTGAATACCTTGATGACGCCAAGGCTCACGGGCTGAGCATCGTGGGCATCATCAACACCCACTTCCACGCCGACTTCCTCTCCGGCCACCTTGAGCTTGCTCAGGAGACCGGCGCCTGGATCGGGTACGGCGCAGCCGCGCAGCCGGAGTTCGACTTCCGGGCGCTGGCCGACGGTGAGCGGATCACCTTGGGGGAGGTCTCCATGGAGATCATGGCGACCCCGGGGCACACGCCTGAGTCAATCAGTGTGCTGGTCTATCAGCACGCAGGTGATGAGGTCGCCTATGGCGTGCTGACTGGCGATGCCCTCTTCATCGGAGACGTTGGTCGCCCTGACCTATTGGCCTCCGTTGGTGTAACCGCTGATGAGCTCGGGCGGATGCTCTACGACTCCGTGCAACACAAGTTGATGTCCTTGCCTGATGACGTGCGGGTCTTCCCGGCCCATGGGGCGGGCTCGGCTTGTGGCAAGAATCTGTCCACGGAGCGCCAGTCGACCATTGGCGAACAGCGCAAGTTCAACTATGCCTGCCAGCCGATGAGTGAAGAAGCCTTCGTTGAGGTCGTGACCGCAGGGCAGCCCTCGGCCCCGGCGTACTTCATCTACAACGCGACCCTCAACAAGCAGGGACGCGAAGTGCGTGACACCCATGCAGAGGTGCCGGCGATGAGCGATGGCGAAGTGACTGCTGCGTTGGCTGACGGAGTCTTGCTCCTGGATGCTCGTGACCAGCAGGAATTTGCTGCGGGCCACTACCGAGGCGCCTACAACGTGCCCTGGGATGGGCGCCTGGCCGAGACGGTTGGCACAGTGCTGACTCCTGAGCAGAGCGTGGTGATCATCGCTCCCGAAGGTCAAGAGCAGGAGGTGGCGACCCGATTTGCTCGGATCGGTTTCGACAAGGTCTTGGGCTATGTGGCCGAGCCGGAAGCATTCCTCCTCGCTCATCAAGACGATGTGACCCCTGGCAGTCGCCTCAACCCGGTCCAGGTCTCCGAGGCGCTCGCAACCGGTGAGGTCCAAGTCGTCGACATCCGCAATGAGGGTGAAGTGGCGGCAGGGATGCTCGCTGGTGCAGTGCACATCCCGCTCGCAGAGCTCGTTGGGCGCACTGACGAGCTCGACCCGACCAAGCCGGTGCTGCTCTATTGCGCTGGTGGCTGGCGCAGCAGCGTTGGAGCGAGCTTCTTGAGGGCCCGAGGATTCGCTGATGTCAGTGACATCCTGGGTGGTTACAACGGCTGGTTGAGTGTGCAGCAACTCGCTTCCTGACCCGCTTGCAATCAGATACCCCCATAGGTATGGTATAAAAATACCTACGGGGGTATCTGTGAGTCTAGTTCAGGAGTAGTCATGGCAGACGTCGTCATTCTCGGAGCCGGTATCTCAGGGCACACGGCTGCACTTCACTTGCAGCGGCTACTTCCCGCAGGTCACACGGTGACCGTCGTCTCTCCCAACTCCCAGTGGAACTGGATCCCCAGCAATATCTGGGTCGGGGTCGGGAAGATGGCCAAGAAGGACGTCGTGTTTCCGCTTGCTCCGGTCTATGCAAAGAAGAAGATCAACTATGTGCAGGCCAAGGCGACTGCGATCTGGCCGAGTGGCGACGGTGAAGATGAGCGCCCAGGGGTCGAAGTCGAGCACACCTCTCCAGACAAGGCCGGGGTGGTGGAGAGGCTGCAATACGACTACTTGATCAACGCGACCGGCCCACAACTGAAGTTCGCCATGACCGAGGGTTTGGGCCCTGATGGTGGCCACACAGTTTCGGTGTGTACGGCGGATCACGCCACGCAGGCAGCAGCCAGCCTGGCTGAGACCATTGAGCGATTGAAGGCAGGTGCCTCGCAGACTCTCGTGGTCGGCATGGGGCACGGCACCTGCACTTGTGAGGGTGCGGCCTTCGAATATGTCTTCAACGTCGACCATGAGTTGCGGGCTGCTGGAGTCCGTGATCGAGCTCGATTGGTCTATTTGACCAACGAGAAAGAGCTCGGGGATTTTGGCGTCGGCGGGATGACCTTTGCCGAGAATGGCTTTGAGACCACCTCGGAGCTGTGGACAGGCTCTCTTTTCCGTGAGCGTGGGGTCGAGGCGATCCTTGGAGCGCACGTGAACTTGGTCGAGCCTGGCGTGGTGCACTACGAAACCCTCGATGGTGCGGTGCACCAGCTCGACTTCGACTTCGCGATGCTCCTGCCGCCATTCGGAGGGGTGCCGCTCAAGGCCTATGCGGCCGATGGTTCAGACATCACCGACGATCTCTTTGCCCCAAGTGGCTTCATGAAGGTCGATGCTGACTACACCGCCAAGCCGTTTGAGGATTGGAAGCCGAGTGACTGGCCCAAGACCTATCAGAGCGTTGGCTTTGACAACATCTGGGCAGTTGGCATTGCGTTTGCTCCGCCACACGCCATCTCGCGCCCGGCGCAAAGCCCGAGCGGCACCATGATCGCTCCGGCGCCGCCGCGCACCGGCATGCCGTCGGGAGTCATGGGGAAGGTCGTGGCTCAGACCATCGCTGATCGGATCAAGCATGGGCCGAGTGCACCGGCCCATGAGGCCTCGATGGCCTCCATGGGCGCCGCGTGCGTGGCTTCGGCCGGGACTGGTCTTCGCACTGGCTCAGCGGCTGCCATGACCATGATGCCGATCGTGCCCGACTACGAGAAGTACCCAACGGGTCGTGACCTGGGCGGCACCCGTGGCGAGATCGGCCTATCGGGTCACTGGGTCAAGCTGATGCTGCACTACTTGTTCTTGCACAAGGCCAAGGCCAAGCTTGGCTGGCGTTTCATTCCGGAGTGAGGAGCACTGACGATGAACAGATCACAGCAAGCTGAGCTACCCCCTGTGCCCGAAGGTGCCGGTATGGTCGACTTGTCGAAGGCTCCATTGCCCACTGAGCGGACTCTCAAGCGCCGCCGCAGCCTCCCGTTGCAATTCACCCGATTCGTGGTGTTCAACGCCCGGATGCTGCGGATGGTCGCAAAGGGCCACTGACCCAAATTGGCGGGCCTATTTCGGGCCCGTCCCACTTCAGGACAGGGTCAGGAAGAGTTTCTCCATCTTGGCTTGCTCTTCAGGGTTGGGATTTCCGGTATTGGTCAAGCACTCACGCAAACCTGTTGACACGATGGCATAGCCGGCCTTGTCCAAGGCCTTGTTGACCGCCGCGAGTTGGTTGACGATGGCTTGGCAGTCGCGCCCTTCTTCGATCAGGCGGATCACTCCACCGATCTGGCCTTGAGCACGTTTGAGTCGATTGATCACAGGAGTCATGTCGTCAGGGTTGAGGGTGACCATCACTGCGCCGCCTTCGTGAGGGCCTCCAGGGCTCGTCCCAGTCTCTCGCGCGCCTCATCGGCGACAATTTGCATCGCTGGGTTCTCGGTCAGGTCAACCATCACCGATGGGTCGATTACCTCGACGATGGTGGTTTGAGCATCGGCAGCGCGCACGACGACATTGCAGGGGAGCAGCAGTCCGATGGAGGGCTCTGCTTGCACTGCGGCGTACGCCAGTTGCGGGCGACAAGCGCCCAGGATTACGTGTGGTGTGATCTCGACGTCGAGTTTGGTCTTGAGGGTCGCGGCCATGTCGATCTCGGTCAGTACGCCGAAGCCCTCGGCGGCCAGTTGCTCTCGTGTGGCGGCGAGGGCATCGGTAAAGCCCATCGCGACCTTCGTGCTCAGCCCGTAAGTCATGGTGATTCCTCCAAGGTGTCTGCAAATCGAGCGGTTCTGTTCGCTATTATATACCCAGGGGGGTATAGTTGTCTTCTGAAGTCGACGAAGGAGTTCAAGCATGACCATGACAGCGACAATCAATGAGATGGCAGCAGCCTGGGCAGACGGAGCCACCATCGTTGACGTGCGAGAGCCTGACGAGTACGCCGGCGGTCACGTCCCAGGAGCCCTCCTGATGCCGGTGAGTCATGTCCCAGCGAGAGTCGCTGAGCTCGACCAGGCACGCCCCGTCTATGTCATCTGTCGAAGCGGCCAGCGCAGTCTCGGCATCAGCGAGTACCTCAGATCGAGAGGCTTCGATGCCCGCTCGGTGGAGGGCGGCACTGTTGCGTGGTCGGACTCCGGTCGACCAGTGGTGACTGGCGAACGCGCCTCGGTCGCTTGAGCTCCTCCATGCTTGGCAACTCCCTCCGCAGGCGCTCGCGCCGCGGCCTCATTCTCACGCCGCATCTGGATCAGACATGCTGTTGATCGCCATCCCGTTGGGCCTTGCCATCGGCCTCGCCCTGGGGGCGTTGGGCGGCGGCGGATCCATCCTCGCGGTGCCGGCCTTGGTCTACGTGCTTGGCCAAGACCCCGCGACGGCGACCACGAGTTCGTTGGTGATCGTCGGCGTGACCGCGGTGATCGGCATGTTGCCGCATGCGCGGGCCGGGAGAGTCAAGTTCGGTCAAGGGCTGATGTTCGGACTCTTGGGCACCTTCGGCTCCCTTGTTGGGTCGATGTTTTCAGTCTCGGTGGAGCCAGAGGTGCTGCTGGGCGCCTTCGCAGGCCTGATGCTGGTGGTGGCCTTGTTGATGCTTAGGAGAGCGTTCAGTGCGCAGGTCAAGGTGGTGGATCCAGACCTTGCCGCTGAGCCTCTGTTGGCTCTCGACCCCTTCGTCTGTGATTGCCCACGAGTGATCAAGGTGATCGTCACCGCCACTGTCGTGGGCATGCTCACCGGCTTCTTTGGAGTCGGTGGTGGCTTTGTCGTCGTACCCGCGCTCGTGCTGGCACTCGGGTTTTCGATGCCTGTTGCCGTTGGCACGTCGCTGGTCGTGATCGCGGTCAACAGCGTCACCGCGCTGGCCTCCAGAGTGGCGACTGGCGTTGGGGAGTTTGACTGGGCTGTGATTGGGGTCTTCGCGGCCGCAGCTGTGGGTGGCAGTTTGGTGGGAGGCAAGCTCACCCAACGAGCAAATCCACGGCACCTGACCGCTGGTTTTGCAGTGATGCTTCTCGCCGTGGCTGGCTACACCGCAGTTCAGTCGTGGGGTCTTGGCTGACCCAGCCGTGTTTGGGTGCCCTAGGCATGTACTCGCAGGCGCAGTTGATGATCAGACGCCCCCGAACCAGCCGACTGGGGAAGCTTCGGTGATGATGTGTTGGCTGATGCAGTCGAGCAAGGAGCTGTGGTGTCAGAAGTGACAGATGCGCGGCCAGACGGGATCTCAGCCTTGATCTCAGCTCTCACCACGCAACGCCCGGAGGGGTACGACGAAGCCTACGGCTCCATGGTCGAAGGCCTGCGCGGGTTTTTGGACGCACTGGCTGGTGCCGGTCTGGAGATCGAAGATGCCGACACTTTGCGGGAATTGTTTGCCGAGTGGACTCCTAGATTGAAGGAGCTTGAGGTTGACGAATTGCGTCGCCCTTGGGGGCACCTGATCGGGCGCAAGGGGCATGGGCAGATCTTGGTGCCCGACCTCTATGACGTCGAGCTCGAGGGGCAGGAGCGACGAGCCAAAGTGGTGCTGGGTCGTTTCTACGTGGGCGAAAACATGGCTGCGCACGGTGGCGCAGTGATGGTGCTCTTCGACGACTTCCTGGGCGGGATGCTCTATCACCTCGGCCTGCCGCCCGGCCGTACGGCGTACCTCAAGTCCGATTTCAAGGCGATCACGCCGGTCGGAGAGGAGCTGCAAGTCATCGGCCGGGTTGATCGTATTGAAGGGCGCAAACGCTTCGTGACCGGTGAGCTCAGGCATGGCGACACCGTGTGTGCGGTGGTTGAAGGGCTCTGGGTGGAGTTGCTGCCTGGGCAAGGCTGAGCCCAGCGGCAGCCGTCTGCGATCACGCAGGGGAGTGGTCAGCTGAAGTCGAACTTCGTCTTGGCGTCGGGGTCAATGCCATTGATCAGACTGTTGAAGAAGACCTTGGTCTGGTCTTTGAGTAGATCCTCGTTGGAGTCGATGTATTCGTCGCGCGCGTCGTCGTTGAGGATCTTGTTGATCATCTCGACCTTGTCGACGTCTGGGGTCACCCAACTCAGCACACCACCGTCCTCGACGGCGACCTTGAAGGTCGGCTTGTCATAGCCGATGAAGATGAACTCAGGAATGCTCACGACGTATTCACCATCGCCAGCTTTCTTGACCTGCACCTTCTGCCCGTCGATCCCCAACTTGGCGGTGAAGTTGTATTGCAGGAAGACCATCTCTGTCGACCCGGGCACTTCGACTCCGAAGACACTGCTGGTGTGGTTTTCCTCTTTGATGCCCTGGATCCCAAGGCTGAGCAAGGACACTTCCTGGGTGCGCTCAATGGCTTGGATCACCTGTGAATCGTGACTATTTGAGCTGACGGCAAAGCCGGAGGTCCACCCCAAGGAGTTGGCCATGAGGAAGAGAGCCAGCGCCACGATGCCGCCGATGGCCAACAGGCCAATGGTCTTTGCCCACTTGACGATCTTGGCCCACATGCAGATCTCACTCCTTGTCATCTGGTCAAGGCAGCTCCCCGATTCGATACGGCGAGACTACCGATCGGCGTGGACAGGTAGCTCCGGCCACGCGTGAAGGCCTGCTGGATGTGCGCGAGGCCAAGAAATTGTCCACGACTTCAGGCAAGCTGGCCTCGTGCAGCCAATGGACGATGCAGAAGGACTTCATGAGTCCTTGATCACGAGTTCCCTGCAGGCGGCGTTGCTGCGAGCGCATGATCTTGATGCCCAGGTTGGTGAGGTCGATGAGGCCGACCAGTCCCACATCGTGGCCAGGTGCGTCGCAGCTGCACTCTGAGCAATCAAATGAGAGACGGGTGCCTGCCCGTGAAGTGTCGTTGAGACAGAAGCCGCCAACGAAAGGCCCGACGTGACCCGAGACAAAACCCACCAGGCCGACGGGATCTCCGCACTCATCGCAGCGATCACCTCACAGCGCTCTCCGGAGTACGACGAGTCCTACGGCGCGATGATCGACAACCTGCGTGATTTCCTCGACGCCCTGGCCGGGGCGGACATCTGTGTTGAGCACGCCGACGAGTTGTCCAGGCTGTTTGCTGATTGGACTCCGCGACTGCGCGGTGTAGTTACCGACGAATTCCAGCGACCCTGGGGGCACATCCTTAACCGCAGCGGCCATGGTCAGACCCTGGTGCCGAAGATCTATGACACGGTCTATGAGCACCACTCCTTCAGAGGCAAGACCCTGCTCGGTCGCTTCCACGTGGGCGAAAACATGGCTGCCCATGGGGGAGCGATCGCCGTACTTTTCGATGACTTCCTGGGCTGGCTGATGCTCAAGACGGGCTTGTCGCCGAGCCGTACGGCGTACTTGAAGACCGACTTCAAGGCGATCACGCCGATCGGTGAAGAGTTGACGATCTTGGGCAGGGTTGAGCACATTGAGGGGCGCAAACGCTTCCTGACTGCCGAGTTGATGCATGGTGACACGGTTTGCGCTCACGCCGAGGGATTGTGGGTGGAACTACTTCCAGGCCAAGGTTGAATCGCCCTAGACTGGCTGCGATGACGCTCTTGAGTGAGGTGTGACATGGCTGGGATCATGAAGTCTTCCAAGATGGCTGCGCTTGTGGGTGCGGTTGCCTTGCTTGTAGCGGGGTGCACGATCAACATCAATCCAAAATCCCAACAGAGCGCGACCCCAACGCCGTCACCATCACCTTCCTCGACACCACCAACCCCGGTGTCACCGCCACCCACCACCCTGGCTGGCACGCCTGATCCACCGGAGCGAACCCTGACCGGCGGGGGCCCATTCGATGTCGACATCATTGACGTCAGTCACGCCATGGACAATGGTGGCTACTACTTCACCAGCCCCAGCGGCCGCTTCCACTGCGGCATCCTCAGCGGGTATGACGGGTCGCCAGCTCAAGCAGGGTGCATCGGGCCCACCCAGCCGCTCCCGCCGAGACCGTCTTGGTGCCCCAAGGAAACCGGCTGGGGAGTCGGGATGTATGTCGATGACACCGGTGCAGTCGAGTTCGACTGCCGCGGTGACATGCCCTATGACCCAGTCTCGGAGACCCTCGACTACGGCATGGGTGTCACCGCGATCGGCTTCACCTGCGCAATGCACGAAAACGGTGTCTACTGCAGGGACAACACGACCGGTCATGGATTCCGGATCGCGCGGATGTCGAACAGTCGATTCTGACCTTGGGCGCCCGTCTGTCGCCAGCTGACTTGGTCGATGTCTTCGTATATGTGGTCATCCTGAATCTGGCCAACGAGTACTTCCCGTTGGTGATCACCGAGACCTTCACCTTGTCTCTGCTCACGGCAGTCCTGCTCAAACTCGTGCTAGAGGTCGTCGTCTTCTTCAAGGATCGCGTCAAGACCCGCTTCAAGAGCGCCCAGACCATCGTCGGCAAAGTCGGCGCCGGACTGCTCCTTTGGGCTCTGTTGGTCGGCAGCAAATTCGTCGTACTCGAGCTGGTGGCGATTGCCTTTGCCGGGCAAGTGCAACTGGGCGGCTTCTTCGCGGTGACCGGGCTGATCGTCGTACTCCTGTTGGCGCGTGCCGGCGTACGACGCCTTCTGATCGGCCACGTAGCACGTAATCCTTGCTGAAGCACGTGAAGTTTTACGTGCTGTGTACGAACATCACTGGTGGACCAGTGAAACCGTGAGGCCCACGCGGCCCACCATCTAGGCTGCACCCATGGACGTCGAGCGGGTCTTCACGGTGGTTGCGGTCGCCTTCGAGGTGATCGGTGCGGTGTCGATGTGCATGGGGTTTTTGATTGCCCTGGTGTTGGGGGCACGGTCGCTGCGGAGGGGAGAGGGTGGCCAGACTGCCTTCCAAACCCTGCGTACGACGCTGGGCTCTGCGATCCTGTTGGGCTTGGAGGTGCTCGTGGCGGCTGATCTGATCCGCACGATCACCTCAAAACCCTCGATGGAAGAGGCGCTGATCCTCGGTGTCATCGTGTTGATCCGGACGGTGTTGTCGTTGGCCATCCAGATCGAGATCGAAGGGGTCTTGCCTTGGCGGCGGGCCTTGATGACCAATGGTGGCCAGCTCTTGACCAACGCGGTGGCACGTGATCGGGCGGCGAGCCAGGCGTCGAGTCAAGGTGAAAAGCCCTAGATTCCGGGCCGGCAACCCACGCCTGATTAGTCACCCTGTCGGATAGATCCTCACCTCGGTGGCTTTCACCGACAGATAGACACGCGTACCGGCAGTCAGACCCAGATCAATGGCTGCGGCTGGGGTGATCTCTGCGGCGACCCCTACTACACCGACCGCTCCTGTATCCAACATTGTGCGCGCCAGCACTCGTTGCCCGCGCGGCTCCAACTCAGTCACCGTGGCTGGGAGCACATTGCGGGGGCTGCCGTGGGGCGGTTCGGCATACACCGCGACGGCTGAGGGTGCGAATACCGCGATTGTCTGGGCGCCAGTTGCTGGAGCGCCCTCAGGTGTCAATCCATGGATGTTCAAGTGGCCGTGGGTCAAGTCGCCGTCTCGCCACACACCACTGATCAGGTTGAGACCGGCGATCTGGGCGGCGAATTGGCTCCGTGGATGAGTGAGAACCTCGGAGGTGGGGCCCTGCTCCACGACCTGGCCATCCTCTAGCACGATCACTCGGTCGGCCAGGAGCAGAGCATCGAGGGCATCGTGGGTGACGATGATCGCTGTGCGCTCTTTGAGGATGCGGCCGAGCAACTGCCGGATCTCCGGTCGGGCGTTCACGTCGAGGGCGGCCATCGGCTCGTCGAGCAGCATGATCTTCGGGGTGGTGGCCAAGGCTCGGGCGATCGCGACCCGTTGGGCCTGCCCACCACTGAGTGCATCGGGTCGCCGGTCGGCCAGCCGATCAGCACCGACCTGTTGGAGCCACTCGTGAGCCGTGTCGAGTGCCGCCTGGCGGTGCACCCTTCGGGCCCGGAGTCCGAAGGCGACATTGTCGAGCGCGCTCAGGTGCGGGAAGAGCAGAGGGTCTTGAGCCAGCAGCGCGATCCCGCGATCGTGTGGGGTGAACCGGCCCAGGTCCTGGCCCGCCAGGGTGACCGCGCCGCTGTCCGGTCTGATCAGTCCAGCGATCACATTGAGGATCGTTGACTTGCCGGCGCCGTTGGGGCCGAGTAGGGCCACAGTCTCTTGGGCTGCGACGCTGAAGTCAGCCGAGATCTCGCGCACCTGCGCGGCGTACTCCAAGTGGCTCACAGGGCATTCCTGCCCGGTCGAGCCACAGTGATCACGAGTACGGCGACCACCACCAAGGTCATCGACAAAGCGATGGCGGCATCGGGGTTGGTGAAGCGCTCTAGGTAGATCTGGATCGGCAAGGTCGCCGTGGTGCCCTGCATGGCGCCGGCGAAGGTGATAGTTGCCCCGAACTCTCCCAGTGAGCGCGCAAAGGCGAGTACGGCGCCACTGGCCAATCCGGGCAGGGCAAGAGGAAGGCTCACCCGAAACAAGACTGTGCTGGGTCGAGCGCCCAAGGTGGCCGCCACTGCTTCATAGCGTTGCCCGACCGACCTCATCGTGCCCTCAAGTGAGATCACCAAGAAGGGCAGGGCCACGAAGGTCTGGGCCATCACCACCGCGATCGTGGAGAAGGCCACTTCGATGCCCAGGAGTTCTAGCGGCTCGCCGAGCAGACCGCGACGGCCGAAGGCATAGAGAAGGGCAATGCCGCTGACCACCGGCGGCAACACCAGTGGCAGCAACACCAAGGACCGTGCCAGCGACTGGCCGGGGAAGTCGGTGCGGGCCAGCACCGCAGCCATGGGTACGCCGAGCACGAGGCAGGTCACGGTGCTGATCAGGCTGGTCCGCAAACTCAACCAGAGAGCGTCCAAGGATGACTCAGAGGTGATCAGTCCGGCGAAGTTGCCCCAATCAGCACGCAAGACCAAGGCAGCCAAGGGCAGCGCCACGAACAGGCCGCCCAAGGCCGCTGGCACGAAAAGCCATTTGGGTAGGCCAAGTGAGAGCTGGTTTGTGGCCATCTACTGGGTCGGTGACGGGCTACCGAAACCAGCCTTCTCCAAGACGGCCTGTCCTTGCGCACTCAACACGAAGTCGACGAACTCGTCAGCCAGATCGTCGTCGTCGGCGTCATCGAGACGGGCGATCGGATAGGAGTTGACGGCGCTTGCCGACTCGGCAAACGGGACCCCGGTGACTGACCCGCCTGCCCCGAGCACGTCGGTCACATAGACCAGGCCGGCATCGGCCTCCCCAGCAGCGACCTTGCCAAGTACGTCGGTCACCGACTGCTCCTCGCTGACCGGCTTGAGCTTCAGGCCAGCAGATGCTGCGGCGGTCTGCGTCGCCGAGCCGCAGGGCACTTCGGCGGCACAGATCACCAGTTTCACGCCCGGCTTGGTCAGTTCGGCGAACTTGCTGATTGAGGCAGGGTTGCCCGGTGGCACTGCGATTTCCAAGGTATTGGTGGCGAAGATCTGGGGTTTGATTGCCTCATCCCCCAGAAGGTCCATGTTCTTCGTGTCAGCCGAGGCGAAGACATCTGCGTCCGCGCCCGCCTTGATCTGCTCCACGAGATCAGAGGAGCCGCCGAAGCTGAACTTCACCAAGACATCGGGATGTTCCTTCTCAAAATCCTTCGCGATCTGGGTGAAGGACTTGTTGAGAGAAGCTGCTGCATAGACGGTGAGAGTCTCCTGGTCAGCCTTGCCGCACCCGGTGAGGGTCGCCAAGGCGAAGATGATGATGACGAGTAGGGCGGTGATTCGACGCATGTTGTTCCTGTTCAGTTGATGGTGATGGTCTTGCCGAGTGGTTCGATGTCATAGCCGGGTAGGAGCCGGGTCTGGGCGAGTAGTGCTTGGCTCTGCAAGGTGTTGAGCAAGGCATTGACTGCTGGCAAGCCGAGCCATTCGGTGGCCAGCCAGAGCTCCACGCTGTGCTCCTCAAGTGCAGTGAAGCTGAGGTCGAAGGCCAGGGCGGCTGGCTCCATCACTACTCCGGCCGCTCCCACGCCATGAGATAACTGTTGGGCAATGTCGAGATGACCGGAGCCAACTGGTCCGGGCAGATGTGTGCCACCGGCCGCTTCGAGGGCGCGATCAAGTGCTTGCTGGCTACTGGCCCCTGAGTCTCGCTGCACGACCACGGCTCGCTGGTCGACGAGGTGCTCCACTGATGGGGCCGAGCCTGCAGCAGCCAGACCAACCTGCCAGTTGGCCAGCCTCCAGCGCATCACATCAACGGAAGGCTCGGGCAGTTCACCAGCCCGTGCGTGTACGACGACCGCGTGCACCCGCCCCGCAGACAGTGCCGCGATCGCTTGTCCGGTCGATGCGTGTGTGGTGGCGATCTGGTGTTGGCTGCTGCTGGCCAGTTCGGCGAGTACGCCGATCAGCGGGTCGCAGCCTGCGATCAGCAAGTCTGCGGGGCGCCTGCCGGGGAGTTGCTCGACTCCACCCACCTCGATCACCGAGTCGACCGAGGTCCACGACTCAACTTGACGGCGTACGGCGGGCAGCGCCACGAGTTGCTCACCCACTCTCGCGGTGGTGACCGGCGTACCGGTTGCCAGGGGAGCGCCGAGGATCGTTTCGGGCGGGTTTGCTGGTGCGGCGAAAAGCTCTTCGACGGTGGTGCTCAGGGCCTTGGCCAGGCCGAGAGCAGCGGTCACATTGGGCACGTGTCGGCCTGATTCCAGGGCGCTCACGAGTTGACGGGTGACTCCAGCGCGCTTGGCGAGCTCGGTCTGTGACCAGCCCCGCTCCTGGCGTAACGCTGAAATCCTGTCAGACATGCTCGAATAGTAGCGCGGCTCGGGCGGGGGGAATACCTACCCCCAAGAAGCGTTGGGATGGACATCAGCGCAAATGCGATCGACCTTCAATGAAGCAGGGATGATCTCCATGCCAGCAGTGACCGTAGACAACATCTTGTTGCTCCCCAGAGTCAACGAGCCCGACACCAGTGTGCGCACGCGAGCAGTGCGCTCGGTGACGACGGCTCCAAGGGGCTTTGAGGGCGAGGGGTTCCCCGTACGTCGTGCCTTCGCCGGAGTCGACCTGGCCCTGCTCGATCCCTTCATCCACATGGACCAGATGGGTGAGGTGGAGTACGCCCCAGGCGAGCCGAAGGGCACCTCGTGGCATCCGCACCGCGGCTTCGAGACCGTCACCTACATGATCGACGGCATCTTGGCCCACCAGGATTCCCACGGTGGTGGCGGACTGATCAGCGATGGCGACACCCAGTGGATGACCGCAGGCGCCGGGCTCCTGCACATCGAAGCGCCGCCCGAAGAAGTCGTGATGAAGGGCGGGCTCTTCCATGGCATGCAGTTGTGGGTGAATCTCCCCTCGCACATGAAGATGTCACCGCCGCGCTATCAAGACATCCGTAGCGGTCAAGTGTCCTTGGTCAGTTCGGCTGACGGTGGCGCCTTGCTGCGCGTGATCGCCGGTGACCTCGACGGACACTCTGGTCCGGGCATCACCCATACGCCGATCACCGCCATTCACGCGACCATCTCCCCAGGGGCCTCGGTGCGGCTGCCCTGGCCAAAGGACTTCAATGCCTTGGCCTATGTGCTGGCCGGCAAGGGCAGCGTGGGTGCCGAGAAGCGGCCAGTTGAGATGGGGCAGTTGACCGTCTTCGGTGCCGGTGATGCGATCGAGTTGGCAGCGGCAAGCAGTCAAGAGTCACGCTCGCCTGACCTCGAGGTTTACCTACTCGGCGGATTGCCGATCCGCGAGCCAGTCGCTGCGTACGGACCCTTCGTGATGAACACCCGTGAAGAGTTGGTGCAGGCCTTCGAGGACTACAACAAGGGCCGCCTCGGGGTGATCCCCTCGACCCCACACCCTGGCCACGGCCTCGTTTAGCATCACCCAACTCAAGGATGACCATGGAGATCCTGACACCACGTGATGTCCCGCTGGGCGGGCTGCGGGCGATGACCGTACGCCGTACCCTCCCGCAGCGGCAGCGGACCCTGATCGGGGCTTGGTGTTTCGTCGACCACTATGGCCCCGACCGGGTCTTTGAGAGTGGTGGCATGGACGTGCCGCCCCACCCGCACACGGGGTTGCAGACTGCGAGTTGGCTTTTCGAGGGCGAGATCGAGCATCGAGACAGCGCCGGCAACCATGCCATGGTGCGCCCCGGTGAGCTCAACTTGATGACGGCAGGCAGCGGCATTTCGCATTCGGAGCGGACCACGACCAGCGCCGACATCTTGGCTGGCATCCAACTCTGGATCGCCCTGCCCGACCAGAGCCGCTTCACGGATGCGGGCTTTGAGCACTATGCGCCACCGCTGATTGAAGGGCCCGGCTGGCGAGCCAGGGTATTCTTGGGCTCGCTGCTCGGAGACTCATCACCGGTGCGCACGCATACGCCGCTTCTTGGTGTCGAGTTGAGCCTCGATGCCGGCGCTCGACTCGATTTGGCGGTTGATCCCGCCTTCGAGCACGGTGTACTCGTCGATCATGGCGCCTTGGAGGTTGAGGGGCGCCAGTTGAGACGTGGTGAGTTGGCCTATCTTGAGCCCGGCGCTGACCAGATCTTGCTCACGGTCAGCCAATCAACGCGCATTCTGTTGTTGGGTGGGCCTCCATTTGGTGAACAGATCGTGATGTGGTGGAACTTCATCGCCCGCAGCCACGAAGAGATCGAGCAGTGGCGCGCAGACTGGCAAGCCGAGATCTCAGGCTCGACGGCTCATTCCCGCTACGGCCTGCCTGAGGGCGACCCCGGTGACCCCTTGCCGGCGCCGGTGTTGCCCGGCGTACGCCTGCAGCCACGCGGCTGAAGGCCACAACTGCGCCCTATAGATCGTCGAGGGCGGCCTGCATCACTGCTTCGACCCGGTCGGCGAAATCTTGTGTCGACTCCCCGGGCCGAGCGTGCATTGGGGCCAGCACTTTGGTGCTCAGACGAGCCGGGAATGGCAGATAGGGCGCAAAGCCAGCCACGCCGAGATTGAGCCCCCATGGTGCGGCCAAGGAGATCGGTAGACCTTTGAGACGCAGGGCTCGATCCAGGCCCAACCTCCGCGCAATCTGCTGTCCATCGCTGAAGACCCAAACCGTGTCGCCAGCGCCAGCAGTGACGATCGGCACGACGGGTACGCCGTGTGCCCGCGCAATCTTTGCAAATCCGGTGCGGCCGGAGAAGACGATCTTGTCGCGGTCGCGGTGTGCCTTGAAGCCATCCAGGTCACCACCGGGAAAGACGAGCACGTGATGGCCCAGTTCGAAGGCAGTCTTCGCTGAAGCAGGAGAAGCGGGCAGGCCGCCGAAGTATTCAAATGCTGGTCCGAGTCCGATCCGCCAGCCGAGTTGGTGCACCAGTGCAGTCACCGGACGGTCGAGTTTGAGGTGGTCAAGGGCAGCCAAGGTTGCGTAGACGTTGAGATCAAAGACACTGCCGAAGCCGTGGTTGGCCACAAAGAGTACGGGCGAGCGAAGCGTCGGCGCATCGATGCTGATCGTGAGTCGGTGATAGCGCTTCAGGATCTGGATGGCAGGGCGATGCAGATGCATTCGAGCCATCAAGTCCATGGTTCATCCTTTGCTGAATACATAAACGCCTGTACGATCAGGGGCATGTCCATGCCGACTACAGTCGACTCGCTCGATGCCCTTGCCCGCTTTGGTCACGCTCTGTCCGACCCTACTCGCGCCCGGATCTTGATGCGCCTACGAGACAGCTCGGACTATCCAGCGGACCTTGCTGATCTCCTGGGCGTGACGCGCCAGTCGATGTCCAATCACTTGGCCTGTTTGCGCGGGTGCGGCTTGGTTGTGGCCATTCCAGAGGGGCGACGCAATCGCTATGAGCTGGCCGACCCTCGGCTGGCCCATGCCTTGGAAGACCTGCATCAGGTGATCTTGGCTACCGATCCAGACCTCTGTGTTTCGGGAGCAACCGGAGAGAGTGTCTGATGGGTGCCGGGCACGGACACGGACACGGAGCCACAGCCGGTCACGTGGGCGGCAAATATCGCTGGCGTCTCGCCGTCACCTTTGCAATGGTGGCGGCCTTCTTCCTGGTCGAGCTCTTCGCGGGTCTGTGGTCGGGCTCCCTGGCCTTGATCTCCGATGCCGGCCACATGGCCGCAGACGTGGTTGCTCTTGGGGCCGCTTTGGTGGCTACGCGGATCGCCACTAGGCCCGACCGCACGGGTCGGCGTACCTATGGCTCCTATCGCGCCGAAGTCTTCGCCTCAGGCTTGGCGGTGCTGATCATGCTGGGAGTTGCGGCCTTTGTGGTGACCGAGGCAATCGGCCGGATCGGTGCAGCACCCGAAGTGGCGACCGGGCCCATGTTGATCGTGGGCGTGATCGGCCTAGTGATCAATGTGCTCTCGATGCTGCTCTTGCGTGAGGGGTCAGCGGAGTCTCTCAATGTCAAGGGCGCCTATTACGAAGTAGTCTCCGACGCGGCCGGCAGCGTCGGCGTGATCGTTGCTGGAGGGCTGATTGTGCTCACTGGCCAGGCTGTCTGGGACACCGTTGTGGCGGTGGCGATCGGAGTCTTTGTCGCAGTCAGAGCAGTTCTGTTGGGCAAGCAAGTCTTGGCCGTGCTCGGACAGCATGTGCCTGACGATGTCTCCCTCGACCAAGTGATCACCGATTTGGAGAGTTTGTCCGGAGTCGCGGATGTGCATGACATCCATGTCTGGACCCTCACCTCTGGCATGCATGTCGCCACTGCCCACCTAGTGGTCTCCGACACTGATGCCCAAGAGGTGCTGACCAAGGCTCAGGAGCTTTTGGCGAGCAAACATCGCATTGAGCACGCGACCTTGCAGACTGAGAGCGCCCCGACTCAGCAATGCCATGAGGTCAACTGGTGAGTGCAATCCTGTGTCGCGGCCGAGGCGCTGAGGCATGATGGTTTCGTGATGGAAAAATGGAAACAATTGTCTCCCTTGACGAGGCGAATCATCGTCTCGGTCACTGTCTTTGATGTCGCGCTGCGGGTCAGCGCCCTTGCTGATCTAAACCGACGCTCTTCGGCGCAGATTCGTGGCCCGAAGCTGTTGTGGGGCGCTGGACTCGCGCTGGTCAACTCCTTGGGCATATTGCCAATTATCTATTTCTTGCGGGGGCACAAGCCTGACTGAAGCCGGTTACGATGCCGGGCATGAGCGATTCTGATTTGGCGGTTGAGTCAGGCAAGCGTCCCCGGCGTTGGTTGCGGCGTACTCTCTTGGGCTTGGCGCTGGTGATCGTGGTCGCTCTGGTCGGCTTCTTCACCTTGGCCCCAGGCATTGTCGAGCGAGGACGCAATCAGGTGGTTTCGGCGAAGCTGCCCAAGGTTAGTGAGCAGACCCAAGCGCTGCATGATTCCTTGGAGATCGTCGACACCCACGCCGACACCTTGATGTGGAATCGCGACCTGTTGAAGCGCGCCGACCGTGGCCATGTCGACCTGCCTCGTCTCGAAGACGGCAACGTCGCCCTGCAAGTATTTTCCTCGGTTTCGAAGTCGCCCAAGGGACAAAACTACGACTCCAACTCCGCCGACTCAGACAACATCACTTTGTTGACTATTGCGCAGCTGCAGCCACCACGCACGTGGTTCTCGCTGTTGGAGCGATCGCTCTATCACGCAAAGCGCCTAGAAGATGCCGCGGCTGACTCAGCTGGGCGTTTGATGCTGATCCGCACCAAGGGAGATCTCGAAAAGCTCCTTGCCGCCCGGGCGGAGGGCAAGCAAGTCACCGGCGGGTTGTTCTCTGTGGAGGGCCTGCAAAATCTCGAAGGAAAGGCCAGCAATGTCGACAAGTTGTATGACGCGGGCCTAAGGATGGCTGGCTTCACCCACTTCTTCGACAACGAGCTGGCCGGGTCCATGCATGGTGAGAAGAAGGGCCCCTTGACCGATCTAGGCCGTGAAGTCTTCGACGACTTGGAGCAACACGGGGTAATCATCGACATCGCCCATGCCAGCCACCCTGCGATTGCTGAGATGTTGGCCCGGGCCACCAAACCCGTCGTGGCCAGTCACGGTGGCGTGCAGGCGACCTGCAAAGTCAATCGCAATCTCACCGACGATGAGATCAGGGGAGTCGCCAAGACCGGAGGTGTGATCGGCATTGGCTATTGGGACGCAGCCGTGTGCAAGCTGACGCCTGCCGCCGTTGTCGATGCGATCGAGCATGTGATCAAAGTTGGCGGGCTACAGACCGCAGCTCTTGGCAGTGACTACGACGGGGCCACCACGGTGGCCTGGGACACCAGCAAGATCAATGTGATCACCCAGGAGTTGATCGATCGTGGCCATAGTCCCGAGGAGATCAAGGCGATCATGGGCGGCAACACGATCCGGGTAATGCGCGAGGCCCTGCCGCCGCAGTGACTTGGACTTGCCCATGAGGCCCATGTGCCTCATCACTTGTGCTGCGATAAAGTCACTTATTGCAAATCGTTTGCAATAAGGCTGGCCCGGTGGCTGGCGTGACGTCGGACAGGAAGCAAAAGTGCACGTACCAGATGGATTCTTGGATGTACCCACATCCTTGGCCACCGCAGGAGTTGCAGTTGTAGGAGTCGGACTTGCCTTGCGCGGCGCCCGCAAGGAGCTAGATGAGCGTACTGCGCCCCTGGCTGGCTTGGTCGCAGCCTTCATCTTCGCTACCCAGATGGTGAACTTCCCGGTGGGTGCCGGCACTGGCGGGCACCTGCTCGGTGGTGCCTTGGCGGCAGCATTGGTGGGCCCCTGGACGGGTGTCCTTTGCGTATCAGTGGTGTTGCTCGTGCAGGGCTTGCTTTTTGCTGACGGCGGTTTGACCGCCCTTGGCACCAATATCACCTTGATGGCCTTGGTTGGCGTTGGAAGCGCCTGGTTGGTGCTAGTGGCTATCCGCAAGGTGCTGCCCGCTAAGCCTGGGTCTGTGGTGCTGGCCAGTGCGGTCGCTGCGTTGGTCTCAGTGCCGGTGGCCGCCACAGTCTTCACACTCCTCTTCGCGGTGGGCGGAGTGGCCGAGGTGCCCCTCGATAAAGTACTGGTCGCGATGGTTGGATGGCACTCGTTGATCGGGCTGGGCGAAGCGGTGATTACTGGTCTCGTGGTTGGCGCAGTGATCGCCACCAGGCCTGACCTTGTTTATGCGGCCCGCCCTTTGTTGGCCGATGCCGAGCTTGAAATTCGCAAGCCCCAGGAGGCGCAGGCATGAGCGCGCGCAGCAATCGCAAGTTCTACACGATCTTCTTGTTGGTCACTTTGGTGATCGCAGGGGTGGTGAGCTTCTATGCTTCTTCACACCCGGATGGACTGGAATATGTTGCGCATGCCACTGGCTTTGCTGACACAGCCAAAGGGCATTCGGTTGGAGACGGCCCACTCGCTGGCTATGGCGTGGCCGGGGTACATAACTCCCGACTCTCTGGTGGGCTCGCTGGAGTGATCGGTGTGAGCGTCACCCTGCTCTTGGCTGGTGGACTGGCGCTACTACTGCGCCGCCGCAAGACCACCCAGAAGGGCTAGTCCATGGGTGCTGGGCATGGGCACAAACTCCACTATCACGCCCACTCGCCCGTCCACCGGTTGGCGGGGAGTACCAAGATCGTGGCCCTGCTGGCCTTCATGATCATGGTGGTAGCCACACCGGCGACTTGGTATCCCGCGTTTGCTGCTTACCTGTTGCTTTTGTTGCTAGTGATTGCGATCTCCACGGTGCCGCTGCTCTATCTGCTGCCTCGAATGTTGGTTGAAGTGCCCTTCATCGTCTTTGCCGTGTTGATGCCCTTCATTGCTGTCGGGCCACGGGTGGAGCGATGGGGGATGAGTCTGAGTCAGTCTGGACTTCACTCCGCTTGGGCACTCTTGGCCAAGGGCACCTTAGGTGTGTTGGCGGGTCTGACCTTGGCGGCGACAACGCAGCCGCAAGAGCTCTTGCGCGGCCTCCAAAGACTGCGCCTGCCCAGTCTGCTGGTGCAGATCATGGGCTTCATGATCCGCTATTTGGATCTCGTGATCGACGACATCCGACGTCAGCACATCGCCTTGACCTCACGCGGTTTCAGTGCGACCAATCCCAGACACTGGTCGGTTTTGGCCAAGTCGATCGGAGTGCTCTTCATCAGGTCATATGAACGCGGCGAGCGAGTGCATTTGGCGATGCTTTCTAGAGGCTACGAAGCAACGACGCGGCGCTGATGAGTACCCCGGTCCTAGACATTTCCGGCTTGGCATATGCCTATCCCGATGGTCATCAAGCCCTCTTCGGAGTCAACCTGCACGTACACAAGGGGGAGCGGGTCGCCTTATTGGGGCCTAATGGTGCTGGCAAGACGACCTTGGTGCTTCACCTGAATGGCATCCTCACTGGTGGTGCGGGGTCTGTCGAGGTGTCAGGCTTGCGGGTAGAGAAGACAAATCTCAAGGAGATCAGGCGTCGGGTCGGGGTGGTCTTCCAAGACCCAGATGATCAACTCTTCATGCCCACAGTGCGTGATGATGTCGCCTTTGGGCCAGCCAATCTCGGTTTGCGAGGTGCTGCTCTAGATGCCCGAGTCAGGTCGGCGCTTGAGCAAGTGGGTATGGCCGAGTTCGTCGATCGGCCGCCACATCACTTGAGTTTTGGCCAACGACGCAGAGTCGCGGTGGCCACGGTATTGGCGATGGAGCCCGAGATCCTCGTGCTCGACGAGCCATCTTCAAATCTTGACCCAGCATCACGGCGCGAGCTCGCCGAGATCTTGACCGAGCTGGACATCACTTTGTTGATGGTGACCCATGACCTCCCCTATGCCATGCAGTTGTGTGAGCGCTCGGTGGTCCTGTCAGGCGGGGTGATCGCTGCCGATGACGACACCTATTCGGTGTTGACCAATGAATCCTTGATGAAGACCCATCGCCTCGAACTGCCCTTTGGCTTTCAGCCACGTGCTGGCGGAATGTAGCAGGTTGTCACAAGGTGGCCCGATTTGGTGATTTACTTCCCCTATGGCCCTTGAGCAGGGTGCGCGTGCCCGACGCCACCGGATAAACGAAGTAGCCCTGAGGCTCTTCGCGCAACAAGGCTACGACGCCGTTTCCTTGCAGGATGTGGCAAAGGCGGCTGAGATCTCGATTGACGAACTGGTCGAGCAGGCCCATACCAAGGAGTATTTGATCTTGGGGGAGTCTGCTCAAGGCCCCCTGTGGATCCTTGATCGGTTTGAGCAGTTGCCACCCGACACAGATGTCCTGCAAGGGTTAAAGGATGTCTTCATCGAGCGGATCGGGCTCTTCCCCGAAGAGCACATGCGCCTTTGGCGCAGCGCAGTTCGCACTGCTCCGGCGGAGCTACAGCAGTTTGTTGCACTCGGGGTGATCGAGCGATCGGCCTTGGTTGGGATGGTGGCCGACCGGATGGGCCTGGAGAGCTCAGCAGACCCGCGCCCCAGTGCGCTGGTCAGTGCGGTGATCGGGGCCGTTGGGGAGGCCTATGAAATCTGGTTGCACGGGCAAAGTGACCGTGATCTGCTAGACCTGACCCAGGAGTCGCTGGCACGACTGCCAGACTGAGGCTTATCGCTCAGGCTCACTCGGGCAAAGGCAGATACACCGACTTCAATTCCGTAAATGCAGCCAGCCCTTCGGGGCCAAACTCCCGACCCAGACCAGATTGCTTGAAGCCGCCAAAAGGCGCGGCAAAATCCATGGTGTAAGTGTTGATCCCGAAGGTGCCGGTGCGCACACCCCTGGCCACCTCCAGGCCTGCATCGACGTCGGCTGTCCAGACCGTGCCGGCCAAGCCGTAGTCGGATTCGTTGGCGATCCGCACGGCGTCGGGCACATCGTCGTACGCGATCACGCTGAGCACTGGCCCGAAGATCTCTTCTTGGGCAATCCGCATCTGGTTGTCGACATTGGCGAAGACAGTCGGGCGCACATACCAACCTTTGTCCAGCCCGTCTGGTCGATCTTCGCCGCCGGTCACGAGCTGAGCGCCTTCTTGTTGACCCAAGGCGATATATGAGCGAACCCGCTGTTGTTGACGCTGGGAGACCATCGGCCCAATCTCGGTGGCGGGATCTAGGGGGTCGCCGACTTGCATCGCGCCAATACCCTGTGCGATCGCCTCGACCACTTCGGCATAGCGGGCCTTGGGAGCCAGGATGCGTGACTGTGCCACGCAGGCCTGCCCGGAGTTCATCACCCCGAGGAATTTGACTCCCTCCACGACCTGAGCCAGATCTGCATCGGCCAACACGATCGCTGCGGACTTGCCGCCAAGCTCCAGGCTGACCCGTTTGAGTTGTTGTCCGCACACCGAGCCGATCTGGCGACCAACCGCGGTTGACCCGGTGAAGGCCACCTTGTCGATGCCCGGGTGCTCGACCAGATGAGCGCCGATGGCTCCATCGCCGGGCACGATGCTGACCACACCCTCGGGCACGCCAGCTTCGATGAGCAACTCGGCGAGTAGGTAGGAGTTCAGCGGTGACTCCAGTGCTGGCTTGAGTACGACGCAGCAACCGGCCAGCAGCGCCGGCACGAGCTTTGCGACGCCGGTGAAGAGCGGCACATTCCATGGGGTGATCGCCGCGACCACGCCGACTGGCTCATGGCGTACGACGACATCAGCGCCGAGTGTGCCCGGGCGTGCTTGCTCCCAAGGAAACTCGCGCGCGATATTCAAGAAGGCTTCGATTTGCATCCAAGGCGCGGGGGCTTGAGCCAGATTGGAGAAGGAAATCGGGGAGCCCATCTCCGTGCTCACTACCTTGGCCAAGTCATCGAGTCGGGCGGCGTATAGGCCCGAGAAACGCTCGACCACGGCGATGCGCTCTGCTGGGCTCATTCTGGGCCATGGCCCCGAGTCGAAGGCTGCGCGTGCGCTGGCCACTGCAGCGTCGATGTCACTGGTGGTGGCTCGGGGGAGTCGCCCGATCACTTCCTCGCTGTGCGGTGACACCACTTCGACAGTGTCCTTGCCTGACGGTTTAGCCCACCGGCCGCCGATCAGGAAGTGGTCGAAGGTGTAGTCCGTGCTCATCTGGGCTCCTCGATCTGGGATGGGCGTTGGCGACAGTGTGCCCCACCGTAGTGTGGAAGCGGCCAATAGGGAATGAGGAGTCATGGTGTTCTTGAAGATCTTGGGGATGGCTGCGGCCTTCTTCATGACCGCGGTTGGGGCGATGTGGACCGCCCAAGGACTCGGCTTCCTGGGTGACCTGAGTGATTCTGCTGCCAAGTGGTTCTCCTTGGTCGGCCCGGCTCTAGCAGGCTTCGGAATAGCCTTGGGATATGTGATTGTTAGAGGTCCTAAGTAGCCTTGCATAAAATACCCTAGGGGGTATGATAGAGGCGATGAATAGGAGACCTTGATGAGCACCGTGACTCTCGGAGCAGACAACTTCAACGAAACGATCACCGGCAATGACATAGTCTTCGTCGACTTCTGGGCCAGTTGGTGTGGGCCCTGCCGGATGTTTGCGCCGATCTATGAAAAGGCGGCAGAGGCCAACTCCGATATCGTCTTCGGCAGTGTCAACACCGAGGAAGAGCAGGAGCTGGCAGGGGCAGCTCAAGTGAGCTCCATCCCTACCTTGATGGTGTTTAAGTCGGGCAAGCTCGTCTTCAACCAGGCCGGTGCGCTGCCTGCGCCCGCTCTCGACCAGGTGATCACTGCCGTACGTGACTTTGAGGTGCCCGCAGAATGACCTAGTCGGGGTTGGGCAGCCTCAAGACAGGCGGCATGGTTGGCTAGGACGCATGAGCCATCTTGACCAACTGGCCCACCTTGAGCGGGGCTGCACCAAGGCAGAAGCCTTGGCCTTCTATGACTCCCTTGAGGCGCTGCACGTCGATTCGTTGCGTGGCCGGTGGAGAGGTCGGGGTTTGAACACCGGCCATCCGATGGATGGCTTGCTTGAGTCCACTGGCTGGTATGGCAAGCAATTCGACGACCTCGACTCCGTGCACCCATTGCTCTTCGAGATCGACGGTGAGATCTATCCAGTCGAACCCCAAGCCAAAATGCCGGTCGATGTCACCAAGCGGGCCACCAGACATGGCGCTCGCTTGCGCAATGTCGATCATCGAGGCGTGGTTACGGCCGCGATGATCTATGACACCCAGCCGATCATTGACCTCTTTCGCCGACTCTCACCTAGCACCTTGCTCGGGCTCATGGATGCTCGAGGGATGAGCGAGCCATATTTCTTCATCTTGACCCGTGACGAGGAGTTGCAGTGAGCCTGATCGTCGAAGATCAAGACCGGATCCGCACGATCACCCTGAATCGACCCGAGGCACTCAATGCTTTCAATGAGCAGTTGTACGACGCTGCCGCCGAGGCGCTAATCGAGGCCAATCAATCTGCTTACATCGCTGTGGTGGTGATCACGGGTGCCGGACGTGCCTTCAGTGCCGGTCAAGACCTCATGGAGATGCATCAGATTGCTACTGACCCAGATTTCCAGACCGGCAAGCACGGTTTCATGGGCTTTACCGATGCGCTCTTGGCGCTCGACAAGCCGCTGATCTGTGCCGTCAACGGGTTGGGCTTGGGCATCGGAGCCACGATCCTTGGCTATGCAGACTTTGCGTTGATGTCGACCCAGGCAAAACTGAAATGCCCCTTCACGAGTCTGGGGGTGGCGCCCGAGGCGGGTTCGTCGTACACCTTCCCGAGACTGATTGGGCACCAGCCAGCAGCCTGGCTGTTGCTTTCATCGGAGTGGGTCGAGGCCGACGATGCGCTCAAGATGGGGCTGGTCGCAGAGCTCTGTGAGCCCGAGACACTCCAAGCCAGGGCGCGGGCACGTGCCCTGAGTCTGGCCCGACTGCCAATCAGTTCCTTGGTGGCGGTAAAGCAGTCGATGATGGCGCCACATCGGGGCGCGATCGACCAAGCCAGACAGACCGAGAGTCGACTCTTTGAGCAGTTGATGGGAAGTCCGGCCAACCTTGAGGCCCTGGCTGCATTTGCCGAGGGCCGTCAGCCGGACTTCACCAATCTGTAGGCCTTCGACTGTTACTGGGCGATCTCGTTGATGTGGATGAAGAAGATCAGGGTGTCAGTGCCCTCAATGCCTGCTTGCGGATTACCTTGGGTGCCGTAGCCGTCTTCGGGGGTCATGGCCACGATCACGTCGCTGCCGACCTTCTGTCCGGCGATGGCCTTGGCGAAGCCTTTCACAACGCCGTTCAGCGGGAAGGTTGCCGCAGAGCCGCGCTCATATGAGCTATCAAAAGACTTGCCATCGCGTCCGTTGACGCCCAAGTAGTCAACCGACACGGTGGCATCCGCGGGTACGACCGGTCCGTCGCCTGCCTTGAGGGTCTTCACCTGGGTTGCCGTGACGGAGTACGGCGTGCCGGTGACATGGATCTGTGGGGCATCGTCGCCGTTGGGCATGGTCACGTGCAGGACCCCACTCGCCGTGTCCAGGGAAATTTCCGGCCCACCTGCGTCGGTGCCGGCATCACTGGAGGGGCTGCCCGAGGAGGCGGAGGCGGCGGGAGAGTCCTGCTTCTCGACGGTGTTGCCACAAGCAGCGACGCTCAAGGCGAGGGCAAGCGTGAGGGATGTGAGCAGGGTCTTCTTCATTTGGGACCTTTCGGGGCCGTGGAGGCTGGTTGGGGGAGCGGTCGCTGTCTAGTATCAAGGACGCAGACAAGCAAGCTGCCATCGGGCGAGGGTTGATCAGGAGGTGCGATGAATCCAATGATGATCGCGCATGCGCTGCTCCAAGGTGTCTTGGTTAAGCGTCGTACCGAGCGGATGCCGGAGGCCGCGGGTGTGCATGGCTGGGTTGTAGCCCAGGATCAGGACGCCACATCGGACGGCAACCCCTTGCGTTTGGTCTTGCTGGGCGACAGCTCCGCAGCTGGTCTTGGGGTCGACCACAATTTTGAAGGGATGGCTGGCCAGACTGCATTGCAATTGGCGCAGCGCCGTGGCTTACCGGTCTCTTGGGAGGTGCGTGCGATGGGCGGGCTGACCGCAGGAGAGTTGGTCGACTACGTCGTGCATGCGCCCATGGACTACGCCGACGTCGTGGTGATCGCCGTCGGGGTCAATGACACCAAAAACTTGCACAGTCGCAAGCGCTGGCGCCGAGAGCTAGGTGGGCTCTTCGATCTGGTCGCCGAGTCTGTTCCCAAAGCCGAGATCATCTATCTGGCCATGCCGCGGCTGGAGCTCTTCCCGTTGTTGCCGCACCCCTTGGGTGAGGTTCTGGGGCGACGTGCCAAGCAGATGGGGGAGGTCTCGGCTGACTTGGCTGAGCGACATCCGCGGGTACGCCGAGTGGAGCTGACGATCTCGCCTGACCCATCGCTCTTCGCTCGCGACGGCTTCCACCCAGGAGCCGGGCTCTATGCGATCTTCGGTGAAGAGATCGCCGCCGCACTCGGTTGAGTTCGCCGTCAAAGTGCGTCACACAACCCGTACCTGCTGTGGATTTCAGGTCGTTGTCGGATGCTCGACGTATCATGAGCACATGGTGAGCACGGACCTCTTGGCCTCGGTCGCCGCGCTGTCCGAGGACGAGCGCATCGAGTTGGTGGGCTACATCGAGCAGACGCTCGATACTCGCGTGTCACCCACACCCGAGCAGCAGATGTTGGTGGAGCAGCGGGTCGCGGATTTGAAGGCCGACCCGGGCCTTGGCCTGTCGAAGGACGAGGCCATTGCCGCAGCCCGTGCGCTCCTCGCATGACTTCACGCGTCTTTCGCGTCCATCCCGAATTGCTGGACGACCTGCGTGAAGCAATCGACCACTACCGCAGCCAAGGTGACTTCACGCTGCCTGAACGATTCGTTGCCGCCTACGCCGAGGCCGTGACCCATATCGAAGAGCATCCGTTGACTGGACGCGAGTACCTACCCGGTTACCGGCGTCAGGTGGCGATCCCGTTCCCGTACCTGCTCGCCTATGCAGTGGACGACGAGAGTGTGTGCGTAGCAGCGTTGCTTCACGCTAACCGTAACCCCGATGCCAACGCACGCATTCTTCGTTCCCGTGATTAGCAGGGGGGCGACTGCATCAACTCCCACCAGCCAGACCCAGTGACTCCTTCGCCAGGGTCTTGCCTCACGGTCAACCAGACGCTAGTCTGGACATGTGTCCAGTCAAGTGATCAGTGCGCCGCGCAGTTCACTCAACCCACGCCAGGCCGAGACCGTGGCCCGCATCCTTGAAGCTACCCATGAGTTGCTGACCAAGGTCGGGCCCGACGAGCTGACCATCCGGATGGTCGCTGGCCAAGCGGGAGTGTCGGCGGCCACGGCGTACACCTATTTCGCCAGCAAATTTCACTTGTACGCCGAGCTCTACTGGCGCCATATCCAAACGCATCCGATCGATGAGCACGCCCTGGCTGAGAAGTCCTCGCCGACCGCACGGGTGCAACAGGTGATCAGTGAGTTTGTCGAAGCCACTGAGAAGTCACCGGCCCTGGCGGCAGCGGCCAATCAGGCCTTGCTCTCCAGTGACCCCAATGTCGAGCGACTGCGCCTGCGGATCGGTGCAGAGTTCGTCGCGCGGATTCATCAGGCATTGGGCGAGCAGGCCGATGAAGTCGTGGTCGATGCGCTGGCGATGGCGTTTTCGGGTGCCTTGCTCCAAGTGGGCATGCAAGTGATGACCTATGAAGAGATGGTTGAACGCCTGGGCAAGGTGATTGCCGTGATCATGGAAGGACCCAAATGACGCAACCCCACATGGATCCCTACGACCTGCGCTATCAGGAGGATCCTTACCCTGCCTTCAAGCGCCTACGCGAAGAATCTCCCTTCTACTACAACGCCGAGCGTGACTTCTATGCCATCTCTCGTCATGCCGATGTGGAGAAGGCCCTGCGAGACGACGTGCCCTATTCAAATGCAATGGGTGTCTCGCTCGACAAGTCAGCTTGGGGTCCTGATGCCCACAAGGTGATGTCCTTCCTGGCGCTCGACCCACCAGATCACATGCGAATGCGTGGCCTGGTCTCGCGTGGCTTCACGCCCCGTCGGGTGCGTGAGATGGAGCCCGAGATCCTCGCGCTCACCAATCTCTATCTAGACCCCATCGTCGAGGCGGCCCGCGATGGTGTCACCAATGCTGAGTGGATTGATGACTTCGCCGGCAAGCTCCCCATGGACCTCATCTCCCAGATGATGGGGGTGCCCCAGGCAGATCGAGCCGAAGTACGCCGCCTCGCCGATCTGATGGTGCATCGAGATCCGGGGTACGACGACGTGCCCCCAGCAGGCATGGAAGCCGCGCTGCAACTGATCGCCTATTACTCCGACTTCCTCAAGGACCGCAAGGCCAATCTCGGTGATGATCTCGTGAGTGCTCTGATCACCGCCGACGTGGATGGCGACCAGCTCAAGGACCACGAGATCATCGCGTTCTTGTTCTTGATGGTCGTGGCTGGCAATGAGACCACCACCAAACTCTTGGGTAATGCCTTCTATCACCTCTCGCGTCACCCTGAGCAACTCCGCGATGTCTTCGCCGATCCTGAAAATCCGCAGACCATGGTGGCCCAGTGGGTCGAGGAGACCCTGCGCTATGACACCTCCAGCGTCTTGCTGGCTCGACATCTGCGTGAAGACGTCACCCTGCATGGAGTCACAGCCCCTGCCGGCTCACGAGTCGTGTTGTTGATCGGATCGGCCAATCGCGATGCCGATGTGTTCACTGAGCCAGAGAGCTTCAATGTGCATCGGGCTGAGGATGAGCTCTCCCGGATCCTGAGCTTCGGTGGTGGCCGCCATTATTGCCTTGGCGCAAATCTGGCTCGGCTCGAAGCCCGAGTGGTGCTCAACGAGGTCGTACGGCGCTGCTCGTCGATCGAGGTCGAGGAAGCCGCCTGCAAACGCTTCTACTCCTCCAATGTGCGTGGCTTTGCCCAGGTGCCGACCCGATTTGAGGTCCGTTGACCGCGCCACAGACCCGGCCCGCTGTGGTGACCGGGGCATCATCGGGAATCGGGGCCGCGACCGCGATCGCTTTGGCTCGCCTCGGGCATCCAGTGGCACTTGGTGCCAGACGCGTCGACCGGCTCGAAGAGGTCGCGATTGCGATCAAAGAAGCCGGTGGGCAAGCGATCGTGGCCCCACTCGATGTGCGTGACGACGCCTCGGTGGCCGACTTCGCGAAGTCGGTGTCTGCTGAGCTGGGCGAGATAGACATCGTGATCAGCAATGCAGGCGGCTCCAGACCAGGCTGGATCCATGCGATCGACACCGACCCATTCATGGCTGACATCGACCTCAATATCGGAGGTGCGCATCGGCTCGTTTCTGCCTTCGTACCCAGAATGGTCGCCCGGGCCAGCGGTGACATCGTCTTTGTCTCCTCCGATGTCGCGGTGCGTCCGCGTCCGGTGATGTCGGCCTATGCCGCAAGCAAATGGGGCCTTGAGGGGATGGCCCAGCAATTGCAGATGGAGCTTGAAGGCACCGGAGTGCGCGCGAGCGTCGTACGCCCCGGCCCGACCAAGTCTGAGATGGGCCTGGATTGGGATCCCGAGCTGACGGCCGACGTGATCAACACCTGGTCGCGATTTGGCCAGGCCCGCCATGGTCGCTTCCTGCGGGCTGAGGCCGTAGCCGAGGCAATTGCCTCAGTGGTGAGCGCCCTGCCCGGCGTACATCTAAATCTGATCGAAGTATCTCCAGTGCCCCCGATCGACAAGGAGAAGTCGTCATGACCCACCCATTGGCTGGCATCAAAGAAGTCTCTTCGCGATTCCCCGGAGACGAACACGGCCATCTTGAAGACCTACGGGCCGACCCAGTGGGTCTGCTCTTCCGGGTGCGTGAAGAGTGCGGCGAGGTGGGCCGCTTCCGCCTGGGCGACAAAGATGTCGTGCTCGTGTGTGGCGCCGACGTCAACGAGATCTTCTTCAGAGCACCCGACGAAGTGCTCGACCAGGGTGAGGCCTATCCCTTCATGAAGCCCGTCTTCGGGGAAGGCGTGGTCTTCGATGCATCCCCGGAGCGGCGCAAGGAGATGCTGCGCAATCAAGCCTTGCGCGGTGACATGATGCGTGGCCATGCCGAGACGATCGAGGCCGAGATCCGTCGCATGGTCGCCAGTTGGGGTGATGAAGGCGAGATCGATCTGCTCGACTGGTTTGCCGAGCTGACCATCTACACCACCTCGGCCTGTCTGATCGGCAAACCATTCCGTGAAGAGCTTGATGGGCGTTTCGCCGAGCTCTATCACGACTTGGAGCGTGGCACTGACGCTCTTGCCTTCGTCGACCCGTATGCCGATATCGAAAGCTTCCGCCGTCGCGATGCCGCTCGGTTGGCTCTGGTCGACTTGGTGCAGGGCATCATCGACAAGCGCGAGGCCAGAGGCAAGGTGCCCAAGGAGGAGCGCGACCTGCTCGACGTACTCATCTCCTTGAAGAATCCCGACGGCAGCCTCCACTTCAGCACCGACGTGATCACCGGCATGTTCATCTCGATGATGTTTGCCGGGCACCACACCTCTTCGGGCACCGCAGCCTGGACGATGATCGAGTTGCTCCGGCATCG
>WBZM01000902.1_pt1 | contig 34383 bp, 40 predicted proteins | sample 5204271 | NCBI WGS metagenome assembly WBZM01 (sample SAMN12344346, study PRJNA552823) | activated sludge metagenome | biome: Activated sludge suspended growth; feature: Nitrification reactor; material: Wastewater; isolation source: activated sludge from nitrification reactor of wastewater... | reverse complement strand
TATACCAAGACTCGTATGGGGCTTGCTCGCCGCGTTTTTCATGCTTATGAGTGTCATGAATAAGATGGCCGCATAACTCGGCCACCGGCATCGACATTTTGTTCATCGTCCAATCGAGCCGTCAAGAACGTCGGGCTTGGTTGGGCAATCTGCCCTACCGCAAAATGTGTGCTGGCCATTCGTATATGGCACACCGCACGTTTTGCACTTGTCTTTCGTTTTGAAAAGAGGAACCTCTTGTTGAGGTTCCTTAACTGAGTCTTCACTCTGGGGCATCGGTTGACGCTCCGGTTTCCGTTTCTGCTGCTGGCTGTTCTGGCTGTGGCTCTGGTGCTTTCGGAGCGGGTGGTTCCTTCTTTTTTTGCTCCTTTGCAGCCTTTGCGTCTTCTTGCCGCTTCCGTTCTTCTGCCTTCGCGGGGTCTTTGTCTGGATTCTTTTTCAGGAAATCATCCAGCTCATCTATCCGCTGACCATCAATTTCCACAAAAGACAGAAGACCGAGATCGAGCCAGTAAATCTGGTTGTGATCGTCCAGAACTGCAGCAGCTTGGCCAACAATCTGAATGACTTGGTACTCCCCCCTTATTGAAAATCTTGGTTTGATTGATTCTGAGCCGTATGCCGGCCATGCCAGAATCTTGACTTTTGCTTTAATCATGTTTCTCCTTGCTTTCTTATGAAGCCACTACCAACTTACTTCGACAAAACCATCACCACCAGCGTATCCTGCTTTAGTTTCGTCAAAACCGTTTACACCACGCGTACCACCGGCACCAACCTCAATTGTAATAACCGAACCCGGAACAACAGGGATAGCACCCTCGACAACAAGACTACCTCCGCCGCCGCCGCCAGATTCTGACAGGACAGAGGTAGAACCACCTGCCCCGCCGCCACCGTTGACGCCATACGCACTTTCATTTAACCTATCACTCAATGTATTCCTATCCGTTGATAAATGTATGGTGCCGCTTGTAAAACCTACATTTGGTGGGGCAAATACAATATCTGCGTAACCCCTGTTGGGTGGGTTAAGAAGTTCGTTCTGCATAATTATTACGCGATCATTTACTTTGTCCAAAGCGGGATTACCCATTCCGTATCTTTGGCCAAATGGTGCATGGTATAAAGTGTTTAGCAATGCAGTCGCTAAATTTGAATAACCAGAAATGTATCGAATCCTCGCAACAGTGGTGTTTGGGACGCCGATAACATCATAAACATCTGCAAAGAAATATCTGTCTGTTGGGCTATGATAAAAACCAAAATCGTTGATGAGGCCAATTTTTGCTGTAGCTACAGGGCCATCATGGCCACTCCCATTTGGCTCGGAGTGATTTATCGAGCTTTGAGAAATTACTGATACAACACCAGTAATCCTATTAACCCTGCTTAATTGGATATTGGATGGATCGTTCATCTTAACAATTACATAATCAAAATCCAATGGGTCGCATGATAGCATCGCAACATTCATAGTGCCAGCACCGATGATTTCACACTCAGTTGTTACATTGCCGGAAGGGTCTACATTGCGAATGTATAGTTTATTTGATAAAAGCTCCCTATCAAGAAAAACCAATCTTCCGGGGTTTTTTAGGTCTTTTCTGACCGATATTACAAAGTTGACTCTGTTTATGCCAAGCGCACCATCTACAATGGCACCATCCGCATCATCAATGTCACCAGCTAAATGAGTAATGGCACCAGAGTTTGAAATTTTCCATAATGACTTATTATTTGAAGCCGAATACACCATTAACTCATTTGAGATATAGAGTGGTGTTCCGGCACTAATAACTGAATTTGGCGGATTCGGGAGAGTAATGTTCCCTGCTGCGACCGTTTTAATACGATTTTTGCTGTCAAATGACATAACTCTGGTTTCACTTCCAGTCACGGGAGTATTTGGGCCATTTGGGTTTTGTGATAATGTTATTCGCCAATACGTTGTGCCATCATCATCAAAGCCGAGACACCACCCATTATTTACACTGAATTTGTCTAAGTCTACCGCTGATCTTCCATAAATACCACCGCCGGCACCGCCGTTTTGTCCATCGGCATTCTCGCCATCGCCAGACCAAGCTAAACGATTCGCACCTAAAAAGTCTGAGTATAGCCATTGACTAACCCCGCCGAGGCCAACCCTTCCGCCCCGCCCGCCGATTATACGAGTTAATTCGCCAGAACTGTCCGACAAGATCGTATCACCACCATTGCCACCTGAAAGAGCAGATGAGCCTAAGATGCCAGCAGCAGCACCGCCTCCGCCGCCCGATGCAGCGCGAACATACAATGTTTCTCTAAACCTTGGAACATGATAAGTGTAAACGCCGGCTTTACGGAAAATAGTCCTCCGTGTTTTTGCCAATTCTTCATTTATGTATTGCAATAAATCATGGATAGACGGGAATGCTTTTGTTGGGTTCGGGGCTGTCCACTCACTCAATGTATAATCGAATGGTTGCGCCTTTATATCAGTCGGGCTAATTGTTGAAGCATTAGCACCAATGTGTATTTCACGCAACGCCATTCTGCCGGCTGTCACTAAAGGTGCAACAGGATTTACCGCCGGAATACCTGTTTTTTTATACAATTTGACGTTTCGTACCCTCCTAACATATTTGTTCTGAGCAAAAGATGTCTCTGTGACGTTATTAAAAATCTGAACGGTATCGAAATAATCAGGATCATCCTCTTCGATTATCTCCGCTTCTATTATATCAATCCTTGGGTTTACCGGGTCAGCAGCGTCGAAAGTTAATTGCTCTTGAGTCCACGGGCTATTCTTATCAACCCGAGTGCCTTTGTAGACGCCAACCAAACAATTTTGTTGGTCTATGCGGTATAGAAATACTCCTTGAAGACCAAGATTCACCGTAAGACCCGTATCCGGTGTAACATCTAAATCCTGAAATATCAAATGGTCGGAGTTTTGAAACCCTGCTATAAATGCTTGAGCCATTCCGTCTGACATCTGAAAAAGACTTGTGCCAATACTATTCAACAGATCGGCTGTAACCTCTTGAAAGGCGTAATGCTTTAGTACCCGCATCTTATCCATGATCTACCTGCCTATGGGAATGGTGAATAATACTCAAGATCGTAATTGACCCCTGCCACATGAGCAAGCCGCAGCAGGGCGACAATAATCTTTTCTGCAACGGCATCAATCGGCTGCAATTTAACTCGAAAGTAGAATATGTACGTGCCTTCAAGACTATCCCCGCCCATTATGTCCGGTGAAACAAATGAATTATCGGCATTGTCTCTGGTGTGCGGGTTCCAATTCGCATAACTGCAATCTGAATACATAACTTGAAACTGATCGCCGCTTTCCAATATAACAACTGGCTGCGATGAAAATGGTTGGAGGAGAGCCTGAATGCCAACCGCGCTTTCTTTTTGTCCCAATACTCGATTTGTTGCGTAAAGTGAATATGCAGAATCTGTGTAATTGAGCGGCCTATCTATCCCAAAATACTGAGCCAATATACGATTAAGATACTCGCCTTGGGCTTGGTCGATGCGCAGCATCCTCACTAAAAATCTGGCAAGCCGCCTTTCATACTCAGTAAGATTTGCTATAGCCCCTGAGTTTATGTCATTATGAGTGGCATATTCTCCCACGTTTACAGGGTTTTCAGAAGCGGACTCATCCCCAACCAAAGCCTTAAAAACCGGATCAGTTTGGTTGAATAGCTTTGTGTACTGAAGAAGCTCTTGGAGTGTTTCAGCCATCAGGTCTTTGTAATAAGCTCGTAGGACGACGTGAAGGCAACCACTTTTGATATTTCGTTGTCGCCTACCTCGAAATTTGCAACCGGCACTGGCGACCCATCAACGACCATACCAAGTATTTCAATGTCGAGAACATCAGGATGAGCGTTTTGTGCTGCTGTTATCATTTCAGTCACAAAAACATCTTGGCTCAATCGGAGAGAATCCACATACTCGGATATTGCAGTTTCTACTGCCGAAACTATATCTAACGCGGCAGAAAGTGTGGTTTGGTCTATGTAGACTTTGTACTCAATCTCAAATTCGCGAAGAATAGGAGCTTCAACACTAACCCTTATTCCTGATGCTTTGTAACCGGGAAAATTGGCTATATCATTCGGGTCGCCATAGATAACCTTTGTCACTTGCGCAAGCAGAGCTGGCGGTATTGTACCGCTTCCATCATCGACATAGACAGTAATCCAACCCGGCGATGGGAACAACTCGCGAATGTAGACGGATCGAACGCCTGCCAGACTCAACAGACCTGATTGAATCCCGACATTTGTGGTCTTGGTTAAACCGTTGACGTAAGTGATGAACCTTTGGCGTCGATCTGCGTCGGTTTCCTCATCAGTGCCGCCGCTGATAGCTGTGGTATTGTATGCGTAATCAAAATCGTTGACACTCGAAAAGTAACCGAGAGCGTCTCTGGTGTCTATGTCTCCTACGGAAAGATTTTGCGATACACCTTCAAGGACAGCTTGCAGTGTAATAGGATCGCTTTCATTCTGCCCTGCGAGGATTGTCCCTGATGTCGTAGTGATATAGTCGTTTCCGTTGACGTTAATCGTAATGCCAGCGGGGACGGTCGTGTTTACCAATGGTGCAGCATCAAGGCCAATGCGGATCGAGCCAGAAGCCTTAACGCCAGCGTTGCGCGAAAACTGTAACCCCTCATAAAGAGCAACAGGGATAGCCTTGATGAGAGCTTGATAAAAGTCGTAATGCGTCTGACCGGAGACAAGGCAATACGCTTCAACCAACGCACGAATCCTGCTGCCGACGTTAAAGTTTGTCAGGCCAACGCCAGAGCCGACCAGAAATTGCTCGATCTGGTCATACATCTGGATGTAGTTTCGCGGCGTGTAGATGACTTCTGCCATTAGATTACCACCGGCTTCCCGACAAGCGGCTCGACCGTACTTTCAAAGTATATCGCGTCGCCAATCTGTTTTGTCTTTTTTCGGTCTGTTATGACCGCCCTGACCCTTGGGTCAGTATAGATTGCTGATTCGATCTTGTTCTGGATCACAACGTCACTGTTTTGCTCGTTGACAGCGCCTATGGTTACTGGCGCACCCCACTCAGGGTATAGCGGCAGAACCCCCTGCGGTATAGTGACGGAATCCGCTACATTCTGCTTAAAGCCTTCCAACGGCGAAGTCGTGCGTATGTCGCCTGAGTTATCAACCAGCATACCTCTATTCGAGTCAAGAAACAGATCGCGCCCGATAATTTCTTCCTGTAACGTCTGATCGGTCTGTCTCTTAGGTATGTTGCGCCAGAAAACAAGGTTCCCCGGCTTGTTTTGAACAGACTGCGTTTCAATAGGCAACTTGATTGTTTTCCCGACCATGCCATTCAGGCTGAAATCAGATAAAGTAAGGTCGTTCAAGTTTGCAATTTCAGGGAACCGTGAGTAATCGCTTAATTCTCTGATTGCAATAGAAGCGAGCGTATCGCCAACACGAACCGTGTATGTCCGCCATGTATTGTCTGAGTAGTTTACTGTTCCGGGGTCAGTGCTGCCACGAAAATAGCTCTCATCAATAGATGCAAGGTCGAACAAGGTAGAGTTTGACGACCCTTCAATGATGGCATTACGCAGGCCGCGATACGCTTTGACTCCGGCCATCATCGTCGCCATCATCAAAAAGTTACCGATGGCCAGTATTGCGTCAGACCTACCGCTTTCTATAATGTCTGTGGTCGGAGTATTTGTGTCGCTGTTTGTTCTGTACTGCGATTGGCTCATCTGGTAGTAAACCTGTATCGCTTCAAGAGCGGCAGCGCGAGCTGTAGCTGCATACGAGTCCGATAGTGCAATCACTTCTTCTTGATTATCCCTGAAGCCATTAAAATAATCCGAGAGAGCGATCTCATAGTTTTGCATTACGCCGTCCCACGACAGCTTAGACAGCTCCTTAAATTCTGCCTCTATGTTCTTCCCGCTTGCGATAATTACGTTCACAGGGTTTATCTCAACCATGGCAGCGGCAATGTCTTTCATTACTTGGTCGGCGTTTGTTTTCTTTGACACAACCGGAACAAAGTATGGCTTCTTTCGTAGATCGCGAATACCTACGAACGATGCAGACCAGAAGACGGTAAACGGGTCAGCCTTGTCTCTGCGTGGAACAAAGGATTGTGGGACGACTTCCCAATGCACATTGTCATCGTAGTCGTGGTACACAAGCTGGATGTCGTACAGGTTGTTCTGCTCGTGCATCTTCGCCAGTTTCCTCATGCCGCCAAAAATGCCATCGACAGGCAAGATACCTAACTGGTTGAGTGATGTCGGCACAAGCTGATCTGATGTGAGCGCCGGCTCAAGAGCAAGACCTTCTTTTTGCCAAAAATCATAGAGCATGAATTTCAAGCGAAAAAACTCGTCAAGGCCGCTCATGGTGTTCAGAGGGAAAAAGTTACTCACTGCGGAGCCGATTGCTGTTGCTGCTTTGTTGACCAGACCACTGGCAAAATTGTTCAGAATCTGCCCTGCGACACCATCTCCGAGCAGTTTATTCCCAAACGGAGCTGGCAACTGATCTATCCAGTAGCTCCACAAAGAGCCAGAAAGCTGTATGACAGGGTTGTCAACGCCAGACCAGTCAACAACAGTGCTGCCGATGGTCTTATGTACGGTCATGCGATAACCGTATTGCATACTGTATTGCTCAGGCGGGACAAGGAGGAACATCTCGACGCCTTTTGACCGATTTTGACGCGGGATAAATTCAAATGAGAATAGCGCAGTAGGCTTATATCCTAATGCACCGCCTCCGGTTGCCAATGTGCTAAAAATGGACATTATCCTATAGTTCCAGTTCCATTAACAGGAGTTATGGCGGGTGGGCTACCAGTGTACAAATTCGATGGGATGACGACAGCATTATTGGTTATCGCCGCCACTATAGCGTCGTATTGTTTTTCATACTTTATTCTCATCCTTGGCTCTGCAGCAGGGTCAAGTGACCCACCATACTCGGTAACAAAATCTTTATCTGCCTGAATCATTGCGTCAACAAACGCTGTTTTGCCATCAGCTAACGCCATTATGCCTTCACCTTTTGAGCAAACGGGCCAACCCGTGTTGTTGAAAGTAGAATTGGCTGCAAACCTAACAGCGTCAAGACATAATTGTCTCCAACTACGGCCACTTCTTTGTATCCAGAAGGCCCGCCCTTGCCAAGTTTGATCCCTGAAGACTCTTGGAGGATTTGCGCATCCTCGTCAATTTCACCATCTTCAGCAATGCCTGATTTTATAGATTCATCAGTGATTTCTTGCCTGCCTCCGTCTTCAAGACCTGTAACGACCTTTTTATCCGTAAAGACTTGTTTTACCCCGCTCCTGTGCGAGCGTACTATTGCGTCTGCCGGTAGGTCATTTTTGGTTTTGTACCTTACATACAGCTCTGCTTCGTCAGAAATAGACGACTTGAAAATATAGCCAACAATTCGTGCATTCAAAGAATCTCCCTCTGGAAAATCCACCAAGACGCTCTGCCCGCGAACAGGGGGTACATAGTCCCCATGAAGCTCCTGAGTCTCAGGGTCAATATAGCCGCCGGGCCAAAGCAGATTTGTCAAGTATGTCCCATTAGGCAAAAACACATTAACAGTCGCGAGCTTGTTAGCAAAAAATCTCACATCATCGACTATAGCCTCCGAAGAGGTTACTGCGTCCATTGAGATACTATTAACCTTATTCCCTGTTAGGCGCTTACCGAACATTGCGCTTGCTTCATCCAAGTCTGACAATTTTTTGCTATTGTTTATCATTTCTTGTTTCTCCAAGATGGTTTATAGCCAAACTTTAATCTTGCGTCATTATACCGCTCTGTCTGAGAGCCAACCGGAGTGGTAGTGGTTGCAGGGGTCGAATTGAGAATGCTATACGGCTCCCATGTTTTTATATTCCCGAGCTTTCTGTTTGTACTTGCGTCGTACACGTCGCCATTTGTGTCGTTAATCTTGATTACAATACTCTTGTTTGTGCTGGTATTTGTTAGAGTTATGTACGAACCACCACCGCCGCCAGACCTGCCGGCACCCCTTTTCCTTCCGCCGGTTCCACCTCCAGTTCCTGTCCGCACATTGTCTTTCTTTACGCCTCCTGTTACTGGCGGCTTATTCTTGTTTGAATCAGTAGTAGTCTTGGGCGCTGGTGCTGTGATTGAGCTTTCCTTTTTGTCCACAAAGTCAGTAGCTGTCTTTTTGAACCCGCTGTAAGGGAACCCGCGAGTCAAATCAAGAGTGTAAAACATATCGTTATGAGTGATTTGCAGCTCGTAACCATTGATATAGTAAATGCCATCTTCGTCAGGGTACAGTGACGTGATAGGTACGTGCATTCCTTCATGTATGTTAGGCATCCACTGTATCGTTAGTTGACCTTTATTAAACCTGCCATTGTACTTAAACCAATTGTATGCCTTTGCTTGAAGTATCCTCATAAACTCAACACTGGTTGTGTGGTCTTCTGGCAGGATGGTTTTTAGGTTTTTGCTAACATTTAAGCCTTCAAGAGATGCAGAAAATACTCTTCTGCCAACCTGTCTCATTGCTTCATAATCAACAATAGGCGGATATAAAGTGTCCGCAGTAGAGCCAGACAGCTTTGCCAACGCTGAATGAACCTTGTAAGTTGAATACAAATTGTCGTCTGATACATGGATTTGTTGACTGATAATTGAATCTGCACCGATGCCAAAATTTGCCGTTGTTGCATCTACGTTATGGAGAGAATAATCGTTTAACATTTTTGTTGTTATTACACGAGGAGTGCCATTTTTACCGGGTATTTGGTCAACTTCTGCGTCGTTAATCAATGGGTGGTCATACGGTGTTGGGCGGAATACAATATACTCCTTGTCGTCTTTCAAGTTTGTCAACCCAGCTAACGTAGCTGCCCGCTCTTTCCCTTCAGCCCATGGGACACCTTTGAACCGTATGTTGTATAAACTGATTATTCTTGCGCCTGTAGTGACCCAAAGCTCATGGAATGGCGCTGCTTGGTACTGCATGATCGCATCCCATATAGAAAAGCCTGACTCTGTTTTAATCGAACCTATCCTACTGACTAACTGAGTATTTGTCCCAAAGTACGAAACAGGAGATAACGCAAGGCCAATCATGTCTTGTATTGTGCTACCATCATTGAATTTATACGAACCATAAATAGAGTCCATAAACCCATTCATTATCTTGTTAATAATCAAAGTAATCCCACCAGCAGGGCTGGAAGATTCAGGGATTTCACTTGGCGGAACAAACTTTGGGAAATTTTCAAGGTACTTGCTTTTATTCAATTTGTTTTTTAGCAAATACAGAGCCTCGGCCCCAACGTCAAAGTGAACACTTTGACGCATTAGCCACTCCTGAAGGCCAATGCACGATACTGAATATCCTGTTGCCCGTTCATTTGTGACGCGGCGCATAGAGGATACAAGGAATGTGCCTCTATATTCACCGTTTACTGATATTTTGACGACATTGCCCGGCTCAAGCATTTGCTTCCATGTGACATCTGAATCATCGGGGAATAACTGTTTTTCACCGAGAGTAAACAACGCCTTTAGCTGCAAAAAAAGGCTGTCTGATCGTGACAAATCTCTGATCGTAAATGTTAGAGATGCAGATGCGCCAATACTCCTTCTCACACTAATGTCTGTGATATATTGCTTGCTTCTGCCATTTGCAGCGTTAATGGTTCCGTCGATCCCTATAGATCGCCCGTGACGAAAGAATATCTGGAATGAGTAATGCCCATGCTTGACTGATTCTGAAGCCATGAAATTACGTTAGCCTCTCACAAACCAATCCTCTTCAAAAACTTATCAAATCCAACACCCAATTTGGCAAGTGATCCGTTGACTCTGTGGATAATTTCAGCAAACCGTGCCCCTGCGTCGGCCAATTGCTCCATCTGAAAAGCGTATTTATTTGCAGCTTCAAGCCGTGGGTCGCCTTTACCGCCCACGCTAAAACCCATAGACCGATCCGAACCTATAGCCTTAAAACTGTCTTTTCCATGTATGGCTTCTGTTAAGTGCTCTGCTGCTGTCATTTTACCGCCCGTTTCACCATACATCACAATTTCTAACATTTCCTTTGGCAGCATAGACTTGAGGTCTGCCATGCCGCCCTTTGTAAAGCCTTTGTCCGCAGCCTTCAAAACACTTTTCCAATCGCCACCGCGTCCAGCTTCTGCCATCATTAATAATCCTGAGATTGCCGAACCAGAGCCAGAGCCTGCGGACATCATACCAGACAATTGGGAGATTGTATGATGTGCGCCAGCTAATGTCGTATGCCCGGTAAGTCGGCTCATACTTTGTGCGATAGCTGTTGCATCGCCCACACCGCCAGAAGCGGCTTGTTGCTCACCAAGTCCTACGGCCATTTGCGCAAATTGGCCCATCCGGCGACCGCCAAAACCATAACCATACCCGCCAATTTTCAATAAGTCATTTGAAGCGGATATGTAACTGCCAGACGTTTTTCGATGTGATGAAACCTCATTCATTTCTTGAATTTTAGCAGCCAGAACCATTCCTTGCCCAGCCCCAATACCTTGCCCATGGCCAAAGGATGCGGCCTTCCCAAACAACGCCTCTCTCCTGTTGGCGTTTATTCCGCCGCTTTCGGTATATCCAGTACCCGTCATGTTCATTTGTGCCTGCATAACCATCTGGCCTTTAGCCGCAGCCGAATATCCAAGACGACCGATCCCCCCGATGCCGCCTGCTGCCATGTCGCCAGTTTGGCCAATAGTAGGCAATTGAGAGGTAAGTTTTGAAACATACGCCTCACCTAAGCGTTGCCCAGCGGCCACTGCGGCACCTACTGCAACACCAATGAAAGGCACAGCAGCGCCAGCAGAAGTAAGACGTGAACCCATCTCTTTATTAGTGGCTGCAATATCATGGGCACTCTTATCTTCTACGTGTCCAGATGGCGCATGAGAAGGTGCTGCGCCGTGGGAGCCTGTAGACGACGCCGATCCTCTTGCTTGGATATTGCGATACGCAATCCCCGTGGTGTCCATACCAAGATTGAACAAATGAGTTAAAGATGTGCCACCGCCAAGGCTCTCCCCAACCATAGCCCCGCTGCGAAATTTGCTGCCAGCTTCGGCAAGTTTCGTTTGCTTTATGTGTGTGTTTGTGTCACCACCACCGGGCGTTGGCTGATCGACATGGGAACCCGGTGCAGGCATTCCAAGTTCTCCACCACCGGACGGCATTCCGCCACGCCGGCTGGCGTGTATCTTTGCATTTTGGATATGGATGACAGCTTTGTTTATTTGAAAGGCGCGAGTACCCGAGGCGTTTATTTCGCCGCCACCGCCAAGCCCACCATAGTTTGACCCTGATGTCAAACCAGACGTGTACCTATCGACCTTTGCCTTGGACTGTTGTTTTGCAAGCTCATCCGATAGAGAACCCCCAACCGGGGATGTCGCACTCATTGGTGTCGCAGGGCGAGAGCCAGCTTGCGCTTGGCCAGAGCCAAAAATCTGATTTATGACACTTGCGCCGCGCCGTGCATCTGATTCGAGCTTGCTTGTGCCAAGTCTGGCTTCAATGGTTATTTCGTTGTTTCCAGCCATTATGTTTTTACCTCACGGCGTATCTCTTCACTCGTGATCTCAGGCACTACCAACTTTTCACGTATCATCTTGTTCAACGTGTTTGTAAGCTGAACCAATCTATCTCCGTCAACGTACTGCTTCAGTACGTCAAACAAATCCATTATTTTTCGCCTTTTGTTCTGGTGCGGCATTTCCTTAAACTGCGCCCGGATCGCGTCAATTTGATCTTTCGGAGCATTCTTAATCAGGTTTTGGAAGTTTGCCGCGATACCAGCAGGGACATGATCTTCGTCTGGGGCATCGAGGATGTCGGTTATTTCGGCCAATATAACCTCAATGATCTGGACATCTTTTGACCGCTTTTTCCAGTATGCGTCCAAAAAGAAAACGAACCGCTTTTCCTCTGGGAACCACAGGTTGAACGGCTCGTTGCATAGCGTGTCTGGCAATAGACGATAATTCGATATGAAAAATGCGTCTATGATGTACTTTGACTTCTTTGCTTCCTTAACTGGGTCGAAATTTTTTTTTTGCTTCCTCGAACTTTTCTTCTGCAGCAGAATACTTTTTGAAAAGCACATCTATATAGCCGTCGTCAAGCTGTGAGAAATCCTTTTGGCATTTCTCTACAAACGCCTTCGGCCCCTCGATGTACGAAACTGTCAATGTAGCTATTTTGAAAGCCCTCGAATAATCGTCTTGGGTGACTGACTCGATATTGGCACCACCCAAGACACGCGATATGACTTGTGCGCGACGCAATTTCTCAGCCGGTCGCATTAGTTGGAACTTCCACGCATCGCCATCAAGTGAAAATTCAATGTCCCGGCTTATTTCAAGTAATTTTTCAAGCATTAGGTTCTCCTTGATCCTTCGCTTAGAATACGTTGTGCTCGATAACTTTCGTAGCCTCCCAACGTGTCATCTTACGCGAAAGTCCACCGTCAATGTTCACGTCTTTCGACGCGCATTTGCAACCGCGCAGCTCGTACAGGAGCTTGCCGGTTCCTTTATCGACAAAGTAAAAGTCGATTACGCCAGCCTGAAGAATCGTATCCCGAGTTGGGGTGTTCAGGTTATCTGGCACTGATGAATACAGGTTAAACGAGGTTATCCTCACCGAGCATGAATAGTTCGTGCTCTTATGGCCACGAGGGCCATGTGTCCCCAGAGCAAGGATCGGCTCAAGATGGAAGTCTTCGCTAAACCCTGCATCTGTTGCCCATCCGACATTGCGTGTGCCTTGGAAAACCAAGGCGTCCATCCCCGCTATTACGGGCAAATCTGGTTGTGGTGGTGAAAGTGGTGCTGGCATTGTTTCCTCTCCTGACCTTTATGTCAAAGCCCCGGTGCTCCAAGGTTGAACAGGTCGAATATGAAGTTAATTGGCGCAACGATAGTGGCGTCTTTTTTGACAAACACCCTGTCGCCCTGAATGACAAGCTCAAGGTTCTCGTATGCCGGCCCTGCGATGTCGGTAAGCCAACCTGTTGAGACGTACCCGTCAAGTAACTTTACCGCGCTGGCTTGCATAATTGCATCAAGACCGCTCGTGCCAGTTGATGAGATATAAAGATTTTCCATGTTCATGCGGAAATCTTTTACCAGAGCCAAGGCAGTAGTCACCATAGACATCTCTGACGCTATAAGGTTTGTCCCTTGGTACGTGGTTACTGAACGTGTGATTTGCGGCGCACCTGTCAGTTCATTGGTATCGACAATGAGGCAACCTGCACGGATAAACTCATCAATTTCATCTCCTGAATACTTTTCAGGGTTGCCAAGGCAGTTTAACGCTTTGAATGTCGCTGGGGTTGTCGGCCCGTTGCCGGCATTGATTGCCGCTGCGAATACCGGGAGATAAAGCGGGTCAAGCACAACCTCTTGCGCTTGCGAGTTTACGAAGCGAACAGGCGATGCGCCATAAAGATAGAACATTGAGTTTAGGTTTTTTGCGTTTTGCAAGCGATCTGCAATAGTGTCAGAAGTCAGTGCGCCTGAACCACCTATGCGTTCACGACGGTTCTTTACGTCATTTGAAGCGAACACAGACCGCTTGTTGATCTGTGCAATATCCTTGTTCCCAGACAATTCGATCTGATAGAACGCCTGAACACTCTCTGCAAGCTCTATCGCACCAATATAATCTGAATTTGTTGCTGCTGACGTGCTACCGCCAGAAAGATACGCCTTTGCGAATGCGTCCAAAGGTACACGCAGGACACCGACCTGATTAGCATCGGTCAGTGGGGATACTCGGTTCAGCCAATCAAGCTGCGCTGCATAGGTGGCCGTGAGCACTCTTGCTGTACCCTTGGCGTTTACCGGGGTGGCATAATCATCCATAAAGCGCGGTGCCGCACCGCCGCTTAACGTAGTGATCTCCATAAGCGGCTCTTTTGAGAGGATATACTCAACCAGCTCATCTACTGTCGAGAAGTCCGAAAGTTTAACATCGACAATATCCGATACGCCGTTGTTGATCTTGAAAGTATCAGAAGCTGATACATAAGAAAATGACATACTTGCTGCGGGGCCGGCACCCGGATAAAGCATCTCAAACAAGGGGGCGTACAAAGGTGGACTTACTTCTGAGCCCCCATCTTTGAAAAGCGTGATAACCAATCCTGTGACAGAAGGGTAAACAGGGTGGGTGACTGAAACTCCTTCAATAGCGATATTGTTTGTGTGAGAGCCATAGTCTGAAGACTTGACCAACATAGAATTAACTGCATTTGATTGTAGGTCAATCTGAGACTTTGTTGCGGCCTGCGAGCGTATGCAAACAACTCGACTTGCGCCGGCAAGGTTGGGGTCACTGCTTGGCGCAAAAGCAATCTCGCAAGCGTCAAGCAACGGGCCGCGACGCAAAATATCTCTCGCGTCGTTGATGTTTGTGAACAGCATTGGTCGGTCTGCCTTGTCTTTATCAGAAGCATTGTACGGTATTCCGCCATCAGACTTGCCGATCAGAACCATTGTGGAAACATCTACCGGCACATTCCCGGTTGGTTTAAGTTTGAATTTGCTGTACGCTCCGGGCCGCAGGAATTGGCGAGCCTCGAAAATAACTGGTTGTGCCATCGTGTTTACCTCTTAGTTTTTCTGCTCAAGAAATTGCTTGAGGGCAGCAGCGTATTCTGATTCTGTCGCCTGCTTCCCTACCTTCTTTTTCAGATATTCATGAACGTACTGACGTGCGCTGTGCGTCATCTTGACGCTTGATACAAAGTCTTGAATTGAAACCCGTTTCCCACCAGATGCTTTTGGCTCTTGTGGTTTTGTCTGAAACTCTTGTTGATCTGAAGATTCCTTTCCCATAATTACCTCGGTATCAATTCAACGCCTTCGTTCCCAAACCGCATTTTATCAGGCAAGCCTGCAACCCTGAAGAATGCAACGTGCTCTGCGTCATACGCTGATGCGTTTGAGTCGTAGATTCCGATGTCAAAATGCTTTAACTCTGTCAAGTCTATATCAATGATGTAGTTTGTATTCCTCATCAAGAATGGTATTTCCAATTCGCAGCCGTAAAGGGTTTCGCCGTAGTCGAAATTGTACAGATTTGGCTGCATGGAATACATTTCTGGCTTTACTCCGAATTTCTGGATGCCTCTGTAGTATTCTATCATCAAAGACTTTAGAACCTTTTTGATTATGCGATTCGCCTCTGATGAAGCACTATATGCACTTATCTGAATAGCGGTTCTCTCAATCATGGAGTTTGCAAATACATATAATTTGTCGTTTTTCGCTTGCTTCTCGGCCAGATGGCTCCGTAATATCTGGATAAACTCATCTGGGAACATTCTGTTGCTTTTTGGTATTTCTTCTATTTTTGCTATCCAGTCTTCTGTGACTTGGTACGCAGCAGACTCATTCGCTCCAAGCATCAATGTCTCTGGGCTGACACTTAATTGCTCGATGCCGATAAGAGGCAATCGACTCTGAAACTCCCCTTGTTGAGTATTGAATGTTTCAGCGACAGCTATTGGGTGCGCGTCAACAACAGTGATCTCTCTCTTTATGTGACCGTTGCTAAGTTTGTCAAGATAGTATGCCGGCAAAGCTGATTTAAGAAATTCTGTAGTAAACTGAACCTCATCAAACGAAGGCCAATTAAACAGTATCCCGCTCTTTGGTAGGGTTTTTACTCGTTTAGAATCATCCACTACATACTCCTTGATGCAATCATGTCCTGACCAATACCTTGCCTAATGATCTCAAGGAACCTTGGGTTGCCTGTCAACCGATTCATAACTTGCTGCCTTACGTTTTGTGGCTTAATTGATGGGAATATCCACCCCGGTGAGTTTGCCTTTATCACGCGGAACGTAATCGCGCTCATTGAGACACTACCACCTTTCTGGTGCTGAACTGCTTTGGTTAAGCCTTCCATGATATGAGATTTGTGTCCGGGGCGAGGCTCGAATCCGGGTCTGCCGGCTACGCTTATTCTTTTCCCAAACCCTTCAGAAGAATATGAATACACATTCCGACTAACCATGCTACCGTGGGCGTTTTGCTCTCTCTTTGAGCCTACTTTCGTGTATTCTTTCAACGCGCCAAACTGTTCCGATAATCCATGCTGTTTTACCGATGCCATACCATGCCGAAAAGCGACAATCATGTACGGCCCATTTTTGCCGCGCCTCAGCCTTGGAGACTTTGCCATACCGTTCCATATTTTGTATGGCCCACGGCCTTTTTCTACAACATTTGCCAACCCTGCAAATTTATCTGAAACACCGAATTTTACCGATCTGTTTTGCGCCTCTAATACCTGTAAACCTTCTGCGTATTTCCGCGCAAAGTATTTCGCGTTTTTATCGTTTGGCTTTGCAAGAATGTCTCTCCATTCTGCGATACCTAATTCTGCAGCCTGCCGTAGCGCGGATCGAGTGTACTTCCAGTCGTACCCGAGCTTTTTGAAGTCGGCGAATATCTCTTCGATTTTTGGTAGTTCTGCGAAAAATATCATTGGAAATTGAATTTCTTAGACCAATCGCCAACAGGGGCTTCTTCGTTTTTCAATCCGGGCTGCAATGTGCCGGGATTGTTTTTTGTCAGCTTCTTCAGATGAAACGAGTTTGGGAATACTCGGTTTTGAGCTACATTGACAGATGGAAACTGAGTGTGGACGCGCCATGTGACTCGCTCGATAATGTTAGCTGAATACTGAGCACCTTTTTCGGGTGTATTGCCTACCCATTTGATTTTGTTATAGTCCCATACTACGAAATCAACTCCATTTTCATATTCGACCCCTTTTGAGTCTACAATCTTGCCATCAATTCCTTGTATGTCGTAATATGGGATTACGTCAAAATCTCCGTCTGTCCGCACCATGACTTCCGGGCTTCTTTGAGTCATATACATTGATGTAATAATATCCCCCTTGCCAACCTTGTATGAATCCGAACACAGAGCCACCATATCACCTTCAGAATGGGGGTATTGCTTCCACTGCATAGCTGTCATGGATTCAAATGGCATCAACGCCATGATTGCGCAACGAGATTTGTACCCACGAACCTCTACTGGCTTGGTTGGTACTTTATCAAGATACACTGTCCTTACGTTAAAGCTGTGGACTTTGATGTTTTCGCTCTTGTCTTCATACCTGACAAGATCAAGTTTTGTAATAAACTGGTCTTTATCAAATGGTAGTTCGAGAATACTACTGCCTTGTGGTATAATGACGGAAAACTTTTCCCACAAATCTATGGCGTAATCGGAAAGTATCGTCTCGTAATACTCTGGCAAGCAATGACCTGCTGGCGGTGCTATGATTGCTGATAGTTCATCATGCGAAACAACATCAAAGTCAATGATACTGCCGTTTTTTAGCTGAGAAATCCTCCCAACAGTTAATACTGGTGAATCAAAAAATACAACTTTATCAGCCTGACCCGCCATGGGGTCTTTTAGACCGTGAGGGGATTCTTCATGGTAGTGCCAATACTCCCTTTGGTATTCGTAAATTTCGCCGCGCCCATGGCATACTTTGCAGTGTAAGTCATGCTGGCTATACTCAGTCAATACCGGGCATGGCTGCGCCTTTATCCACCTGACATCTTGGCCATGTCTTTCAATGGCTTCATCAAAATCAAATGGCTTGAATACGTTTGGCCGCACTCTAAGATCATAAGGGTTGTATCCTCTTAGTGGATGGTGCTTCTTACCGGGCATTATGTCTGCGCTTCAATTTGACGAGTGATTTGAAAATACTCAAGTCTTTTTGCAGTCTCTGCAGTTCGTTAATAGAGTTTTTTCTATTGAATGACGACAATGTGCTTTTCTCAAACATACTTGGCGCAACAAGGTTGTGATGTTCTGTTTTCATCCTTGCGATTGCTTGCGCCAATTTTTCTTGAATCATCTCAATATATCTGAGGTTTTGATCCAGTGTACCGCTGGCGGTTAAAGCCAATGCTGATAACTTATCACCATCATGATCGAAGAATTTATCGACAAAAGAATTAAATCGAGAAACAAAATCGCGGAACATCTGGTTGATTTCATGCGGGTCTTTACCTTCGAGTTTTGATTCAGCGGCTTTCATTTCGCTCGTTTTTTCAGCTCCGGGTTCAAATAGCTTTTGCTGATGCAAAAAGTTAAATACGTGATTATCGAGTGTTCTTACCGACCACTTTTCTCTGACAAATTTACCGGCAAATACTCTTTGTTCGTTCACTGGCAATTCCGCAAGTAAAAAGCCTGCCTTTTTGGGTACTTCTTTGTTCTCAATCATTTTCTGAATATCTGGATCAAGTGTGGTTAGAGAGTAGTGATTTTTTATCACGTCAATCCTCTGCCCACGCGCCCTCGCTATGTCCTCGAATGATTCCCCTGCATCAAATGCAGCTTTGATTGCATTTGCGATCTCCATAGGAGTGTTGTCTTCTCTGCTGAAATTCTCTATGAATTGTTTTGCATTCTTCTCTGCGGTATTAGCGTCGATAATTTTAGCCTGAATGTGGCCAACCGGGTCGCCTGCCGCCGCCTTGCCTGATTCGTGCAGCATTTTATGAGCGCGGAAACGCCGCTCTCCTGCAATTATTTCATATTTGCCTTTCTTTGTTGGATGAGGCCGGACAACAATTGGTTGCATTAGTCCAGCTTCATGAATCGCATCAGCAAGAGCCTGCAGTTTCTTCTTGTCGAATCTCTTTCTGATCTGTCCACCCTCTGCTGCTTCAATCTTGTTTAGAGGCAGTACGTGGATTTCTCGAATTAAGCTGTTTTTTGATGTCGAAGGCTTCTTGCTTTTCTTGGTTTTCCCTTTCTTGACAGGGACGATTTTAACTTTACCTGTTTTTGTTAAAACCCGCATAACCGTCCTGCCGGATGGTTGCTTATACTGGACATTGAGCGGGTGGGACGCTTTGCGCCCCTTTAGCAAAAGAAATATCATCCGCCGATTACCCCCATAGTTATGCCTATGTATTTTCTTCTGTTGCGATCCCAGAAGTCTTTAATCTGCTCCATATACTCTCGTATCCTGCCGCCAAAAACGGTATTCGCGCCTGATGCGGCTGTAGCAAGATTTTCTGATATTCCAGACAATGACACTGATGAAGATGTTAGGCCCGGCATAATTCCGTCACCATAGTCGCAGGCAACTTTAATTGTCGCGAGCTTACCTACAATTTCAACTAATTCATACGGCACGTTACGAGCGTTCTCGTAACCGGCTATAAAATCTACGCCGTATCCATTTGGATACCTATCATAACCACCGGGGTAAAGACCGATACCTTGGCCGACAAACCCACCCGGATTCGCCATTGGGAAAGTAAACAAGCCTTGCCCTGCTCGCGGGAAAGCCTGAAGCAAACCAAACTCGTGCTTCAATTTAGCCCAAGGCAGCAAGTTTATCAATACCCTACTGGTAGATGGGTCGTAAAGATTCCATAACGATATTTGCGTGATTGGTTTTCTGTGTAACTTGATTTGAATAAAGTTTTCAAATTGGTTTTTGTTAAACTCATATAGATCATCCCAGCGGAAAACCTCTCCGCTCGGGATGTCTGTTCTCGGAGTATCCGGGTTGACTGCGCGATGGCGATATTTTGTCGCTACGATTATGTGGTTAAGGTCTGTTTCTACTTGCTCAAGAGCTTTATCAATATAAAATTGCAAGTTTGCATCTGTGACTACATCACCCCTAACACTAACAAGACGATGGCCGAATAAATAGTGTCCCCTTATTTCGTCGGGGGTTACAATCCTTCCAAAACCGGGGACACCGCGCCGTGTGGCGTAATAATCGGATGTGAAGTCGGGATTACCGAATGCAATCCCGATTCTATTTTCCACTGGATTAGCGGATTACTCCGCTTACAGTGAGGACAAGCTCACTACCTGCTGCTACCGGGCCAGCAGATGTAAGACGAGCACGAATGCCCTTGCCTGCTGTTGCGCCAGAGTTTTTGTAAAAAGCATCCTGCAGAGTGAAATCGCTTTCCAGCAATTTTGCGTTTGCGGTCAGGTCGTTTGTTGCGATTTGAGCGATAGCCACCGGAGAGTCGCCGATTGCCTTGTTGTCCTCAATCATAATTGTTTGGCCTGCTGTCCATGCAGTTGCTCCGTCCACCATGGCTCGGATTGACTGAAGATACACCTTCAGGCTTGCTCCTTGACCATACTGGTTCAGAACATCGTCGCTCAGTATCTCGTATAGGCTGTCTTGCGCTGCAAGAGCAGAAAACGGGATACGCTTTGTGAAGGTGAATGGGTATCCACCGAATTGACCGCCAATAAGGCGAGCTACTTCAGCCTTCAGGTTGTAATACTGATCGAGCTGTTTGTTTTTGTCTGACATCTTAACTTATCTCCTACCCGCCACACGGCAGATAGCGTTCATTGGCAATCACAAGTAAAGCGTCAATTATTTTCCCTTGTCCAACAACGCCAGAATATCCGGCAGGATTGCTGACAATTTACTGATAATTTGCCTTTCTTCTTCTGTAATAATTTTGCCACTGCCTGCGCTTTTGATACTGGCAAGGATGTCTATATTAGGGTGTAAATGGGAGTTTTCTACAGACTTTTTGATACTCTCATTTGGAACAGTGTATTGGTCAAGTATATCCTTGTTCGCATGATGGTGTGATCGAACTTGGGCGTCTTCGACCGCAGCCCTGTATTCATTGGTGAATGCGTTGGTATTGTCATTCGACTCATACAGGTATTTCACTTGTTCCGCAGATGGGTTTTTTTGCGCTCCGTCTTCAATTCCTGACAGCTTCATGCGGTCTTCGTCAGGATAGCTGTTTTTAGTTTTTAACTCTTGGATTTCTGCAATTTCGGATATTTCAACAGGAACCCAACGCCCGCCTTTCATGCACAATAAGTCACCTTCTTTTGCGTTGCTTACTGAAACGCCTTTCAGGTTGTTGAAATAGACAGGGGGGACATCCGGCATCCCCCTGATGGATATTTGGAGATCGCGGCCAACCTTTTTAATGTCAACCAGCGGGCCGGCGATCAGACCCAAGAGAGTTAGTGCCTCACCTTCTTTCCCATCTACAAGGGAAAACCCTGTTCCGACACTTTTTAGATAATTGACCTCTGCCCGAATAGGCGGAAGAATTGCCTTAAACTTACCACGTTGAAACGCATCAATAACGTACTTTGCAATAACCTGTAGGTCTTGCTCGCTTATCACCGATACGCCTTACTCTTCTGGTTTTTGTGTTGATTGCTGAGATTCTATTTTTTTGTGCTGATTGGTCAGAAAGCCAGTACCAAACACAAGACCTGCAATCCCGAGGACATCTGCAGACTCTATGTTTTTCATGACAAACCATTTTACATAAATACCAGCAATCAAAACAGATGTCATTGTTTGCAGGGCAAGGTTGCCAAAACTGAATGTTACAAACCCGTCCTTTTTGATATGGACAGGTAGCAAGCTAATAAGAAACCTGATAATTTTGTTATTCATAAATCCTCCAAACTTTTCATTATGAAATTACGGGCTGAACCTATACGTGAAATCACAATGGAAATACGAAATATCTAAAGGTGAATCCATTGTTACCTCAAGAAGAGCAGGGGTGTCAGAATTTGGGCGCAAGTACCTAACAGTACACTTGTGGTAATTTACACCATCGCTGACAGTCCCAAGAAAATACTTTGGAACATCAGTAGAAGAAAAACCGGGATAAGTGACAGGGTTGAGCTGCGTTGCAAGTTCGCAGGTAAATTTTGTTATTCCGTTACCCGGAACGCTCCACAGAAGTTCAATTGCCATCCCCAAAAGATTACCAGCATATTTCCTCCACTTATATCTGTTAGGAGACAATGTACCACTTGGGGCAGTTGCCCCGGTGAAAACAAAGTTGCTGGCAGCAGAATTTACAGTGTCTTCAGTGACCTGTAAATTTGCAATGCTTGATGTTATTAGCTCTGATACCCTTCCTTCTGCTTTTTGCTGCACGTTGAAATTACCGTCATAATTCGCGTGTGACGGAGCGTAGCCTCCGGGTAGCAATACGTAAGAGGTTACATTCACGTTACCATTGCCAGAAAAGCCATTGGCGAAAATGTCAGTCTGTGAAAAAAATGAATTGTCAGGGATTCGCAGTACGTCAATAGCCAGCGTCCCCTCTACGAAAACCGTCTCAGAGCTACCATTCTTGTAAAGAGGCGAGGTATTCCCGTCAAACATCAGCGTGAAATTTGCCCCAAGAGGTACAGACAATAGAGGCTGAGTTGCTGCGGCATCATTTACGAGTGAGCCGTTTTTCACTATTGAGATACCAAACCCTGAGACAGTGTGAAGTGGGGCAGACGTGTTTTTATTAAGAAGAGAAACCCCCTCAACAATTCGCGGGAAACCTGAAAGCGTTGTGCCATCAGCAAAAGAAAGAGTCGGAATAATTGAGCTTCCGTCAGAAAGTATATGGCAGCGAGATAGATCGTATGTTCCTGCTGGCACCGTTGCGACTTGGAATATGCCAGATTTTTTAACAGCAATCTGACCGCCTATATCACCCCACGAAGCAACGGCAACCATAACCTCCGCCCAAGTCTTGTAGCGATTGCCAGCGGTTGCAGCGATGTCTGGGTCATAAACTGCGATATTTGATGCACCTCCGCCACCAAGCGGAGCACCTGTTAGTGGGAGCGTACCGCCTTCTCCTTCGATTACAATGTTTTTACCACGAAGAATCAAGTCTTCGGTAGCTGGTGTGTGTGAAGATATTTCATTATGTTTTGCTTTCATTTGCCACCATTTATTAGAATACTAACCACTGGCTACCATCTGTGACGAGATTAAGTGACTGTCCTGCATTTATGGTTACAGGACTATTGCTGCCGTCTATTTGCTCAAGACCAAACGGAGTAGCAGTTATGGATGTCCCTTTATTATTCCTGATGATAAGAGGGAATTGTTTTTCATCAGCTCTTTTGTTTTGAATGGGTGGTAAATTGATGTTTGTAATCGCCACTGCGTCGCAACGAATTATGCGATCTGTAAGCCGAGCCTGAAAGTCTGGCCCTGCCCCTGATGCCGGCCTAAATTCACCACCGCGTCTAACAATTCCGCGCAATACATACACGCCTGACTCAACTACAAAAGTAGCAATGTCCCCGTAGAATAAGACGGTATTATCCGATGGGTTAGCGTAAAGACCGACATTAAGATTTTGCGAGCCACCGCCTGAACTGTACAAAATCACGACATCATCATGCCCTATCCTATTTTCTATTTGAACCGTTCTGCCATCTACTACAGGGTCATTTATTGTTGTGATCTGGTTTATGTTTGTTTCTGCCCCTGATTCAAACCGTATGAATTTTGCATCGGACACAATTTGGCCTGATGTGTTTTTAACCCCTACTGGCGAGGACATCATCTGTCTAACTGTGTCTCTGTGTATTTGGTTGGGATTTACAGTGCCAGAATATGCAATGTTTTGCTGATAATCTGAAAGCGATAACTTGGCGTAGTTTACATTAACAATACCGTCAAACCCGTCGCAAAAATTATTACTTACTTCAGCGTTGTCATATAAACGAACAGTCACCGTCCCTTCTTGGTTGAGAATAGAGCCAGACTCAATACTTGACTCACCATACATTTCTACAAGCAACGTCTGAGGCGCGACAACACCTATTGCTGCCTGACCAGTTTTTGAAATCTTTGCTCCGCGAAGCATCTGGAATGCAGTATCTTGCGTAACTGCAAACGAAGCATTTGGATTTGAATTGTTAAATTGAAGATCAACATTATCGAGAACTTGCCACAATCCTGTGACGTTGTTGGTTACGCTTATTACGGCAGGCGTAGCATCAAAACTGCGCAATATACAATCGGTGAAATCTGCAACAGTGTTGATGGTAGCAGAACCTACAAAGATAATTTCTTTCGTGCCATTGATGGAGCCAATAATGGCTTGTATTTCTGGCCATGTTTTGTAGCGATTTCCTGTTGAGGCTACAATTGCTGGCTCTAATATAAAAACTCGATTTTGCGATCCGCCAATAGCTGCGCCAGTAAGAGGGAGTGTTCCAGACTCTCCTTCGATAACTATATTCTTGCCTCGTAAGATAAGGTCGTCCACCAGAGGGTTCTGTGAAGATATTTCGTTGTTTTGTATAACTGACATATTACCTCTGACTTTTTTCGATTTCCGATTTTATTGAATCCAGTTTTGCAGGTATGCTGCTCACGACACCATGAACAAAGTTTACGGAGTCTGAAAGCCTATCGACCTTGCCCTCAAGTTTATCAATAGCTGCAGCCTGTTCTCTCTGTGTCCTTGATATGCGGCCATGTATCTCTGCGATCTCTTCCTTGAAGAATGCCAGTGATACCTTTTCGCTGACCATCTTCTCCACTTCGGCTACGCCTTTTTCCAGCTTGTCAATATCTTTGTGGAGTCTGTCGAATTGTTCGTCTTTTCGGCCTTTCTTAATTAAACCGCCAACGGCCCACACTATAGCGGATGAAGCTGCGCCGATTGCTCCTGCTGCGATTTTTTCAATATCCATATCAAATAATCGCTAACACTGACCCCGGAGAAATTATGATTTCACCGCCGACATCAACTACTACAGGCCCAACGGCAGAAGCGTTATATCCAGACTCAAGAGTGTAGCTTTGCGCTATCAGGTTTTTGTTTCGCGCAAAAACGCTTTTTGCCATGAAGTTCTGAGTTGTCCTCAGAGGATTCATGTACTTTGTCTGATCTGCACCTACTTCTGCTTCGGCTTGGCTGGCAAATGTACCGCCACCACCACCGCCGACAACCTGCACCCACACCGCTGCGCCTAAACTTGCATCAATACAGATGTACTCTATTTGCGCAACTATATCCAGCCAGCGTGATGATACCTCGTACCCCTCACTTGAATCATTGCTAACAGCAGGAGCTGAATTGGCGATATTGTCTTTTGCGCCAATCCAGTCGCCTGTTTGCAACTGACCTACACGGCCAGAATTTAATACAAGAGGAGATTTTTTCATCTTACAGCTCGATGGCTGGCTCTGGGTTAATAATCATTTCTGTGGTAGAAAGAGCACGACCAACACGAACGATAAACTCGCCAACTGCGTTTGGTGGAGTTTGCGTGAGTTTGCCGGGGTTTGCTGCATCAAGGTAGTATGTGCCGTTTGGCGTAAGGCCACCTGTTTCACCAGTCACCGCATCCCACTGTCCTGTTGTCGCCGGCAGAACACCGTTTGTTTGCACTGATCCAGACGCAGCAGATGGGATTGATGCGTTGACAATAAGGCCAAGAACTTCTGTTGTTCCCGATGCGTTTGCTTGGGCTTTATCCATTGCTCCAGCACCTGAAATATAGACCGGAGTACCGATTTCAAGTGCGCCGGCATTTGCGTTTACTGCGTTCACAACATCGACTTCTGATGCCTGAGCCGCCAGTGTGTCACCTGCTGGTAACTGAGCGATACGCCCGTTAATAAGGACGAGGGGTTTTCTTGCTGCCATTTTTTATCTCCTCCTGCTAAAGTAGTATTGGTTCTTCCAGATTTATCAATACTTTAGTAGGACTTTTGGCTGTGCCAATGATTTGTGAGAAGCCGGACGACGGCTGTGTTGTGCTTAAAGATGCCCCGTTAAGGAAGAGAACATCTCCCTCGCTCCAATTCCACAGAGGGTTATCAATTAGGCCGTGAAAAACTATGTCACTTGGGAATCCAGTGAGGAATGCTGCCATCGAAACACCAGCAACTCGACCCACTGCAGCGATATTGTTACTGTCTGCGATCTTACCATCTACGGTAACGATTGAAAACTCTGGCCCATCTTCATCCATGACAATCTGGCCAACAATAGATGGAGAAGTAATATCTATTTCTGTTGCATCATCAATCGCGTTATCAGAAACCCTTTGGCCTATGCCAATAAAACGCAGCTTGCTTCTCTGTGGGTACACCCCACTGCCATCTTCGATTATATGGCCATCAGGCTCGATGAGCAAGCGAGCAACAAGCTCGCGCAAATCAGCCAGCTCTTTGTAGATCAATGGGATGTCTGGCTGATTGATCTTTAACACAGTCTCAATTCACCTATGGGATTCCATACGTCAATACGTTTTGAATCGAATCTTTACAGTTTATTATGCAACAAATCTTTTGCAATCTGATACCCTTGAGCGATTCTTTGAGGCGTGATTTCTGGATACCACTCAAGACTTGATGGGAAAGGCGGTTCTGGTGGCTGTAGAATTACAAATTTTTTGTCGTTCCAATATCTCATTCCTTTTGATATGTCGTTTCGCCATATCTCATCAAACATGGACTCAAACGCTCTCATGCCATATCCAAAAATCGTTCTTCCTATTGGTTTTTTTGGTGGCATATAGACAGGGTTGGTCAATCCGATTATGTATAAATTGGCATCCGGCTGCATTTGCACTGCCTTTTTTACAGGGATAGGTTCAACGATGCCACCATCCCAAAACTCTGACCCGTTATACGCGACTGGCTCAAAGGCCATTGGGAACGCCGAAGAAGCGTAAATGAATTTCTTTATGATCTCACGATTTCCTTCGCTTGAGGCAACATAGTATTGCTTCATGGTTGATAAATTTGTGGAGCACGACACAAACATCTGTTTTGCTGCAATCAATAAGTGCTCATTCACATTCTTTTCTATGAGTTGGCGCAGTGGTTTTGCGCTATACAGAGACTTCTTAAACACTCCCTGAATGTACGAAAATGGGAAATGATGCTTGTAGATGTCAGCCTTGCCCTTTATTGACATCCAGATATTCTCCAAGTCGGGATATTTTTCTTGGGCGTACATAGCCCCTTGTAGTGCGCCTGTTGATGTTCCTGTTATTACAGAAAACTCGATGCCTCTTTCGTGAAAATACTTGCAATACCCCACTTGGATAACACCGTTGGAGCCGCCACCAGACAGAATAAGACAGACTTTCATTTTATTACCTCAATACTCGTACTCAATGTCGCAAATCACGTTTGGTCTTCCTGAACCATGGTAACTGACACGAACATACAACCCGTTAAGCACTTTTCTTTTACTCGATAAATAGTCGTACCTTGGCGGGTCTATGATATATGCTTCTTTGCCACCTGACAGAATTTTTTTCCTAACCATATATCCAAGAACAGTGCCAGCCCCAAAACCGAATAAGTTATCAACATCCACAATAGAAACGACAACATAATCACCCCTCTGTGCCTCTGCTCCTACTGACAACATTCCCTTGTACACGAATGCTTCAATGTCTGTTGTGTCGTCATTTGCTTTTAACTTAAAGTCGTAGCTATAACCATCAGAGGACACATCAAACGACAATGATCTATACACATACGTCCTCTCTCCTGCTCGTGAAACGTAGTTAAGATCGAAGTCTTCTTGGTCTGATCCTTGCGCAGCAGTTGTCTGGATTGGTATTTGGCAGATATATGTGACATCAGAGCTTCTTGATGTTATTATTGTCCTAAGTCCGTTGCCGTTTACGTCCAGTGGGCTGTCCTCATAGTTGAAGTAAAGATTATTATTATCAATAATCTCTTTCATCTCGCTATACGATTTTGAAAATATCATACTACTCCTCAACCCATTCAATACAGCCGGAGAATAACCCGCCAGCTATCGTAACAGCATTTAGATTTATTGAAACGATTTCGGATGTGCCGCGCAATACAATATCTTGCCCACGGCTGTTCGACCTAAATAGCTCGCTTGGATTTGATGGAGTATTTGAGTTGTTAGATGGTGATAAAACTCCAATTTGCAGACGTGAGGAAGCCAATAGCCCTACCAAAGTTCCCAAGGTAGGGTTTGCTGTGTAAGCCCTAACCGTTGCTGTTGCGGCGGCATTTTGCGAATCTAACGGCACTATATTAAGAGAGGTTGATGTGCCTCCTGTGTTGCCTGTTGACCTCTTCACAAGCTGTATAACATTATTAGAGTCATTTGTTGCTATGGCTGATATAACCACCCTCTTTATTCTGATTATCTTAGTCGCAGAACCAACAATGGTAATCAAGTCCGTAGCATTTGCGTCTGAAGCGACAGATGTGAAGCCGGCGATGTAAGTTGCCTTGTCGTTTTTTATGGCTACATGAAGTGCTCTCTGTGATGCGCCAGCTTGTTCTGACGTTATCCCATTGCCGTTTATGTCAAGAATCTGTGCTTCGGCGAATACTACATTATTCATGTGTGTGACCCCGCTATAGACGAGACAAGACCACCTGCCCGAGTTATTGACTCCGTGTACGTTGCAACCAACGTGCCGGCCTCATTGTATTGCTTCGTCTCTATTGACGAAACCAGATTCCCCGATCTTGTAACAGTAATTTCCCGTATTTTTTGTGTCTTGGCAGGCGTTGTCCACCATATCACTGATGAAACCAACCCTGCCGATCTTGTTATTTCTTGAAATGAGTCTTGAGCAAGATTAACGGAAAGAGACTCAAGGATTCTCCTGCCGCTAATCCCGGTATCTGCATAACGAGAAATCATTACCCTGCTACAATAACCCTAAACTCGTTGTTTGCCGGGGTGTATCCCGCAAATCGAACCCGAACTTGGTCAGAGGTTAATCTTTCGATCTCGCACTCTACATCCGCAAATGGAGCAGAGTTTTCCCTTACGCGGACGATGCAATCCAGAGTATTTAGACTGTGAGTGATGTCGAACTGTGTGGCCGAACCATCACCAATATCTTGCATATACTTAGAAACGATGTCACGCTGCACAACACCATCGCCGAATATCAACTTCCACTTTTTATCTGACTCGACATATCTGACTTGAGCATCGGCTCTTGTGGTGTTATCTGGGAGTAGACGTTTGACACGTATCGAGCCATCGGCGTTTTGAGCATTAGTAGTGATGTCACTATTCAGCAAGACCTCTTGATCGCCAGTATTGACGACATTCCCAGTCGTTTGCTGCATTTCACCTTCAAGAATCAAGTCCTTGATGCGAAGGCTTGCATAATCATTGTCTGCTGCATTGCGGAGAGCGACAACACCACTCTCGTTTTTCAGGCGCGGCCCGCTATTCCCTGAATCAAGCTGAAATGATGTCTGATCCGTTCCTGTATCAGTATTTTGGTCGTGAGCCTGACCTTCAACTGTGTTCAACCTACCGTCAAGTTCCGCAATGGCAGCCTGAACGGTTGTTGCGACAAGGAATGTCCCTGAATTGTTAAATGATACTTCTGTCGCTGCGAGCTTTGTAAGGCTTTTCCATACCGCAGCTCCCGTAGTAGCGTCCGTACAAATAAACGCCTCGCCACTTGTTGTGTTTATCCATATCGACAACGCTCGATAGCCTTGTGTATTATCGTTTGCCGCCGCTGGGTTTGATGACGCAAGATTGTTTTTCGGGTTATTGGTTCTTATCTCTTCTATCGCCGCTTGAACTGTTGTGGCAGTTAAGGTTGTACCTGCATTACTGAAGGTAGTCCCGGCTGCTGTGATAACGCCAGACTTTAACTCTTGCCATGATGAGCCGTTGTAAAACCAGATGGTTTTGGTATTGTCGTCATAGTAGATAAGTGCTTCATTTGGGGTAGATGGTGATGATGCAAGCCTTTGGAGTGTTACGTTAAGGAGCTGATTCCTGTGAAAATCCGGGCTTAAATAAAAATCTTTCATGTTTTGTTACCTCACGTACAATATGCTTTCCCAATAACCGAATATGGCAGTCCGCCAAGATAAAACATTACCTTTAGCGAATTTACGTTAATGTCCTCTATTTCTGCATCCATGGTTCGCCCGGCTGTGTCAATAACTCTAACAGCAGGGCTGCGGCCAAGGTTGTGATTCACTATCCATGTGGCAGAAGCTATGCTTTGCGTATGAATGTAAAACCCGCCGTCTACTGACGATGGGTTTTCCAGTAATTTCTCAACGGTCGTAAGACGCTTTTCTATTGTCTCAAGACGAAGTATGTCTGGTTGGTTATTATGGCTTGACATTCTTCTTCACCGGGATTCTCACCGAAGAAGCAAACCTATGGACGCCTTTGTGTGTTGAGTAGATTCGCGAGCTTCCTTTGTATTTGAAAACCTTGAATGTTGACGCTTCCATGTGAGTGTCGCGCCATTTTCCGGGGTCATTGATGAGGAACAGCAATTCCGCGCCGTCTTTTTCGTAGCCAACAATGAGCTGATAGTGAACGCCACCATTCAGGCTCACTATCACAGGGCATCCGGCATTGATTGATGCTACGATGCTATCTGCGGTTGTGATCTTATTTGTTTTGTCGATGGATATTTTTTTAGAAACGTAGCCTTTTGCGCCACATAAATCCAGCATTTTGTCATGATCGAGGACTTTGAAGTTTCTATCTATGGCATTTGCGGAAACACACACATCATCAAACTGCTCTGGTATTAGCTTGGCTTTCCCCATTTTATTGCCAGTCATCACATAAGAGGAAAACAGGCAGGCAAATTCGTTCTTTGGTTCTTTTATCACATACTGGTCGATTTTTTCAATGCCTAAATCCTTCTTGCCTGACTTCAAGATATGTATCGAGCCATTCAATAGTGCTTGCTCAACTTCTCCGTATGCAATAGCTGCAGCTTTTTGAGTGATTGTTGAAAACGATGCACCCGGAAAAAACCTGCTAATGATTGGGTAAAACGCTTTGAATAATGCTTGGATTAACTGGATCATACTTAATCCCCCAAGATCAGCATATCGTAAAATACGTCCGTGGTTGAACCTGTAGACAGTGAAATCCCTGTCACTGATCCTGTTGCCAGAACCATAAATGAACCGGGGAGTATGTTTACTGACTGGTCTGCATGACCGGACAGTTTTGCGCTTAGTGAGCCGCCACCAACATTTTTTATCATAACCATCTTTGGTGTAATGCCGGCCAGTGACACAACAGAATCCCCATCTGTGTCCTTTACTTTACCATCGAAACGGCGGCGTTGTGCGTACTCAAAGGAAACACTTGAGTCAAAGTCCTCTGACCCATCTTGGATGCCGTCGATAGTAAATTGACCTGACACCTGTACTTTTACGCTCTTTGCCATTATAGCCCTCCGACAAAATTTACCGAGATTGCCTTCTCGTTATGATTTTTTAATGTAAGACTTTTCGGGGAATCGACGTAAATCTCAAGAAGTTTAACCATGTGCGATTTTCCGTCAAATATAACAGTCACGTAATCTTCGCACTGCACCCGAATATACCGAAATTGCTCGTCGAAATTTCTGATTGGTTTACTTGTGCCAATCAAAACATCCCTGACAAATGGTTGTGCAGAAAGAGGGTATGCTCGAACAGTAGAAGACAACTCACTAATTGGGCGAGCGTTTTCTGACTTGTAGACTGTGCTTTTTGAAAGGACTTCAGACATAAAATCCGATTAACGATGTCACTGTGCCTGTGATAGAAAACCCGTATGTGCCGAGCAAGAGCGGATTTACAAAATCGTTGTTGCCAACTCCTGCAGCAACAGTCTTTGGCGCACCAGAGCTGTCGTTGACGGCTATGGTGATTCCAGAGCCTATTATCTTTGTCAAATAAAACACGCGGTTGTACTTCTCTGCCTCTTCTTTGGATACAGTTAATACCGAACCCGAATGAAACCATTGCTTTGAGGCAATGGCCATTGCCATGTCGTTTGAGTTTACATTGCGTGATATTTCTGTAAATTCCATATTCAAGACTCCTTAAAGCCTTCAATATGAAGGGGCGACCTATAGTCGCCCCGTCAACGCTTATTCGATGCCTATGTTGCGAATTTTTATGAACTTGTTGATCGCGTAAAAGATCGGAGTCCAGTAAAAATTGACAGCTCCCCACAGGTAAGGCCCGATAATGCTATACCTTGTACTATGTACGGGCATAAGCTGCGTGATCGACGTTGTTCTCAGTGGCGTATTTGCGCCGCGTGAGTTAAAGTCGCCGATGTACGCACTTGAGGTGCCGGGGATATAGGTATTTTTATCCACCCACGTTGTTTGCAGGTTCACGTTTGAGGTATCGCGAGCAATACGTGTAACGCGACGGAATATGCCATTTCCGGGCTTGGTTTCCCGATAAATCACATAGCCATCTGCAAAGTTTGTCTGGCCTGTCTCTTGGATAACCAATGTGACAGCTTGACCTGCACCGATTGTGACAGAAACCTCAGTAGATGCTTTCGATTTACCGAAGCGGTTTTGACCGGCAACGCGGTACTTGGTTGCACCAAGGTAAGGGGCGGCAAATTCAGTAACTGCAAGCGGGCCTGCTGCTGCTGACAGAATTGTCGGCATTGCTGGGGCCATGTCTGATGTTGCGCCTTCAGTGGTGTTACCGTTCTGATTGATGATCGTAGGTACGCCTTCATCTTCAGGCTTCAGGAAGAAGTCTGGGATAAAAGTCACACGACCATTCAGGGCGAACGTAGCCTTGAAGCCGGGGATCAGGTAGCCAAGATCGAAAATCAGGTTCCCGTTGTTCTGAACCATGCGCTGACCGCCTGTCACGCCTGCTGATGCTGGCTGAATCATTTGGTCAATTTGGTTCTGTACGTTGTACGAGATATACATATCGTTTGCAAGACCTGTCTTATCGGCAATGCGCTTGCAGGCTTCTTTCAGCACTGATTCGCTGAGTTTTGCACCACGCAAGTCGATAATCAGCTCTTTGCTGTTTGGCTGACGTTCGATAGTTGCATCAAGACCGTCTGGTTCTTCCGGTATGATTGATGAGTCGCCGAAAAAGTACAGATACTCTGCTGTCTCCATGAGACGCATAGTGGCTGCATCTTTTGCTTCAACTTCAGTATCGGTGATGGTTTTAGACGCTGCGAGAACAGACGAGATCGACCACAGCTCACGCTGGAATTTGATATTCGCTGTATCGCGTTTGAACGCAGGATCGCCCTGACGAGGGTTCTCCATTTGCCCGACAACGCCACCACGGTTATACTGACCGAAGCTGGTTCTTTTGGTGTACTCATGCAGTGTTGAATATGTCTTGTTCTTTTCAATACGATTCATTACCTTGAAGTACGATTCGTCGAAAAGGAGACTTACCACTGTCGCTTCGAGTGATTGCGGCTGAAGCGCACTTGCACCTGCAAGCTGGCTTACATCGGTCACACCCTCGTTTGCTTCCATGGCTTTCAGAAGCTCAATTATGCCCGCACCGGACACTTGGTCTTCAAAGCCTTTGATTAAGCTCATCATTTCTTGGTTCATCTGATTTTACCTCTTAACCTGCGCGTGATTTGGCAAGATACGCTTCTGCTGCTTCGGTAAGAATACCTTGCTGCTCAAATGCGGTTATCGCCTTGCGATCAAGTTCTTTGTCTTTTACACCCTTCAGCAGAATATGCTTAACTTGGCTTACTGAAAAGCCATTAGCATTTTCGCCGCTTTTTTGCATGGTCTGAGAAGGAATATACATCCCTTTCAGAACACCACTTGGCGAGCCGGCCAGTGATTTGACCAATTTGGCTTGCTCAAGTGTCAGGCCCGCTGTTGACTTCAGCATACCGAAAAGCTGGTCGAGCTTGTCGTTGATGATCGACATTTCAACCTGTACTGACTTCAGTAGCTTCCGGTCTTTCTTGTCCGCATCAAGAAGGCTTTTCAGAACAGGGACGGCATCAAGAAATTGCTCTCCTGATTCGTCTTCGAGTGCTTCGAGATCATCAAAGGACTTATCCATGTCCTCGTCCTCGTCCTCGTCCTCGTCCTCGTCCTCGTCTTCGTCCTCGTCCTCGTCTTCTTCGTCTTCATCCTCGTCTTCGTCGTCAGCTTTCAGAAGATACTCTTCATCTTCTTCATCTTCTGACTCTTCTACCGACTTCAGCAAGTCTTCCATTTCGGATATTGCTTCGTCGGCAGCCATCAGTTCTTCTTCTGGTGTTGGCATTTTCCCTCCGTTACCCTCTCTTTAAGATTTGAGTACGTTTTTTGTGCATCATATCCATGACCCGCCGACGAATGTTGACGTGCATGAGCGCACGTACTATCTTTTCTGCAAGATCAGAATTTATGCCGTATACAGACGCCCGATCTGCTATAGATCGCTCTGCGTAATCACAATTGCCCTCAATAATGTCTTGTACTATCGACTGAAGGACATCTTTGGGAATTGTAAGATTAACAAGATTACCCTCAAGGGATTGGGGTTGCAGGCTTTGTGCGCCAGTTATGAATTGAGAGTCTGTTTGCGAGCCGGCTTCAAGGGCTTTCAGAAGCAACCCAAGAGAGCCAAAATGGTGAATCTCTACTGAGTCACCATTGCCATCTTTTGATTTCAATACCTCGACTGCAGTGTTTGGGTTTACGGCTTTGTAT